>JAEEGL011074551.1_pt1 | contig 15079 bp, 14 predicted proteins | sample 9134231 | NCBI WGS metagenome assembly JAEEGL01 (sample SAMN16246548, study PRJNA631951) | gut metagenome | biome: gut microbiome; feature: rumen; material: fiber-attached | host: Bos | place: Iran: Karaj | collected 2018-10 | reverse complement strand
TGTGTAAACAATTACAATGTCTGAATCTTCTACTTTTTTAGAGCAAGAAGGAATTAACAAACATAAAACTATTGCTAATATTAAGACTATTGCTAAATAAGAATGTTTCTTCATAATATCTACTAATCTGCCTCCTCTTCTAATGCTTCAAGATAAAAACTAACTGGTCTAAATCCATCATTACAAGAAATCATGGCTGATTTTTTATTCTTCATCCAGCCATCATAAAAATTCCCACCACCATTTGCTAACTCTTTTACAAATGGATAAACACTATCCCATGCACTATCACAAAAGCCATCAGGTCTTTTATCTCCATTTGCAATAAAGACCTGGTTTAATTTCATATCGCAAGCATGCTCAATTGGATTTTCATATTCTTTTATTAAATCCTCATGGCATACTATCTTTTTAACTGTTATTCTAACTTTCTTCATTTATTGTACTTGGTATTTCATTGGGGTAAATCTTAAGCCATTTTTCTCATGCTCAAAATCTGTAGGTTCAAATCCTAACTTTTTATAAACAGGAACGGCATATGGAGAAGAATTAACTGTCATATAGTTAACCTTATTATCTTTTAAAGCTCTTTCAAATAATTGTCTGCCTATTCCCTTTCTATGATATTCTCCATCGACAAAGAACAAAGCAATATGGGTGCCTTCTTCACGAGTGGCTATAACGCCAACTAATCTTTCTTTATCGAAAGCTCCATACATCTTAATTTGATTTAACCAATTCTCGTCGTGAATAGATTTGAAAAATTCATCGGCTCCTTCTTTTGTATAATCTGGTGCCTCATATTTAATAAATACTTTCCAAATTAAATCCAAAGCTTCATCTCTTTGATATAATTCCATAGTTTTGATTTGAATATCCATAATATTACCCCCAATAAAATTATATCACGCTTATTTATAAAAAATAAGACCTTGATTTCTCAAAGTCTTACATGGAGCTGGCGACGGGATTCGAACCTGCGACCTACGCGTTACGAGTGCGTTGCTCTACCAGCTGAGCTACGCCAGCAATTGGATTGCAGAATATTAGAATTCTGCTGATCCTGTTGTTCTTGGGAATGGAATTACGTCTCTAATGTTTTGCATACCTGTTAGATACATAATTAATCTTTCAAATCCTAGACCAAAGCCTGAGTGCTTTACACCACCATACTTTCTAAGATCTAAATACCACCAATAATCTTCTTCCTTTAAGCCTAGTTCAGCCATTCTTGCTGTAAGCAAGTCCATTCTTTCTTCTCTTTGGCTACCGCCACAAATTTCGCCTACACCTGGAACCAATAAATCAGCTGCAGCAACAGTCTTTCCATCATCGTTTTGTCTCATATAGAAGGCCTTGATTTCTTTTGGATAATCTGTAACGAATGTTGGCTTTTTGAATACTTCTTCTGTAATGAATCTTTCGTGCTCTGTTTGAAGATCAGCTCCCCAGAATACTGGATATTGGAACTTATCCTTATGCTTTTCAAGAATTTCTACAGCTTCTGTATATGTGATTCTTGCAAAATCTGAATTTACAATGTGGTTTAATCTATCTAAAAGACCCTTATCCATGAAGTTATTGAAGAATTCTAATTCTTCTGGACACTTTTCAAGAACATCTTTAATTACATACTTAATCATGTCTTGTTGGATATCCATATCGTCTTTCAAATCTGCAAATGCCATTTCCGGCTCAATCATCCAGAATTCTGCAGCATGTCTATTTGTATAGCTCTTTTCTGCTCTAAATGTTGGCCCAAATGTGTATACATTTCTAAAAGCAAGCGCATAGCATTCTGCACTTAATTGTCCAGATACTGTTAGATTTACTCTCTTTCCGAAGAAGTCTTGCTTGTAATCTACCTTTCCGTCTTCTGTTCTTGGTGGGTTATCCATATCCAAAGTTGTTAACTCGAACATTTCTCCTGCACCTTCACAATCTGAACCTGTAACGATAGGTGTATTTACATAAATAAATCCACGAGAAGCAAAGAATGCATGTAGAGCTTGAGCTGCTACACTTCTTACTCTAAATACAGCTTGGAATGTATTTGCTCTTGGTCTTAAGTGAGCAATCTCTCTTAAATATTCAAGTGTATGACGCTTCTTTTGTAGTGGGTAATCTGGAGTTGAAGTTGCTTCAACTGTAATTTCCTTTGCATGAATTTCAAATGGTTGTTTCATTTCTGGAGTAACAACTACTTCACCAACAACCTTCAAACCTGCGCCAACGTTTTGAGATACGATATTTTTGTAATCTGCAAACGTTGCGTCTAATACGATTTGTGTTGTCTTGAAGAATGTTCCATCGTGCAATTCGATGAAAGCAAAATTCTTGCTATCTCTGATTGTTCTAACCCAACCATATACTTCTACTTCTTTCCCGCCAAGTTCATTGTAGCGAGTGTTCAATTCTTTAAGTGTTAATTTTTCCATAGTACGCCTTCTTATTTAATACGCATTATATTATATATCAAAAGCATGATAAGAGCAAAAGAAAATTTCTTTTTCTTTTAACAATTGGCATTTATTTAGTTGTCACAGTTTAAGTCACACTCTCTTGAAAACATCGAATTTTCTCGTGTTTATCGGCAGTTGCACCCCTGTTGCAGTCATTTTTTGAATGTAAAATTTTCGCTTGAAGTATTGAAATATATAGACTTATTGCTTATACTAATAATGAACCTTATGGGTGTATATGTGTACCCCCAATTCGATTAAGGGACATGAGATGGATGGCAGCTGGCGCGCCCCTTTACGAAATTCGTTCAGAGGATTACAAAAACCATCACATAGTGGACCCACCCTGCACATAACGCGGGTTTTAACAATCACCTATAAGGCATGCTAAATATCCGGCAAATATAGAAGGCCGGAAATTTTTTGCAAAAAATATGCGAGGTATAACCTCGCACATCTTAAATTCTGTTAAATATTATAGTTTGAAATTCTCTTCATCTAGAACTGCATCTCTATAAATCTTCTTTGGATCGATAACTGTTTGTTCGTCGATATAATACTTCATTCCATTAATATGATAGAAAGCAACCATATCTCTAATTTGGAAATATAACCAAACTGCACAGAATGCAAATATCATAGCAACGCCAAAAGTCAAAATACTTGAACCAAGGAATAATACTACAGCTAATAGATATAGCATGAAGTATGCACCATATGTTTTCCAGAATCGGCCCTTTAGAAGTTCGAAATTCTTATAGAATGCATCTTTACAAGATAAATCCTTTGCAACCATTGCAGGCATCCAAAATGGCGTTATGGCACGTCTTATTGCCAAAGTTCCTATTGCTAAAAGATACATTGCAAATAGCCCAACTAATGCACTCCATCTACCAATTAGAAGTCCGATTCCAATTGCTACACCAAAGCCTACTACATATACACCAATTACATATAATGTATACCATATAGAAAATATAAAACTCTTTTTAGCGTTTGCTACAAAGTTTGCGGCAAATCCATATTTACTATTTGATGACATAAAGTTATTTAAGATATCGCTTATTGTATAGTAAGACATGAAATAAACAATTCCATATAAGATTGCTAATATAACAAAAGTAACAATAGCACCTATTACTGCACCATTCCAGTTAGCCATAATATCATCTATTTGATATATTGCATCTAAAAGCTCTACTCTAGCTTCTTCTGGATTAGTGTTCGTTAATGTAGCTTCAACATAGCTTGCAAATTTATATCCAAGTCCAACTTGCTCTATATCTGCTCTTAAACCCTTTGATACTGGCATAATAATTGAAAAAGCTATAATGCCAAATATTAAAACGATGATTAACAAGAATAGAACCATCTTAAAAACTAGTGTTGCCTTAGATAAAAATATACTGTTAATGTTCTTAGTAAGCATTATATCCTCCACTTATTTTGCAAATTCAAATCTTCTCTTTCGATTTCATTTACATCGAAGAAGATTACATACATCAAGATGATGTAATATGCAAAGCTGAATAAATAGAATATGAATATACAAACGTATTTAACTATAGTTAAAATTACGTGATCGAAAGCTATATCAAATGCAGAACAGATAAGAAGTGGAATAAAGCTTATTACGATAGGTAAAACAAAGTCTCCGAAGATTTTTATTTGCTTGTCCTTTACCATGCTCATTGAACGCTTAACGCTCTTAAATAGGCCTTCATTTCTCATTGTCATGTTTGGTAGCGCACATGCAAGCCATGCAGCACCATAGAACATTGCAATAATAAATCCTCCGCCTATTAAACTTACAAGAATAATTCTAACTGCAGCATTTGCAGAAACCTTAATTACAAAATAGATAACAACACTCATAATAAGAGCGTATACTTCCATTGCTACAACTAAAGCAATTCCTGCTCGAAGTGTTGCGAAGAAATTCTCGTTTGTTCTTTTAAATACACCGCCAAAACCTTCATATATGGTTTTACCATATCTCATTTTGTTTTGTACATTTCCAATAAATGAACTAAATACAATTAAAGTTGCTGCAGCAATTAAGAAATAGAACAATATATATTCCCAACTATTCCATCTTGATCCATCGTTAATTGTTACGAATATTTGATAAGCATGTTGTACATCTAACTCTTTAATGTTTGTCATTACATAGTCAAATGAACTTGTTGGATTAATGAATATTGTATATAAAATTGCTGGAATTAAGACGTGCAATAAAACTGACACCCAATTCTTCTTAGCATATTCAACCGTTTGAATAAAATATTTTCTCATATTATTCCTCGATATACTTTTCTACATCGTATGGGTCTTTTGCTCTATATACTACGTTTGAATTCTTGATGGCCTCATAATCACCAAATCCCCACAAACATAGTATGCAATCCATGCCGACTTCTTCTGCGCCTTCTACATCAAATCTTGTATCCCCTATCATGACACAATCTTTAATATCTGCGTTTAATTGTTCTACCGCATATGAAAGCACAGCTTTCTTTGTTTCTCTAACATTATAGCATAGGCCCGAAACGAATTCTACATACTCAAAAAGCCCAAATCTCTTTAGAAGCATTATTGCTTCCTCATGCTTTTTACAAGAAGCGATACAAACTTTATATCCCTTTTCGTATAAGCTTTTGAATGTTTCTTTTATTCCATCGTATGCTACAGTTTTGTCTATGCAGCCATTTTCGTTATAGTATTGTCTAAACAAATATGCTGCTTCATATCGTTTTTCTTTGCTTCCTAAATATGATGCAAAAGTTTCATTAATAGGAGGCCCAATATATTTTGGGTATAAGGCTTTGTCTACGTTTAAGTTATAGGCATTAAACACCATCTCCATAGCTTCAGCTACGCCATCGTAGGTGTTTGCAATAGTGCCATCAAAATCGTAGAACAAATACTTATATTTTCCCATATTACATACTCTCTATTTGAGCCTTAAGTTTATTAAACTTATCTGTATTTGCTTTAAGCTTTTCTTCTTCTTTTTCGATTAAAGCTTTTGGAGCTTTAGCAACGAATCCTGGATTTGCAAGCATTCCTTTGCTTCTTGCAATTTCCTTTTCCATTACTTTTAATTCTTGCTCAAGTCTTGCCTTTTCTTGTGCTAAATCAACAAGTTCGCCAAGTGGAACTATAACTTCTCCATATGAACCAAATAAAGATACAGCGTTCTTATCCAAGCCTTCTTTTGTTTCAATGAAGTTAACTTCAGAAACTCCAGCAAGCTTTTGAATGTATGATATATTCTTTGGTTTAATATTTGTGTTGAATAAAGAAATTGAAACTTTCTTTGATGGAGCAACATTTCTTTCTGCCTTCATGTTTCTGATAGCTTTGATTGCTTCCATTACAGATTCAAATTCTTTTCTTTCTTTAGCATAAGCATATTTCTTCTCAGCTTCAGGCCACTTTGCTAAAACGATTGTTCCCTTTGTTGTTGGAAGGAATTGATAAATTTCTTCTGTTACAAATGGGATATATGGATGCATTAATTTCAAGATGTTTTCTAAAACATAGATTAATACACTTAGTGTATTTATTTTTGCATCTTCATCTTCTCCATATAAAGTAGTTTTAGAAAGTTCGATATACCAATCACAGAAATCACTCCATACGAAATCATATAACTTAGCTGAAGCTAATCCTAATTCGTATTTAGTTAAGTTCTTTGTTACATCCTTAATTGTTGCGTTTAATTTAGATAGAATCCACTTATCTGAATCGTTCAATCTAAATTCGCCCATCTTCTTAATCTTCTTACCTTCAGCATTCATCAAAACGAATCTTGAAGCATTCCAAATCTTGTTGATGAAGTTTCTAGCTGCTTCAGTCTTTTCGTCGATATATCTTGTATCGCTACCTGGAGCTATACCTTGAGTTAATGAATATCTCAATGAGTCAGCACCATATTGATCGATAATTTGTAGTGGGTCAATACCGTTCCCTAAAGACTTAGACATCTTTCTACCATATTTATCTCTAACGATACCGTGAATTAGAACTTCTGGGAATGGAACTTCCCCCATATGCTCTATTCCTGAGAATATCATTCTAGCAACCCAGAAGAAGATAATATCGTAAGCTGTAACCAAAAGTGAGTTTGGATAGAAATATTTCAAATCTTCTGTCTTTTCTGGATATCCTAATGTTGAGAATGGCCATAAAGCTGATGAGAACCATGTATCTAACACGTCTTCATCTTGCTTGAAGTGTGTGCATCCACACTTTGGACAAACCTTTGGTTCTTCCTCAGCAACAACCATTTCTCCGCACTTTTCACAATAATATGCAGGAATTCTATGTCCCCACCAAAGTTGTCTTGATATACACCAATCCTTGATGTTTTCCATCCAGTTGAAGTAAATCTTTGAGAATCTTTGTGGGATGAATACAGTTTTTTTGTCTCTAACAGCCTTAATAGCTGGCTTTGCTAAAGGTTCCATCTTAACAAACCATTGTTGTGAAACGATTGGTTCAACGTTTGAATGACATCTATAACATTGACCAACATTATGTGTATAGTCTTCGATAGAAACCATATATCCTTGGTCTTGCAAATCCTTGCAAACAATATCTCTAGCTTTTTCTCTTGGAATGCCGTTGTATTTTCCTGTCTTTTCATTTAAAGAACCATCATCGTTCATAACTCTTATAACTTCAAGGTTGTGTCTTAATCCTACTTCAAAGTCGTTAGGGTCATGAGCTGGAGTAATCTTAACAGCACCAGATCCGAAATCCATTTCTACATATTCGTCCGCTATAACTGGAATAGTTCTATCGGTTAGTGGAAGGATTAATTCCTTGCCAATCATATCCATATATCTTTCGTCTTTTGGATTTACAGCTACAGCTGTATCACCAAATAATGTTTCTGGTCTTGTTGTAGCAACAATGATTTCACCTGTGCCATCTTTTAGTGGATATCTAATATTCCACAAATGGCTTGGTTGTTCTTCGTATTCAACTTCTGCATCAGATAAAGCAGTTTTACAGCAAGGACACCAGTTGATGATTCTAGCACCTTTATAAATAAGGCCTTTGTTATATAACTTAACGAATACTTCTTTAACTGCTCTTGAGCATCTTTCATCCATAGTGAAAGCTTCTCTTGACCAATCGCAAGATGTACCTAATCTTTTTAATTGTTCAACGATTCTTCCGCCATATTGTTCTTTCCAAGCCCAAGCTCTCTTTAAGAAGCCATCACGACCGATATCTTCTTTTGTTATACCTTCAGACTTCATCTTCTCTACAATCTTAACTTCTGTAGCAATTGATGCGTGGTCTGTTCCTGGTAGCCACAATGTAGAATAGCCTTGCATTCTCTTAAATCTAACGATAACGTCTTGAATTGTATCGTTAAGAGCGTGGCCCATATGTAATTGTCCAGTAATGTTTGGTGGTGGAATGACGATTGTGAATGGCTCCTTTTTCTTATCTACCTTTGCAGTAAAATAACCATTCTTTAACCAATCTTGATAAATTCTTCCTTCAAACTCTTGAGGATTATAAGTTTTCTCCATTTCCATTTTTATATATCTCCATCAATTATTTCTATTTAACTACAGCTGCTAATATACAGCCTATAACTATTAGCGCGTATCCACCTATTCGTAGAACGCCTGCAATAAATACATCGCTTAAGCCTTTCTTTGCTTCAAAGTCTTGTACCTTTTGCAAATTATTCACCGGATTTGCAACAATCGCAGATATTATTCCTAAAACGATTATCACTAATCCTGTTATAACTAGTGGGTTTTTAATTCTATCGGTACTAAATTGTATCCAATCGAAAAGTCCACTAAGTAAATACATTATTTTGTTTCCTCTTTATTTTCATCTTGAGGTAGTGGGTTTCCGTATCTATCTAATGTATCTAAAACACCACTTTCTCTTAATGCTTTTAATTGCTTTGCATACTTCACTGTATATTGAGTTGCAGCATAAATTTGAAGAACACAAGCGCCTAGTAATACAACCATTGTTGTGTAATAGATTATATCTAACACGACTTGAGGGACGCTAAACCAACCAAACACATTATCTAACCCTAATAAGAAAGTTAAGATAATTCCAGCAAAGTTCACAGCAGCTCCAGCCTTTCCGACCTTGTTTGCCATTTGCTCTACTTGTCTTTTAGATGCTCTCATGAAATATTTAGATTGCACACCCATAAATATTTCTTTTGCAATTAACACGCCCACGAACACCCAAATAAACCAAACGTTTTGCACCCATTTAGTTTTCACAATAGTGACCATTAAAATACCAAAACATTGCATCAACTTATCTGCAACTGGATCCATGACCTTTCCAATATCTGTGACCATGTTGTACTTTCTTGCAACCTTGCCATCGATGATGTCTGTTACTTCAGCAAAAATAAACACTAAGAAAGATACAATTAGCCATGTACTTCTCTTGATTGGGTCTTCTGCATTGAAGCAAACACACATAAAGGCAATGTAAATTGGAAGACAAAGGAATCTAACATAAGTTAGGATATTTGGAATTGTGAATAAGTCTTCTTTTTTAAATTGCATTCTCATTCTCCTTACGCGCAATTATATGCACTCGTAAAAAAGATTATATCACGCGTATTTTTTATAAACAAGGGAAAAAAGTTATGTTGTGAATAATTTGAATTAATCTAGCTCTTCGCCTGTTAAATCTTGAATGTATTTTTTGTAAAGTTGTCTATTAAATTTGAAGCCTGGCAAAATATCTGTTACGTCTATTCTTCCGTATGCATAATACAAAATAACAGCAAATGCTGCATATTCGCTTCTCCAATTTAAATTACGTTCAAGATAAATGGCATTTAAATTAACCGCGAATTTCATTACTTCATCATACAATTCTTTACTTCTAACAATTGCAAACGCAAAAGCTCGTAAAAAGGCACGTTGCACGCATTGCGGAACGTCTAGGAAGGAAATTGCTGTATCTGGATCTTCGATATAGAAATATCCATTTGAAACAACAGTAACATTATGCTCAGATAAAATTTGATAATGAGCAATGCACTCACGAACAGAGACAGGAAGTTCTTCAACGCAAACCAAAAGCTTGCTAATTTCCATTTTTAAAATTCCTAATTTTGTTAGTGTTTTATCTGATAATTTTGAAGTGTCTACGATATATAATTTTTCAATAGCAGCAATAGCAATATCTATGGCATTATTTATGGCTAACCACTTAATCTTGGCAACAAAGTTGCCAATATCCATTGTTGCATATGTGACTGCAGAGACATCTTCTTGCTCTAAATACATACACATTTCGTTAGTATATTGAGTTGTTAGTTCAACAATATTTCCAACATATGGAGACACTAGCATTGGCCTTTCAATTCCATAATTTATGTAGTTAATTAAATGTCTTGCATCACATAAATCGCCATACAATCCGTTAAGATTTGAAAAGATAGATTTAGCCTTTTTTATCTCCCCTATATTGAAATACAACATGCCAAGATAAGTATTTAGCGTGTATGAATCAGAAAAATATTTCATTCTAGGTTTAATAAATTCTAAGCCCTCATCAAATAATCTAAATTGCAAATATAAAGATAGAATTCTATCAAAAGGCATGACTTCATCAAGTGGTCTTGAATTGAAAAATTGCAATGAACTAATAAGTCCGCCCTTGTCCTTCATATGAGCCAAAATTTCGCATTTTAAGATGTTCATAGAAAAATCATTTGGGCACTTGTCTATGACCGAATTTACATAATCTAGAGCCTCTCTATGATAGTTCATAAGCATCAACGCTACACCTTTGGTGTAATATGCTATAACCTTATCTGAATCAGGGACTTTTTCTTTTGTTGCTTCATTTGCATAATCTATAGCCAAAGCATAGTCTTCCTTGGAAGCCGCTTCATACATTTTTGCAATTTTCTCTCTAAATCTTGAAGATGCATCAACAACTGTAAATATGCTTTTTTCTTTTTCTTGTTTAATCTCTTTTAGTAAATCTCCACCTAAGAACTCATCAACAGCTTCTTCTGTTATATCTTCAATTGGATATTCTTCCCCATCAATAAGTAGCGTATCGTTTGGAGTCTTGCTCAAAAAGTTCATAAAACTTTTCTTTTTCTTGTTTAGATAATCCTTGCATTTATCATAATAATATTGAGCTTGATCTTTCAAACCTAGAGCTTGGTAATTATACATAATTAAGGACATTGCTTCTTTATCTTTTGGATTATCATATAAAACATTAAATAGCACCTCGTTTGCATAGCCATATTTGCAACGCATCGAAAGTGCTCTTGAATAATCTTTTTTATATTGATTTAAAGCTTTTTGAGAAAGAGTTGGATCTTTAATTGCCGAAGACAAATAATGAAGAGCTGCAGTTACATCCCCATCTACTAATTTAACATCTGCGAGTTTTTTAAACTCTTTGGCGCTTACTGGCATCTTAATTGTTTTCATAAATTAAAATAGCTTTTCTATGTCTTCCTCAAAATATTGGTATTTTTTGTTGCAGAATTGACATCCTACTTCTATCTTACCATTTTCTTTAACAATGCTTTGTAATTCTTCTTTTCCAAGCGTTACAAGCATTTGTGAAACTTTTTCTTTAGAACATGAACAAACATATGATGGATTAACATCATCTAATTGCTTCATTGGGAAATGTGAAAAATAGAAATCTATAACACCTTGTGCTCCCTTTTCTTCAACGATGGATGCTATGTTTTTCATTTGAGATACAATATCTTCTAAGATAACAATTACTTCTTCTGTGCAATTTGGCATTGGTTGAACAATAATTCCTGCACTTTTTAAACACTTGCCATTTTTCACATCAACATCTAAAGAAATGGCTGATGGCAATTGCTCAGATTTTGTAAAATAATATGCAAAGTCCATGGAAGGTGTTCCTGTAACTATTTCGCTAAGGCCATTATAAGGCTCTTTAAGGCCGAAATCTTTAATTACATTAATATATCCGTCTCTTCCTATAACGCTTTGTATATCGCCCATTGCGCGCGTATTTTGAATATATCCACGAACCTTTGCACCCGTATCTGCTGACACAACTATCTTTCCGCCATTTCCTTTGCCATCAACAATTATCGTTAACTTATTTCCATTTGATTTAAATCCAGAAGATATGAATGCACCAATCGTTAGAATTTGTCCTAACGCTTTTGCTGCATCGTCAGAAAGATTATGAAAATTAATAGCTTGTTGTACAATCTCTGTTGTATCTAAAACATCAACTATTGCCTTTCCTTCAAATAGCATTGCTCTTTTAATTGTGTCCATTTCTATTTCCTTTTTGCTATAAATAACAATCTTTGCGAATTGTCTTTTACTTCATCAAATGTAGTTCCATCGAATACCTTATATTCGAAATCTTCTAACATAGATTTAACTAAATCTAAATTATGAACATATTGCACTTGATTTTCGTCAATTCTTCTATATGTATCCCCTTTTATCTTTTCAAAGAAAGATACTTGCATAGATACTTTATCTTTTTCTAATTTATTAGACCAAATATATGTTGCTTTATTTGTGTCTTCGCAAAACGTATTATTTGCAAGAATATTTTCAAGCTTATATTGAGATGAGATATCAAAAATGAAATACCCGTTTGGCTTAATTTTGCCTGCTATATTTTTAATAGCTTTTTTCATATCCTCATCGTTTATATAATTTAATCCATCGCAAACACAAGTGACAAAATCTACCTTGTGTGGAAGATCAAAATCTATTACGTTTTCTTGAATGAATATAATGTTTTGGAAATTTTTTCTTGCCTTGTCTCTTGCAACATTTAGCATATCTTGGCTTAAATCCATTCCTATCATCTTGCATTTTTGCTTTGCAAGACGGATTGTCATTTCGCCTGTGCCACAACATAAATCTACACCCTCGCCCTTTACATACCCTTTTATGAATTCAAGATATGCATCGTAATTAAAATCCTTCATCAAGGAATCATAATACTTGGCAAGTATTGTGTAAGCTTCCATATCTATTTTTTACGCTTTTTATAGCTTGGTCTATTTTGTTGTTGAGCCTTTTGTTGTGCTTTTTGTTGAGACTTTGCTTCTTTTGCTTGTTGCTTTTTAACCTCTTCTTGTCCTCTATTGTATAGATAGTAAATGTAATTATCTGAATAGAATTGAGAATAAGATATATTTGCAAGCGCATAGAATACTATTCCGTAAATTGCTAGGATTATTACTAACCACCACTTAGCTTGTGGGAATAGGCACATAATCATTGGTACAGATAATAGAATTGTTACAAATAAGATTTGAAGTGGAGATATACAAAGTATAATTCCAGAATTCTTCAAACAAATTGCAAAGTTTTTATACCATTTTTCATCGTATTTATATGTAACTAGCATTGGAACTAAAATCATTGAATATAAAGCTGCAATTAGGCCTAAAAGACCGCTGAAGATACAAAGTACCCACCAACCTGCATTTGGAGCTTGTCCTATTGCATAAGCTAATTGAATCTTAAGTAATGATACGACAAATCCAGTAGCTAAAATTCCTAAACATGTGTATACGATTAAGAATTTATACCAGTGTCTTTTAATACCTAGGAAGAAATGCTTAAATGTTTTGCATTCAACTCCCCATAATAAGTTTCTCATGCAGTTATATACACCACTCATACCGATTGATGCAAACATAACACATGGAGTAATTAAAGCTAAGCTATATAAAACTCTTGCATCATATAACTTTGTTATAGCTTCGTTTATTGTTTCAATTGGAGTTGCTCCATAACCGATTCCTAAAGAACCAGTAAATGAGTAACCTGCCAATATTCCATTTTCAATTATTTGTGGAAGCACATACATAAACACAATAACAAGTGGTGCCCAGAATAGTACACCCAACAAGTTAATAAGTAGTGTTTGAAGTGCGTGAGATGAAATTGTCGAGAAGATTTGTCTAATTCTTCCCTTATAGTTTCTATCTCTATCTACAGGACTTAAATCTGGCGTTAAAGTTAATTTGCTCGCCAATGTTTGTACATAACTCATATTCTTGTCTCCGAAAATAAATTCAATAAAGATAATACACTATTTTGATAAATTTAACAAACCCCTTATATAAAATACATTTATTATTTTGCAATCGCGTGAAAAAACTGGGCCTTATTATTAGGCTTTATCAATATATTTTTGGCAAAGTAATAATAAATATATTTATTTTGCTTTACTTATTTTGCGTATGTGTGTTAATATTTGCTCAGTTTATAGAGGCGCGGTCGTTATAAGTAGTTAGGAAAAACGCTGCAAGAAGTGCTAACAAAAGGAACTATCGCCGAAGTTAAATTAAAACTTGTTATTGATTTAGCTGGTTGAAAAGGAAAAGATCCTCTCAACTGTCATCGTGATGATGGAGTGCTTTAAGCTATCTTTTGTGCGGTACCTCTATACACTGCACATTTTTTGTATATAAACATTTTGTCAAAAGGAGACATAAAAATGAAAAAGTATAATATTGCCGTTGTAGGCGCAACAGGAATGGTAGGAAATAAGTTCCTAGAAGTTCTAACAGAAAAACAATTACCAGTAGATAACTACTATTTATTTGCTTCAGCAAAGAGTGCTGGAAAAGTTATCAATTTTATGGGCAAAGACCATACAGTTATCGAATTAACTGATGAAAATGTTGCAAAGCTTGAAGGAAAATGCGACATTGCTCTATTTAGTGCTGGTGGTGCTACATCTAAACAATTTGCACCTGTTTTTGTTAAACACGGCATTTTAGTTATAGATAACTCAGCTCAATGGAGAATGGATCCAGATGTTCCACTAGTTGTTCCAGAAGTTAACCCACAAGATGTTGATTGGAACCATGGTATCATCGCAAATCCAAACTGCTCTACAATTCAAGCTATGCTCCCACTTAAGGCATTAAACGATGCTTTTGGTATCAAGAGAGTTGTATATAGCACATACCAAGCTGTATCTGGTGCTGGTGTTGCTGGATACAATGATTTAATCGAAGGATTAAAAGCATTTGTAAATGGAACAGAATATCAAACAAAGAAGTTCCCATATCAAATTGCTAACAACTGTCTTCCACACATCGATGTCTTCATGGAAAACGGATATACAAAAGAAGAAATGAAGATGATTTGGGAAACAAAGAAGATTCTTGGAGATCAATCAATCAAGGTTACTGCTACAACAGTTAGAGTTCCAGTTTTGAATTCTCACTCAGAATCTATTAACATCGAGTTTAAAAAGCCTGCTACAAAGGAAGGCATCATCAATGCTTTAAAGACTCAAGAACATATTGTTATTATGGATGATCCTGCTAACAATGTATACCCTATGCCAATTTTATCTACAGGACATGACGAAGTTTATGTTGGACGTATCCGTATGGATGACACAGTAGATAGCGGATGCAACATTTGGGTATGCGCAGACAATATTCGTAAAGGTGCTGCTTCAAACGCTGTACAAATTGCTGAATATATGATCAAGAATAACAAAATCTAAACTAAGAAAATCTAAGAGGTATTACTATGTTCAAGGGAACAGGCACAGCTTTAATCACTCCTTTCACAGAAGATGGAATCGATTTT
>JAEEGL010759366.1_pt1 | contig 15079 bp, 16 predicted proteins | sample 9134231 | NCBI WGS metagenome assembly JAEEGL01 (sample SAMN16246548, study PRJNA631951) | gut metagenome | biome: gut microbiome; feature: rumen; material: fiber-attached | host: Bos | place: Iran: Karaj | collected 2018-10 | reverse complement strand
TTATCGATCCTCCTTATCACGGCGAGCACTATGAGAGAACTCTTTCACAGCTTTCAGAAATGAGCTATGTTACAGCAAATACCATGATCATTGTGGAAGCTGACCTTAAGCAAGACTTTTCTTTTGCTGAAAACTACGGTTTTGAGATTAGAAGAGAAAAAGAGTACAAGACCAATAAACATGTTTTTCTTTACAGAAAGGAAGCACAGTAAATGAAAATAGCTGTTTATCCTGGTAGCTTTGATCCAGTAACCTTCGGACATTTGGATATCATAAAACGCGCATCCAAGATGTTTGATGAAGTTATAGTGGCTGTGATGTGCAATTCAGCCAAAACTCCATTGTTTAGTCTTGATGAACGTGTTAAAATGTTACAAGAATCTGTTAAAGACTTATCTAATGTAAAGATAGAGTCTTTTAGTGGACTACTTATTGATTACTGTAAGAGTGAGGATATTCATATTGTTATCAGAGGCCTTCGCGCCATAACTGATTTTGAATATGAGCTTCAGATAGCACAGACCAATAAGGAATTGTCCCACAATCAGGTTGATACCGTATTTTTGACAACAAGCCTTGAATATTCATATCTTAGCAGCTCGGTTGTCAAAGAGATTGCCAGCTATAATGGGGATATATCGCCATGTGTGCCAGAATTCATAGCTGAAAGACTCTATCAGAAATACGGATTTAAGTAAATTCAGGGGGATTTATTATTATGACCAGCAGGATTGAACAGCTGATAGATGAGATTGAGACCTATATTGATAATTGTAAGCCTCAGCCTCTTTCACAGACCAAGATCATAGTCAACAAAGAGGAAATTGATGAACTCTTAAGAGAGCTTCGTAGCAAGACTCCAGAGGAGATCAAGAGATATCAGAAGATCATCAGCAATAAAGAAGCCATTTTAAATGATGCCCGTAAGAAAGCTCAGGAGCTGATCGATGAAGCTACAGTTCACACAAACGAGCTTATAAACGAGCACGAGATCATGCAGCAGGCATATGCCCAGGCTAATGAAGTTGTATCTCAGGCTGCTATGCAGGCAAAGGGAATTCTTGATAATGCCATGATGGAAGCCAATGAAATGAAGGCTGCTGCAGTTACTTATACTGATCAGCTGCTTGCAAATGTTGAGAGTATTATCGCACAGTCTATTGACGCTACAAGCAAACATAACGATGAGATCATCGAATCTGTTAAACAGAACAGCATCAACATTGTAAAAGAAGTTGCGCAGAATAATGACAGCATCTTATCGGCCCTTACTCAGTACAGTGAAGTAATAAGATCTAACAGGGCAGACCTTAAGCAGCCTGTTAATACCAATGTTTCATCAAGCGCAGCTGCACCTTCAGATATCGGTGAGCAGTTAGATGCTCAGGAAGATAACATCAATCTTGATATGATCAACTAGTTTTGTTTTACCAGCTGCCGCTTTTTAGCGACAGCTTTTATCTTTTAATACGAGAGGGAAAGTTATGAAAAATAAGTCTGTTGTCGCAAAAAAGCTCATTTCATTTCTTTTGATGATGGCTTTTGCGATATCCGTTTTTGTTATTCCAACATTTTCAATTGAATCTTGCGCTGCCAATAAAAACGTTGTGGTAGTTATTGATCCAGGGCACGGTGGAACTGGAGATAGAAATCTTGGAGCGCAGTATAATGGACTTTCTGAAAAAGAGCTTACTTTACAGCTGGCAAATGTATTAAAGGCTGAGCTTGAGAAATATGAAGGCATTACTGTATATCAAACCAGAACTACAGATGTAATTATGTCTTTGGAAGATAGGGCAAAGTTTGCACAAAACGTAAATGCTGATTTCGTTTTCAGTATCCATTTTAATGCATCTTCCGAGCACCTGTTTTATGGTTCTGAAGTATGGACATCTACCTTTGGTGCATACTATCAAAAGGGTTATAACTTTGGCCAGATAGTATCAGCTGAATGGAATGGACTTGGACTTTACCAAAAGGGTGTAAAAACAAGGATTGGTTCATCTGGCAATGATTACTACGGAATAATCAGGCAGTGCATTTCAAGAAATATACCCTGCGTAATTTTAGAGCATGCTTATATTGACCACAGTAATGACGTCTCATTAGTAAAATCGAATGGTTTTATAACAAAGCTTGCCCAGGCTGATGCAACTGCCATCGCCAAGTATTATGGTCTTAAGTCCAAGACCTTAGGAACCGACTATTCAGGATTTACATACAAGTCAGTTAAAAAGCCAACTGGTAAGCTGTATCAGGATGAGACAGGACCTGAACAGTGTGATATCAAGGTTCTTGGCTATGATGTATCAAGCGGAAACATTCTTGTAGAGCTCACAGCAGTTGATAAACAGAGCCCAGTTATCTACTTTAGCTACAGTTTTGATGGCGGTAAGACTTTCTGCCCGTTACAGATGTGGGACAGAACTAAACAAACGCAGTCGTTTAATGTGAAGGTTCCATCTGGTACAACTAATCCAACAATTGTTGTAAGAGCGTATAACAACTATGAAAAGGATTCAACCAGTGCACCTGTTACTGTAAATGCATCTTTTGCATATTGATGGAGTATTTTATTGAGACTAGATAAGTATTTAGGTGACCATAATATTGGCACAAGAAAACAGATAAAAGAATATGTAAAAAACGGAAGATGCAAGGTAAATGGAGTAGTAGCTTTAAAAAGTGATATCCATATTGATGAAAATAAAGACGAGATTTCTTTTGACGATATCATTTTGAGCTATAGAAAATTTCACTATTATATCTTAAACAAACCACAGGGAGTTGTTTCTGCAACCATAGATGGCAAGAATACCACAGTTCTTGACCTTTTAAAAGATGAGAATGTAAAGGGATTAAGTCCCTGTGGAAGACTTGATATTGATACAGAGGGGCTTCTTCTGATAACTGACGATGGCGGACTTATTCACAGGCTATTGTCACCCAAAAAACACGTAGATAAGGTCTACGAAGTTCATTTAGGAAAAAAACTTTCAGATACTGATAAGCTCAAATTGGAAGAGGGTGTAGATATAGGTGATAAAAAGGATGATGGAACCATTGATTTTACGCTTCCATCAAAAATAACTTATGGTCCTGATGATGAAGCCGGAAGCCCTGTGATTTTCCTAACAATTCATGAAGGAAGATTTCATCAGGTGAAAAGAATGCTTGAAGCTGTTGGAAATGAAGTATTGTTCTTAAAAAGAATATCAATGGGACCAATAAAGCTTCCAGACGACTTAGAAAAAGGGTGTTACAGACCTCTTACAGACCAGGAAATAGATTTATTAAACAGTTAAGGATATATATGTCAAAAATAGATATAAATGATTTTGAAGCAGTAATTTTTGATCTGGATGGGTCACTCGTTGATTCCATGTGGATGTGGAAGGCTATAGATATTGAGTATCTTAAAGGCTTTGATATTGAGGCGCCCAAGGACCTTCAAAAGGAGATTGGCGGAAGGAGCTTTATAGAAACTGCAATTTACTTTAAAGAGAGATTTTCATTACCTGATCCAATTGAGAAGATTGGCGATGATTGGAACAAAATGGCTTTTGATAAATATACCCATGAAGTTCCACTTAAGGATGGAGCATTTGATTTCTTAAAGCTTTGTCAGCAGAAAGGAATCAAGCTCGGAATAGCATCTAGTAATTCCACTGAACTTATTGAACAGGTACTTTCTTCACATGATATCAGAGATAAATTTCAGAGCATAAAATCAGGGACAGAGGTTCTAAAGGGCAAGCCTGCTCCTGACATTTATCTTACCGTAGCCAGAGAGCTTAATGTAAACCCTTCAAAATGCCTTGTATTTGAGGATCTTGTTGATGGGATCAAGGCCGCAAAAAATGCAGGTATGACTGTTGTTGCTGTAAGTGATGACTACTCAAGACACAGCGATGATATAAAAAAAGAATTATCAGATTTATACATAGAAGATTACTGGGGATTTGTTTCATGAAAAAAAGTTATAAGGGTGAATTTGGATATATCAAATACAGAAGGCAGATTGGAATGCTGAGGACAGGCTTATTTTTGCTTGTTATCTTTGCACTTTTCCTTTCAGGCCTTTTTATTTTTGGTTCTAGCAAAAACTATTTAAGCATAGTTGCAGCTCTATTATGTCTTCCTGCTGGTTGGAGTGCAGTAAATCTCATTATGTTTTTGAGAGCAAAAGGCTGCAGCGATAGCTCTTTTAACAAGATTGAAAGTGTAAAGAACGGACTGCTGATCCGCTACGATGAAGTGATCACATCCTATGATAAAAACTATAATGTAGCCGCTTCAACTGTCCTTGATAAGAACATTTGTTGCTATGTAGAAGATGACTCTGTAGATCTTTTGGATCTTGAAAAACACATTAAAAAAATGATGGCTCAAAACGGCTATGGAAACTACAGTATAAAGGCCTTTGGCAAACTGGATGATTTTTGCTCAAGACTTTCTCAGCTTGACAGACTCAGGCAGGATAAAAACATTGATCCCAAGGCAATAGAAGATGCCTGGGTTCCAGGTACACAGGAAACTGCTGCATCAGTACTACTTTCTATATCTTTGTAAGGAAAAGACCTATGCGCGAGATTGTGATCGGCCCTAATGAAGCTGACAAGAGACTTGACAGATTTTTGACCTTTTATTTCAAGGAAGCATCTGCAGGTTTCATATATAAGATGCTAAGAAAAAAGAATATTACTTTAAACGGTAAAAAGGCTGATGGCACTGAAAAGCTCAAAAACAGTGATGTCATCAAAGTTTTCTTTTCTGATGAAACCTTTGAAAAGTTAAAAGGCAAAAATGAAACAGCAAGGAAAGATGGGCTTGCACTTGAGAAGCTTGGAAACATAAGTGTAATTTATGAAGATCAAAATGTTGTTCTTGTAAATAAGCCCTTTGGAGTTTTATCTCAAAAGGCCAAGGCTGATGACATTAGCCTTAATGAGTGGCTTATTGACTATCTTTTAGATAAGGGCGATATAACTGCAGAAAGCTTATCTTCTTACAGACCATCTATATGCAACAGACTTGATAGGAATACCAGTGGACTTGTTATATGCGCCAAGTCTTTACAAGGTGCCAGAGTAATGAATGAGCTTATAAGCTTAAGAAACATAGATAAATACTACAGAACTGTTGTGTGCGGGCATTTAACTAAGGCCATGTCATTAAAGGGGTATCTTAGTAAAGATGAAAAGCTAAACAAGGTAGATATAAAAACCAAGGATCCTGGTGATGGATACTCCTACATTGAAACGGAATATGAACCACTACAGTATATTAAAGAGAAGGATCTTACGCTTCTTGAAGTTAAACTTGTAACGGGTAAACCACATCAGATAAGAGCTCATTTAGCCAGTATTAGACATCCGATCATTGGAGATGTTAAATACGGTGGAAAAAAGGTTAGTTCATTAAATCACCAGCTTCTTCACAGCTACAGAGTAAGATTTCCAGAAGGCTTAGATGAGCCTTTTGATATTTTAGCCGGCAAGGAATTTATAGCAAAGTTGCCAAAAGAATTTGAAAAGATAACAGGTTGATCTATGCCAACATGGAATTCAAGGGGCCTTAGAGGCTCTACTTTAGAGGAACTCATAAACAGAACCAATGAGCGCTATGGTGAGCTTGGTCTTTGTCTTATCCAGAAAATCCCAACTCCTATAACCCCCATTAATATCGATAAAGAGACAAGGCATATAACTCTCGCCTATTTTGACCAGAAGAGTACCGTTGACTACATTGGTGCAGTACAGGGAATTCCTGTGTGCTTTGATGCAAAAGAATGTGCTCAGGAAACCTTTACTTTAGAGAACATCCATCCTCATCAGGTCAGCTTTATGGAAAACTTTGAAAAACAGGATGGCGTAGCCTTTTTTCTTATCTACTATACTGGACTTAATGAATTTTACTATCTTCCATACAGAGACCTTAAAGTCTTTTGGGACAGAGCTCAAAGCGGTGGGAGAAAAAGCTTTAGACACGATGAACTTGATATGAAATATGTAATAAACACAGGTCATGATGCAGGAATTTTTATACCTTATCTTGATGCATTGTCTATTGATCTTGATTCAAGAGAAGAAAAAGATTGACATAGATATGTCAATAATGTAAACTCTTTTCTATAGTAGCATATTAGCATAGTAGCACTGTGCATTACTAAAGTGAGGTTTATATGAATAAAGTCTTATTACATACACCTGATGGAGTGAGAGATATCTACGGCACTGAGTGCAGCGACCGTATCCTTATTAAAGATAAAATCTACAGTAAGATGAAAAGCTTTGGCTTTCAGGATATTGACACCCCAACGTTTGAGTTTTTTGATGTATTTTCCGATGAAATAAACGCTTCTGACGCCAAGGAGCTTTATAAGTTTTTCGACAAGGAAGGTAACACTCTTGTCCTTAGACCTGATTTTACGCCTTCTATTGCAAGATGTGCATCCAAGGTAATGTTAGAGGACTCAGAGCCTGTACGAGTTGTATATCAGGGCAAATCTTTCCTAAACACATCTAATCTACAGGGAAAATTAAAGGAAAACTATGACATAGGCGTAGAACTTTTAAATGATGATTCTGTTTATGCAGACGCTGAGATGATAGCTCTTTTGATCGAATCATTAAAGAGCTCAGGCCTTAAAGAATTTCAGGTAAGCATTGGCGATGCTGATTATTATAAGGGCTTATGCGAAGAGGCTGGTATAGATGAAGAAACCGAGGAGATGGTAAGAGAACAGATCCTTCAGAAAAACTATTTCGCAGCTGAAAATATTATGACTGAGAGACTTATTCCTGAGAAATACAAGGAACTCATCGTCAGATTTTCAGAATTTATTGGCTCAGATGAAGCCCTTAACAGAGCAAGAGATCAGGTCAGTAACGATAGATCCATTCAGGCGATTTCAAGACTCAAAAGACTGTATCAGGTATTAAAGGAATATGGAGTAAGTGGTTACGTTTCGTTTGATCTTGGAATGCTAAGTAAATTCAATTACTACACTGGCGTGATCTTCAGCGCCTACACTTATGGTGTTGGAGATGCCATAGCAAAGGGCGGAAGGTATGATTCTCTTCTTGGAAAATATGGAAAAGATGCACCTGCCATTGGATTTGTCATACTGCTTGATGATCTGATGTCCGCTCTTTACAGACAGAATATTGAAATAGATCACGAAGATAAGCCTATAATTATAGAATATGATGAAAATTCATTTTCAGAGAGCCTCAAAAAAGCTGGTGAATTAAGATCAAATGGCAAAGCTGTTGCTCTCAAAAATGTAAAAAAGAGAGGGTGAGACAATGAGATATCTTACTTTTGCTCTTGGTAAGGGAAGACTTGTTAATGACACAATGGAGCTCCTTGCAAAATGTGGTATCCATTGTGATGAGATCTTAGATAAAAAAACAAGGAAACTGATATTTACCAATGAGGAATTAAAACTTAAATTCTTTCTGGCTAAAGGACCTGATGTTCCAACCTATGTAGAATATGGTGCAGCAGATATAGGAATTGTTGGAGCTGATACCATATTAGAGGAAAACAGAAGAGTCTATGAGGTACTTGACCTTGGCTTTGGAAAATGCAGAATGTGCGTATGCGGCCCGCACGAGGCAAAAGAACTATTAGAGCACAGGGAGATGATCAGGGTTGCAAGTAAATACCCTGGAATTGCCAAGGATTATTTCTTTAATAAAAAGCATCAGACCGTTGATATCATTAAACTCAATGGCTCAGTAGAGCTTGGGCCAATTGTGAATCTTTCGGACGTGATTGTTGATATTGTTGAAACCGGATCTACACTTAGAGAAAACGGGCTTGAGGTATTAGAGGAAATCTGTCCACTTTCTGCAAGAATGATAGTCAATCAGGTAAGTATGCAGATGGAGACAGAGAGGATACGCAAGCTGATCAGTGACATGAAGGAGAACTTAGGCTGATATGAGAACACTTAAGCTGACAGAGAATACAAAAAAAGAACTTCTCGGAAATCTTTTAAACAGAAATCCCGGAAGCTACACAGAGTACGAAAACACTGTAAATGAAATAATCAATGATATTCGAAATAATGGCGATAAAGCATTGTTTGAATATACAGCAAAATTTGATAAATGCACTCTTGATGCATCCTGTATTACAATAACAGATGATGAGATAAAAGAGGCTTATGCTGCCCTTGATCCTGAATTCATCGAGGTTATGAAAAAGAGTGCAGAAAACATAAAAGTCTTCCATGAAAAGCAAAAGAGAAATACCTGGATCGATACAAGAGAGGATGGCAGCATTCTCGGACAGAGAATTCTTCCCATCGAAATTTCAGGTGTTTATGTACCTGGAGGAAAGGCAGCTTATCCAAGTAGCGTTCTTATGAATGTAGTACCAGCAAAGGTTGCAGGTGTAGAAAAGATTGTCATGTGCACACCTCCTGGAAAGGATGGAAAGGTCAATCCTGGAACACTGGTTGCTGCAGATATAGCAGGTGTTACTGAAAGCTATAAAGCAGGTGGAGCGCAGGCTATTGCAGCCATGGCCTTTGGAACGGAGAGCATACCTAAGGTTGATAAGATTACAGGTCCAGGCAATATTTTTGTGGCCCTTGCAAAAAAGGCCTGCTTTGGCCATGTATCAATTGATTCAATAGCTGGCCCAAGTGAGATACTGGTACTAGCTGATGATTCAGCAAATCCAAGATTTGTAGCTGCTGACCTGTTATCACAGGCAGAGCACGATGAGATGGCAAGTGCTATTTTAATTACCACATCACAGGATCTTGCGGATAAGGTTTCAGCAGAAATTGATGAATTCCTTAAAACCTTATCAAGAGCTGATATAATTAAGAAGTCCCTTGAAAACTATGGATATATTTTTGTTGCTGACAATATGGATGATGCAATAGAAGCTGCAAACGCAGTTGCTTCTGAGCACCTTGAGATAATCACCAAGAATCCTTATGAGACTATGACCAGGATTAAAAATGCTGGTGCCATTTTCCTTGGAGATTATTCATCAGAACCACTGGGAGATTATTTTGCTGGTCCTAACCATATTCTTCCTACAAACAGGACTGCAAGGTTCTTTTCACCGTTATCAGTTGATGATTTCGTAAAGAAAACAAGTATTATTTCGTATTCAAAACAGGCTCTATTTAATGCGCACAAGGATATCGAATTGTTTGCAACCAGAGAAGGACTTACTGCACATGCAAATTCTATTGCAGTTAGATTTGAATAAGGTTAGTAGGATTTTACAATAATGACCGGTATGGATAATACCGATAAAATCACATTTGTAATTGTGTAAAATTGTGTTAAAAATGCAAGTTAACTTTCTAAAATGAAAATGAAATGCAAGTTTACATAATGTTTATAATTGTAAAAGACAACATTTAGTTACAATTTTCAAGGAGTCACAAGTTATGGTAACGAGACAGGCCACAGTAACGAGAAAAACGCAAGAAACAAATATAAAGATTTCATTAAACCTTGATGGGACTGGAGTTTCAAACATCGAAACCGGTATAGGATTTTTTGATCATATGCTGACCGGATTTGCAAAACACGGTCTTTATGACATGGATGTCAGAGTTTCTGGAGACCTTGAGGTAGATGGTCATCACACTGTTGAGGACACTGGTATTGTTCTTGGACAAGCCATAGCTCAGGCTCTTGGAGATAAAAAAGGTATAAAGCGATATGGAAGTATGATCCTTCCAATGGATGAAACCTTGGTAATGAGCGCTGTTGACCTGTGTGGAAGACCGTATTTTGTTATGGATGCTGATTTTGATGCTCCAATGGTCGGAGATTTTGATACTCAGCTTGTAAGAGAATTCTTCTATGCGGTATCTTATTCAGCTGCTATGAATCTTCACCTTAGGGTAATTACCGGGATGAATGATCACCACAAGATTGAAGCAATGTTCAAAGCTTTTGCGAAGGCTTTAGATGAAGCTTCCACATTTGATCCAAGAATAACAGATGTACTAAGTACTAAAGGAGCTCTTTAATATGCAGGATACAAGGAAAAAAGTAGCAGGATATATATTTCTTTTAGACAAAAAAATCGTATCTTCAAAAGACAGAAAAACTGTAATCAGCAATGATCCTGTTTCTTATGCAGGCAGTATCTCCGACAATGGGGCTGATGAAATAATTGTTTTTGACCTGTCCTTGTCAGGAAATGACGCAGCCCACGAAGAGGCTCTTGATGTCATAAAAGATATCTGTAAAGAGGTTGATGTGCCTGTTACCGGTGCTGGAAATGTAAAGAGGATGGAAGATATTAAAAAGCTTCTTTATGCAGGCTGTAAAAAAGCTGCCCTAAACTTTACCAAGCCTGGTAATATAGAAATCCTTAAAGAGGTTTCGGAAAAATTTGGTAAAGAAAAGATCGTTATCTGTTATGATGATCCAAAAGTCATCGACAATAACAAAGACCTTGTAGATACATTTTCTTCAGAGCTGATCCTGTTCATGGCTCAGGACGGAGCACTTCTTCCAGCAGCTGAAAATGATGGATACTTCTTTTTCGATGGTCTTGACATTATCGAAAAGGATGTCACTGACAGGTCCTTAGAAAGCTCTTTTACCTGGGCAGACCTTAAGAAAAACTCAGACGGAATGGTTCCTGTCATTGTTCAGGATTATAGAACAGATCAGGTTCTTATGCTGGCTTACATGAATGAAGAGGCCTTTAACAAGACTCTTGAAACCGGTAAAATGACCTATTTTAGTCGCTCTAGAAATGAACTATGGATAAAGGGTATGACCAGTTCACATTTTCAGTATGTAAAGAGCCTTACAGCTGATTGTGATATGGATACGATCCTTGCCAAGGTCAAACAGATCGGGGCTGCATGTCATACTGGAAATTATTCCTGTTTCTTTAATGACATTGCCAAAAAAGACTATTGTGAAAAGAACCCTCAAAAAGTTTTAGACAGCGTCTATGAAGTAATAAAGGACAGAAAAGAAAACCCAAGAGAGGGGTCCTATACAAATTATCTTTTTGATAAGGGCATTGATAAGATCCTCAAGAAGGTCGGGGAAGAGGCTACGGAAATGGTCATCGCTGCCAAGAACCCAAATGACAATGAGGTTATTTACGAAATGTCAGATTTCCTGTATCATATGATGGTCCTTATGGCTGTTAAAAATGTCAGCTGGGAGGATATAACAGACGAATTGTCAAGACGATAAAGGAAAATGAAATGAATTCAAATTTAGCTTTGTCAGATGAGACATTACTCAGTATTGAGAAGCCCGAAAGATATATTGGAGGCGAGGTTAACTGCGTGATGAAGGATAAAGAGAAGGTGGATATAAGATTCGCCTTTTGCTTTCCTGATGTCTATGAAATTGGTATGTCTCATCTGGGAATACAGATTCTTTATGGAATGTTCAACTCCTACGATGACGTGTGGTGCGAACGTGTCTATTCACCATGGATGGACATGGATGCATGCTTAAGGAGTCAGAACATTCCTCTTTTTGCGCTTGAATCCCAGGATAAGGTAAAAGACTTTGACTTCCTTGGATTTACGCTCCAGTATGAGATGTGCTATACCAACATTCTTCAGATACTGGATCTTTCTGGAATCCCTTTTAAAACTTCAGACAGAACCTGGGATGATCCAATTGTTATTGGCGGCGGTCCATGTACCTATAATCCTGAGCCCATAGCTGATTTCTTTGATATTTTCTATATCGGAGAAGGTGAGACCAGATACAGGCAACTCTTTGATCTGTACAAAGAGCTTAAAAACAGCGGCATTTCAAGAAATGAATTTCTTCATCAGGTAGCTAAGATACCTGGCATGTATGTGCCGTCTCTTTATGATGTTAAATACAAGGACGATGGCACGATCCTGTCCATGGATCCTGTTTTTGATGATGTTCCAAAGACTATTTATAAAGAGATGTGCCTTGATCTTTCAAAAGAGTTTTACCCTACAAAACCAGTGGTTCCCTATATCAAGGTGACCCAGGACAGGGTTGTTTTAGAGATCATGCGTGGCTGCATACGAGGATGCAGATTTTGCCAGGCTGGTCAGCTTTATAAGCCTTTGAGAGAAAAGGATATCGAGTATTTAAAAAAGATTGCTATTGAATCCTTAAAGAACACAGGTTATGAAGAAATATCTTTAAGCTCTTTAAGTTCCAGTGACTATTCAAAGCTACCAGAGCTCTTAGACTTTTTGATAGATAAATGCAACGAAAAGAAGATAAATATCTCCCTGCCAAGCCTTAGAATCGATGCATTTTCTCTTGATGTCATGAGTAAGGTCCAGGACGTTAAAAAAAGCAGCCTTACCTTTGCTCCAGAAGCCGGAACCCAGAGAATGAGAGATGTTATCAACAAGGGACTAACAGAAGAGGATATCTTAAGGGGCTCTGAACAGGCGTTTCTTGGTGGATGGAATAAGGTTAAGCTCTACTTTATGCTTGGTCTTCCTGAAGAAACAGATGAAGATATTCTTGGAATTGGTGATATAGCCAACAAGATCGCAGCTCTTTACTTTGAGACTGTTCCCAAGGAAAAAAGAAATGGAAGAACAATTGATATTGTTGCCAGCACCTCATTTTTTGTACCTAAGCCATTTACTCCATTCCAGTGGGCAAGAATGAACACCAAGGAAGAGTTCCTTGATAAAGCAAACAAGACAAGAAAAGGAATTATGGCCCAGCTCAACCAGAAGCACATCAAATACAACTGGCATGAAGCTGATGCAAGCATGATGGAGGGTATATTTGCAAGAGGTGACAGAAAACTCTGTGATGTGATCCTTAAGGCCTATAAAAAAGGCTGCATTTTTGATGCCTGGAGTGATTTTTTCGATTTTGAAAAATGGATGGAAACCTTCAAAGAATGCGAAATTGATCCATTTTTCTATACAACAAGAGAAAGAAAAGATGACGAGATCTTCCCTTGGGATATATTAAACTGCGGCGTAACTAAAGAATTCCTTTTACGAGAGTGGCATACTTCCCAAAAAGGACTTCCTTCAACCAACTGCAGAAAGGGATGTCTTGGATGCGGCGCAGCATCCTATGGCGTCGGTGTATGCAAGGAGGAAAAGATCAGTGAATAAATTACGACTGAAATTTTCAAAAAATGGTCCAATAAAGTTTATAGGTCATCTTGATCTTATGAGATATTTTCAAAAAGCCATAAGAAGAGCTGATATTGATATTAAGTATTCTGAAGGCTTTAGCCCACACCAGGTGTTATCTTTTGCACAGCCGCTTAGTGTCGGCGCAACAAGTGATGGTGAATACCTTGATATGACGGTAAACTCCATGATTTCAGCAAAAGATGTAATGGACAGATTAAACAGTGTCATGAATGAAGGTGTGGAAATTTTAGCCATTACCGAGCTAAAAGAAGGCGAAGACAAAGCCATGACACTTTCTGCAGTTGCAAAATACTCTTTAAGATTAAGACCCAGTTGTGATTTTCCAGAATGGACTTACAAGATGGAGGAGTATTTGAAAAAAGATACACTCCCTGCTATGAAAAAAACTAAGAGTGGCGAAAAAGAGATCGATATGAAACAGATGTTATTTGATTACTCTTTTGATCACGAAAACAGCTCAGTAGAGATGCTTCTTAGCATGAGCAGCAAAGAGACTCTTAAGCCAGCTCTTTTGTTTGAATACTTTTTCAAAAGCGTAGGCAGAGAATTTGATACTAAGTTTCTTGATATACACAGGATTGATATTTACAGATCTGTTAATGATGGTGACAAGACTTATATAGAACCATTTATAACAGATGATATTAATGAGAGAATATGCATAAATGGCTGATATCTTTGTTTCTGAATATAAAAACTATCCAGTAGTGTCTGTATATATAGATGACAAGCTATCCTTTCTTTCTCTGGTAAGGGAGTCTGACCTTGGTAGTATATATCTTTGTCGTGTTGACAATATCATCGATAATCTGCAGGCTGCATTTGTAAGATTTGCAGATGCACAGATAGGATATGTACCATTTAAAAGCATTTTACCTTCCTGTGTTGTGAATCGAAGCATTAATTCTGCAAGAGATATCAGACAGGGAGATGAGATAATACTTCAGGTCGATACAGAAGCTATCAAGCTAAAAAAAGCGAAGCTCACATCTAATATTTCAGTTTCCGGGAAATATTCAGTTGTAACTCTGGGAAGAAGCGGTGTTGGTGCTTCTCTTAAGCTATCAGATGATATTCGAAACAGCATGATATCAGAGATTAAAAAAGAGTACAAAAGCATTTTAGAGAAGTGCGATCCATTTTGGGCTGATGCTGGATTTGGAATAATAATACGTACAGAGGCTGGCGATCTGGATCCAGATAACGCTATTTCTGAAATCCTTTCTGATATAGAGGCTTCTTTTAGTGAACTTTCACAAATACTTAATGAAGGCAGAAAAAGATCCCTCTACTCATGTATAAAAAAGAGCAAATTGGGAGATGTAAACGAACATATCACTAAGGCTAAAAACTTCTTAAAATCCCGAAACATAGATGAATTTCAGATAATTAATGATTCTGTAGTCCACAGTATAAAACAGGATATCGAAAAACTTCTTAGTAACAAGGTTTGGCTTAAAAGCGGTGGTTTTTTGATAATTGAACAGATTGAGAGTTTTAATGCAATTGATGTAAATTCAGGAAAAGCCATAGATAAAAAGAAAGATTCCATATCAAAGATAAACTATGAAGCTGCTGATGAGATTTTCAGGCAAATACGTCTTCGCAATCTATCTGGCATGATACTTATAGATTTCATCAACATGAAAAGCAGCGAAGATGCTGAAAAACTCTGTAGCTATGTCAGGGCTCTTGCCCGAAAAGAGCCTGTTCACACGGAGTTTATTGACATAACAGGTCTGGGTATCATTGAGCTGACCAGAAGTAAAAATGATAAAACGTTAAAAGAAGTTCTGCAAAATACTATAAATGCTGTTGACAAGCCTTAAAGGCTATGTTAATATACCATGGTATGCCGCTTAACTAGGCATAAGTGGGCCTTGCCCCGCCGAAGTTAGCGAGTTTTTTTGAAGAAGGAGGTAACTTATGTACGCA
>JAEEGL010666366.1_pt1 | contig 15079 bp, 14 predicted proteins | sample 9134231 | NCBI WGS metagenome assembly JAEEGL01 (sample SAMN16246548, study PRJNA631951) | gut metagenome | biome: gut microbiome; feature: rumen; material: fiber-attached | host: Bos | place: Iran: Karaj | collected 2018-10 | reverse complement strand
TTGACGGCACTCTCCAAATGTTTCGAGAAGTGGGAGACCCACGTTTCGATTTTTTATTGAGATAGAGTTAACCTATTTTTGATATAAAAGTATTCTTTACATACATATAGGTGTTCGCATACCATTGCATATGGTTCACCATTTTAAAAGCACAAGTCTTAGAGAAATCTAAGACTTTTATTTTGAACTATATTTATTGATTTCCTCCAAAAACTACTGTATAATAGTAGTAACGGGAGGAAATTTTTATGATTAAGACTATTGATATGCTTTTATATGAATATAGAGACTATTCTAATATTTATAATAAAATTGCAGTTGAAGAGAAGAACAATAACTTAATTAAGCTAAAAAGAGGTCTTTACGAAACTAATAAAGACGCAGATCCTTTTACTATTGCAAATGTTTTATTATCTCCATCATATATTTCCTTTGAGACGGCTTTAGCTTATTATGGTATGATTCCTGAAAGGGTATATGCTATTAAATCTGCTTCATTTAAGAAAAATAAGAAAAAGGAGTATAAGAATTCCTTTGGATTATTTTTTTATCAAGATATTAATTCAAATGCTTATCCATATGATATAAATGAAATTGAAATAGATGGAACAAAAGTAATGATTGCTTCTCGTGAAAAAGCATTACTTGATATGTTATCTGTAATATCTCCAAGAAATAACAAAAATGAATTATTAGATTTATTATTTGAAGATTTAAGAATAGATGAAGTTATATTTGATCAATTAGATAAATGTAAACTAATTGAATTATGTGATTTATATTCATCTAAAACATTACATATTTTAAAAAAGTATTTAAAAAAATAAAATAACCATATGTGTTATGTATCCGAACTGCTTTAAAGAAAATGGCTTAATATCGTAAATGGGTTCCGGGTGATCACTCGAATGGTTCACCATTTTAATAATTCAAGTCTCAGTTTAATCTGAGGCTTTTTTGTTTATATTAATTTATGCCATTTACGACAAAATTATTTACGACACATCCTTGACGTAAATCGAAAAATACTATATAATTATTAGTGATAAAGGAAGTGTTGATTGTGAATTTTGGATTTGAAGATGAAACTTTAGAATTTAAGAAAACTACTGGTGAATTAAGCGAAGCGGTTCAATCTATTTGCGCTATGCTTAATAAGCATGGACACGGAACACTATATTTTGGGATTCTACCAAATGGGGAAGTAAAAGGCCAAATTGTAAATGATTCAACATTGAGAGATATATCAAGAAAAGTGTATGAAACAATTTGTCCACAGGTCATTCCTTCTATAAAGAAAATGGTCGTAGATGGTAAAGACATTATTGAAGTTGTTTTCAAGGGAAATGATGCACCATATTCATGCAAAGGAATATATTATATTCGAGTAGCTGACGAAGATAGAATACTTCAGCCAAGCGAATTACGACAATTGTTTGAATATAATAAAAATGGAAGTTGGGATTCTCAATTAACAGAATACACCTTAGATGATATTGATATTGACTCTTTAAGAAAATTTTATAATAAAGCAACAGCTTGTGGCAGATTGAAAGAAAACGAATTTGAACCAAGAAGATTACTAATTAAATTAGAATTGATGAAGAATGGTAGATTAACAAATGCTGGTTATTATTTATTTTCTAAAAACAAACCTATTGTTTTGAAAATGGCAATATTTGCTACAGATGAAAAATTAACTTTTTTAGATATAAATAGAATTGATGGCAATATTTTTGAATTAATTGAAGAAGCAAATTCATATATAAAAAAGAATATTAGGTGGAAAGCTGATATTGTTGGTATGAAAAGAATCGAAAAACCTGAAATTCCTCTAAATGCATTAAGAGAAATTATATGTAATAGTTTTGCACATGCTAGATACAATTCAAATACTGAACACGAGATTTCAATACACCCAGGAATGGTTAGAATATATAATCCTGGTGAATTTCCTATTGGATATAGACCTGAAGATTTTATAGAAAAAAATATGCCGTCTATGGTTAGAAATCCATTAATACTGAAAACTCTATTTAAGTCTGAAGATGTTGAATCTTATAGTAGTGGATTTAAAAGGGTTTACGATGAATGCAATAGTAATGGTGTTAACATTGATTATATTATTAATAGGGAAGGCTTTACTTTTATTTTCAAAAGAAATGTCGTAAATAATGTCGTAAATAATGTCGTAAATAAAGAGTTATCAGAAGAAGAAAGACTTGTTTTAGGGATAATAAAAAAAGAACCATCAACTTCTGCTAAAAAAATAGGTGAAATTATAAATAAAAGTGAAAGAAGTATTCAAAGAATATTGAGTGATTTGAAACAAAAAAGGATCATTGAAAGAATAGGAAATACAAAAGGATATTGGAAAATAAATGAATCATAAGGTTGATAAATTATAATTAGTGGTTCTTCTAATGAGCCCTATGGTTCACCATTTTAAAAGCACTAGTCTTAGAGAAATCTAAGACTTTTATTTTTTTTAACTTTAAATAAAAAAGTTATTATTAAAAATCTTTTATAATTTAACAATTGCTTGCAAAAACAATGAAAAAGTATTATTCTTTTAATAAGAAATTATGTGCCCATAGTTTAGTGATAAAATGTTGGCCTCCGACGCCGAAGTCACGGGTTTGACCCCCGTTGGGTACACCATATTAGATATTTACACTTATTTAGGTATTTTGCCCCAAATAAGTGTTTTTTAATTTTATACAATCTTTTTTAAAAAAAATTAGTTGACACTAACTTTTTCAAGTGGTATACTATCATTAGTTAGTTATAACAAACTCCCTCCCTAGTTATAACTGATTAGTGTTTTTTTATAAAAGTTTTCTCTTTGGATATACTTAAAAAGAGATTGAAGCTCAAAAACAACACCCCCTATATGTTTTTGAGCTTATTGTTTTTTTAAAGGATGTGATTTTTATGCAGTTAGCTTTAGGGATTTTAATACCATTTGTAGGAACAGTTTTAGGTTCTTTGATGGTTTTTGTAATGAAAAAGCAAATAAGTTTTAAATTAGAACAAATTTTAGCATCGTTTGCAGCAGGAGTAATGGTTGCTGCATCAATTTGGTCACTTATTATTCCATCAATGGAAATGGCTAAAGGCTTTAGTGAAAAATTTGTTTGGGTTCCAGCGGTTATTGGATTTAGTATAGGTATTTTATTTTTATTATTTTTAGATTTTGTTATCCCTCATTTACATGCGGCAGATGAAGAACCAGAAGGACCAAAATCTAAATTAAAGAAGACAACAATGCTTGTTACAGCTGTAACATTGCATAATATACCAGAAGGATTAGCTGTTGGTGTTGTACTTGCAGGAGCATTCTATGGCTCATCAGCACTTACAATGACAGGAGCTTTAGCTTTATCAATTGGTATAGCTATTCAAAATTTTCCTGAAGGTGCAATTATATCAATGCCACTTTATGCTGAAGGAAAATCAAAAACAAAATCCTTCTTATTGGGAAGCTTATCAGGAATTGTAGAACCAATTGCTGCAGCATTAACATTATTAATTGGTAGCTTTGTAGAAGAAATCCTACCTTATGTTTTAAGCTTTGCAGCTGGTGCTATGATTTATGTTTGCTTTGAAGAATTAATACCTTCAACAAAGGAGCATAAGCATTCTAATTTTGCTATTATAGCTTTTTCAGTAGGCTTTTTATTAATGATGGTATTAGATGTTCGGTTGTAATAAAAAAAACTCAGTTCATTCATTTACTACTGAGTTTTTTTATTTTTGTTTTCTTCTAATTTAATTTGTTTTCTTTTTTTAACTATCATGAATTCCTCATATGATTCAGCCTCTATCATATCTACTTGAGCAATTGATGCTCTATTTAGGTTTCTTGTTATAGTCTTTACTGAGAAGAATAATAAGAATGCTGTAATAGAAGTAGTTATTAATAAAGTTAATTGAGTAGGATCGTATAAGAAATCATCATTTTCAAATATACAAGTTTTAATTAATACAATTGGTGCTGAAACAACAAATGCTAATGATGCAAATTGTGTTTCTGCAGTATATTTTTTAGTTATATGCTTTATCAATTTAGAGAATATGGCTAATCCTAATAATAAGCCAATTAAGAAGGCTGTAAGAATCATACCATTATTAGCAGCGACATCTGCATAATTTGGATTATTAAAATCTAATAAATCCTTAATCATATTCATAAAAGGATAATAAATACCAATTGATAACATGATTATCGCAAAATCAATACCAGGTATTATGAATGTTGCAGCAGCAAACATTCCTATTACTGTCATACCAAACATGAAAACAAAATCAACCTTTTCAGGGAATTCTACTCCCATGCTTTGCGGTCTTATAACATTATATAAGGTTAATAATGCAAATAATAATATGAATGTTAATATGCATGAAGGTTTACCAAAATGCATTCTTAATTTATATATCATATTAGGAATACTAGATACTATTAAACCTACTATTGCAAATGTAGTGAACAAAGGCATAGTTTCGAGCAAGACTGTTATAGTATAAGCTGCAAGTCCTACACCTACTAAAAAGCCTAATAGAAGAGGAGCTACAAACTTAATATTCTTTTTAAAATCTTTAAATATATCAGCAATCGAATTTATCATTAATAGGTAAATACCTAATACAATTGATAATGTTGATGCTGAAAGACCTGGTATACCAACACTTGTTATACCTAAAAGTGCACCTTTGACAAAAACTATTGCATAATCAATAGGTTTCATCTTTTCAATTGTCAATATAGCACCTCCTTTGAACATTGAAAATTATAGCACAATAACACTTTAAAAACAAATTAAAGAAGAATAATAGAAAAAATAAAAATCACATATTTTCCCATAATTCTTTTAAATTATTCCTATAATTGGTCTCTATAATGTATGTGTCTTATAAAGACAGTATCTATCATAATCTCCCTAAATAAGATAGATAACTTTTTTCATAAGCAAACTATAACTCTCCCAATTTTGAAAGAAGGCTCTTAAGCCTTTTTTCTATTTTTATAGTATTTTTTTAATTTTTTGATAATTACATATTTTCACATAAATTTATGAAATTTATTCTTAAATTAACCTATATAATACAATTGTCTTATAAAGACAGTATCTATCATAATCTCCCTAAATAAGATAGATAACTTTTTTCATAAGCAAACTATAACTCTCCCAATTATGAATATGAGGCAGGATACTGCCTCATATTTCATTTTTAGGATGAAAAAGACCAAGGCTGGTCTTTTTACTTTTTTGGTTTTGTGATAAAATATGTTCGATATTTTAAATTAAGAAAGGGTTAGCATATGAAAAGAATAGATATAAAATTTTTGGCTGAATCAGCAATAATTGCAGCATTATATGTAGCTCTTACATGGGTTTTAGCTCCAATTAGCTTTGGTTCTGTTCAATTTAGAATTTCAGAAGTATTAGTATTATTAGTATTCTTTAATCCTAAATTTATTGTTGCTTTAATAATTGGATGCTTCATATCAAATACAACATCACCCTTAGGCTGGTGGGATATGGTGTTTGGTACATTGGCTACTACATTAGCTTTAATACCTATGCTAAAAATAAAAAAAATTTATATATCAGCCTTAATGCCTGTTATATCTAATTCTATAATAGTTGCTATTGAATTATATTTTTCATTAAATATAGTTCCTATTTGGTTATCTATGATAACTGTAGGTGTAGGAGAAGCCGCTGTATTATATTTAATTGGTATTCCTTTAATGATTTCAATTAATAAGAATCCGGCATTTTTGGAATTGATTGAATCTGAAGAAAAAAATATAAAATCTTTTAATTTTATCAATATTTTAAATTCGATTGTTATCGCATTAGTTTTTGTTGGAATAATATTTTTTATAGCTTATCCTTTATATATAATATATGGAGATGAAAATATAACTGTATCAGCTTTATCAATCATTAAAGAGAATTGGTGGAGTATATTATATTTAATAATTCCTTTATGCTTTGGTCTTTCTTACTTTTTAATTAAAGATAAATTATTAAAATTAATTTTAAATGTAACTATTTCTCTATCATTATTTGTTCCTTTTAGCTTAGTTTTAGCATCATATGCTCAATCTAGAACATCCATTTATTTTTATGGATACATAATTTATATTATTTTATTAATTTTAATTTCTATTTTTTCATTTAAAAAAGAAAATAATGTAGAAGATTTACAATGATTATTTTAATGAATATATGTTATAATATATGAACAGGAGGTTTTAATATGAAATTAAGAAGTGATATAAATGAATTTTTAAAAACAATACCTTCTGATATTTGTGTTGTTGCGGCAACTAAATATGTTGAAAAAGATGAAATGCTTGATTTGCTTAATTGTGGTATAAATAATTTTGGTGAAAATAGAGTTGATGCTTTTTTAAGAAAATATGAAGAATTAAAAGATTATAAGGATATTAGATGGCATTTTATAGGTCATCTTCAAAGAAATAAAGCAAAGGATATAATTAATAAAATTGATGTGCTAGAATCTTTAGATTCTATAGAGCTTGCTAAAATAATAGAAGCTAAAAGAGAAATACCTTTAGATTGCTTTATTGAGGTATCTATTAATTTAGAAGAAAATAAAAATGGTGTAAATTATAAAGAAATAGATTCTTTTATAGAAGAAATTTTAAAATTTAAAAAAATTAATGTTGTTGGTTTTATGATGATGGCTATAAAAAATGATTCATCAGATGATGTCTTTAAGCAATTTAAAGCTTTAGCTTATTTAAAAGAAAGAGTTGAAAAGAAATTTAATATTTCAATTCCTTATTTATCTATGGGTATGTCTGATGATTATAAAGAAGCTATTAAAGCTAAAACAACTCATATTCGTTTAGGAAGAATTTTATGGACGAATTAGATATATTTAGAAAAAGAATTAATTCATTAATAACTAAAGCCTATAATGGTGGTGTAAGCTTACTTAATTTTTTAGATGAATCAAAATTAGGTATTTTAAAACAAGAAACAAAGAATATAAAAGATATATTTGTTTATTATGATGGTGGTTTTAAAAATGCTGATACATTAAGGGCTATTATAACACCTTATGAGGTAGAAAAATCGGATTTTAAAATAGTTATATATAAAATTAATTATAATAAAAAATATTATGATATTAATCATAGATCTATTTTAGGATCTTTGATGGGCTTAGGCATAAAAAGAGAATTTATAGGCGACATAGTAATTGATGATGATGGTGCATATTTTGCCTGTGGAGAAGAAATATCAGAATACATTAAAGATAATTTAAAATTTATAGGACGTGCACCTGTTCTTCTTGAAAAAGAAGAAAAGGAAATTGAAAATATTGTTAAATATAGTGAAAAAGTTGAGTTTTTATCATCTTTAAGATTAGACGTATTTATTGCTGCTGCATATAATTTATCAAGAAGTGAGGCTCATGAATTTATCGTTAATGGTTTAGTTTATATTAACCATGTTTTAATTTTAAATCCAAGTGAAGCAGTTAAGCTTCAGGATGAAATAAGCGTAAGAGGAAAGGGAAGATGCAAGCTTGCTGAAATAGGTGGTTTTTCTAAAAGTGGAAGAATTGCTGCAACGCTTGCTAAAAGGGTGTAGTTTATGGTTAAAATTGGTATTATAGCTGCTATGCAGCATGAAATGGATTTGTTAAGGGAAAATATTGATCATATCCATGAAATTAAAATTGCTGGATTTGTATTTTACGGTGGTAAAATAAATGAACATGAAATTGTTTTGTGTCAATCTGGTGTTGGTAAGGTTAATGCTGGTATTGCTGCTTCGTTAATGATAGCTGAATTTGAATGTAATTTAATCATTAACACGGGTATTTGTGGTGGCATGGGCTTAAGAAAGCGTGATGTTGTTATCGCAAAGGATGTTAGATATCATGATTTTGATGCTTCACCATTTGGATATGAATATGGTCAAGTACCAGGAATGCCTAAAACATTTGTTCCATCAATGGAATCTACAATTATGATTAAATCTGTTTTAAACAGACTTGGCATTAATTATGAAAATGTAAGTGTTTATTCTGGAGACCAATTTGTGTTAAGCTATGATCAAGTGAAAAAGGCAAATCCAGGAGAAGTTTTTGCTTGCGAAATGGAAGGCGCAGGTGTTGCCCAAGCTTGTACAAAAGCTGGAGTTGAATTTGTTGTTTTAAGATATGTATCTGATTGTATAGGTGAAGAAAATCAGCAGGATGATTATAATAAATTTGAAGCTGAAATGTCAGAAAGATCTGCCAATATTTGTTTACAAATAATTAATAATTTGTAGGTGTAATATGAAATATTACGCATTAAAGGATGATTCTAATAAAATAATACTAGAAAGCTGGGATGAGGCTAAGGAGGTATTAAAAACCTTAAAATCTCCCAAATATAAATCTTTTAAAACCATGGAAGAAGCAAAAGCCTTTTTAGAAGGAAAAGAAATAGAAGTAGATTATTCAATTCCAACAGCTTATATTGATGGTTCTTATGATTCTAAAACAGAAAATTATTCATTTGGTGGATGTTTATTCGTCGATGGTAAAATTTTAAAATTTAAGAAAAAATATTTGAAGGACGAATATTCATCATTTAGAAATGTAGCTGGAGAAATAAAGGGTGCAGGTTATATTATTAATTATGCAATTAATCATGGTATTAAGGAATTAAATATATATTATGATTATTTAGGAATTGAAAAATGGTATAAAGGTGAATGGAAGGCTAAAACTCCTATAGCCATTGAATATGTAAATTACGCCAATGAGGCTAAAAAGAAAATTAATGTTAATTTTTTCAAAATTGAAAGCCATACAAATAATAAATATAATGATTTAGCAGATGAACTTGCAAAAGAGGCTCTTAAGTAGAGCTTCTTTTTTTCTTGAATAATATAATTATTCATTGTAAAATAATAAATGTTGGAAGATATATAAATAAGGTGTTTAAATGATGATTAATACTATATTAGGAGTATCGCTTGAATTTGGCGATGGTGCTGGTGCTAACGCACTTGCTATATTATATATATTGTGTGGCTTAGGTATTTTCTTATTTGGTATCAATATGATGGGTTCATCTTTAAAAGCAATTGCTGGAGATAAGATGAAGGTAATCATTGAAAAGAGTACTAATACACCATTTAAGGGAATGCTTGTTGGTTTTGTTACAACAATGCTTACACAATCAGCATCTGGAACATCAGCCTTAGCTGTTTCGCTTGTTGGTGCAGGCTTAATGAGCTTTGGTCAAGCAATTGGTGTTTTATTAGGTGCTAATATTGGTGGTACAGTTTTAACAATTATTTTAGCTGCATTTTCACAGCTTAAGATTATGCCTGTTGTTTCTGTTGCTTTAGTATTTATTGGTGCAACAATGATTTTCTTTTTCAAAAGTAAAAGATTAAATCAAATTGGTTCTGTAATTTTAGGCTTTGGATTAATATTTTTAGGACTTGCTTTCATTGATATGAGCTTTGGTCATTTCTTAGGAGATGAAGATATTGCAAGAGGTATTAATAATATATTTGCTGAATTAGCAAATGTACCGTTCCTAGGTATTACTGTTGGTACATTATTTACAATTGTTGTTCAATCATCATCTGCTACAATTGGTATCGTACAAAGTATGTATACTGTAGGCTCTATCAGTCTATTTGGTGCTTTAGCTTTAATGCTTGGTGCAAATATAGGTACAACTATAACAGCTTTATTAGCTTCACTTGGTTCATCTAAATCAGCTAAGAAGGTTGCTTTAGCAAATATTTTAATTAAATTATTTGGTGTTGTTTGCTTTGGTATTTGCTATAGATGGGCATATTATCCTTTAGTTAATTTATTGAATAATGCCTTAGGCTGGAACAATAACCCAATGATTATAGCATTAGCGCATTTATCATTTAATATTATAAATTCGTTTGTCATTGTATTCTTCTTAATTAAACCATTAACAATGATTTGTAATAAAGCATTTGGAAATGAAGAAGAAGGTACAATTGAAGAACAATTATTAGATTATTCATTAATTAAAAAATCTCCATCATTAGCTATGGAATTTGTTAAAAAATCAATTGCTTATATGGCAAATTGTATGAATGAATATTGCCATATCGCTCGTGACTTTTCATTTAAAAAGGATGATAAGCTAGAAAATAGAGGCGCTGAGCTTGAAAGAACAATCAATTCTTTAGATAAAAGAATTCATGATTATTTAATTAAATTAACTTTATCTGATTTTGATACCAAAACATCTAAATCATTATCTGATTATTTAGATGATATAAAAGATATTGAACGTGTCGGTGACCATTGCACAAATATTATAGAATTTTTCAATGATAGATTTGAAAAGGGCTTATATTTATCAGAGGATGGTATTCAAGATTTATCACAAATGTTTGATGTGCTTTTAACAATGGTTGATAATACAGCAAAAGCAATTGCTGAAGATTCAAAAGAATATGCTAAAATCGCATCAGACTGTGAAGATGAAATTGATAAGATGGAAGATGTATTCCATGAGCGTCATGTTCATAGAGTAAATAGTGGCGTATGCTCATTTAATAATACAGAGCATTATGTTGAAATATTATCAAATATTGAAAGAATGGGAGACCATTTAGAAAATATTTGTGAAAGTATTTTAAATGATGAATATTGCCAATACGATGAATTTAATCACTAAGAGGTACGAAAGTACCTTTTTGTTTTCAAAAGGAGTAATTTATGGAATTTCAATTAGTTTCTAAATATAATCCTACTGGTGATCAACCACAAGCGATTGAAAAAATAGTAAATAATTTTAATAATGGGATAAAAAGACAAACTCTTTTAGGTGCAACAGGTACAGGTAAAACTTTTACCATGGCAAATGTTATAAAGGAATTGAAAAGACCAACATTAGTCCTTGCTCATAATAAAACATTGGCAGGTCAATTATATAATGAGCTAAAAGCTTTATTTCCTAATAATCATGTTGAATATTTTATTTCATATTATGATTATTATCAGCCAGAGGCTTATGTTGTATCAAGTGATACATATATTGAAAAGGATGCCTCAATTAATGAAGAAATTGATGAGCTTCGTCATAGTGCTACTGCATCTTTAATTGATTATGATGATGTTATAGTAGTTGCATCTGTTTCTTGTATTTATGGTATTGGTGATCCTGATGACTATAAGGATACAATGCTTAATATAAGAGTTGGTGAGGAATATGATAGAAAAGCTTTATATAAAAGATTGGTTGAAATGCAATTTGAAAGAAATGATATTGATTTTAAAAGAGGTTCTTTTAGAATTAAAGGCGATGTATTAGAAATAATTCCTCCATCAGAGCATGCTAAAGGTATTAGAGTTGAATTCTTTGATAATGAAATAGATAGAATTAAATCATTTGATGTTACAACAGGTAAAGCAATTGATGATTTAGCCTTTGCTAATATTTTTGCGGCAACTCATTTCGTTACAAATAAAGAAAAGCTAGCTGAAGCTATAAGAAGAATTAAAGAAGAATTAAAATTGCAATCTGAAAAATTTTTAAAGGAAGGAAAGCCTTTAGAACAAGAACGTATTACTCAAAGAACAAAATATGATATTGAAATGCTAGAACAAACAGGAACATGCCCTGGCGTTGAAAATTATTCAAGACATTTATCACTTAGAGCTGAAGGTGAAACACCAGCTACTTTAATTGATTTTTTTGATAAGGATTTCTTACTTATAATTGATGAATCACATGTTACAATACCACAGGTTGGTGGTATGTATAATGGTGATAGATCAAGAAAAGAGAATTTAGTTAATTATGGCTTTAGATTACCATCAGCCTTAGATAATAGACCATTAAAATTTAATGAATTTGATTCAAAAATAGATAAGGTTTTATTTGTTTCTGCAACACCAGGTGATTTTGAAAAAAAATATCCTATCGTAGAACAAATTATAAGACCTACAGGTCTTTTAGACCCATTAATTGAAATTAGACCTTCACTTGGTCAGGTTGATGATATTTATTCTGAAATTATAAAAAGAGTTGAATTAAATGAAAGAGTATTAATCACAACATTAACTATTAAAATGAGTGAAGATTTAACTGCTTATTTAAAGAATTTAGGATTAAAGGTTGCTTATTTACATTCTGAAATAAAAGCCTTAGAAAGATTAGAAATATTAAAGGATTTAAGATTAGGTAAATATGATGTATTAGTAGGTATTAATTTGTTAAGAGAAGGTCTAGATTTACCTGAGGTATCTTTAGTATGTATTTTAGATGCTGATAAGCAAGGCTTCTTAAGAAGCACAAGAAGCTTAATTCAAACCATAGGTAGAGCAGCTAGAAATTCTAAAGGTAAAGTAATTATGTATGCTGATACAATTTCTCCTTCAATGGAAGAAGCTATTGCTGAAACTAAAAGAAGAAGAGAAATTCAAGAAAAATATAATCTTGAACATAATATTATACCAACAACAATTGTTAAAGAAATTCCTAAATCTGTAACAATGAAGAAGGTTGATGAAATAGCAAATGCTTCAATAGAATCAAAGAAGAAACTAACAAAAGAAGAAAAGATTTATTTAATTCAAGAATTAGAAGAAGAAATGCGTGCATATGCTAAAGATTTAAATTTCGAGGCGGCAGCCCAAATAAGAGATGCTATTTTTGAATTAAAAGCTCAAAAATAAAGGATTGATAAAATGAAATTAAATGATGAATATAAAGTAAAAATTGAATCATTTGATATGAATGGTTTAGGAGTATGCCATTTAGATAATAAGGTTGTTTTTGTTGAAAATGCTATGGAAGGCGAAGAAGCTATTATTGAAATAACTTCTATTCATTCAAAATATATTTTTTCGAAAGCTAAAAAAATATTAAAAAAATCAGAACATAGAATTTTAGATTTAGAAAAAACAAATGAATTATCAGGAGAGGCAGATTTAATTCATGTAGATTATGAAACTGAATTAAAAATAAAAGAAAACAAAGTAAAAAATACTATAAAAACAAAATCAAATTATAAATTAAATCCAATTATCAAATCTGATAATCCATATAATTATAGAAATAAAGTAATGGTTCCTTTTGGAGAAATTAAAGAAGATGATGAAAGAGATGTTATATATGGCTTTTATGCTAAAAAAAGCCATAATATCATTCCAATTGAAAATGATATTTTAACAAATGAAATTTCATCTCAAATATTATATTTAATCCAACGATATTTAGAATTATTTAATGTATCAATTTATAATGAAACAACTCAAAAAGGTATCTTTAGAGAAGTTATGATTAGAAATACAATTAATAATGATTTCATGGTTGTTTTAGTAACAACAGTAAATCATGATTTTCAAAGATTAATAGAAATGTTAACTTTAGAATTTAAAGAAATAAAATCAATTTATTTAAATATTAATTCTAAAAATACAAATGTGGTATTATCTGATGATTTTAGATTATTGTATGGTACACCTACAATAAAAGAAAATATTTTAGGATTAGATTTTGAAGTATATCCTGCATCATTTATGCAGGTTAATCACAATCAATGTGAGAAATTATATTCTGAAGCCTTAAGAATGGCTGATTTAAAAAATGATATGAATGTAATAGATGCATATTGTGGAATGGGATCAATAACATTAAATATAGCCAAAAAAGTTAAACATGTTTATGGAATTGAAATAGTAGAAGATTCTATAAAAAATGCAAATAATAATAAAATTATAAACAACATATCAAACGCAACATTTATATGTGGAGCATGTGAGGATGAAATCAAAAAACTAGTTAATAAAGAAAAAATAGATTTAATTGTTTTTGATCCTCCAAGAAAAGGCTGTGCAAAAGAATTTTTAGATACAGTTATATCAATGAAAATACCAAAAATTGTTTATATATCATGTGGTATATCAACTGCAGCTAGAGATATAAAGATTTTAGAAGAAAATGGATATGAATTAAAAGAAGTTACTCCATGCGATTTGTTCAGTAAAACTTCACATGTTGAGACGGTATGCTGCCTTTCGCGGAAAAATTTTGAAAAGTAAGTCTAGTAAGTGCTATGATGATCCAGAACAATATTTATATGACTGGGTTGTTTATAATCCTAACTGTAAACATTTCGCTTTATCTGAATCTGATTTTAGATTCATAATTCATCAGGAAGTAGAAAAGCTTTCAAAAGAAGTTAAAGAAAATGGTGTTTTATTAAGAGATGCATTAGAAAAAATAGCAAATAAATATTTAGATAAATAAAAAGGAAATTACTATATGGAGATTAATGATAAAAAAATATGTGGGGATTTTGCGATGTTAATTGATTATATTAATGGTGGTTATATTTACAATATTAATCAACTAATTATATTTGCAGGTGATATTTATTCAATAAGTGAAGCAAAAGAACACATCATAAATCTAAAGAAGGATAATCCTAAATTCAAACATTTATTTGAAAAGATGGAGATGTCAAAAGAATTAAGGTATGTCGTTGTATCTAATTTGCATGATGCAGTGATTAGAAGTATTAGTAACAATAATAATTCTCTCTTTATAAGTCTAGATATATCAGAAGTAAAAACTGGTTTTTACAAAAATAAGTTACTTGATAATATTACTTTAATCTTTGAAGGTGTTAATAATGCAAGTATATCTCATGATTTGGAAAATAGAACAATAATGAATCTAGATATTGGTGTTTCTAATGATGGTTCATATAAATTAACATTAGAAACCTATGATTGTACTGTATCAAGTAAGGATATTTATGAATGCGTAAAAATAAATATTAATTTTACTGATATAAAGCTCCAAAATGAGGAAATGGGAGGATAACCTCCTCCCTATCCTAAAATTAAATAATAGTCATAACAGATTATCATTTAATTACAATATTAAAATTTGAATACGTTAATTATATTGCTAGTTCTATAATAGTTGTTATAGCCTTAATTAGTAAAACAATTATTGCTATGCTTAATGATTTTGTCCTCAAATGTGTTAAATTTCATTGAAGTAAGACGGAGTTTTAGTTGT
>JAEEGL010002236.1_pt1 | contig 15079 bp, 8 predicted proteins | sample 9134231 | NCBI WGS metagenome assembly JAEEGL01 (sample SAMN16246548, study PRJNA631951) | gut metagenome | biome: gut microbiome; feature: rumen; material: fiber-attached | host: Bos | place: Iran: Karaj | collected 2018-10 | reverse complement strand
TGTCGTGCACGTGCAGTTGCCAAAAAGCGAAGCCGAGTTCGACAAAATCCTCGGCTGGTGCCTTGGCCAGAACAAATGGTGTGATTACATCGAGGGCAACCTCTCTTTCATCTGCGTCATTGCAGGCTACAATGCCGAAGAGCTTACGCCAAAGTATCCAGACTTCTTCAAAGAACGCGTTTACGCACTCTACGATTCGGTTTACTGGTGGTACGAGTATGGCAAAGCCCTGCTAAAACAGTAGTTTCCCGCCGAAAGAGGCTGTATGATATGCAGCCACATTCGGCTAATTCTAAAGCAGAAGTGAACAGACAGAAAGAAAATCTGAGGCACGTTAAGGCTCAGCGAGCCACACCACGCTTCAGATTTTCTTTATGCCTATCCACCTCTTCCAGTACCGCACATTGTGCGCTTTCCAAACATTACGCTCTGCTATAATGCCACAATTATCCTTGCATGCAAGTAAATAGGTTGGGCAGACAAACATTGGCTATGATTTCAATCAAATAGATTGAGGTCGTAGCCAAAGATTGTCTTGATTGTCCATTCCACAAGTACAACACGAAACCCTCTGACATGTCGGAGGGATTTCGTGTCGCACCCGTGGCTCTTTACCGCCCATTCGGGCAAATGGCTGCAAGCGTTTAGGTTGAGGGGGGCGTGTTTTTTAGGGAACTTTCGGCTCTTTTGAGATAGTGCGGAACTCAGAGGTCTTAATTAACAAATGAGACTTCAAAACCCAATTTAATTAACATTTGTTTACAAGCCCTGCATATTCCGCTCGGTTTGAAGGTCAGAAGAGGTTCGAGGAGGTCAGGGCGCGTGGGGGGTCTCTACTCCGAGGGGTTAAGGGCTCAGCCCTTAACAATCCCGTAAGTCATTGATAATCAGCACCTGTAACATTTGTTAGCTTAACAAATATTGGTTTTAACGAAAAACAGCGCCCAAAGTGCCGTTTTTCGTGGTGCTGACAATGACGGAGTGTCCGTTGTTGCTCCCATACCTTCACCCAGTCAAGTCTCAGGCATGGGCATCGGTCACGTGTCTTTTCGTGTGCAGGCGTGTATGCGTAACTTTGCGGTTGTAAATCGTAATTTGAAATTGTAAATCACAAAAACTATGTCCGACATCAATACCAACGCAACTGTAACCCTTACCGTCAATGGTAAACAGGCACAGGATATGCTGGATAACCTCAAAAAGAAGTCACAAGACCTGGAGAAGGCCATTGAGAATGCCGCCAAAGCAGGAAATAAGGCAGATTTGAAGCGACTCCAGAAGGAACTTAAGCAGACCAACCGCCAGATTTCACAAATAGAATCGGCGACTGTCGGTGTGGAGAAGGTGCTGAAGAACCTCGATAAGGCTACACCAAAGGAGTTAAACAAGACGCTCTACACCTTGAAGCAGCAGCTAAATGGTATAAAGCGTGGTACTGTTGAATGGAACCGCCAGGCTGAAGCCATCAAGCGTGTAAAGGCTGAGATAGCTCGTGTTAATGCTGACCTTATCGAGGGAGAGGGCTTCTGGGACCGCTTTAATCGTAAGATGAACGACTGGCAAACAACCCTGATGGGTATGATTGCAGCCGTCACAGGTTTAATTATGGCCGGACGTTCAGCTGTTAAAGCATTTGCTGACATGGACGCAGAGATGGCCAATGTTCGCAAGTTCACGGGAATGACCAAGGAACAGGTGGAGGACTTGAACGAAGAATTCAAGAAGATGGACACCCGTACCGCCCGTGAACAGCTAAACATACTTGCTGAGGATGCAGGTAAGTTGGGAAAGCAATCCAAAGAGGATGTTCTGGGCTTCGTTCGAGCAGCAGACCAGATTAATGTAGCTCTTGATGAACTTGGGGATGGTGCCACGCTGACGCTTTCGAAACTGACTACCATCTTTGGAGATGAGGAACGACTTGGAACGGAAAAGGCTTTGCTATCCGTAGGTTCTGTGATTAACGAACTTTCCCAGAACTGTACGGCATCGGCTCCATATTTGGCCAATTTCGCCAAACGAATGGCTGGTGTTGGCGCCCAGGCAGAGATGACTATCCCGCAAATCATGGGCTTTGCTGCTGTCCTAGATAGTCAGGGACAAGCCGTGGAAATGTCGGCAACAGCTGTGTCTAAGCTGATTATGGATATGTTCAAGCAGCAGGATAAGGTCATCAAGGCGACAGGCATGAACGCTGAAAAGTTCAAGGAAGCTTTGGCAAAGGGAACGAATGAAGGACTGATAATGTTGCTTGATACGCTTAACAAGCTGGGCAACATCGATGTACTGGCACCTGTATTCAAGGACATGGGTGAGAATGGTGCCCGTGCTGCACAGGTTATTTCTGCATTGGCAGGTAATCTGGATATGGTAAAATGGGAACAGGAAGAAGCTGCCAAGGCATTCGCCGAAGCTACTTCTGTGACCAAAGAGTACAACGTCCAGAACACGACGGTTCAAGCAGGTCTTGACAAGGCTCGTAAACGTGTCAAGGAGATGGCCGTAGAACTTGGAGAAAAGCTGCAGCCAGTCATGAGCCATGTACTTTCATCAACAACCCTGATGTTGAAAGTACTTTCTACTATCGTTGATTTCGTCATTAAATACAAGGCTGTATTATTGACTCTGACTGTTGCTGTAGTTGGATATTATACCGCAGTAAAATTGCAGTATCTTTGGTCTTTACGCTTCATTGCTGTTCAGAAGTTAAAAGCAGCAGCAATGGCAATTGAGGATGCCTGGTTAGCAGCATCCATCCTGAAACATAAGGTGCTTCGTGGTGAAATCACAGCAGCTGCAGCAGCACAAACCTACTTCAACAAGGTACTTAAGCTGAATCCAATGGGTGCCGCTATTGCTGCCATTACATTATTGTTAGGGCTATATGTAAAATTCGCCAAAACTACAAACGATGCTGCATTAGCGCAGAAACGTTTGAAGGAGATTGAAGAGGATGCTGATCGAACCACAGATGACGAGATTTCCAAAATTGAACGCCTAAAGAAAACTGTAGAAGATGAGACGCTTTCTGTTAATAACAGGCGTAAGGCTATCGAAGAACTTCAGCAGATAGTACCAGGATATCATGCTAGTATCTCTGAGGAGGGCCGACTGTATGGGCACAACGTGAAAATCTTGAAGAATTACACAGAACAACTGAAGAACTCAGCACGTATCAAAGCTGCTTTGGACAAGTTACCAGAGGCTGAAAAGGAACGTGATAAGTGGTTTAATGAGGCCCCTGAGAATATACAGGATGCCTATTTGAACGAGAAGTTATTCCATAAAAGCGAGACGGATGCCATGCGTGAGTCAACAGTCAGCCCGTCAGGCTACAGAGCATGGAAAGCTAAACTGCAAAGGTTGGATGCTGCCGTAGCGCAGTATAACAGCATCGTGGATACAATGACAGCTGCCAATCAGAAGCTAGCGGATGAAGCAGCAGCACTTGGTGATGGCAGAAACGGAGGTGGTGGCGGTGACTTCAAACCGACTGTCACTAAAGATACCAAAAAGGAGGAGCGCTTCAAGGTGGAAAAAGACTGGAAAGCCAAAGAAGAAGCACTTAATCGTATCAGCTATGCCACAGGAAAGGTGAACTACGAGCAGTACCAGAAGCGTATATTGGAGATTGAAGTTGAATACCAGAAAAAGATTCTGGAGAATACTGACCTGACAGAACAGGAGAAGTTGAATGCTCAAGCCAGCTACTACGAGGCTCAGCAGAAGCAGGTGGAGCAGCATACGAGGGTGACTGTGGAGCAGGAGAACCAACTTTATAATGAGTCGGTTGCCTTACAGAAGCAGCGCTACATCGATGGACAGGTATCTACAGAGGTTTATCAGCAAACGGTTGAATTACTGGAACTGAATCATCTTCGTCGTATGAGCACAATATATGATGAAGGTTCCAGCGAGTATATCCAGGCACAAAAGACTTATCAGGACAAACTAATTTCTGACCAAAAGAAGCGCCAGCAAGAGACGGAAACTTCAGAGAAGAAACACCAGGATCACTTGAAACAGCTCAAAAAGGACTATTTCGGTGAAAACAAGGGCGAACGTGTCAGCAAATATATGGCTGATTTAGAGGCACTTCGAGAAGTCTATAATCTGGAAGTGAAAGCAGCTGGCAACAGTGCACAGGAAAAGCTTCGTATCGAAGAGGCATATCAGAAAGCGAAGAAGGCCTTACGTAAGAAATACGGCATAGACGAGCTGAACGACAACAAGAACTTCCTCGAAGAATGGAATGAGGACATGCAGGAATGGCTACAATCGGACATGGGAAAGGCCGTCACAGGTTCCTTGGAGGTCATCAGTTCTGGAATGAGCAGTATTTTCCAGCAGATGTCATCGCTCATTCAGGCTGAAACTGATATTCAGGTAGCAGCCATCGAAAAGCGTTATAAGACAGAAATCTCCAATGCAGAAGGCAACAACTATCAAGTGAAGAAGCTGGAGCAGAAGAAGGAAAAGGAGATTGCTAAGGTAAAAAACGACGCCAACAAGAAGATGTTCAAGATGCAGGTGATGCAGGCCATTGCACAGACCGCCACCTCTGCCATCAACGCCTATAGTAGTGCTGCAGCAATTCCTGTTGTCGGTTTTGTTATGGCGCCTATAGCAGCTGCAGCAGCTGTTGCGGCAGGATTATTGCAGGTAGAAGCCATCAAAAAGCAGCAGGAAGCGGCATCAGCTCAGGGATATGCAAAAGGTGGTTTTACTGGAGATGGTGATAAAGACGAGGTAGCTGGTGTTGTACACAAAGGAGAATGGGTAGCCAACCATCAGTTGTTACAGTCGCCCGTAGCCCGCCCGATGATTGATGCGCTGGACTATGCGCAGCGAACGAACACTATAGGATCGTTACGCTCAGAGGATGTTTCAAGAAGCATCGTAGCTCCAAGCGTTTACGCACAGTCCACACAACCATCGCCAACTGTTATTGTGCAGCAATCAGGATTTGATGCACAAACTGAGATTGCAGCAACACATGCCGCAATGAAAGAGTATGCCGACGTAATCAGACAACTGAAAGACCGCCTGAACGAGCCTTTCGTAACAGTCAACACCGTTACAGGAGATACTGGCATTAAACAGGCACAGGATGAATATGAGCAGCTGATGAGAAATAAGACACCAAAATCAAGGAGAAAGTAATATATGGAAATCATTATCAATGGCAAAAAAGCCTATCTGAAGAAAAATACATCGTTTGAGTATATATCGGAAAATCCTTTGTTTACAGGTTCTGATAGCTATACGCTGACAATTACCTTCCCGCTAAAGGACTGTCCACAAAACATAGCAATCTTTGGTCATCTCTATCGTCAAGACGTCGTGAAGAACAAGGTAGTCTTCGACTGTGATATCAGAGATAAGGACTTCTTTAAGTCTGGTAGCATTGTTATCACGCAAATTTCAGAGGTAGAAGTAAAAACTCAGTTCTTGGAGGGCCGCTCAGAGCAGAACTTCGATGATACGTTTGACGACGTGTACCTGAATCAATTGAACTTAGGCTATCCAAGTGCGGAGCAGCGGAATCCATCATACATGACCGCAGAGAGGGCCTGGGATGTAGGTTATCCGTCGAGGAAATGGGTGCCACTGCCGTGGGTAAACAATACGTCAGGCAATATTCAAAACGAGGTGGAAAAGGACGCAAACGGACAGTTCAAATGGGCAAGCGGTCTGAAAACATTAACGTTTCAGCCGTATTTGCTGCATATCCTGAACAAAATCTGTCAGGTGATGGGATATAAAGGCTATTTCGAGGAAATAGAAAAGAGCCAGTGGAAGTACCTGGTTATCTGCAACACGCTACCTGCAGCGTGGTCTGCATGGAATTTTGCAATCGCTTTGCCTCATTGGTCGTTGACAGAGTTCTTCGAAGAGCTGGAAAAGCTAATGAAAGGAGAGTTCAGCATCAATCATAAGGCAAAGACTATAACATTCGAGTTCTCACATAAGATGGCACATAAGACAAAAGATGTGTATATCGAGAAAGTCGTGAACAAGTACACAGTGGAAGTGTCACGAGAAAACAAGTCAGACTATGTGGGTGCCACAAATCTGGCATATGTTGAGAACGACGATAGAATGTGGGCATACAAAAGCTGTCAGTGGTATATCGATGAGCACAAGGATGAAGCGCACGAGTATGCTACGCTGCAGCAGTTACTAGCCTATGCAAGAACACAGAAAGAATGCGGCGTAGAGACGAGGACAAGCAGCAATGGAAGGTTGAACGGGACAACGACGAGCTATACACGCGGTTATCCTCGTGGTTCAGAAGCGCATGGATTGTTCTATGCCAGAGATGTTGATACATACTTCATATTTTGGTGTTATAAGTCAGAGCTTGTGGACTCGACTCATCTCTACTCTCAGGATATGGATTATCATTGGTACAAATACACGAACCGCCTGATGCCCGTGAATCAGTTTGGCAGAAAGGTCATAGACAAAGATGCAGAGGACGTTGAGATGAATATCGTACCTGTATGGCTGGACTATACGGGCGAAGGAATGGGTACATGCATATTCCTGGAGTGCGGAGAGATGGGAAGTGCCGTGTCGTGGACAACTGAGACGGACGAAGATGGCAATACCACCAGCAATGGATCAACAACCAGCGGGAATGGGTTCGGGAGAGGAGGTGGAAGCAGAAGTGGTTCGACGGGCATTGGTTCGTACGAAGTAGACGAAACGGACTATAATAGTGGTGCATTGGCTCAGACAACCACAGGAAAGGCTATTGCCAAAGGTGAGCAGGAGAAGTCGGATGCGTATTTTGATAAACTGTATGTTGGTTTTTGGCTGGACCGCAACACCAACGTTCATGGTGGATTGCCACATCCGATGGTGGATAAGGTTGAAATCAATGATGACTTCTCTTACAACTCCTGCTCATATACTCTGAGAATCAATAAGGAGCAGGAAAAAGATAAAGATGGGATTCCATTGAAATATACCTATGACATCGACAACAAGAAGAAATATACGTTCTCGTTCTTGTCGGATAAGATTCCAGACCCAAGAGCATTGTTCTACATCGAAGGCAGTAAATATGTCTGTGAGAAAATAACAGCGACCTTCCATGAGGGTAAGCAAGGAAGGTCGCAGTTACTGAAGGGAGTGTTCTATAAGCTTATTTGATAGATGTAGCCAGCTTCTCCGCACGATCTACGATTGTTTTCTTCAGAATTTTGGCATACACCTGAGTTGTTTTAATATCCTTGTGCCCGAGGGCACGGGCAGTTTTCTCTACAGTGAAGTCATAAGTGAGAAGCAGAGTCGCAAATGAATGACGGGCAACGTGGCAGGTTAGCTTCTTGTGAAAGCCCAGTTTCTCTCGAATAACATCCAAGTAGTCATTCAACTTCTGATTGGAAATGATAGGCAGTTGGTAGTTGTACTTCTCCAAGACGGCCTGAGCTGGTGGCAAAATAGGGGTGTAGAAATCGGATCCAGTCTTAACACGGGCAGCTTCAATATAATATAGGTCGCCCTGTTTCTCTGCCATCGTATTGAAATCAAAATTGCACATATCTATATAGGCGAGTCCTGTATAAGCCATAAATATAAATAGGTCACGCACGCGCGTAAGCTTATCTGACAGTTGAGCCTCACGCAAGGTAATAAGCTCTTCTTCTGTCAGTGGCTTGCGCTCCTTGCTGGTACCACGTTTGATTTCAAACTGATTATATGGGTCATTTGGAATCATTTGGTTGCGCCAAAGCATATTTGTATACTTGTGCACCTTCTTGTGATAGTTGCAGATAGTAGCCTGACTCTTGTTGCCCTGTTCGTGAAGGTATTCGTCATATCTACGAATATTAGCAGGAGTCAGGTCATAGAAAGTCTTAATTATCTTACTCTTCTTAAGGCTTTCGACCACAACCTCTATATTACGACGAGAACCTGCACGCAAACCTTCCTTGTCCAGATAGTCCTCAATGTACTGAGTAAAACTCTGGCGCTGGTCAGTTTCACAGAACATGTGAATGTTGTCACCATTCGGGACAGACTTGATAACAGAAGCCAATACATGATTATTGAAGTTCTCAATAGTCATTTTCTCTCCAAGCATCTGCATAGCGTTGATTACTTGCTCGTAGTGCTTGATTTTTGCTACGATTGTTCTGTCCTGGGCAGCAGCTTCCCAATCTTCAGGAGTTGCTGACCCAACTGTCTCATACTTGCGTTCACCTGCTTGTAGGTAAATGCTCAGTTCGATTTTTCCACACCCAGTTTTTGAAGCTGAGCCTTTGCGGTCAAAGACCACTTTTACAAACTTCTTCATAATTTTGGTTTTTTAACGCAGCAAAATGGCCTTTTTACTGTCTGAAAGCGGACTTTTCGTTACTTTTTCTCGGTTTATGAGCCTTCAACCACCGAAATAGTGGTATTCTGGTAGCAAAAATCTGAGAGGTGGTAGCAAAAATGGTAGCAAAACTCTTGTTTTCCACTCCATTCCACCCAGTTCCACTCACGTCCAATTGAGTCCAAATCAACTGCTTCGTACAACAATTAGTTAAAATTTACTGAGAACTGGATAAAATCTAGTAAGAATAGGCGTTTTAGGCACCTTTTTTAATGGAAAAATGACAAGCTCTCTGGCCTGTCATTCTCACTCCTTGGTGATTCTCGCGGAATTAACCCCTATACTGATTATCAGTATTTTATGGAGTTTTTTGCTACTCTGTGGATGGCGGTAGCATTGCACTCGCGAGATAGTCCCTTAGAATGAGAAATGACCGCCTTTGGGCAGTCATTCTCTTCTTCTCTTGTGATTCCGGCGGGATTCAAACCCACAACCTTCTGATCCGTAGTCAGATGCTCTATTCAGTTGAGCTACGGAACCATTTCCGATTTGCGGGTGCAAAGGTACTGACTTTTTTTGGAACAGCCAAATTTTTAACGGACTTTTTTCCAAAAAAGTTCAAATCTACACGATAATTCGCGTTTTATGGTAGTTTTCGCGGAATTCTGAGGGGCTACAACCCTTACGTTTCTTAAAAATTCGGTTGAAGTTACTTAGGTTATTAAAACCACAAGCATAACTAATCTCGGCCACCGAATTGGTACTATCAACAAGCATACGACTAGCATAACCCAATCGCTGGTCGATGATATACTCGCTAAGATTACGACCTGTATGAAGTTTAAAAAATCGGCTGAAAGCCGAAGGACTCATACCGGCAATATCGGCTAGCGTAGTAAGACGGATTTCCTTCTTATAGTTTTGCTCTATATAATTCTTAACCTTCTGTACACGACGGCTGTCGCTCGATACCTCGATCTTAGCAAAGCTACTTGAGGCCAAAGTGTGTGCTCCGTCGCACTTAGACAACTCGTAGAGTATAGTAAGGAATTGTTGGAACGCATAGAATCCATCCTTAACAGTACATAGCGACACAAGCTGCTGATATACTCGAAGTATGGCATCCATTGGAAAACTCAGCCCTTTGCGAGCCTCTTGCATCATCTTACGCACAGAGCTGAATGGATTGCGCGAGAAAAGGCTATCTTCAGAGAAGTCAAACTCGAAGTGTATTGTTATCTCGTGGATATCCTCACTTGTACAAGTTCCCTGTTCCCACACATGCTCCAGGTCAGGACTAGTGATAAGCACAAGGTCGTACTCGCCTATCACCTCGTTAGAGTCGCCCACAATGCGACGAACACCTGGGGCATGCTCTACGAAGTTTAGCTCAAAAACCTTGTGATTATGGATGGGATAGGTGAACTCCTTCTTGCGACGTTCAGCAATATAGAGCACATCCTTTCCCATCAGCGGGGTAATCTCGTGGATAACCTTACTTTCTATCATATCTTAAGTTCCTTCAGAATCTCAGACATACGCTGCATATTATTGATGCGCATCGGCACAAGTGGCAGGCGCAGAACGTTCTCGATGAATCCCATCTCTGAAAGCATTGCCTTTACTCCCGCTGGATTACCGTCGACAAAGAGCAGCGAGAAAAGATCGGTGAAACGATGATGTATGGTGCGGGCAGGATCGTACTCGCCACGCATCTGCAAACGAATCATACGTGAGAACTCCTTAGGCAGAGCATTTCCGATAACAGATATAACACCAACAGCACCACAGCTAACCATAGGGAATGTAAGCGAATCGTCACCCGAGATCACATCGAAGTCGGCAGGTTTGTTCTTTATAATCTCATCTACCTGCTCAAGATTTCCACTTGCTTCCTTGATGGCCACAATGTTCTGACAGTCGCGGGCCAGACGTACAGTAGTAGCAGCCTGTAGATTCACACCAGTACGACCAGGAACATTATATAGCACCACTGGCAACTGGGTTGCTGCTGCTATAGCTTTGAAGTGCTGATACAAGCCCTCCTGTGATGGTTTATTGTAATAAGGACAAACGCTGAGCACGCCATCGATACCCTTAAAGTCGCCAGTCTTAAGTTCTTCTATGACCGCAGCTGTGTTATTTCCGCCGCATCCTATTAATATAGGTACGCGCGCCTGTACGTAGTCTACCACTAAATCCTTAATTTTATGTTTCTCTTCACGTGTAAGTGTTGGAGTCTCGCCTGTTGTAGCGAGTATACAAAAGAAGTCGGCGCCATTGCTAAGCTGATAGTCAACCAGACGTATCAACGCATCGTAGTCAACCGAGCCGTCTTCCTTGAATGGAGTGATGAGCGCAATGCCCAACCCTTTGAAAATGTTATGTACCATGAATTATTTAATGTTGCTATTATTCTGTTTTAAACAAATCTTTGATGCCGCCAATAGAACCAAGGAGGTTAGTGGCCTCGTATGGCAGGTAGACGGTCTTTGTCTTATCTCCCTCTGCAAGCTCCTGCATCATCTGGATGTACTTCTGGGCCAACAAATAATTTGCAGGATTGGTACTCTTACCAACAGCCTCGGTGATAAGTTCGATAGCCTTAGCTTCGGCCTCAGCCTTACGGATACGAGCCTGTGCCTCACCTTCGGCCTGCAGGATGGCCTGCTCCTTAGCAGCCTCAGCCTTATTTACGATAGCTGTACGCTCACCCTCAGATGCAAGAATCTCGGCAGCCTTCTGACCCTCGGAAGTAAGGATCTGGGCACGCTTGTTACGCTCGGCCTGCATCTGCTTCTCCATAGCAGTAAGAACTGAATCTGGAGGTGTGATATCCTGCAGCTCTACGCGGTTAACCTTTACACCCCACTTGTCTGTTGCATCGTCAAGCACAGCAGAGAGTTTTTTGTTAATAGTATCGCGCGAAGTAAGAGTCTCGTCAAGCTCTAACTCACCGATAATGTTACGCAGAGTGGTCTGTGTAAGTTTCTCGATAGCGTTTGGCAGATTGTTAATCTCGTAGGTAGCCTTAAACGGATCTACAATCTGGAAGTAGAGCAGAGCATTAATCTCTGTCTGCACATTATCCTTTGTAATCACGTTCTGCTTTGGGAAGTCATAAACCTGTTCACGAAGATCGATTGTGGTAGAGTACATATAGCGTCCGTGATGGAGCACTACGATTGACTTGGCACGATCGATGAACGGAATAATAAGATTGATACCCGGCTGAAGCGTGGCGTAATAACGTCCCAGACGCTCAACAATCTTAGTTTCTGACTGAGGAATGATAACGAGTGCCATTTTGGCAAAGATAACCACACATACTACGATGGCTATCAGGATGTAAGTCATTATGTCCATAATTTAATTTTTTAATATTTCTACTGTGATAATTGTTGATGCGCGGTCTACGACTACGACATTAGATCCTTCGGGGATATCAGCACCATCTTTGGTGACAGCCTTCCAGATGTCGCCATCTATCTGTACACGACCGAAGCCTCCAGCCTGAACAGTTTCCACCACTCTACCTTGTCGGCCCATCAGCGCATCGGCATTGCTTATGCGTTTATCTTCACCCTTATGCAGATAACGCTTGGCAAACGGACGCACATAGAATAAGCTAACAAGCGTGATAATGGCAAATACCACTATCTGATAATACACGCCAACACCAAGAGCTGCAACGATAGCCGCAGGCACAGCACCAATGGCGAAGCATATAATAAAAAAGTCGCCTGCCGTTAGTTCGAGAATCAGGCAGATAACTGCAACTACAGCCCACAACTGCCAAAGATGGCACATAATATAATCAATCATATTCGTAACGTTTTGGTGGTTTTATAGTGCAAAAATAGACATTTTTGTCGAAATAGCAAAGAAAAAACAAAATATTAGCAAATAAATGTGCGATTTTTCCGTTATTATGTCATAATGATACGCAATTTAAACAAATTCATCATCATATTGGTACTATTGATGAGTACCCTTACTACTTTCGCCGACGACTTCACGCTAAAAGGTAAAGTCGTTGACGAAGATGGCAACGCACTTGAGCTTGTAACAGTATCATGCCTGGCTCAGGGCAAGGTAGCGATGAGCAATCTGAAAGGCGAATTCAGTATAGGGCTTAACACCGCAGATTCCGTCGAAGTAAGATTCACAATGGTAGGCTATGGCGTAAGAAAGAGGGTATTCAGACGTCCTAAAGGTAAGATGACCGTACAGATTGTAATGCACCCTGATGCCACACTGAAGGAGGTGACTGTTACCCAGCGCCGTCGACAGACATCACAGACTGAGCAGCTTAATGCGAAAGATATAAAGGACGTACCATCAACAACTGGCAATGCTGTTGAGGAACTGATACAGCAGCAGGCCGGAGTATCAAGTCACAACGAGCTTTCATCACAATATAATGTACGCGGAGGATCGTTCGATGAGAACTCTGTCTACATCAATCAAGTAGAGGTTTATCGTCCACTATTGATTAGCAGCGGACAGCAAGAAGGTCTTTCGGTAATCAATCCTAACATGGTAGAAAAAATAGGATTTTCTACGGGGGGATTCGAATCGAAATACGGTAACAAAATGTCATCGGTATTAGACATCACGTACCGACAAATAAAAGGTTTCGAAGCAAATGCTACAGCATCGCTGTTAGGAGCGAGCGGATTCATCGGCTACGGCAACAGCAAGTTTTCGATGAGTCATGGTGTAAGATACAAGACTAACCGTTACTTATTAGGCTCGTTAGAAACAACTGGAGAATACAATCCTAAATTTATTGATTATCAGACATATATAAGTTACAAGCCAAACAAAAGGTGGAACATCAATTTCATCGGCAACATATCAGATAATCAGTACAACTTTGAACCCGAAAACAGAGAGACGAGCTTCGGCACACTGGCTAATGTTAAAACATTTAAGGTATACTTTGATGGTCAAGAGAGAGATCGCTTCAGTACACTATTCGGCGCTTTAGGGATAACGCGTAACATCAAAGATTCAACAAGTATAAAATTCATTACATCTGCTTTTCACACTAAGGAGAGTGAGAGATATGACATTACTGGGCAATATTGGCTTGATGACACACAGACTCAGGAGAGTTTGGGCATAGGTACATATATGGAGCATGCACGCAATTATCTGACAGCAGACGTTATTAGTTTCAAACTAATAGGACGTCATCAGACCATGCGTCATGATATCGAGGCGGGCATCAGTTTCAAGACGGAACATATCAAGGAACAATCACGAGAATATGAGATGCGCGACTCGAGCGGATATTCCATCCCCCACTCTGCCGACAGACTTGATCTCATATATACATTGAGCACCAGAAATGATATCAGGAGTAACAGAATCGAGGCTTATCTGCAGGACACATACCGATGGTCGAAAGGCAACAACTATTTTACCATGAACTATGGTATCAGAATGGCAAACTGGTCTTATAACAAGGAAACTACTGTATCGCCAAGAGCCTCTTTGGCCATCATACCCGCGTTCAACAACGATGTTACAATCAGACTAGCCGCAGGATTGTATTATCAGGCGCCGTTCTATAAGGAAATGCGCGACACGATTACCGCAAACGGCGTGACTACGGCGGTACTGAACAACAAGATAAAGAGCCAGCAGTCGATACACTTCATCGCAGCTGCCGACTATCGTTTCAAGATGCTGAACCGTCCTTTCAAATTCTCAGTCGAAGCCTATTACAAGGCACTAAACAACCTGATACCATACAACGTGCAGAACATGAAGATAACCTACTACGGCGAGAATCTCACCAAAGGTTATGCCGCAGGTGTTGATCTAAAGTTGTATGGCGAATTCGTGCCAGGCACTGATTCATGGCTCACTTTCTCACTAATGAGCACACGCCAGAAGTTCAACAACGAGTGGGTTCCATTACCAACAGACCAGCGTTGGGCCGTAAACCTGCACTTCACCGACTATTTCCCTGGCACAGATCGCTGGAAGATGACACTCAAGTTGGCATTTGCTGACGGCCTACCCTTTGGAGCCCCACACAGAGGCTTGGAACAGCAACAGTACAGAGCTCCAGCCTACAAGCGTGCTGACATAGGTATGAGCTATTGCGCCCTACGAAACATCAAGGGTATTAAAGGCCTTTGGCTAGGAATAGACTGTCTGAATCTGTTCGGAATATCAAACGTCAACAGCTACTATTGGGTGACCGATGTAACAAATACCCAGTGGGCCGTGCCAAATTTCCTGACGGGTCGCCAAATTAACACGAAAATTAGCCTAGATTTATAATTATTGTTAAAAATTAGCAGATTTCCAACACACGCGCGTACAATATTAAAGAAAACTTTTATTTTTGCATAATAATTAGTTTGTTTATAGTATTGTATTTGAATTAAAATGATTTTTAACATGAAGAGAATAACGAATTTGGCCATTTTGGCGTTATTAGGCTTAAGCAGTTGTACTCAGGAGTTTACCTATGACCCTACCCAGGAGATTAAGGAAAACGCTGAGAACATATTTGGTCTGATTGATCCTAATCAGGATTGGCGTACCACCACATCTGGCACAGTTACCGTGACTGCTAATGCACCCCTGTCGGATATTGCCAAGGTGCAGATACTTACGGAGTCACCTTTTTTTAATGACCAAGCTAAGATTCTTGCCGAAGCAGAGGCTACAGCCGGACAGACAGTTACTTTGAGCTACGATGCCCCAAGAACAAGCACCCGACTGATT
>JAEEGL012928358.1_pt1 | contig 15080 bp, 9 predicted proteins | sample 9134231 | NCBI WGS metagenome assembly JAEEGL01 (sample SAMN16246548, study PRJNA631951) | gut metagenome | biome: gut microbiome; feature: rumen; material: fiber-attached | host: Bos | place: Iran: Karaj | collected 2018-10 | reverse complement strand
TACACTTTTACTGCCTGTCAGAAGACTCCTGTGCTTTTTCACCCATTTCTCAGCGATGCCGGCATGGGAGAAGAGTATCTTTCTGCCATCTTTCCTCGCGATATGCACCAGGTCGAACAGGCCCAGATTCTCCGTAAGAGCTTTGCGGATATCATCCTCAAGGATATAGTCGTGGCGAGAGCAGCAAATGTACTCATCCAGGTATCCAAGATCGTGGTTGCCCAGAAGGAGCGTCACGTTGTCCGGGTGCTCCTTCTTGAAAGCAATGATGTCCATCATCTCGGCGTATGCCTGGTTGCCGCTTATCCTATCCCACGGATACGGGTCAACATAGTCGCCAAGAAAGACAATCTTCTCGGTCTCAAATCCTTTCACAGCGTTTCTCCAGAACTTTCTGCCGTGTACATCGGGTATAATTATCATTTCTGTCATTATTAGGTTATGCTTAAGTTGAAGTGAATTATGCGGCAATGCCGTGGTCGTTCAGCACATCTCGCCCCACCCTTTGCGCCAGAGACTTGATTGCTCGGCACTTGGTGGTGTTGACCATATTGCTTGAGTCGCCGAGTTTCTGGGATATCTCCTGGTTGGAACAACCTTGCTCAATGCACTCAATATATCTTGCGTATCGAGGATTGAGGTTGCAGATTTCGGAATCGACACGCTCTTTCAAGTCCTTGTATTCCAGGATTCTTGCCGGGTCGGTGAAAATGTCGCAATCAAGTGCCTGCTCTGCCCCGCACCTGACCATTTTCTTGTATCTGTTTTTTAAATGATTTTCAACAATCCTGTATGTCCAGGCATCAAGAGAGCCTCTTTCAGGATCAAAGGAAGAGCCTTTAAGCCACACCTTAGTGGAGCACTCTACAGACAGGTCTTCACGGTCAAAGCGGCTCAGGCTATACCTTTTCGCTAATTTCATGATGTTCTTTTCTACCGCTGATATAATATCAGCTACTGGAAGCTCCTGGCCGTTGGCGGCAATAAATGTCTCTCCTTTTCTACTCATTCCTGTTTTTTATTTATCCTTGATAATCAGCTATTTTAGTTTTTTGGGCGACAGCTAGCGCTACGCAGACTGGCTTCAGCCCGGTAAAGACTAGTGGTCGTTATTTGGTTTTAAAAGATTGGGGTGTTGATGACGTTTAGTATTTCCGTATTAATATTCAAAATCGTTCCATATACATATACTGAGTTTTTCCGGAAATGTTACAACACAATGAAAAATTTTTTTGCCATTTGAGCAGCGCATAAGCATTCCGCATCACCTGCCTAAGCTTTCCTCCATTACTTCAAAGCCTCTACCCTGTCTCTGTTAATCAGTTCACAATCCTCCGCCCGCTCGTCCAGAAACAAGTACTTGTACCCATCCAAATAGAAATACCGATACACCTTCCCGTAAAACTTCCCTTCCACGCTATGCTCCCTTATATACCTGGCAAACCACAAAAACTCTTCGGCCTCTTTTTCCGCCGCTCCCTCATCGCCAGTATTCATCTTGTCTCTTTTCAGGCAATACCAGTGCGGAATCTGGGGCATTGTCTTTGCAAAATGCCATTCATGCTCAGCGATAAATGCCCTCACTCTTGCCAGCTCGTCTGATTCCATAACATTATTCAACCCTTCCAAAACGTTATTATTCTTTTAAACTATTGCAAATCTACTTCACCTTATTAACGTTGTTTATCAAACCTGAGTTTATTTCCTCAAGAACAGCCGAAAAAGGATCCTTTTCCAAGTCTACAATCAGTTCATAAATATTCTTCTCTTTCAACGATTCATCATCTGTAAACCCAAAATAATCCCGTTGTTTCTTAAGTGATTTCTTCCACTCGCTCTCTCCTGTAAAATCTTTTTGCATAGAATCTCCATACTCGCACCAGTAAGGATCATTCGCAAACAATATATATATCAAAGACACATTTACTTTCGCTTCCTTCAACGAAAAATGAAAAGCTAATCTGTTGGCAAACTGATAATACTTTTTTAACCAATAATCCTCCTTGCCCATTTTTTTACCCAGAATATCATTGAGAAAATCTTTTATACATTCTCTTGATTCGCCTTTCGCGCCGCAGTAACTATAGACTTCTCCTTTATGCGCCTTTGCTTCTATCATCAATAATGTATTCTTCCCGTTCTTCTCAAGCACTGCGATTCCATCCCAATGTGGCCCTCCTTTTGGCCATTTCTCAATAGTCTCGAAAGATGTTCCTTCCATCTTTACTCCATCCCAAAAAGATTCTGACACCCCCTTCTTCTTGCCGAAAGAACCATTGAAAAAAGACTTGTCAAAAAACTCCTTATACCCAGTCTCCTTCAAAGGAGAAAACCAAGTAATCTTTCCTCCTTCCCATTCTGGATTCAGCGATAGAATAGCCTTACTCAAAGCTTCCCCATTATTTGTGTTTACAGCTATTTGCAAATCAAGCTGACTGCCGGCTTTTCCTTTGTTTGACATAATCATGAATTATTCTATCTACACCTAATTATTCACTCCTTTTTGGCTTCAATCTCAGTAATAAATCCCCGTATTTTGGTCTTAATTGACTCCGCCTCTGTTTTGTATTCCCTGAATGACATCGAAACACTCAAAAAATTACATATATGTTTCAAATATTCAAGCAGTAATTCATCTGCATCAGCAAGACGCAACAACTCTGAAACTACAAAAATATAACGGAAACTTAGCGGGTCGCTGTGGCAAGATTGAATCAACCTTTCAGCACTTGGAGCCAACTTATCGATGGAATAATCTACATACTTTTCATCACATAACGGAGTATCCAGTCCACCATAGAATTTGGTCATAAGCCATAATAAACCAAAGTTGGGTTTCAAATGCATATTATGAGAACATGAGATTTTCTTGCAGCAATACAGAACATCATTAATAATTAACTGTTGTAATATATCAGAATTATTTGTCAGTCTTTCCCCATCAACCACAATAGCAATGGAACTCTCCTCCATCTTCTTTATAACCATTGAGTTGCTTAACGCTTTGCGATGAAAGAATATAAAATTCTTGGCCGCTGACGCTATATTATCATACTCTTCTTTTGTAAAAATACTATCACCTTCATAGATATCAGAATAAGACAATCCTTTAAAAGGACCTCTCTTAACAGATGGAACTTTTTTCCTAATTACTTGTCTGTCGTAAATGCCTGTACCAGGAATGCCCATATTCACATAAGCTCCCTTTTTTCCCACATTCACACTTGCCCCCTTTATACCCGCTGTAGCACTAACGCTATTTTTGCTAACATTAAGCTTAAACAAACCTCCAAGTAGTGATATTCGTTTGCGAAACTTCCAAGCCATAAAAATACTTTTAAACAATACTAATAACTATAACGGTTCTCCAAAAAGGTCTTCTTCATCTATCGGATTGGTAACAAAATTGCCTCCTTCTACCTTATATAACGTTACATCATATGTCATATATTTATTTGATATTGAGTATGGGAAGTCGAGTATGTCCATTTTCGACGACACTGAAATAGAAAGAATATCCATAAAACCGCCAACAGGATAGTTCTCACCCTGTATCTTCCCAGAATTCCAATTTCGTCCTTGATAGATCTTCAGTAAATATTTTCCTCCAGGTATATTATTCATTCTAAAACTATCGCCCTCTCGAATATAAACATGCCTAAAAGTTTTACCATCTTCTGTTTCTAAAAATACAACAGCATCCGACTCACTTCCATTTTGTATCAACAAAGAGTTGTCCGTTGATTTATCAAAAATTCCGTTCCCATAAAAAGATTCATATGGTTTATCTCCCGTACTTAACTGAACTATTTCATAATGCTTTTTAAGACTATCAATATTCACAGCAGGATAGAAAGAAGATTTAGGAAGGCTAACATAATCCTTATTAATAGTCTGTTGTCCTCCTTGATTAACTGGATCCGAATAATTTTTAGGACCATTACCACACCTCTTTAAAAGAAATACAAAGACAAGGATACATGCAAGCAATCCAACAATTGCAAACCAATAATTCTTATTATTTACCCAGCCTGGTCGCGACAGAAAACCCTGCTTTTTTGTATCATAAGACACCTCCTTTTTCTCCGTGTCAATATGCTCTCCTGGGACAGAAGAATCCCAATAAAAAACTCGCCCACACTTGCCACATCTCCTAATACTAAGTTTGTTTGATATTTCTTTATTGCTTTGGATACCGCAAAATGGACATTCTACATATTTAACAACCTTAAAATGCTCTTTTGCATCTTTAATGTGCATAATTCTTATTAATTCATGAGCAATTCTTTCCAACTTTCTTTGAGATGGCTGCTTAGATATATAAGAAGCATCGCAAAGCATAGCGTATTGCGTTCCAAATGGATATTTTTCAATAGATTCTTTTGAAACAATAATATGTCCAAATCGATTGTTGAGCTGTTTGTAAGCCTCAGGAAAACTAGATTCTATTTCCGTGAGCATTGAGCGGATAAGAATTAAACTTTTTTTATTTCTCGCAACAGCATCTGACTGACGTTTAAACCTATCTCTAACCTGATTTATTGTATAATTCTTGTAAGAAGCTAATTCCTTTTTTGCTTTATAATAATCTGCATTCTTTTCTATTGACAACTTTTTTCTACCATAACTCTGAGCAAGAAACATATATGCCAAAATGTAAGACTTTGGAGTCAAATAGCCAGTAGAATAAGTCCGTGTATACGTCGTTTTCGTTTGACTTCCGTCATAATTATTGTTAACATACGACCATTCAAAAACAGCATTGCAACCTCTAATTGTCAACTCACCAAAACCCACATAAATAGTCGCCAAGTCTGTACAAACCTCATTAACAGACCTCTCTGACATATAAAGACCTCGCACAAACAATAACTTGTGGCAAATCTCATGAGCTAGTACGCATAATACAGCTTCTCTGGCATTAGGTTGGCCTAAAAGATCGCGATTGATTTCAATAATCACATCATCCCCCATGTCTAGTCCAATACTACCCGCTTCGCCTTCTAATTTATCTCGAAATTTTACCGTTGTCCTAACACTATTTAAACCAAGAAAAGCCATCATTAAATCAGCTTCTTTCTTTAGGGACTCCTCGTTTAGATCGAAACCCGAGCTAACAACGTAATCCCTCATTTCAGATGAGCGAGGAACGTACTTTTCTATTAAAGAAAAGCAAGAAAGAATAGTGGAGAGTGATATATCTTGTCGCATAATAGGTTTTAAAATGTTCCTTAATAAAAGTATGGGTAGTGTTTCCCAAAAAGTGTCTGAAAATGTACTTCCCTAAAGACACTCAAAAATAGTCATTATTTTCAAGCATAGCCAAACATCTTTCTGTTTCTGCCTGGGAACAGTGTCTTATCTATCAGTATTCTAGGCAGTATCCGCCGTATGATTTCTTGTCCATCGCTGTACGGCCCATAAACATTATCACAGACTTGTCATTCGACATTACGCCACGCATCTTCGTTACCCAACTGAAGTTCTTCTGGAGACACTTAATCCAGTTGGTGGAGTAGATCATAGACTACACTCAAACATAAGCTTCCAGCCCGATGCCTTTCGGTTGGAAGATTAAAGATATAGACTATCTTTTTATACTGACTTGTTCTCAGATGTTCACACTATTGGGGATACTATTATACTACTATCGGTTTCATTTTATTGCTTAATTTTAACTTCTCTTTTTTCGACACTTCTTATCATACGGCGAAAGATTGATAAACAAATTCTTCAAAGTATCTTCATTTGGTGCTTCTTTCAGGATGTACTCCAACAATTCTTCTTGCCGCGGTTGACCTAAAGTTAATCTATAATTTGCCAGAATTCTAGTGAGATGTGAATAATTGTCGTAATCTCTACTCATAGGATAAAAAGGAAGGATTCTTTCAATTTTTATTTTTTGATTTTTACCGAAACACCAATAAGGTACTAGATCCGAAATGCCTCTTTGTTTATTGTTCTCTGCAGCTTTAAACATTTCTTCCCAGATATCTTTGCTAAAAGCAACTTGACCATTTCCGTACTCTCGAGCAACATTTTGTCTTATTGCCAGACATTTATATCTATTAATTCTCCCTTCTCTTTGTTCCAAATCAATTGGATTTGATGGTAAATTCCAATGCATAATTCTACGACAATAGAAATGAAAATCCAAGCCCTCTTGACCAATAGATGTGGTCGAAAGAACAAATGGCCGAAAGGGGCTATTAAAAGCCAATTGCACATCTTCCTTGCGATTAATCGTTTTAGAATCTTCTGACTTAACATTAGTAAAACAAACCGCATAATTAGACCGCATAGATTTCCCGTACTTCTTAATCCCCGTTCTAATAGACTTATTAAAATCTTTTAAAAAATCTACGTCCAATGATGCTGAGTGCAAATTAAGAGATTCATTCATTCGCTTAAACTGCTCTTCGGATAATTCCTTATCCCCTTCTTTCATCATATGAAGATATTCGTCTATCACTGCCTGAAAATTACCATCTTTACAATAATGTAAGACATCTTGCCAATGGCTATCATCATCTCTTCTATGTTTGTATGATAAATCTATTATTGATGTTGCTTCTGGTGAATTAAAGCGTCTTAATAATGTCAGGGCTAAATTCGTTGCTCGATGTAATTTGTTTTTATCACCTTTTAATGCCCTTAATAGACAAACTGCTGGTGAGCCTAACACCATATTAACAAGCGTGTTTTCTAAATCATCGGGCTCGCGTCCCAAGACTAAATCTTCATTACATATCTTTTCAAGCTCCTCCAAATGATATTCAAATGCCTTACCGGAATAGTTCCACGCCTTTGCATTGCCCCGCACTGTTTTTATCCAAGAAAGAACTTTACCTTTATCATCAAAAAGCATCGGAACAAAGTAATACCACAAAATATCTTTTGTTCTTGAAGGCCTGGCTATTTTCCTAAATGGTGCCAACTTCTTACGGATGTTCTTTCTTATATCATTCTCTATTTTTGTCAAATCTTCTACACCGCTATTCAAATAATCAATCACATTATACATTGATTCTAATGATTCGTATGGGTAGATAAGAGTAAAGATAGTCATAGCAGCAGCTTTGTCTCCATCCTTTTTAAAGGTTAGTCTAGGAGCTGGATAGCGATTTTTCGTTTTAAAATAATGCCCCTGCTGACGAGTCTTTCTACAAAAGGAACCTATAGTCTGCCTTTCTGCCTCATAAGATAACAAACAACTCGTCATCTTAGGAACCATCTCCCAAGAAGAGAAAAGCAATAACTTAGAAAAACCAGAACTTCCTTTATAGACACCTTGCATCTTGTAATATGGTTTACTTGGCGGAATCCATAAATAGTAAGATGATTTTCCTGAAAACATCTCAGTTTTTAATCTTTCATACCTTGCATGGAGAACTTGTATATCTTCATATCTGCTGATTCTGTTTTTGTTAAGCCATAAAAAGCCGCTATTGAGAAGTGAAAAATCTGCGTCTTTTATATGTGTTTTATAATAATCTTCTATCTTCTTCTTGACGTCATATCCCTGCATAAATGACATCAGAAAAGGACAGCTCTTAACATAGTCTACTGGCAATGTCAACTTTATATTTATCTTTTCCAACAAACGGTTCAAATCCATATATGACCTAACATCGCCTTCTGATACTCGTAAAGGATGCATTCTGCTCTTGTCGTCAATGTAATCACCGAAATCCATAACAGAGTACCTTTCTGTTCTGCACATACAGTTATACATTTCATCTTGAGCTTTATTTTTCATTTTAAGAAGAGTAACTCCTCCTACATTAGCCTCTCTTAGAGCATGCGAGTAGTTTGACCATATTGTCTTAAAATTGTTGTATTTATTATCATCGTTTTCTAGAAACCTTACAACTTCAAAGAATTCTTTGTAATGTACATCAATTCCTTCCTCATCTATCTCTGATGTAGTGGAAAACATTTTATAAGGGGTGGCAGAAAGAAGCAATACTCTTATGGTATCTTGTTCATCCTCTGATTTTTCCGAAAGGAATCGGTCAGACAACAATTGAATTTCAGGGTCATTGCTATTCAGCAAAAAAGAAAATCGTTGAAACTCATCCATTATTACCAAATCAGGATTAATCGAGTCAACGCTTAATTCTGCAAACATTTTTCGCAATGAACCAATTATAGCTTTACCTTTCTTTCTATCAACATCCTCAGAATATAACTTCAGATATTGCTTTAATTTACTGTATTCATCTCTTTCACAAATTCCTGCAACAATGTTCTTAGGGTATTCCGAGGTTATCGCTTTTACTTTTGCAACCCTTTCCCTATACTCTTCAACTAATTCTTCCCAAGAAAGATAACTAACATTATTGCATAACAAATCACCCAATTCTACTTCATAATCCTTTAATCCTTTAACTTCGGATAAAATAACATACATCAAAGCTCGTTCGCGTTTAGTTCCAGTTCCATTCGTAACTTTGAAAGAAGTTAGTGGTGTACAGGGAATTAGTTCCAAATATCTATTATCTTCCCTTATCTTAATCTCTTGTTCGACCGAAACTAAATGCTGCATAGATAAACGCGTTTCTGCCACTTTATCTACTTTGGCTCCTAAAATAGCAAGTTTATCTATATTTTGTCTTGCAATATTCTGATTCGAACAAACATAAACAACTTTAAAGAGTGGATCATTCTCCAAATATCGCAATGCCGCCATCTTGACAATGACGCCTCTTGCTACCATCGTCTTTCCCAAACCGACTTCATCTGCAACCAAGACTCTATTTTGGCCTTTCCAAAATAATTCATCAACACGCATTACGGTTGCGCGTTGAAAATCTTTTAGTCCCCTCATTATCCTCTTTTCTTCGTCTTGAATTTTTAAACAAAGATCTTTAGCGTCCATTCTATTTTATGATATTGTTATACACTTTTAGTAATTCCAAAAACTCTTCAGGAATGACTTCTTTCTTTTTAATAGCCGAGCATAACTTGTTAATATTATGAACTTTCTCTTTAACTTCCGGCAAAACAGCAGTTTTTATCAATCGTTCATATAAGGCTAATTTAAAAGGAGTTTCTATAATCTTTGCTTGGTAAGATTTTGATTTTGATTTAGAGATATCCCAAATAGACAGTAGAGGGTCTTCTCCTAACATAAAAAACAAATATTCAACGAATTTTTGCTTGTCGCCGATAATACTGTTGATAATTGCATCGTCTCTTTCTTTTATGTCATAATTAGTTGGAATGAGCACAACCCTTGTTATGGTATCATTCTTTCCCCGAATCTTCACACGGTAGAAGTCTGACAAATCTGCAATATTCAAATCAGGAAACACTATTTGTTGCTCTATTGCTTTCATTTTATGCATTCGTAAAGGAGATATGAACGCATTATTAAATGTTGGGCCTGATAAAAAGTTAAGTATAACTTTATATTGCTTACCGGATTTCCGAACTTCAGCATTACGAACACTACGACATATTTCTTTGACCTCTTTCTCTATTTTATTAAGTTCTTCATCATCTGATTGAGTTGCTTCCTGTGTCTCAAGATCAATCTCCTCAAAAGTATGGTTTTTGCCGTCTTCCAAAAGGTTTAAATCTTCTTTCAATGTCTTAAGGCTTAAATACCCTCTTTGGGTTTTAAGCTTCAACATCATCTCTACATTTCGTTCCAATCCATTATTTGATGCGTTCATTGAGCCCACATATAAAGTAGTATCAGAGTATTTACGCAATAAATACAGTTTTGCGTGAATATCTTGCCGAGAATAAGGAGAGTCTTCACCTTCATCTTCTGAATAGTATCGCTCTCCCTCCGCAATGTTTTCATTAACGGCAAACACCTTAAATTCAGATGAACAATTCTTGATCTTATTAAGCTCAGATCTACGGGTAATTAGAATACGCTCAGAGTCTTTTAATCCTCGTTTGTTATTGAAACTGTTTATAATACTATGTGATAAAAAAGGAGAAATCACCAAAAGATCATTAAAAGAAAAGGTTTCGTCAAACAACTCATCTTTAATGAAATCATAGCCACCTTCTATACCCAAGGGCAAAAATTCAAAATCATTGAATTTGCTGTCTTTGGTGCTAAAACGAACATGAGACAAATCATCTATAAACTCTTTAAGAAAAAGCTTTCTCTCAGATCTAAATTTTGGATTCTGCCATCCTGAAAATTTATTCAGAAAGCCGTAAAAAAGCACAAGTGGCTTTGTTGATTTAGGTTGACGTTCTTCCCGCTTTCCTTCAAGACAAACAGCAACATCCCAACTCCTGTCAAAGGTGAGATTTCTACTTAGAACAATGTATCTATAAAAGTTATTCCCTGATTTATCAGAATATTTAAGAGCCCACGTCTTAGGGTGAAAAGACGGAGCTATCTTCTGACTTTTATTAGTATATGGAAGACTAACTTGTATGACATTCTTATCCAGCAAAGAAGCAAAAAGCGCTTTCTTGCTATCCAAATCCTTTATCTGCCCAGATTCACAGAAAATCAGCACCTTATTTCCAAGTTTCTGAAGAGCGTTGATAATGGCATAATCATTTTTCGCAACCGTGCTATCTGTTTCAACAGATAAACCCATTGAAATTAAAGAAGCAATTAGAGCCTCTAAATCCAATGAATATGTTGTACCCACAGCTTTTTCAAGCGCAAAGCCTTCTGGCGGCATTAGCAAACCACCATAATTAAGTCTATCTTCTTTACTTGTAATTTTAAGCATCCTTCTTCGCTATTTGAATGTCTCTAATAATATTACGTGCATTAAAAAGACGATAATCAAATCCTCTCAAACCCACCCAGCCTTTATAATCTTTATCTAGATTCTTCAACTTAGCCTTTTTACCTTTTATACTTTCCTCGCGCTTCGTAATTAAATCATCTGCCTTTGAAAAGTCGTTATTAACTAACGCTTGTTTCAAATCCGACAAAAACCGGAAGAGACCTCCATACTTGTAGCTTACAAGGCTCAGCTTTCTGAATATAAGACTAATGTCAACTCCATTAGCAATGGTTGAGATATCGCCTTTTACTTCTTCGAATAAGGATAATGCTTCTTCGTTAGATAACTTCTTATTATACAGAACAAAAGCAACTCGCATAAAACGATTAAAATTATCAGCAAGTGTGAGCATTTCTTTGATTGGTTGGTAATCCCCCGTTAGTCTTTTACTAATTGCCTTAACACATGACGAAAACGTCTCTATGACATCACCATCAGAAGATATTGAATTAACAAGTTCTTCCTCCTTCAGAAGAAACGCAAATAATGATTTCTCGTTTGATGTAGAGATAAATTCTTCAAGTAAAAGAGCCTCTTTCTTCGTAAGGTTAATAGAAAGATGCGTCTTCCAATTTCTATCTAGACCTAAAGCCCAAAAACTATGTTTTTCAAAATCCCCGGCTCCATAGTCATCATACTCATTTTCTTCAACACTATTACCCTTTGTACAGCTCTTTCCTGATGGCATATTTTGCATCTTGAGTGTATTATGAATCTCTATTCTAAAGTACTCTGAGATAGACAAAGGTCCATTAGTTCCACTTCCTTTGAAGATTCCTAATTTATAAATACCATTCCAATAAATTGCGGAAGGAGGACGAACCACCCAGTTAGGCAAAACCAAGCGGCCAATTATACCAACCCAATCTTCCCCTCTCTTATCTGCATCCGCACATAATTGCACAGCCGTTTCTCTTTCTAAGTTGTCAAGCCTGCGTAAAAGCCATTCCAAAGACTCTTCAAAGGATTTGTTTTTGTTATTTGAGGCCTTGTATTCCTCCACAACTTCCATAATTGAGTATGGGATCAAGAAAAAATACTTTGCTCGCGTTTGAATCGTAGATGTCCCTGGAAAGAAAAAGTTAGCAAAAGCGTCTCGAATAACACCTATTCCAAGTTCATCTACAGCTGATTCCTCCTGTGAATGTCTTATCAACTCTAGAGTTCTCCTCCTATCTCTTTCAGAAAAATCAATCCAACCAATTTTCATAGATTATTGATGCGAACACAACTTAGAATTTCACAATCTACTAGTAATTAACATATTCACTTTCATCCACATCAGCCCACTGCTCGCACTGTTTGATTACAGTGTCCAATGCATTCTGCTCTTCCTCTGGCGGATATTTGTACTTCTTAAGAAGTCTCTTGACTATTCGTCTCATACCAGCCCTTGCTGATTCTTTCTTCTGCCAATCTATTGTTCGGTTCTTACGAAGGGCTTCTGTCAATTCCTTAGTAATCTGAACGAGCTGTTCATTTGTGTAGAAATCTTTGACCGCTTTTGGTCGAGTCAATGCATCATAAAAAGCCTTTTCTTCCTGGTTCAGCCCTAAGTTATCCGCTTCTGATTCATTCTTTGCTATTTCTTTTGCCAAATCAAGCAACTCTTTGATTACCTCTTCATTAGTCAACAGGCCTTTAAGATAATTCGACAAAGACATATTAAGCAATTCAGAGAATTTCTGAGATTGGACAAGATTTGTTCTGCCATACAAATGGACTCTCTCTTTCAATAATTTTTTCAATAACTCTATGGCAATATTCTTTTCTTTCATCTTGGCAATTTCTTCCAAGAAAGAAGCATCAAATAAAGAGAACTCAGCCTTAACATCCGAGAACAAGTTCAAGACGCCTTCGCTCTTTATACTCTGCTTCAGCAATTCTCCTATCCTTTCGTTGATTTCTTTCTTAGAAACAGGTGCCTTGACATTTTTGATTCTATTAATCATTGTTCTAGTTGTCTCAAAGAATGCTGCTTCAAAACGCTGGTTCTCATTCAGCAGACTTCGGCAAAGACTAACAGCATTTTTCAACAACAATGCTTCTTTTAAGAAATTTGATATAGAATCCTCCTTAGATGGATCAAGCAAGAAGTTAACAGCACCTTTGATTATTGCAGCTCTATCAGCATCAGATCCTTTTCGGAAATTAGAATAATCGAAGCCGTGCATGAAGTCTCTGCATATCTCAAGTTTTTCCCTGAATTTTACTAAAGCCGTTTCCTTTATATCCGGATTCCCGAAATTCTTCTGGTCCTGAATTGTATAATCACGCATAGCTTCTTTGAGAGCCTTTGCTATGCCAATATAGTCTACAACCAAACCACCCGCCTTTCCTGCAAAAACTCTATTAACCCGAGCGATCGCCTGCATAAGATTATGACCGGACATAGGCTTATAAACATACATCGTGGCCAAAGATGGAACATCAAATCCTGTAAGCCACATATCCACCACAATTGCTATCTTCAAAGAATCATTATCATCCTTGAATTTCTTAGCCAATTCCTTTTTATAAAACTTATTGCCAACTATTTCATGCCACTCCTCTGGATCGTTGTTCGCACCAGTCATAACTACTTTAACCTTCTCTGTCCACTCTGGTCTTAGCTCTAAAATCCTTTTGTAAATCTTAATTGCAATAGGACGAGAATATGCCACGATCATCGCCTTTCCAGTTAATTCTTGCTGACGATTCTCTTCGTAGTGCTTAATTATATCACGAACCAACGAATCTATAGTTTCTGGAGCGCCAAGTATTTCCTCAAGATGAGACATTTCATGCATACTCTTGTCTATCTGCTCACGTGTAGCTCCTTCTTCCGCTAATCTCTCATACTCCTCATCTATCTCACGTACAGTCTTTTCATCAAGCTTAAGATTTACGACACGAGACTCATAGTAAATAGGACAAGTTGCACCATCATTTACAGCCCGAGTCATATCGTAAATGTCAATATAATTTCCAAAGACTTCCTGAGTATCTTTGTCTTTCTTCGATATTGGAGTTCCAGTAAAACCGATATATGACGCATTTGGCAAGGAATCATGTATCATTCTGGCCATGCCAATACTAACCTTGCCTTGCTCGTTAACCTTCTCTTCAAAACCATATTGTCCCCTATGTGCCTCATCGGTTATCACAACAATGTTCCTTCGATCTGACAAGGAATCATCTGATTCTGTGAACTTCTGCATTGTTGTGAAAATAATACCATTGGCCTCCCTTCCTATCAGCAACTCCTTCAAATTCTCTCGACTAGTAGCTTGTACCGGAATCTGATGCAAGAATGCTGAACATTTAGAGAACTGAAAGAAAAGTTGATCATCCAAATCATTTCTGTCCGTTATAACAACAATCGTTGGCTTATCCAGAACTGTTTGAATAAGATGGGCATAGAAAACCATAGACAAGGATTTTCCGCTTCCCTGGGTGTGCCAGAATACTCCAATTTTACCATCGCTATATGTAGCTCTTACAGTTCTTTCAATGGCTTTCCTAACGGCAAAATACTGGTGATATCCTGCAAGTATCTTAGCATCATTGCCTTCATCACAACTATAGCAGATAAAGTTCTTAATGAGATCCAAGAATCTGTCCCTCCTAAACATACCGGCAAAAAAGGTATCATAAGATAACAGTGTTTGATCCTCTGTTTTCCCGTCTGCCGTTTTCCATTCCATGAACCTGTCTTCCTTGCTTGTAATTGTTCCTGCCTTTGATAGAGCAAGATCACTCATTACGCAGAAAGCATTATAAACAAACATTGAAGGAATCTCCTGGATATAATTGCGAATTTGCTTATAAGCATCAGATGCATCTGTTTCTTCTCTGGATGGTGATTTCAATTCACATAGAACTAGTGGCAAGCCATTCACAAACACTATTATATCTGCCCTCTTTTCCGACTTTTCTACAAATGTCCATTGATTAATTGCCTGAAAGGTATTTCTCTCTGTATTCTTATAATCAATCAAATAAACAATGTCATTCCTTTGTTCTCCAGCATACTCATATGACACTTCCACACCATTCTGAAGATAGTCCATGAATTTCTCGTTCCTCTGCACAAGACTTCCTGTATCTATATCACGTACCATCCTGAAAGCCTCTTCCAAAGCCTCATCAGGCTTTGACGGATTGACCATCTTTAGAGAATGACGCAATTGAACCTCATAATAAGGCACTTGGTAATCCCTCTCTATATCTGGTCCATATAGAGTTTCATATCCAAGATTGGAGAACATCTCCAATAAGGCATTTTCGTAACTTTCTTCAGTAAATGGTCCCATAATTAAATTT
>JAEEGL010587587.1_pt1 | contig 15080 bp, 15 predicted proteins | sample 9134231 | NCBI WGS metagenome assembly JAEEGL01 (sample SAMN16246548, study PRJNA631951) | gut metagenome | biome: gut microbiome; feature: rumen; material: fiber-attached | host: Bos | place: Iran: Karaj | collected 2018-10 | reverse complement strand
TTTAATGCCTCCCGCCGCCTCGTGGAATTTCTCGTTTTCCTTGTCCTTGCGGACAAAAGCCTTGACCACCCGTACAGCGGTCAGGTTCTCTTCGATGACAGAGTTGATCAGGTCGAACTTTTCCATCATTGCCATGAAGAACGGATGTGCCTTCAGGCCGATGATTGCAACTGATCCGCCCAGTACCGGGATAGCAATCAGGAAGATGGAACACAGCCTCGGATTGATCCTGAATGCCATCACCGTTGCCGATATCATCATGACCGGGCTGCGGAACAGCATGTGGATGATCATCCGGAATGCATTTTCCACCTGAGAAACGTCCGTCGTGAGGCGGGTGATCAGAGAGCCGGTGGAAAAATGATCCACGTTTGCAAAAGAGAAATTCTGCACCTTGCGGAACATGGTGCTGCGCAGATTTTTTGAAAAGCCGGCGCCTGCCCGCGCAGTCAGCCACTGGCTGCCGATCCCGAAGATAAACGACAGGATCGCGCAAACGATCATCTGGATCCCGATCCGCACCACAGCTCCTGTGTCATGATTCGCGATGCCCTCATCGATGATCCTGCTCATCAGATAAGGAATATATACTTCCATCGCGACTTCCGCCACAGTAGCTAGAGGTGCAAGAATGGTCGGGAGCCAATACCCTTTCAGATAGGGCATCAACCTTTTTATCATACCAAAAGCATCCTTCCTACTTTTTTTCTGCTGATTGATTGTCCTGGCAGACCGTCTTCTTGAATGGCTCCAGATTTCTGTACATTTTCTCGATAAGGAACTCCAGCATTTCCAGTTCCTCTTCAGACATACCTTCGAACGTCCGGTCGGTATAGTCTTCGATGACTTTCATAAATGATTCCCCGTTGCGGATTCCTTTGTCCGTGATATACAGATGATATTGCCTGAGATTGTTGTTCTCTGTTTCCTTGGTGATCAGTTCCAACTCCTGCAAACGTTTCGTCGATAGTGTGATCGCCGCAGGCGACTGGGAAAGCGCGGATGCGATATCCCGCTGAGAACAACCGGGATGATTCGCGATATACCGAAGTACGCGATGCTGTCCGAGATAAACGCCGTTTGCTTCCGCCTCCCGATTGATGAGGTCACGCCGAAACCGGTTCAACCGGTCCATATTCCAGCCAAGACGCATGGCTCTTTCTTTTTCCATTGCTCCTGCCTCTCAAAAAAAATTAGTTAAGCGAGCCTACAGTTTATTACTTAACAATTAACAGTGTAATCTATTATCTTTGATTTGTAAAGTACTTAATTTTTTGAAATGCCCAAAACCGCTCCCGGACAGCGATCCGGATGGTATATACTGAATCCGGGCATTCTCCCGCTGATCCACTGAAAGGAGCGAGATATGGAAAACACCAACGAGTTCCGTCTGGAACTGGAAGACCGTGAATGGCCGTTTACCGGAACCGATCACGACAGGACGATCGTGCGCGCAGTTGTTTTTGATGATGACGGATTCTTTTATTTCGTGCGCGCGGACCGCGACGACGAATTCGGAAAAGCAGTTCTGATCGAGACATCAGGCGGTGGTGTGGAACCGGAAGAAGATCTGGAGGACGCGCTTCGTCGCGAATTGAGGGAAGAACTCGGCGCGGAAGTCGAGATCCTCTGCCGGATCGGTCTTGTGAGCGATTTCTACAATCTGCTGAAACGTCACAACCTGAGCCACTATTACCTCTGCCGCGTCGCCGGAATGGGAGAGAACCACCTCACGGAAGCGGAAACGGAGGATTTCCATCTCTCCACTCTGAAACTCCGGTATATGGAGGCAGTAGAAGAATATAAACGCAGGGCCTGTACTCCGATCGGGCGTCTCATCGCAGCGCGGGAACTGCCGGTGCTCATCAAGGCAGACGAGTTGCTCCGGAAATTAAAATGAAAGAAAAATAGCGGTGCAGGTCTTCCGGCCAGCACCGCTATTTTTTCTTCAACCGTATTCTTTCAGTCTATGACCCGGACGGAGATCTCGCCGGATGCATATGCGGTCCGGACGCCGTTTTCTTCGATGATCAGCGCCCCGTCATCCGCAACATCCAGCGCAGTCCCTGACCGTTCCTCCCCTTCCGCTGTGAACCGGACGGTCCTGCCCAGCGTTTCGCATCGCTCACGGTAAAACGGAAGAACATCGGAACTGCAGTCGGACAGTTCGAGAAAACGGGCTGCGAAGGCGCCTGCCAGTTCGCTCTTCCGGTCCGGATCCGCGCCAAGTGCACCGGCTGTTTCCGCAATCTCCGGCGGAAACCCATCCCGGGGTTCACAGAGATTGATCCCCAGACCGACGAGCACTGTTCCGGAGGAAAGTCGTTCACAAAGGATTCCTCCGGCTTTTTTCCCTTCGAAACGCAGATCGTTCACCCATTTCAGTTTCACATCCATGCCATAGACTTCCTTCACAGCGTCGGATGCTGCGACACCTGCGGCAAAAGTGGCGGGGAACGTGGGATCCATTTCCGGTACTGCCAGTGTCACATAAAAACCGGTGCTGTCCGGAGAATAGAAACTCCTGCCGTGGCTGCCCTTCCCTTTTGTCTGGCAGTCCGAAACTATCAGACGGCAGACGTCCTCTATTGACGCGAGTTCCCTCGCCAGATCATTTGTAGAGGTCGTCTGCGCAAAAGTCAGGACCTGGAGCATACTGTCACGCGTCCGGAGCGCGGACAGTATCTGATCTTTTTCAAAACCCATGAGATCGCCTTGCCTTTTCTGTCTTTGTCGGTTATAATTCTACAGCATGTATAGGTTGAATAATAGGAAAAGACAGGAGTAATATGAAATTTTTTACCAGTGAACAGGTCTCGTGCGGACACCCGGACAAGGTTTGCGACCGGATCGCAGACACGCTGCTGGATGCATACCGCGCCGGCGATCCCGCCAGCCGGGTCGCCATCGAGGTCCTGATGAAAAATGACCTGATCGTTCTGGCAGGTGAAGTCACGAGCCAGACGCAGATCGACGTACCTGCTGTCGTGCAGACTGCGCTGGATTATGTCGGACTGAAAGAGCAATATACCATTCAGAACCATATTTTCAAGCAGAGCCCGGATATCGCTCTCGGCGTCGATGTCGGCGGAGCGGGAGACCAGGGCATCATGTTCGGTTTCGCGTGCGATGAGACCGAAGAATGCCTGCCTCTGGCTTATATGCTGGCGACCAAAGCCCTTAAGAAGGTTCGCGCACTTCATCACCCGATGCTCGGCGCGGACGCCAAATCACAGGCGACCGTCGCATACGGAGATGACGGCAGCATCCGGATCGACACGTTCCTGCTCTCCACCCAGCACAGCGAAGAGCTGTCTCTGGAAGAAGTACGCGGGATCGTGGAGCCCCTGATGAAGGAAACTGCCCGGGAATACGGCCTGAACGAAGATTTCCGCGCGCTGGTCAACCCGACCGGCCGGTTTGTGATTGGCGGCAGTTTCGGTGACGCAGGCGTTACCGGGCGCAAGATCATCGCGGATACCTACGGCGGCGGCGGACGTCACGGCGGTGGCGCTTTTTCCGGCAAGGACTGCACCAAAGTGGACCGCACTGCTGCTTATATGGCCCGCTATATCGCCAAGAAACTGCTGAAGGACAACGGCTTCCACAAGGTAGAGGTCCAGCTTGCCTACGTTATCGGCCTTGCCCAGCCTTGCTCCGTCGCAGTGTGGGTGGACGGTGAATGGCGCTCGGATCTGGAGCAGGAAGTGCGTGGCGCATATGATCTCACACCGAAGGGCATCATCTCCTTCCTGAAACTGGATTCCGTCCGTTTCTCCGACGTTTCCTCTTTCGGGCACTTCACGAATCAGGATATGCCCTGGGAGCAGGTCTGATCATCTAACAGAAAAATCCCTCCGGCGGTCAGCCCGCAGGAGGGATCTTTTTTTGTTCAGGATCAGCGGTTGCGCAGACGGAACAATGTACGGCGTCCCACACTGATCAGATCGTCCCAGAAGAAGAGGAACAGCGGCACCAGGGATGCCAGCATATGGATCCTAAGGCCGGGGCTGGTGATGAACTGCTCAAGAAAAAGCAGTGCGTCCAGCAGCGCAAGCCATTTTGCCTTGACCGGGATGATATAGAACAGCAGCAGCTGAAATTCCGGATACAGGATGGAAAAAGCAAAGAAAAGTGTCAGGTTTAGGAAATACGCGGTACCGTATCCTGTGACCGCCGCTGCAATGATATTGCACAGCATCCCGATGACGTAGTAGCAGTTGAAATAAAAACTGCCCCATTCCCCTTCCAGCGCGCCGCCAATGAAGTAATAGAAATAGACGCTAATCAGCAGCGAGAACAGAGAACTACTTTCCGGCACGAAGACGAAGGTCACCAGTCTCCAGATCTGACCGTGGAGCACATCGCTCCAGATCAGCCACAGCATATCGCTTGCCCAGCCTCTCATCAGAAGATCGGCAAAATAGACGATGATCTGCCCGACACAAATCACCAGCATTAGGTTATCAATTGTATACCGTCCGAGTTTTTTCTCCAGACGGCGAAGGATGCGCATCATTGTTTCCACGCCCTCCAGCTGCTCTTTTCCATAATTATAGGTTTCTGAGGAGTCGTGCGGGTGAAGTTTCTGTGAAATCCGCCCGCACGGTCAACCTCATTTTTCATTTTTTGCTCAGGCTGTCAGTTTCCGTACAGGATCTGTGCAAGTTCGCTGTCTTTATCCAGAACCAGAACCTTGCGGCCTTCTCCGGTGAAGGAGGCTTTCAGGGATTCCAGACCGCGGAGATACTCATAGAATTCCGCTTTCTCCGGATTGTCATAAGCTTCCCGGAGGATCTGCAGATATGCTTCCTCTCCTTCGGCTTCCAGCAGCGCAGCCTGCTTCTCCGCTTCAGCAAGGATGACAGCAGCCTCACGGTCTGTCGCGTTGCGGATCTTCTGCGCCTCCGCTTCGCCTTCCGCCACATAGGATGCGGCGATGTTCTGGCGTTCGGAGATCATACGTTCATAGACGGCCGCTTCGTTGTCCGATGGAATCCCCAGCATCTTGATCTGGCTCGTCACGATTTCAAGGCCGTACTGGCCGATATCCTTGTTGGCTGCCGTGGTGATCATGTTGGTAAGCTTTTCTCCGGTAGCCTGGATGATGTCATCCTGGTTCATGGAGGAAATCGTGTTTTTCAGTGCATTATAGACAGCGGCGTCGATACGTTCCTCAGCACGCGCTTCAATTGCATTGAGTGTACGGATGTATGCCATGGGATCCGTCACCTTCCAGAGCACGAAGTTGTCCGCAATCATGGATTTCTTGTCTCTGGTGATCACATCGGACTCTTCGATGTCATAGATGATCACTTTTCCGCTGATCCGCTGAATGGTCTGGATCACGGGGAGTTTGAACCGCAGACCGGGCGTATTGTCCACACGGACGATCTTGCCAAGCTGGCGGACCGCAACGTATTCATTGGGATTGACCACATAGACCGAACCGAGAATGACGGTCAGGACAGCGGCGATGACTACCGCCGTCAGCAGATTGCTTAATATCTTCTTCATCGCTGTCACCTCTCCAAAGCCTCGACCGGCAGATACTGTGTCACATTGCCGTCCGAGATGATCACGTCCAGATCAGGCAGGATGTCCTCCATCGTCTCGAAGAACATGCGTCTTCTGGTGACCTGGGGATACTGCTGATACTCTTCAAATACTTTGTTGAATTTTGCGACTTCGCCTTCCGCTTCAGCAATACGGGCTGCTTTTTTTGCTTCCGCCTGCTGGACGATCCGGTCCGCTTCAGCCTGAGCCGCGGGAAGCTGCTGGTTACGGTATTTGTTGGCGTTGTTGATCGCGGTCTCCTTACCCTGTTTGGCGGTCTCGACTTCCTTGAAGGCGAGTGCGACTGCGTCCGTAGGAGGTTCCGCGTCCTGCACGGTGATATTCATCACGGACAGACCAATCTGCTTCTCCTCCAGTTCCCTGGTGAGCATCTCGCGGATCTCGCTCTGGATCTGGGATTTACCGGTCGTCATGACATCATCTACCGAGTAATCGCTGACAATCGCGCGGATGCAGGACAATGCCTCATTGGCGAGGATCTCTTCGGGTTCTTCCGTGTTGAACAGGTACGCAACCGGATCGCTGACCTTGTACTCCATGTAGAAGTCCACATTGATCAGGTTGAAGTCCGAGGTGATCATCCTCGCATCGGTATCAATGGGGATGTTCTGACCGCCACCGCCGATCACATAGCCGACGCCGACGCCGTGCGTGGTCATATCCACCTTGTATACCTGCTGCAGGAACGGGATCTTGAAATGGAGGCCGGCTGATTCCGTGGAAGAGACCTTCCCGAACATCGTAACGACCGCCTGCTCCTCCTCACTGACGCTGTAGAAAGCGTTTGAGGCGAGGAAGATCACCAGCACAGCGACAATGATCAGCGCCGCGCTGTTCTTCAGTCCCAATTTCAGTTTTTCCGTAAAATTGGTCTTCTCGTTCATCGTTTTTCTCCTTTTTGTTTTTTCGGTTATCGCACTTTATTCTTCCGCCGGCAACAAAAAAGACTTTTGCCGCCTGACGGTAAAAGTCTTGCATCTCATTCGTTTCCGGGCGTTTGCCGTGCTGGCGGAAATCGAATACACCCTGCTGGTGTTTGCTACTCCCTTTTGTGTGAATAATGTACCACCTGCATACACTCCTGTCAAGTACAAGTTCCCGATTGACGCAAACAGCGGTATTCGGTAAAATGAATAAGCACGCGGATATGGTGGAATTGGCAGACACGTTGGTCTTAGGAACCAATGGGAAACCGTGCAGGTTCGAGTCCTGTTATCCGCACCAGTTTTAAAGAAGCCCGGACATCGTTTTTTGTCCGGGCTTCTTTTTTTCTCTGAATCAGGCAAATGCCCCAAACTCCCGCAGGAACTGTTCGACCAGTTCTCCTGCATTTCCTTCGATTTGGGTGGTATACAGTTCCTCTCCCTTTGCCCAGTGCACGTTGTTCCTTACGAACCAGTTCCGTTGTGTGGGGGTGATGTCGGGATAACCGGAATTCACCAGATACGGAACCGCGCCGGTCTCAGGATCGCCGATATAACGGTAGACCAGCAGGTTTTCCGGCGTCCATTTGGATTCCACCGTATGGGGTTCTTCTTTAGTCTGGGTGAAATAGAAGATGATCTGATCAGCCCTGTCATACAGGTAGACATGTCTGCTGTCGACAACGCCTGCCATGCTTCCTTCGTTATACTCGATCATTGCAAGATCGAAATCATAATCCCCGAGGGTATCCGCATTCAAATCGAGCCAGCGGTCTTTTGTCGGAGCCTGCGCGCCATCCGCGACTCTCAGACTGTTAACTACCTTTTTGAAATCACGGTCGGCGGAATTGGCGCTTCCTACGCGCTCATAGGTCAGGCACAGGAACGACCCGTCCGCGGGATCCTTGAACAGAAGGATCTGTCCGTTGGCGTTTCGTCCCGGAACAGCGCCTGAATAAGTCAGTTCAACGGCATCCTGGTCCAGAATGCGGGTATCCTTTATCGAGTAGTCGGTCACTGTGAGAGACCAGCTTTCTTTCAATTCTGCCCATAATTCTTCCGCACGCGCCGCAAGAGTCTTTCCCTCAGTCCGGTCCAGAACCGTATAGCAGACGCGGGAATAGTTCATCCTGTCACTGCTGTCCAAAAAGAAATCCTTATAAAAGGAGAAAACGCCGCCGATCTGCCATTTGCCGGGCACATCGAACAGAAGAGACCCCAACTGAGCCGTCCTCTTTTCGGGAAGATCCGTACTGTACGGATTCACCAGTTCATGTCTGGTCGCCAGATAAACGATCCCTCCCATAACAACCGATATAAGAAGAATCATGCCAATCACAACACGGGGATCCCGGACCAGTCTGTCCAGTGCGGTCTCCTTCTTCTTATTGCTGACCTTTGCTTTCGATTTTGCCATTTTCAGCCGCCTCGTTTTCCCACAATAATAATCTCATTCCGCATCCAGTACATAAGTTACCAGATTATGGCCTTTCACCGCGTTCATGGCGAAGCGGAAATACTGGACCTTCCCCGCCGCCTCGGCACGGTATTCCCTCAGTTTCCTTCCCCAGAAATCCTCCGTATGCCCCAGCAGGTCGCCGGGCTTCAGCCGCTGTCCCAGTTCAACCGCAGGGAACCACAGGCCGTTCTCTCCGGCAGAAAGATAGACCGCCCGATCGTAGACGTTCTTTTCGCATACCGGTTCCGGCATCCCGTCTGTCATGCCGAGTCCTCTCAGAATCAGACAGAGGTCCCTGTAATAGGCGTCAGACCATTCTTTCCTGTTGAGTCCGCCGTAGCCCCGCTCCAGCAATAAGGAAGGGATACCCATGACGTTTCCCGCGTATCCGACTTCGCCTGACACGGATCTGGAGATGATGCAGTCGGGGATATCCGCATAAGAAGCGATCTCCAGCGATGCCGCACGCACTTTTTCGTCCACTCCCGGGAAAAACAGGCATGGGGCAAGCTTCTCGTTCATACCGCCGCCGTGGAGATCAAGCAGTGCATCCGCATGCGGAAAAACTTCCCGCACGAAGAATGCCGCGATCCGCCCAGAAACGGAATCCTCCCCGCCGGGGTAGCATCCGTTCAGGTTGCCGTGATCTTCCGGGATATAGGCATTGAGTCCCTCGTAGAATCCCGTTACATTGACCAGATGAAAAAGAATCAGATTTCCGCTAAGGCAACCCGGATCCGTCTCTTCTGCCAGACGGATGACGGCTGGCGTACCGGCGTATTCCCCGCTGTGAATCTGTGCGGTGACTACCAGGGTCTTCCCCGGTTTTGCTCCGCAGATCAAAGTTACGGGCATAGGATACCCTTCCGGTCCCAGCTCGCACTGCAGGGCTTTTCCTGCTTCGACTCTCTTACCACAGATCTCAAGCATAGTTATCTCTCTCCATTTATACAGATAAAATCCGAACGGACCCGTTCCAGAGCGGCGAACAGGTCTTTTTCGATCGAATAGGCGCGCGCCTCTTCCGCTTCTGTCGGTTCATTGACCGACGGCACCATGATGACATCGCAGCCTGCAGTTGAAGCAGCTGCCACGCCGTAGCCGGTGTCCTCCAGAACCAATACATCTTCCGGCAGGAGTTCAAGGGCATTCAGCACCTTGAGATAGATCTCCGGATCAGGCTTTCTCTTCACGACCTCGTTGCCGCAGAGGATATACTCAAACCGGTCATAAACGCCCATCTTCTTCAGGCGATGCTCAGTCAGTTCGCGGCTCGTGGTAGTCGCCACGGCTACGCGGTATCCCTGATCGTCCAGATCATCCAGCAATTCAGGCACCCCCGGCATTAGGGCAAGGCGGTCATCGACCATCTTCATTCCGACTTTCCGGACATCCTCCAGAAGGATATGCCTCATCTGATCCGTCAGATCGGGCAGTTCCCTTTCCAGCATGCGTTCGATGTCGTTGCCCGTCGTACCGACTGCTTTATGAAACAGATATCCGAATTCCGATACCCCATTCTCCTCAGCAACGACATTCCAGCACTCCAGCCAGGTGAATTCCGTATTGAGCAGCAGACCGTCAACGTCGAATATCACAGCTTTCTTCCTAATCATAAATCATTCCTTTATGCGGGTACAGTTCCCGTTACAAGAAACACCTGCATGTGTTTCCACATGCAGGCAGGTTCTCATCGCAAGGGAAAAGGGATTAATAATCGAATTTCCACATGTATTTTCTCCAGCTCAGCGGATGCTGACGACGGTCTGCGAGCAGATCGTTGTACACGCCCAGGACACCGTCATAGAAGCCCTGATCGTAATAGGTGGAGACTTCTCCGAGATCGCACATGCCGTAGTCGGCGCCGTCGATCACGGTGCAGTGGCGGTTAAATTTCTCGAGGAAGCGAAGCGCTCTGTCGTCGACTTCGCGGGTCTTTCCCGTGCTCTTCAGGAACAGATACGCTGTCTCGGGTTCGGTGATCTCGAACGGTCCGTTGAAGAACTCGTCCGGATGGATGACACAGGAGTTGATCCACTGCATCTCCATGAAGATGCAGATGGACTCGCCGTGTGCGGCGCCCCATGCGGTGCCGGAGCCGAGGGTGTAGATGATCTCATCTTTATAGTATTCCATGGAGAACTTGACCGCCTCGGGAACGATCGCCTTGACGGCCTTGGGCAGGAGTTCATTCATCTTTGCCATGCCTTCAACCATCTTCTCATAGACAGCATCGTTGCCTTCCAGCTGATGTACCAGCTCATAAGCGATCTTCAGAGCGGTTGCGCCTTTGCCTTCTTCAAACAGTGCGCCGTTGTCGCCGACATCCTTGAAGGAAATGGTGTAATCACAGGTCTTCTTCAGAGGGGTCTCATCCTCACCGAACTGAAGGCCAACGACTGTTGCACCAAGTTCTTTTGCCTTTGCGGCTGCTGCTACGGTCTGTTTTGTAGTACCGCGGCGGGAAGCACAGACGACCAGTGTGTTCTTTCCAACACCCTTGGGAGGATCGTTGGTAAACTCATGCGCGTTGCAATAGAACGCGGCCAGATTTTCCGCCTCACGTGTAACAAAATAATACGGTGCATGGAAGCACACCAGAGAACCGCCACAGCCCACGAAAGCTATGTTCTTGACCTCTGTTTTCGCCAACACTTCAGCGACCATTTTCTTGACGTCAAACATCGATTTACTCCTTTGTTTGTTTCTGTAAAGTTGATTACGGCCTTACATGGTCATTATATATCGTATTATTATTTCGTTTCAACCCAAAACATCTACATCTGCCCAGATTCTTTCAGATAACTCTCAAAGAAACGGAGTCCCTGCTCAAATGCCTCATCCGCGCAGTTGATGTACTGGAAGCCCCAGAGCTCAGGAGTGATGCCCCCCTGATAGTTGTATTTGTCCAGGATTGCAAACCATTCCTTGATCGGGATGTCACCGGTTCCAATGACCTTGCAGTGTTCGCCGTTTTTCACGTCGTTGCAATGGATATGATACAGGTCTTCTCCAAGCAGTTTTACTGTCTCCTCGAAGTCCTCCACCATCCAGCTTGCACCGAAATCGATCATTCCGGTCAGGTTAGGCATCCCCAGTTCACGGATCGTTGCCTTGATGGCAGCGCCGTCGCGGACCGTGGAGGTCACGTCGGATTCCAGGATGACCTTCATGCCAAGACGCTGCGCAAGGGTGCATACCCGGTACAGTCCGTCCATTACGCGGCCCTTGAAATTGGCCTCCTCCATCTCTTCGGCGGTAACAAAGCCTCCCATGATCTGCAATGCCTTCGCACCGAGTTCATAACCCTGCTCCAGCGCGCGTTCGTAATAGCGCATGGAGCGTTCACGTGCGAAAGGATCCTCGGTCGCCATGGTAACAGGATACAGGCACTGCTCTGCGGTGATGATCATCACCTCGAGATTGCCGCGGTCCAGCTGGCGGCGGATCTCTCTGGCTTCACCCGGTGTATAATCGTCAACATACATATGGGGCGAAGCCGCATAAAACTCGATCTTATGGAGGTCAAAACGATTCATCGAATCGATGAAGTAGGAAAGCGGATGGCGGGTATAGTGGAAATTGCATCCGTAAAATTGTTCTCTTTTCACTTTCGTCCCTCCTTATTCCGCTCTGCTTCTCAGGTATTCCAGACTCTGGCGCATGGCCTCTTCACACCAGCTGTTGTAGCGGGTGCCCCAAAGCTCAGGAGTCAGCGTTCCGGTATATCCGTATCTGCCCATAATCTCCAGATCCTTTTCCAGCGGCAGTTCCCCCGTTCCCGGAATCAGGCAGTGCTGTGGTCCGATGGCATCGATGAAATGCATGTGCTTGACATGACTGCCCATTTTCTTCAGAACTTCCTCAAAATCCTCACCGGATCCCATAAGTCCGTTCGTATCGATCAGTGCTTCCAGATTGGGGCTGCCAATGATATTCATCACACGTTCGACGTCTGCCATGCTTTTAACCGATGTAGTAGGATCGGATTCCAGAACGATGGTAACCCCGACCTTCTCTGCGTGCCGGACGATGCGGTACATCGCATCAACGGTACGCTGGAAATCCTCTTCCGGATCGTCTCCGATATATCCGCCGCCTGTGACCATCTGCATGTAAGGAGATCCAAGAACAGATGCCACGTCCAATGCGCGTTCATAGTATTCCAGAGAACGTTCCCTCACGCGGTAGTCGTTGATTGCAGTGGATATGGGATAATAGCACTGCTCAGCAGTAAAGACGCAGACCTCCAGACCGTTTTCCTTCAGCTGTCTGGCAATGGACCATGCCCGCTGCGGAGTCACATCATACAGATAGCAATGCGGCGCAATGCCGTAGAATTCAACCCTGGTCACGTCCAGTCTCTTCATCGATTCCAGCCAGTAACTTAGTCTGTGATCTGAATAAGAGAAGTTCGTGCCAAGGATCTGCTCTTTTTTGATCTTTGCCATTTGTGACCTCCTGTTTTTATCCTTAACTCAGTAGTCGAACCGATGCATGTATCTGCGTTCTGGAATCGGATGCATTTTTGCGGCAGCGATCGCGGATGCCAGCGCCATAGAAAGCACCCCGTTGATGATACCCGAGAAATACTCCTCAACTTCCGGAGCAATGATGCTGACACCAAGTTCTCGCGCGTCGACCTGAGTCACGCGGCCTGAGTGCTTCTGCAGGAACCGCAGTGCACGTTCATCCATCGGTCTGGTCTTGCCTTCCGACATGAAAATAACATAAGGCGTATCAAAATCCACACATTCGAACGGTCCGTGGAACAGTTCCCCGGAGTTGATGCAGAAACTGTTGATCCACTCCATCTCCATGAACATGCAGATGCTCTCGATATAAGCCTGACCGAGAGACGGACCGGTTCCCATCGTATAGATGATGGGATCGTCCTTGTGAGCCTCACCGAAGCGTTTTGCCCTCAGACGCACCTTTCTGTCGATTTTCCTGCAGGTCTCGTCGAGTTTGTTGAATCCGTCGACTGCCTTGTCATAGAATTCATATCCGTCATAAAGTCTCAGCAGTTCAAAGCCGAAACGCAGACAGAGTGCCTCTCCGCCGGTCTCCGCATCCACGACACCGTCCGCATCCGCAGCGTCATTGCCCTGAGATCCGTAGATCCAGCTGTAATCGCCGTAACCCACCAGCGGAGAATCCTTGGTCACGGTAAGTACTACGGTCGTCGCACCGAGTTCACGTGCTTTTTTTGCCGCTTCGATCGTTTCCGGCGTGCCGGACAGAGACATGGCGACTACTACCGCGTTTTTATTCACACGTACAGGTGTCGCGTAGACGAATTCGTTCGCAGTCATGAACTGCGCATCCACTGTGCGGGATTCGGTGCGCAGCAGATAATATGCACTGTAGAATGCAGCAAGCGATCCACCGCAGGCGACGAAGAACACATCCTTCACGCCGCCCTTTTCTTTCATGGCATCATAGATCGCTTCCGCAGTTGCCTTTACGTCGGCTCCTCTTGTAGCTTTTAACATTATCCTGTTCTCCTTTCTGCACCGGATCAATACTCTTCCTTGAACATGTATTTACGCCAAAGGAACGGGTGCTTCTTGGCTTCCGCAAGTTTGGTCATGTAGGTACGTCCTACTCCTCCCAGAACCATTGGCTCAAGATACTCTTCGACTGCGCCGAACACTTTCGTACCGTATTCTTCCGCGTCGATGATCTCCACCTCTTTGCAATACTTGCTCAGAAAACGAAGCGCACGTTCATCCAGCGCTCTGGTCCTGCCCCCGCTGACATAAACCAGGAACGGGACATGCTCATCGGTAATCTCAAACGGACCATGGAAAAATTCTCCGCTGTGAATGGAGTTGGAGTGGACCCATTCCATTTCCATTAAATGGCAGATCGACGTGGTATACGCCACATTGAAATTGGCTCCGCTGCCCATTGTATAACAAATAAAATCGTCCTTGTGATCTCCTGCCCAGATTTCCGCTTTCTTTTCAGCATCTGCACGGGCTTTTTCAGTTACCGCATCCAGTTTTTCAAACCCATCTGTCGCTGCCTGATACAGACCGTACCCGTCAAACGCATGTAGGATCTCGAAACCGAGCCGGACAGCAAGACCCTGGCCGCCCAGAGAAACCAGAGCCGGATCCTGCACAAAATGAAAATCACTGTGTTCCGAAAGAGGACATTCTTCTTTCAGGGAAATCGTGACGACATATGCTCCGCATTCTTTCGCTTTCTTTGCCGCTGCTGCCGTTTCCGGTGTTCCGCCTGCCGCGGACATAGCCACCACCAGTGATGTCGAATCGCATGCCCTCGGTGTCGCTAGTGCGAATTCATTTGCCGTTATATTTTCCGAATGGAAGGATTTACCCTCCGCATTCAGCAGATAATACATCGGGAAAAGGCCTGCTTTGGATCCGCCGCACGCAACCGTGTAGACGTGCCGCAATCCGCCCTCGCCAAAGAATTTCAGTATTTCCTCAGACGCTTCCCTAATTGAGGAAACAGAGGCGTTTCGTACGATCTTTGCCATATCTACCTCCAGACAAGATAATCCTAACTTAGTACAGACATCAGAATTGAAAAAAGAGAACGTATTATATCGTTATATAAACGACTAAAAAAAATAAAAGTGAAAAACTGAAAGATTCGTCCGCTCCGGACTCTTTTCCGGAAGAATGCGCCGGGATGTTTTCCCGGCGCATTCCGGAACTAATTAATCAATTAACTCAGAAGTAACTGATTATTTGCCGAACTTGGACCAGTCGGTGACCGGCTCGCTCCAAATGCTGTCCACGAAAGTGTCTGCATTGTCAGGAGTCAGCATGCCGTTCTCCATCCAGACGATCTCATCCGGTGTGCCCTTCTCGTAGCCGTTCTCGAGGATCTCGTGCAGAGCCTCAACACAGACGCCGCCCATGACACCGGGATACAGCGCGACGGAAGCGATCAGGTTGCAGTCCTTGCCATCCTTCTTCATAATCTCGACCTGCTCCGCAGTTGCGTCATATCCGCAGATCTTGATATCCTGACGGCTAGCTTCCTGGCAGCCATAATAACAACCGATTGCAGCGTCGCCGAAGTAGGTGAAAACGCCCTTGATTTCGGGGTTGGAGAGGATCCAGTCCTGAACCCATGCCGGA
>JAEEGL017252807.1_pt1 | contig 15081 bp, 15 predicted proteins | sample 9134231 | NCBI WGS metagenome assembly JAEEGL01 (sample SAMN16246548, study PRJNA631951) | gut metagenome | biome: gut microbiome; feature: rumen; material: fiber-attached | host: Bos | place: Iran: Karaj | collected 2018-10 | reverse complement strand
TGAGAGCGCCCAGATGCTGTTGGGTAACTCGGTGACGCTTAACATTCTTATAGGAGTGCTGTTCGGAGCGTTGTCACTCATTTTCATCAATCCCATCCTGACGCTGTTCGGTGCTACAGAAGTAACAATAGGCTATGCCCGTGAGTATATGGTGATTATCCTGGCAGGCAATGCTTTCACTCATCTTTATCTGGGTATCAACTGCATACTGAGGGCGGCCGGTCATCCCAACAAGGCAATGGTGGCCACAATTGGAACCGTGCTGCTGAACACCCTGCTGGATTACCTGTTTATCATGGTGTTCCATTGGGGAATCAAAGGCGCCGCCATTGCCACCGTGATATCGCAGGTGCTGGCATTCGTATGGCAGTGCTTCCAGTTATCGGACAAGAGTGAACTGATACATCTTAAAAAAGGTACATTCCGTCTGCACGGTGACCTGGTAAGGAATATGCTTACCATCGGCCTTTCACCATGCCTCATGAACGCGGCCGCCTGCTTTGTGGTGCTGCTCATAAACCGCGGACTGCTCAAATACGGCAGTGACGTGGCCATCGGCGCATACAGTATAATCAACAGCATAGGATTCATGGTGGTTATGATGGTCATGGGATTCAACCAGGCCATGCAGCCCATAGCCGGTTACAATTACGGTGCCCGTCAGATGGGACGTGTACTCAGGGTGCTTAACCTGACCATGTTCTTTGGTACCTGTGTCACAACGTTGGGATTTGTCATAGGTGAATTCCTGCCCGATATGTGCATACGCATATTTACCGATGACCCCGAACTGATCGCCATCACACATAACGGAATGAAGATAAACTTCATATTCTTTCCGCTCATAGGCTCGCAGATGGTGATAGGAAACTTTTTCCAGAGCATAGGAATGCCCGGAAAGTCAATCCTCATGTCACTGTCCCGTCAGTTGCTCCTGCTCATTCCGTTCCTTATTATACTGCCGCGTTATTACGGCATAGACGGAATCTGGTACAGTATGCCGGCATCGGACATACTCTCTGTCATATTGGGATTCTCCCTTCTTGTTCCTCAAGTAAGAAAACTCAAAAAAATGGTGTGATATGGATAAGCACTACTGTATATGCATAGGCCGCAAGTTCTGCAGCGGTGGCCGTAACGTGGCAACTATTGTCGCAGAGAAACTTGGTATAAAGGTGTATGACCGTGACCTCCTCAAGAAGGCCGCCCAGAACACCGGTTTCAGTGAAAAGTTCTTTGACGAGGCCGACGAGGAGAAGACCCGCAAGGGGCTGCGTTCGCTGTTTATGGGACACTTCAACAGCAACGGAATGTCAAGCAACTATCTGAGCAATGAATCCATATTCAACATGCAGAGCGATGCCATCCGCAAGATACACGAGACCGAGGATTGCGTGTTCATAGGCCGCTGCGCTGATTACGTGCTGCGTGACAGCGACCGCCTTCTGAACGTTTTCATTGCGGCCGATACCGATGACCGCGTGGCCCGTGTGATGCGCCATGCCGGTGATGACATGACCGAGTCTAAGGCCCTCTCTCTGATTGAGGACATAGATCGTAAGCGCTCATCGTACTACAACTATTTTACCGGCCGCACCTGGGGTGACACCGCCGTTTATGACATCTGTCTGAACAGCACCACATTCGGGTATGAAAAGTGTGCCGATATAATAGTATCTTTGGCAAAGGAAAAACTCGGAATATGAAAAAAATAGGAATCCTGTCCGATACCCACGCCTATTGGGATGACCGCTACGCCACCTTCCTGGAGGGTTGTGACGAAATCTGGCATGCCGGCGATGTGGGGTCGTACGAGATTCTGGAACGTCTTTCAAAGATTGCAACCGTCCGTGCCGTATGGGGTAACTGTGACGGACAGGACGTGCGCCGTTTCACAACCGAGATTTACCGTTTCAAGGTGGAGGATGCCAACATCATGATAAAGCACATAGGCGGTTCGCCCGACCATTATGACCGTTCCGTGCGGGAGCAGCTGCTAATGGAGACTCCGGATTTGCTGGTATGCGGCCATTCGCACATACTTAAAGTGATGCATGACAAGCAGTTCAACATGCTTTTCATAAACCCCGGCGCCGCTGGTCTGCAAGGTTGGCAGAAAGTGCGTACGCTGGTGCGTCTTGAGGTGGAGGGCAAGACTTTCCGGAACCTCGAGGTGCTTGAAATAAAAAGGGAAAACGATTTTCCGCATTATTGATACTATGGAAACATTATCATTACTTGAACTCAACGGCAGGGTCAAGAGCACTCTCCAGTTTGAGATGCCCGACGCCTACTGGGTACAGGCAGAGATAAGCAGCATAAGCCCTTCGGGGCAGGGACACTGCTATCTGGAACTGGTCCAGAAGGATGCAACGGGCCGTAATTTTCTGGCCAAGGCCAAAGCCAATATCTGGCGCGGCACATGGCTAAAGTTGAAACCCTATTTCGAGGCACAGACAGGTGAGACCCTTAAAGTGGGCATGAAGGTCCTACTTCAGGTTACAGTCACATTCCATGAGGTGTACGGATACTCATTGGTAGTGCAGGATATTGACCCCGCGTATACCATGGGAGATATGGCGCGCCGCCGTAAGGAGATACTGGAACAACTTGCCAGGGACGGTGTCATAGGGTTGAACAAGGAACTTGAGATCCCGGCACTGCCCCACAGGATTGCCGTCATATCATCTGCTACGGCGGCCGGTTGGGGCGATTTCCGCAATCAGTTGGACGGCAATATTTATGGGTTCCGGTTCTACGTCAAGCTGTTTCCGGCCCTTATGCAGGGCGATGATGTGGAGCGCAGTGTAGTATCGGCTCTGAATGCGGTTGCCGCGCGCAGGGACGATTTCGACCTTGTGGTTATAATAAGGGGTGGCGGTGCCGTGAGTGAACTGAGTTGCTTTGACTCCTATAACCTGGCTTTCAACATAGCCAATTTCCCGCTACCTGTGATAACCGGTATCGGTCACGAGCGTGACGATACGGTGGCCGATGTGGTGGCGCACACCAAGGTCAAGACTCCTACGGCTGCTGCCGAATTCATTATAAACAGGGTGTTTGATACCGCATCGGAACTGGAAAACCTTACCCGCAGGATGAGTGATGCCATAACCGGCAGGATGAACGCCGAGAACGTGAGAATAGAAAGGTTGTCACAGAAGCTGCCATCTCTATTCGCAGTGCTCAAGGCAAGGCAGGAGCAACTTCTGGAGACGGTTTGGATAAGATCTGTCAACGGAGTGCGAAATCTGCTTACCTCACAGACCCATAAACTGGAAATCCTGGACAAAACCCTGGCCGCAGCAGACCCGGCTGTCATACTCAAGCGCGGTTATTCGCTTACCAGGGCAGGCGGACGTGTGGTCAAGAGTGCATCGGACCTAAAAAAGGGGGACAGGCTTACTACGGTGTTTGCCGACGGAAGCGTGGAGAGCGAAATAATATGATTACAAACCTAAATACCAATAAAGATGAAATATGAAGAAGCAATGAAACGCCTGGAGGAGATAGTTTCCAGGATTGAGGAGAACAAAATGGACATAGACCAGATAGGCGAGAGCCTGAAGGAGGCCCGTGAACTGATAAAGTTCTGCAAGGACAAACTTTACAAGACCGATGATGAGATAAAGAAAATTCTTGAAACAGAAGACTGAAGGACATATGAGAAGGACTATCGGATTCTTGGCTTGCCTGGTGTCGGTGGCATTGGTTATAGCATGCAGTTCAGTGGCTTTTACCGGCCGCAACAGGATGCTGCTGTTTTCGGACAGTGAGATCGCGTCTCTGTCAAACGAATCTTACAATGAGATGATGACTACCGCCAAGGTATCGGACAATAAGGCCCAGGCGGCTATGATACAGGAGGTGGGGGAGCGCATCACCACTGCGCTGACCAAATATCTGGCCAGCAAGGGGGAGCTGTCACTTCTGGAAGGCATAAATTGGAGTTTCAGACTGGTCAGTGATGATCAGGTGAACGCGTTCTGCATGCCCGGCGGACAGGTGGTTTTCTATGAGGGCATTATGCCGTTGCTGGATACTCCGGACCTGGTTGCCGTGGTAATGGGACATGAGATTGCCCATGCGTTGGCCCGTCACGGCAATGAGCGTATGTCACAGCAGGCCCTTTCAAGTGTGGTGGGTGCTGTTACCGGTCAGGTGGTGGAACAGAAAACTTCACAGAACGGACGTATCCTGTTTGAGGCTGCATTTGCGGTAGGAAGCGAATACTGCTACCTGCTCCCTTACTCCCGCAAACATGAGTCAGAGGCCGATGAGATAGGACTGTACATCATGGCTATCGCGGGTTATGACATAACACAGGCTCCCGTACTGTGGAAACGTATGTCTCAGAACAACAGCCAGTATGTTCCGGAGTTCATGAGCACTCATCCCAGTGATGCCACCCGTATCAAAAATCTGGAGAAACATATGGACAGGGCCCGCAAGATAGCATCAGAGGTACAGTAACCCCGCTTTTTTTTAGTTTATATAGTTAACAATTGGAAATATTATTTGTATGTTTGCAGAACGTGCGCAATATTTCAAACCAAATAAATAACAATATGAAAAAAATTATCCTTTCACTTTTGGCACTTGCAACAGTGTCTGCGTATGCTCAGTTCGGTGGCGGTCGTGGCGGTAACCCCACAGTTCCTTCAGTAACAGAGAATGTAACAGAAGATTTCAAGCCCGCAGCTAACAATCAGGCAAATCATCAGTATCCTATGGTAAACTCACAGCGTATGGTCCGTGCACAGATTTCGGCCCCCAACGCTACTTCCGTAGGTCTTGACATAGACGGTAAGATCTATTCAATGAGCAAGAATGAGAACGGTGTATGGACAGGTACTTCCGCTCCTCAGGATCCCGGTTTCCACTACTATCAGCTGAATATTGACGGCGCAAGCGTACCCGATCCGGGAAGCCTCTACTACTATGGCGCTAGCCGTTGGGGCAGCGGAATCGAGGTTCCGTCCGATGACCAGGACTTCTGGCAGGTTAAGAACGTACCGCAGGGCACTATGAATGAGGTTTACTACTATTCAACAGTAACCGAGAAGATGCGTCACTGCTACATCTATTTCCCCAATGAGTACTACACCAACACAACCAAGAAGTTCCCGGTTCTGTACCTGATGCACGGTATGGGTGAGAACGAGCACGGTTGGGCAGAGCAGGGTCATACCGCTCAGATCATGGATAACCTGATTGCCGAGAAGAAGGCTGTTCCGTTCATTATCGTTATAGATTGCCTCGATGCACAGCTTCCCGGTCAGGGCGGCGGCATGGGCGGTTTCGGCGGCTTTGGCGGCCAGCGCCCCGGCGGTCCTTCTGCTGATGCTCAGGCTCAGGGCCAGGCTCCTCAGGGCGGCCAGCGTCGTGGCGGCTTCGGTGGCGGTTTCATGATGGGTGGCGCATTCGGCGATGTTCTTATCAAGGATATCATCCCCATGGTTGAGAAGAACTACCGTGTAATTGCCGATCCTCAGCACCGTGCTATGGCAGGTCTGTCAATGGGCGGTATGACCACTCACTCAGTAACTCTGGCTAACCCCACCACATTTGCATATGTAGGTATGTTCAGCGGCGGTACATTCAACGTATCAGAGCTTGAGAACAATGACGATTTCAAGAAGACCAACAAGGCTCTGTTCATGAGCTGCGGCGGTAAGGAGAATATGGGTGTAATGGAGGCTGCCGAGAATCTTAAGAAGATTGGCATCAACGCCACCGGTTACATATCGGAGGGTACCGCTCATGAGTGGCACACATGGCGTCGCAGCCTATATCAGTTTGTACAGCTTTGCTTCAAATAACTCACAACCTATAAACCGATTTTTAATATGAGAAAATTTGCAGTTGTATTGAGTGCTGCTCTTCTGACAGCAGGTCTCTGCGCAGCACAGGAGATTAAAGAGGACTTTAAGCCTTCAACCAAGAATCAGCCTCAGCAGGAGTATCCTCAGGTAAACTCTCAGGGCTATGCACGTTTCCGCGTTCAGGCTCCCAATGCCCAGTTCGTATCAGTAAACCTGGGACTTGGCGGTACTCACGGCGGTACTGACCTCGTTAAGGGTGCAGACGGCTTCTGGACCGGTACCACATCAGCTCCTCTGGATGAGGGTTTCCACTACTATCATCTTAACATTGACGGCGGTACATTCAACGACCCCGGTACCAACAACTACTACGGTTCAACACGTTGGGAGAGCGGTATCGAGATTCCCGCCCACGATGCTGATTTCTATGCAGAGCGCGATGTTCCGCACGGCTTCGTACAGCAGATCCTGTTCTGGTCAGAGAGCACCAACATGCTCAAGCGTGCATTCGTTTACACACCTCCTACATACTATCAGGACAAGGCTAACGTCCGCTACCCGGTTCTGTATCTGCAGCACGGTTGGGGTGAGGACGAGACCGCTTGGATGACCCAGGGTCACGCAAACCTCATCATGGATAACCTGATTGCCGACGGCAAGATCAGACCTTTCATCATTGTATGCACCTACGGTATGACCAATGAGGGCTTCCGTCCCGGTGGCTTCGGTGGTGGTATGCGTCGTCCCGCTGCTCCCGCAGGTGGTGCTCCCGCAGCCGGTGCACGTCCCGCAGCTCCCGCTCCCGGCGCAGCTCCCGCACAGCGTCCTCAGGGCCAGGCTCCCGCAGCCGGTGCTCCTGCTCAGCGTCCTCAGGGCCAGCGTCCTGCCGGTGGATTCGGTGGCGGATTCGGTGGATTTGGCAGCAATGCCGGATTCCAGACCGTTCTCTGCGACGAGTTGGTACCTTATGTAGATGCTCACTTCCGCACTATCCCCAACATGGAGAACCGTGCTATGGCAGGTCTGTCCATGGGTGGTATGGAGACTCACTCAATCACTCTGGCACGTCCCGAGATGTTCGGTTACTACGGTCTGCTTTCAGGCGGTCAGTATAACCCGCAGGAGATTGGTGACTCTGTAAAGGTTAAGAAAATATTCATGAGCTGCGGCAGCAAGGAGTCACCCGCTGCCATCAACAGCGCTACCGAGGCCATGAAAGAGGCTGGTTTTGATGTAATGGGTTACGTATCAGAGGGTACCGCTCATGAGTTCCTGACCTGGAGACGTTCACTCTATCAGATGGCTCAGTTCTTCTGGGGCATTGATACTCCCGCTCCGCAGTATAAGTCAGGTTCTTCAAATACATGGCTTTTCATCCTTTGCGGTGTATTGGTAGGCTTCTGCCTTGGCCTGTTGCTCAAGAAACGTAAGTAAGAGTACATTTCTGAGATTCAGATAATTTTTTAAACAACCGGTTCAGTGATTGAGCCGGTTGTTTTTTTGCTCAATTTACTCCATACAGATAGGTATTGTTAACTATTTGTTGTAAATTAGCACGCCAAATGTGCAGACAATTCAATTTATTATAAACCTAATTTTATCCAAAGTTCATTATGAACAGAAACTTCAAAACTATTCTGGCGGTCGGTATGACTGCCGTTCTGGTTGCTTGCGGCTCAAGCAAGTCAGCAGCTGAGCCCCAGCCTGCCAGCGGTTCTGCAGATGATTCGCAGGTTGCCGGCGAGTCAATTGATCCGCAGCGTGTTGCCAACAGAAATGTTGCATATGATCAGTATTTCGAAGAGATTAAGCCCGATGCAGCTCCTGCCAAGCCGGATGACAAGGGATTTATCCGCAGATGGACAATCATCGAGCCTATCAACAAACCCAACAGCGGTAACACCGTATTTACAGACAGTTATATCCAGACAGAGTTGACCAAGGAGTATTTCCCCGGTCAGTTCTCAGCTGATATCAATTCTCTTCCCAAGGCCGGTGATCAGGTAATCGTAGAGTCTGAGGCTCCCCGTGCCGGAGGTCGTGGCGGTTTTGGTGGCCGCGGTGCCGCTCAGGCTGCTCCCGCTGCTCCTGCAACTATCAAGGATACACTTACATGGCACTCAGTTGACAGCAAGCTGTTCAACATCAAGCTTATCCGTTTCGCTACCGGTCTTACCAACGGTCAGAAGCGTTATGGCCTTATCTTCAATGCTTTCACAGTTATCAACTGCGAGCAGGATATGGTAGTACGTCTGGCTGCCGGTTCAAATGCATCATCAATCTGGTGGGTTAACGGTGAGAAGGTCCTGACACTTCAGGCTGACCGCCGTATGGTTGCCGATGACGGTATGTCAAAGCGCATTACCCTCAAGAAGGGTAAGAACCTGGTTCGCGCCGCTGTCATCAACGGTCCTGGCATGAGTGATATGTGCATGCGTTTCTATGAGGAGGACGGCACCACTGTCGTTAAGAACATCACCATTACCAACAAGTAATTAAACAGAAACAGAATATGAAAAAGATATTTCAGATGGGCTTGGTAGCCCTTGTTTCAGTCTCAATGTCTGAAACCGTGATGGCTCAGATCGGTGCTCCCTTCATTCACGATCCTGCCACAATTATGGAGTGTGACGGTAAATACTATACTTGGGGTACAGGCGGTTCACCGCTGGTATCAAGTGACGGTTGGGTTTGGTCAGGTGAAGGCGGTGCCCGCATTCAGGTAGGTGCTGCTCCCGATATGATCAAGATCGGTGACCGTTATCTCTGCGCACACAGTTCAACAGGCGGTGGCCTGGGAGGTGGTCACGCAGGTACTATCCGTACAATGTGGAACAAGACTCTGGATCCCCAGTCTCCTGATTATCAGTGGACAGAGCAGATTCAGGTTGCCGAGTCACTCGTTGATGAGGACTGCGATGCTATCGATGCCGGTCTTATCATGACTTCCGATGGCCGTCTGTTCGTAACCTACGGTACATATTTCGGATTCATCCGCGTAGTGGAACTCAACCCCGAGACCGGTGACCGTGCAGAGGGTGCAGTTGACGTTAACATTGCTGTTGACTGCGAGGCTACCACAATGATCGAGCATGACGGCTGGTTCTATCTGCTCGGCACACACGGAACATGCTGTGACGGTGTAAACTCAACTTACAACATCGTATGCGGCCGTTCAAAGAGCCCCACAGGCCCGTTCATCGACAATGTAGGCCGTGATATGGTTGAGGGTGGCGGTAAGATGGTTCTCGGTTGCCGCGACGGTTATACCGGTGCAGGTCACTTTGGCCGTTACATCATCGCTCCCGGCGTTGAGAAGATGTCATTTCACTGGGAGGCTGACTACTATCAGAGCGGTCGCAGCACTCTGGCTATCCTGCCTATCGTATGGCGCAACGGCTGGCCCGAGGCTGGTTACAACATCAAGAACGGTGTTTACGAGATTGAGTCAGAGCGTCGTGGCTACGCTCTTGAGATAGCAACTGAGTATGTTCGCCTTGGTGGCGGTCGTGGCATGTTCGGTGGTGGCGGTAACAACCAGCCCAACACTGTAGTAGCATTCCAGAAGCTCGAGGACGTAATCGGCAACTGGCCCGCAGGTAACATTGATGTTCGCGTTATCGACTATCAGTTCCGTCCCAACCAGAAGTGGGAGTTTGTAGCAATGGACGAGGGTACACTCGGTTCTCCGTACTACAAGATTGTGATTGCAGGTACCAACCGCGCTCTTGCCGCTACTGCCGGTAAGGAGCTCACCACTGTTCCCGAGTTCACAGGTGCTCCTGAGCAGCTCTGGAGTGTTGATCAGTTGACAGACGGTACATACCGCATCTGCCCCAAGGCCGTTCCCGGTACTGATGAGAAGGTTTGCCTCATCTCTGTAGGTGACTCAAACGCTTCACTCGGCACATTTGACTTTGAGGATGTAAACTGCAAGTGGAATCTCCGTCAGTATTGATCTGACAGGTTCTTCAGGATAAAAGAGAGGCCTTCGGGCCTCTTTTTTTTGTTTATAGTTGGCTGTTTGGAAATAAAGGCTTAATATTGCACCGCTTACAAGCTGATTCGGTATATCGTGGACAATAGGTCCCGATGTGCCGTTTTTTTTGTTTGCGCTTATTATAAACCTAATCTTATTAACTATGAAACAAACTACCATGAGGCAGTCTTCAGCCCAAAAGAAGACACGAGTTCATTCAATCGTCCTGTTAACCCTTGCTGCGGTTATGGCTCTATTCAGTTCCTGTACTGACCGGATACACATAGTACCGGAACCCCAGGAGTCGGGAATCCCTGTGAAAATCAGGGTCGCGTCAATAGAGCAGTTCCCGTTCGGACTACAGACAAAAGGTTCCGGATTGGCGGATATCTGTTCCAGAATCACTTTTAGCATTTACAGCGGAGGGGGTGAGAAGCCCAACAAGATCCAGAAGGACCAGACATCGGATTCCGATAATTTCGGATTGTTAAGTCTGCTGCTTGAGGAGGGTACATACACTCTTGTGGTGCTGGCGCATAACGGCGACGGCAATCCCACCATGACGACGCCTTCAAAGACAACATTCAACAACAAGAAGACGGGTAAGGCAACGGATACGTTCCTATATTGCTCAGAAATCACGGTAAGAGAGAATATGCCGCCGATTGATGTGGAACTGGAACGTGTGGTGGCCAAACTTGAACTTAAACTGACCGATCAGTCTGTCCCTGATGCGGTAAGAAAACTGCAGTTTGATATGGTGGGGACCAGCCAGTCTCTAAATGTGTATACAGGATTGGGACTCAACAGTACCAAGATTACCGAAACGGTCGATGTCCAGTCGGGTGATTCGGTTTACGGGGTATATATGTTTGTGCGTGAAGGACATAACACAATGAACGTGACGGTATCGGCACTCGACAGCATCGGTCAGGAGTATAAAAAGATTGTGCTGGAGAATGTTCCGGTTACCAAGAATAAAATTACCAGATGCAGCGGAGAGATGTTCAGGAAACAGACGTTTACAAATTCCATATCCGTGTCCATAGACGATGAATGGTCGGGGACTATGGAGAGAACGTTCTGAGCGGTTATCGGACGGTAATGTGGAGACAGGTCTGCTTTTTCTCGTATTTGACGTAACAGCGGCCCTGTCTCTGCATGTCATATGCCACCTGATAGAGTATCTGGCGCATCTTGTCTACCGATGCGGCCTTGCCTACATTGGGCGGACTGTATGTAAAATAGGATATGTCAAACGTGGTGCCGTAGCAGTGACATGAGTTCTCGCTGGAGTTGACGTTTGTCTTGCGGAGCTGCTTAACGGTCTCTTCAGTGCGCAGGACACTTGTTATCGTAAATCTGTGGTTGCGGTTGTATCCGCGGTTAAAGAGTGAGTCCTGGAATGCCTTGCCCATGTCCTCCAGCAGTTTGGCGGCTTTTGGTACCAGATACGGCACGGAGTGTGTGAGTTTCTGGACTACATAATAGCGGTTGGTCTCAATTTTCTGCAACTGACGGTTGGTTTCGGCCTCGCTCAATGTGATGGGGCTCTTGAGTCCGTTCTTGCGGGCTGCCTGCAACTGGGTGTCATTCAGGTCATTGAACAGACGGTCATACTGGCGTACGGGCTCGCGGTGATCGGAGTTGTGGTTTACCTCGCCTTCGTCAATGTACTGCTGCAAATCGGCCCCCTTATCGGACATTGAACCGGAGAGTTTGTAACCACCTATGAGCAGCATTACTGTAACTGCTATCGGAACCAACATGAAGAACAGGAATACCGGGCTTTGTATGGATTCAAGCCTGAATATCCGTTTTATCAGGTTTCCGTACCATTTCAGGAATGACGTGAATGTGGACTCAATAAGGAATCCCCATATGGGCATTATGGTTACTGATAACCTGTAGCCTATAAGGGTGGAGCCGCCGTAATAGTAGAATCCTCTCCATTTGAGCAGCATGGCCATCAGTATGATGTAGGCAATGGCGGTAGTCCATCGGAGCCATTTCAGACCGATACGGCGCCAGAAAAAGAACTGAAGTGCTCCGGTTATGAAACAGAGTATCCATATCATTATGGAGTACATGCCTGGTACGGAATCCTGTCCGGGGACAAACCATCGGCCTATGGCATCTGAAATGAAATAGAGGATTGTGGAGAGGAGTATGAATCTGATAGTCCTTATTTTGCCTTCTATACGGCTGCTGTTGCTGCTGTAAGTCTCCTTATTTTCCATATTCGTTACAAATTTAGTTTATTTACGGCTACTGCAGGACAATAAGATGTCATTTTTTGTAATTTCGCGGAGATTAAATATTAGACTGCTATGAAAGAACTTGACTGGTCCAATCTTTCGTTTGGTTACATGAAGACCAACTGGAACCTTAGAATCTGGTTTAAAGACGGAAAATGGGGTGAGATAGAGGAATCTGATTCCGAGTATGTACCGATGCACATTGCCGCTACCTGCATGCACTACGGTCAGGAGGCTTTTGAGGGCCTTAAGGCATTCCGCGGTAAGGATGGCAAGGTCCGCATCTTCCGCATGGAGGCCAATGCAGAGCGTCTGCAGAGCACCTGCCGCGCTACCATGATGCCGGAACTTCCTACCGAGACATTCTGCAAGATGGTAAAGCGTGTGGTTGAGCTCAACAAGGAGTTCATTCCTCCTTATGAGAGCGGTGCTTCACTGTACATACGTCCGCTGCTGGTGGGTACCGGTGCAGAGATTGGTGTAAAACCTGCCAAGGAGTATCTGTTCCTTATATTCGTAATGCCGGTAGGTCCTTATTTCAAGGGCGGTTTCCAGGCCAATGCTTACGCTTTGGTACGTTCTTATGACCGTTCGGCTCCTCTGGGTATGGGTAAGTACAAGGTGGGCGGCAACTACGCAGCCAGCCTCTTTGCCCACAACATTGCCCATGAGAAGGGTTATGGCAGCGAGTTCTATCTGGACGCCAAGGAGAAGAAATATATCGATGAGTGCGGCGCCGCCAACTTCATCGGCATCAAGGGTAACAGCTATATCACTCCCAAATCAGAGTCAATACTGCCCTCTATCACCAACAAGAGCCTGCAGCAGCTGGCCAAGGACAACGGCATGACGGTAGAGCAGCGTCAGGTTCCTCTGGAGGAGCTTAATGAGATGAGTGAGGCCGGTGCATGCGGTACAGCAGCCGTTATATCACCTATCTCACGTATTGATGACATTGAACTTGGCAAGTCTTATGTTATTGGTGACGGTAAGCCGGGTCCTGTACTGACAGGCCTGTACCATCAGTTGCGTGCCATCCAGTATGGCGACGCTCCCGATACTCACGGCTGGGTAACCGTTCTGGATATCTGATATGGGTAAGGGTAAACTGGCCAAGTTTGCCGATATGCGGACCTATCCGCACGTGTTCGAGCCGCAGGGCTCGTTCCGTGAGGATGTCCCGTTTGAAATGAGGGGCTGCTGGAACAGCTCCTTCTTTCATAATGAAGGGCCTATTGTTCTGGAGCTGGGCTGCGGGCACGGCGAATATACCGTGGGGCTGGCAAACTTGTTTCCCGACAAGAATTTCATCGGTGTTGACATAAAGGGTGCCCGGATGTGGACGGGGGCCAAGCAGTCGTTTGAGGCGGGCATGAAGAATGTGGCTTTCCTTCGCACGGTGATTGAGCTTATTGACAGGTTCTTTGCTCCTGGTGAGGTGAGTGAGATTTGGATTACGTTCCCGGATCCTCAGATGAAGAAGGCTACCAAGCGTCTTACATCGACCTTCTTTATGGAGCGATACCGCAGGATTCTCAAGCCGGGTGGCAAGATCCATCTTAAGACTGACAGTAACTTCCTCTTTACATATACGTGCGCTATGGTGGACCATAACCGTCTGCCGGTGGAGTTCCGGACCGATGACCTCTATGCCAGCGGGGATGCTGACCATATCCTGTCCATCAAGACTCACTATGAGGCGCAGTGGCTGGAGCGGGGCAAGAGCATCAAGTATATTGTCTTTAATCTTCCGGCCGACGGGGAACTCTCGGAACCTGACATCGAAATAGAACTGGACGATTATAGGAGTTACGGGCGGACTAAAAGAAGTACTCTGCAGGTAGGGAAATAACGAAATAGAATAGATTGACTGCTATTTGGGTGGTAATTAGAATGGTTTTCTTGATTTTGGGTTTTTCTTGTTGACTGTTTCGGGTGGGTGTAACTTTGCACCGGATAAAGGAAACGACAACAACAAATACATACAATTATGGCAATTTACAATTCTATCACTGAACTTATCGGTAAGACTCCGACAGTCAGTCTTAAGACTTTCACGGCAAACCGTGGTATCAAATCCAACATTGTTGCAAAGGTTGAGTTCTTCAACCCTGGCGGATCGGTCAAGGACCGTATTGCTCTGGCTATGATTGAGGATGCCGAGAAGAAGGGTATCCTTAAGCAGGGGGGCACAATCATAGAGCCCACATCGGGTAATACAGGCGTAGGTCTGTCACTGGTTGGTGCTGTAAAGGGTTACAAGGTTATACTTACCATGCCCGATACGATGTCAATTGAGCGCCGCAAACTGGCCGCAGCATATGGCACTGAGATTGTTCTGACTCCTGGTGCAAACGGTATGAAGGGTGCTATTGCAAAGGCTGAGGAGCTGCGTGACACCATTCCCGGCGCAGTTATCCTGCAGCAGTTCAACAACCCCAGCAACCCCGAGAAACATTATGCAACTACCGGTCCTGAGCTTATTGCCGATGCCAAGGCTGCCGGAATCAGCATCGATGCTTTCGTGGCAGGTGTAGGTACAGGCGGTACTCTGAGCGGTACAGGCAAGGCTATCAAGGAGGTATTCCCGAATGCAAAGGTGATTGCTGTCGAGCCGGCTTCATCGGCCGTACTGAGCGGCAATCCCAGCGGTCCTCACAAGATTCAGGGTATAGGTGCAGGTTTTGTTCCCAACAATTTTGACCGCAATGTGGTTGATGAGATCCTGCCTGTACAGAACGAGGATGCATTTGAGACTGCCCGCGCTCTGGCCAAGGAGGAGGGCCTGCTGGTGGGTATATCAAGCGGAGCTGCAGCATACGCAGCAAGCGTAGTGGCATCACGCCCCGAGTTTGCCGGCAAGAACGTATTCGTGCTGCTGCCCGATACGGGTGAACGCTACCTCTCAACTGCACTCTTCTCGGCTGAATAAACAAAAAAGCGCATTTAAAATAAATGACACAGAAGGAACTGTTCCTTTTGTGTCATTTTTTGTATTTTTACGGCATTATGAAAGGAC
>JAEEGL017097917.1_pt1 | contig 15081 bp, 11 predicted proteins | sample 9134231 | NCBI WGS metagenome assembly JAEEGL01 (sample SAMN16246548, study PRJNA631951) | gut metagenome | biome: gut microbiome; feature: rumen; material: fiber-attached | host: Bos | place: Iran: Karaj | collected 2018-10 | reverse complement strand
TTTTGACTCTCATCACCTTTTAATGCTGGTCTATTATTTGCACTCTTCGTTTGAACGTCTACATAACCCTGCGGTGTTCTCGGTGTATCTAAAGTTAAATTACTTAAAATATTTTGACTCTCATCACCTTTTAATGCTGGCTGTCTAGAACCTGCACTTAATGTGTTAACTTCCATTGATTCATATGCTTCTGATGATACTGATTTTACTCCTCCACCAGAATATTGTTGTTTTAATCTGGTCACAGCATCTGCAAATTGTCTGGTTGAAGCCATATAATTGCTGTATATATTTTCATCAAACGATGCATAACCCGTATAATTAAAAGAAGCCACACCATATAAATAATTACCATCCAATGAAACATATCCTCCACCACTGTTTCCACTCCATGTATCACATGTTGTTACCAAAATATCAGGGAAATATTTCGAACGCCGTGCATTTCGTGAATCATCAAAAATAATTTTACATTTGCTGGCTTTCAATGTTTTTGGATCTTCTTTCAATGGTCTCATACCATTTTCCTGCATCTTTTGCACCAAGGCATCATAAAATTCATCCGAATGAAGATTTTTTATTTCCTGAGATAATTGTCTTATTTTTTCTAATTCTGCATTTGACAATATACGCACAGACCCCCATCCTGCATTAATAACATTTGTATTAGCAGACGGAACCTTTACATCAAAAAAACTATCGCTGTAATACTGTGAATCATCAACTAAAAAAATCGCCCAATCATCACCATTATCTGTTCCTGCATATTTACTTTCCAGCAAGGAAACCATTATTCTGTCGCCTTTATAATTTATTACCACGAAAGCAACAGCATCGTAAAGGTTCGTATTAGACACACAATGTCCTGCAGATAATATCAAATTTTTGGAAATATATTGGGCACTACAATCACTTTTACGTTCAGCAGAAATCATCCCATTGCTGTCAAAATTTATCATCATTGTTTCCAGGCGAACAAAATTTTTATATGGTTCGGTAGCCCACAATGAACCATCAACATAAAACCGATTATCAACTGCACCAACACCACAAAAACCGGGATAAATTATTCCGGACACAAAAAACAATGACAATGAAAATGCCTTAAAAAATTCTCTCATCTTTGTGATAATTATATCACAACATAAGGTATATCACAATATAAAGTCCACCAAAAATGGCGGACTTTATATTATATATTGTAAGTATTATCCTTATTAAAACGGAATATCGTCCGCAATATCTTCGATATTAACTTCTTCACGTTGTGGTGCAGGCGCAGAAGTATTATCCATTCCTCCATCCATAGTTTTTGCACCAGACAAAATAACCATTTGACCCGCATATGGATTCAAAACAACCTCTGTCGTAAAACTGTCCGCACCTTGTTGGTTTTGCCATTTACGTGTGCGAAGTGATCCTTCCAAATACAATTTTGTTCCTTTTTGCAACATACGTTCTGCAACTTCTATCAAATTAGGTGCAAATATAACAACACGATGCCATTCTGTTTGTTCTTTCTGTTCACCTGTTTGTTTATCGCGCCATCTGTCTGATGTAGCCAATGAAAAAGATATAACCTTTTGTCCAGATTGCATCGTACGAACCTGAGGTTCTTGACCAACATTACCAACCAATATCACTTTATTTATACTTCCTGCCATTTTTACTTCCTTTGTTGTTCTATGCTTAAATGATTGCGAAAAAAATGTACAAACACAAGAAAAAAACGCGCCGTAAAAACCGACGCGTCAAAACTTATTCTTCATCTGTTTCATCCACTTCATCATCATCTTCTTCAGATGCGTTCAAATCTATTTCTTTTGGCACACCCAAAATATCTTCGATTTTTTCAGATGCGGCATCTAAATCCATTTTATGTAATATGGCAAATTCTTGTGCCATACGTTCAAGAGCCCTTAAATACAATTGACGTGCAGAAAAGGTCATTGTATCCGTAGCCGTACGACGTTGTAAATCACGTACAACTTCTGCTAATTTCATTGGGTCGCCTGAATTTATATTTTCTTCATATTGCGCCGCACGTCTTGCCCAAATCATACGTTTTGCACCAGCCTTACCCTTTGCGACATTGATTGCTTCATCAAGTTTTCGTGCACTGGTCAACGGACGCAAACCAGAAATTTCAGCTCTATCAAGAGGAACACGCAAAGTCATATGATTTCTTTCAAAATCAATGACCATCATTTTTATTTTTTGTCCACTAACAGTTTGTTCTTCGACACGCAACAATTTACCCACACCTTGGGTTGGATAAACAACATACTGCCCAGTTTTAAAGTCTAATTTCTTTGCTGGCATCTATAACACCTTTGCGTTTGCCATCCTCTCTATACTATGCATTATAACACAAAAAATTGAAAAAACAATCATTTAGCGAAATTTTTATTGCCCCATTCCAGCAGGTGAAAAACGTCCAATATTATTAAACAATTCTTCAATTGCATTCAATTCAATCGCCGCAGGTATATCCGTTTCGCCACTTGCCAACTTCACATCCTTTAAGTCATCATTATGCAAAATTTGTGTTTTGGTAACTTTGCCCCCCTTAACCCATGCCAATAGCACCGTTTTATTGTCATAAGTAGTCGGGAACGGTCCATGCAGGTTTTCATCAGCACTGTAATAAACCCAAACTTCATCACCATAAACAGTCCGTGCCTGAGGATCACCAATTTCTTCTTGCAATTGTTTAGTTGTTTTTATTGTTGAAACTTTACTTTCCAAATCATCAGGAAACACATATCCACGATGTTTTGTCTGTAAAGCACAAGCACCTAAACATACACAACATAAAATCAAAATTATTTTTTTCATTTTACCCTTCCCCGTTGTCTTTATTCTTTTTGACTGTGAAATTAGCAATATGCTGTTTCAATTCGGTTTTATATAAATTGTTTGCTTTTGCTTCACTTACCAATTTATCAAAATTAGGATTTATAGAACGTGCCACAGCAAATCGCGTTTCGCTTTTCATAAATTCTTCCAATGGAAACGGTGTATCAATCCGAGAATCCAACGTCAATGGATTTTGTCCGTTTTCTATGTTAGCCGGATTAAAACGATAAAGTGGCCACGCACCCGTATTCACTAAATTAGTTTGATGTTCCACACCATTTTGTAATGCAAAACCATGTGCAATACATGGGGCATAAGCCAAAATTATTGAAGGTCCATTAAATGCTTCTGCTTCACGGAAAGCACGAATTGCCTGTGCCTGATTCGCACCAATTGCAATTTGTGCAACATAAGCACCAGACATCATCGCAATCATACCCAAATCTTTTTTAGCATGCTCTTTACCACCAATCGCGAATTTCATAGAAGCACCAAATGGTGTAGATTTAGATTGTTGTCCACCCGTATTTGAATAACCTTCGGTATCAAGCACCAAAATATTTACATTTTCACCACTGTGTAAAATATGATCGACACCGCCATATCCAATATCATAAGCCCAACCGTCACCACCTACTATCCACAATGATTTATCAACAATCGCATCAACCAAACCTTCGGCATATCTCGCACGGGAATTTTTAATTTTTGCCAATTGTTTTTGTAAATCTTTTTGTATTTCGCGTTGTTTTTCTGTATCTGTTTCAGAAAACATTTTATCTACATCTTCAATTCCTAATTCGAACAATACAGAACGCAAAGCACTTTTACGTTGATCCAAAGCGATTCTCATTCCTAAACCATATTCAGCGTTATCTTCGAACAAAGAATTAGACCATGCTGGACCACGTCCATTCGAATCACAAGTCCACGGTGTTGTTGGTAAATTTCCACCATAAATTGATGAACATCCTGTTGCATTTGCAACCACCATTTTATCACCAAACAATTGAGCCATTAAACGAATATATGGTGTTTCACCACATCCAGCGCATGCCCCAGGGAATTCAAAATAATGAGGCAACAATTCAACATGTTTTGGAATATTCAAATTCAATTTTGATTTGTCAAAATCTTCAATCTTTAACGCTGAATCAAAAGCTTTTTGATTTTTTATACCGTCTGCCAGAGGTATCATCGACAATGCACTAACAGGACAATTTTTCATACACAAACCACACCCAGTGCAATCAGACGGGGATATATTTAATGTGTAAAACAATCCATTACCTAATTCTGGTGTTTTCATCGGAACAACCATAACCCCATTTTTCTTGGCGTGTTCCATTTCTTTTTCATCCATAACCTTGATACGAATTGCACCATGTGGACAAAGCATCGAACATTTTCCACATTGAATACATTTACTTAAATCACAGGTTGCAACACGATTTGAAATCGCACGCTTTTCATATTTCGAAGTCCCCACAGGATATTGACCAGCGCCAAAAATTCCATCCATTTTAAAACGCGATACAGGGATATCATCTCCACGACCAGCCGCCATTTCACCCAAAGTTCCAGCAATCTCAGACGGTGTATCCTTTGTCATCGAAGGTATAAAATCAGGTGCCAATTCAGAAATACTTGACGGTAAATTACACTTTTTTAAATAACTTTCTGCCTTGTCAACCGCCGCCCAATTAGCAGCAACAACATCCATGCCCTTCTTCTTATAAGTTTTTTCAATTGCGACTTTTGCAGCCTCTTTTGCCATTTCAGGTTTTATAACCTTTGTTAAATTAAAGAAGTTTAACATTATAAAAGTATTGATTCTGTTTCCCAATCCTAATTCTTGCGCGGCCGCATTAGCATCCAAGAAATAAACATTTGCACGCATACGGATAAGATGTTCTTGGGCATCACGTGGCAAATTCATAAATGCTTCATCTGGTTGCATAGCTGTGTTTATCATAACTGTTCCACCAGCACGCAACGATGCGAATACATCAAATCGCTGTGCAATCATAAAATTAGACACACATATAAAATCTGCACTGTCTACAAGGTATTCACTTTTTATCGGATGATTCGAAAAACGGATATGAGATTGTGTCACACCACCAGATTTTTTAGAATCATACACCGCATAAGATTGTGGATATAAATCAGAATTTTCACCAACAATTTTCACAATGTTTTTTACCGCACCAACGGTACCATCACTGCCAATACCATAAAGAATAGCCGTTTTTACATTTGGATTTTCTATTGTAAAAGTTTTGTCTGTATCAAGCGATAAATGAGATAAGTCATCATCAATTCCAACAGTAAAATTATGATGTAATTCGCCACGCATCATATATTCAACAATCGCCTTTACATCACGTGGTTTAAATTCTTTTGAGCCTAAACCATATCGACCACCGAATACAGCGATATGAGAATCAACTATGCTGCGTACATTTTGATATAACGGTTCACCAACAGAACCTGCTTCTTTCGTTCGATCTAATACAGCAATTTGTTCAACAGACTTTGGTAATACTTTCAAAAATGCATCTTTCGGGAAAGGATTGAACAAATGCACACGAATTAAACCTATGCCTTTTGGTAAAAATGCTAAAGTTTCTTCGATAGTATCGCAAGATGATCCCATTGATACAATTATATACTTCGCCTTCTTATCACCAATATAATCTACAACATTATATTTACGACCAGTCAGTTTCGCGAATTTATCCATTTCACTTTGTACAATATCCGGCAAAGCATCGTAAGATAAATTCACTGCTTCACGCCCCTGGAAATAAACATCTGGGTTTTGCGCAGTCCCACGAATTGTTGGATTATCAGGATTCATTCCACGTTTACGATTTTGTTCAACTAAATCATCTGGCAACATTTGATGCAAAACTTCATCATCAATTCGCGTTAACGCAGATTCTTCATGGCTGGTTCTGAACCCATCAAAGAAATGTAAAAAAGGAACACGTGCTTTTAATGTTGCAGCATGTGCAATCGCTGCCATATCGTGTGCAGCTTGGACATTATGGGATGATAACATAGCAAAGCCGGTTTGACGGACAGCCATCACATCACTGTGATCACCAAATATAGACAACGCATGCGTAGCCAACGCGCGCGCCGCGACATGCATAACAAACGGTGTTTGTTCACCAGCGATTTTATACATATTTGGAATCATTAACAGCAACCCTTGGGATGCAGTAAAAGTAGTAGCCAACGCCCCCATCTGTAATGCACCATGCAAAGCACCAGCCGCACCTGCTTCTGATTGCATTTCAATAATTTGTGGGATCACACCCCAAATGTTTTTTTTATGCTGAAACGACCATTCATCAGCCAATTCACCCATCGTGCTGCTTGGGGTGATTGGATAAATAGCAGCACAATCAACACAACGATAAGCGACATCAGCCGCTGCCCAATTTCCATCAACAATTAATTTTGACATTTTTTCTTTCCTAAATTTTTATTTTATCGCGTAAATCTTACATCTTTTAAAAAACTAAGGCAAGATTATATTTTTATCAAACCATTTGACAAAACACTGTTTTGTGTTATCCTGAGATTATCAAATCAAAAAAAGGAAAAATATATGGCAAAAGACGTAGAAAACATAATGGTTGATAACAGCCTTTATATTCTGACTGCATTAAATCCAGAAACAACTAATGGTGCGATTGTACAATTGACACAATGGATAGAAAAAATGCCTTTTGTAAAAAAGGGTGACATGTTTTTTAAATCCACCAAAATTGCTACAGCTAGTGATTCAACATTAAAAATGATTACCGCTAAAGAAGTACCAACAACAATATACACTCCATATGACGAAATGCCTGAACATATACCTGTATTAAATGTATACCTTAATTCTCCTGGTGGTGGTACAGCATTAATGAAATCTATATTAAGTATGTTTAACATCGCATCTGCCAAAGGCGCAATCATAAGAACATATAACATTGGTCGCGCAAACAGTTGCGCAAGTATGATCGCCGTATCGGGAACACGTGGCTATAGATACATGTCAGAGAACGCACAAAACTTTATTCATTGGGGTGAATCAAGACCAGTGGTAAATCATCCAGACGAAGTAGAATATGCAAAAAAAGATCTTGATAATGAAATCGGTTTGACAAGCGACATATATCTGAATAATTCAAATTTAACAAAAGAAGAACTATCCCAATTTTACAACATCGAAGGTTCTGGCAGATTATTCGCAGACCAATGCCTAGAAAAAGGGTTGTGCGATTGGGTTGTCACAAATGATGGTCGATATGTTAACAAAGTATCTGAATTAAAATCAAAACAAAGATAAAAAAAACAGGGCATTCGCCCTGTTCTTTTTTATTTCTTTGATTCTTTAGTTTCTTTTTTTACTTCTTCTTTTTTTGTTTCTTCTGTTGGTGCATCAACTTTTTCTAAATTCTTTTTACCAACTTTTGACAAAGCACGCACCATATCCAAAGCCCTTTGCAATTGATAATCACGTGCATCTTTTTCTTCATCACTCAACGACAAATAATCTTCTTCTTCGTCATCGTTCTTTGCATTTTTGTCAGATTTTTTATCATCTTTTTTCTTCGATGAATCTTTTTTCTTCGATGCATCATTTTTAAGTGAATTGTTGAAAGTAGCCTCTGTGAACAAAGATTCCTTTTTTTCGATAGTTTCAATCTTACTTTGCAACACTTCTATATCAGGTGTAATACCTTCATTTTGAATTGAACGACCACTTGGGGTGTAATAGCGCGCAATAGTAATATGTACCGCAGAACCATCGCCCAAAGTTTTTTGTTGTTGCACAGATCCCTTACCAAAACTTTGGGATCCCATAACAATCGCACGACCATTATCTTGCAACGCGCCAGCAACAATTTCAGAAGCCGAAGCAGATCCATGATTTATCAAAACAACAACCGGTTTGCCATCTACCAAATCCCCAGATTTAGCAAACATACGGTCAATATCAGATTTTTCTTTACCACGTGTAGATACGATTTCGCCACCATCCAAAAATGCATCCGCCATATCCACTGCAGCAGTCAAATATCCCCCAGGATTATTACGTAAATCTAAAATATAACCCGCAACTTTTTTCTTTTCCAAATCTTTCAAGGCATCTTTTAATTCTTTGGTAGTAGTTGCACCAAAATCAGATATACGCAAATACCCAATCTTTGGCAATTTATCATCATCCATCGCGGCAGAATCAGATTTTTCGCTGAATTTCACAGACTTCACTTTTATAATAGCACGCTTTAATGTTATTTCTTTTGGTTCGCCACGATCATGAACGACAGTCAATTTAACCTTGGTTCCCGGCTTCCCTTTCATCTTTTTCACAGCCTGATTAAGATTCATATCAAACACCTGTTCACCATCAATATGCGTGATATAATCACCCGCCTCTATTCCAGCCTTAGCCGCAGGTGTATCATCAATCGGAGAAATCACACGAATTGCGCCCTTGTCGCTAGTAATTTGAATGCCCAAACCACCAAATTCCCCCTGGGATTTATCATTAAATTCTTTGAAATCATCTTTTGATAAATAAGAAGAATGTGGATCCAGCGCAGCCAACATACCATTCATCGCGCCTTCTAACATTTTACGTTCATCTGCTTCTTCTACAAATTTATCGCGTGCCATTTCAAACACCAACGCCAATTTTTTTAATTCTTCATAAATCTCTTCATCAGTCAAATGAACCACTGGTTCTTCTTTTTTATTTTTTTGAGCACCATTTACAACCATCGGGGTTAACAAGATGAAAATCAAAAACAATTTCTTGAGCATAAAAACACCTTTCCTTTTTACTTGAAAATAAAGATAATAAAAAAATAAAAATTCTGCAACACGATTTTTTTAATCGTTATAAATAAAGGATAAATTATTATTTTGCTAATTGTCTTTCTGTGTATTGCAAGTTTTCCATCATACTTTTCATGAACATAACTTTTTCATAATTGTTTTGATGTGTTTTTTCTGACTGCGGATTAAGGCGTAAATCATCCCCTGCTTTGATAAAACGTTTTAATAATACGGTCATTACCCTGTATCTCATGATACGTTGCAAATCTGGATTACGCAAACCTGGCATTTTATATTTAGTTTTATCATGCAATCTTGTGTACAAATCATATACAACTCTGCATATTCTTAAATCCACATTGAACGGTGAAAATATATCACGATATATGAAATTATAGCTTGCTTCGGCAAAATCTATGAAAGACAGTTGACTTTTTTCTTTGTCATATAATATATTTCCGCAATTCAAATCAGAATGAGACCATGCTTCACGCGTTACATATTCAAAACCAGAAATATCTTCGGTCAATTCGGACATATATTTGATTTCTTCTACTGTGAACCATTTTGGCATTTTGTTTTCAACAATATTTCTTAATTTTTCCATTTTTAATTCGGAAGAAATATTGTGATAAACTTCTTCACGCACAGGTTTTAATTCATTCATATCGACCAAAAAACTCGCCATACCGTTTACAATTTTAGTCTTTTGAGGCTGTGACAGACTTTGATACAAGGCCGGTGTCAAAGGTTCCCCAGACGCACGTTCTTCCAATAACTGATATTCTTCATCTTTGATATAAACCATTCTTGGAATCTTATATACCGGGTTATTGACCGCACTTATTTCATCAATAAACTGCTTAGTTTTATGCTGTTTTGCCAACCAAGCATCTTTATCACGCCCTGGCAAAGGACGTTTCATTACATACAAGTCGCCAAAGTAAGCGACAAAAGTTTCACGACCATGTGGTTCTTTAATTTCTGTTTTCATACTGTATATTATAGACATATTTTTATTTTTGTCAATATATTTATTACAAAATAAGTATTTCACAAATTTTTATTATTTTGTTAGAATAACAACCAAATGTTTATAAAAAAGTCGATTTTGTTACCTGTTATGATTGGAATTTGCCTGTCCCCCGCGTTTGGCGCGAACAGCGAATTGTCTAAAATACGCAATCAAATCAAGCAAACTGAACAGAAAAGCAAACAACTAGAATTACAATTAAAAAATTCTACCAAAGACGTTGAAACAACAAAAAAACAACTGGTCAAGACTGCCGACAAGGTCAGCGATTTAGAAGAACAACGCAACGCCTTGATGAAACGCATCGCCGAACTGGATAAACAACGCGATAAAATAAATTCTGAATTATCACAAAATTATAATGATATTGTTGATGCAACTGCGGGGATGGTATTCATTGCTGCACATCCGAATTTTGATGCAACATCAATGCATGATTATGTTTTGACTTCGGCCATTCTTGCATCTGCTACAGATCAATTTGATATTCAAATTATGGACGCAACACAAAAATTAAAAGAATTGGATAAAATTCGTGAAGAACGAACAATAGAAAAAGAAAGATTAGACCGCAGTGCGAAAAAGTATACAAACGAAAAACGCGAACTTGATAAGTTGTTAAAAACACGATCGGCACAAAATACTAAATTAAAAAATGAACAAAAAGAAATTCAAAATAAATTGAAAAAATTATCGGCGGCGGCAAAAAATATTTCTGAATTGTCTGCTGGCGTTGGATCGTCTGAAATGTCATCTGATTCTAAATTCTCACGTCGCAAATTAAATGTTCCAGTAAAGGGAAAATTGGTTGTGAAATACGGCGAAAAAACCGCTTTGGGATTAAAATCAGACGGTTGGCGCATACGCACCCGCGGAAACGCATTGGTTATGGCACCTGCAGATGGCGTTGTTAAATTCGCAGATTCTTTCCGTGGATTTGGCAAGGTTATAATTATGTCACACAAAAATGGATATAATACAGTAATGACAAATATGGGTGAAATTGATGCATTAGTAGGTCAAGAAGTTTTGGCTGGCGAACCAATTGGTCGTATGAACGAAAACAAACCAGAAATGTATCTAGAAGTAAGACGCGGAAAAAATTCCGTAGACCCTGCCCGTTTATTCAATGAACCATAAAATTAAAATTCGAATCGAACACCAACTGTAAAGTTAGAATAAATCATATCTTTCGCACTAAACCATTCACGATGTAATGTCGCATCTTTGTTAACCAATTCCCACGTAATTTTTGGAACATAAATAACACGCGCACCAAAATCAAGGAAAGTATACTTTGTTATTCCGTACGATATACCCAACGCACCAACCGCTGCAACATTTTCAGATGTCGGGAATTTAGATTTATCAGATGGTGGTTCAAATTGTATAACACCATTACTATCTGGTGTACCATAATTCTGTAAATCAGAATCTGTAGATAAATCACCATAAATATCAGACAACTTTAATGTAGTTTTTGATGAAGCATAACCAACACCCAACCCTATATAAGGAATTATTGTATGCAATGGTTTCACATTACCTGAAAAGAAATCATAATACGCCATCGCAGAAATAATATCCGTAGAAATTGTCGATGTCACACCACCACTGGACACATGAACAGCATTACCACTGGATAAAACCAAATCACCATCAAACAATGGTATTTGATTATAATTCGTTTCTGCTATGTGATCATATGCAGCTTCCAACCGCCAATTCGAATGATACGGAATCGTGAAACCAATACTTGCACCAGCAGTAAAAGCCCACTTTGAAAAATCTTTTTTCGCGTTTAAACTTGATAATTCACCATATCCGACATCGGTATAAGCATCAGGATCCCCACCATCATCAAGGTATATATCATATGCCATCGCGGATATCACATCCCCCGTTTCATTATTCATATAATAATATCCCTGCAAATTTCCAATATCATTGTGAATTTTTGCATTTGCCCAAGACAAACCACCACGAAAGCCTATAACAAAACGCGTATCATCTTCAGTATAATAACTATCATCCACATAATAACCATCATACTGCCAACCAGCAAATGCGGGTACCACAGACAAAGCCATCAACATCGAAAACAAAGATCTTTTTAATTTCATAACACGACAATTATATCATAAAAACAGATTAAAAAAAAGAACAAAGAAACAAAAAATGCCCAAATGGGCATTTTTTATTTTACAACAGAACTTACATCAATTTCTGTATAATTGTTACCTTTGTCAACATTTCCATAAACGGTCACAATATCATCGACACGTACAGTATTGCCATTCCAATCTTCTTCGTCTATTTCCAGCATAATTGTACCAGAATCATCTTCGAAAACGAACATATTATTACCCATATTTTTCGTGATATACCCACGCATTACCACAGGGGTATTATCTGGCAATGTCATGATTTCAGTTACTGTCCAAACTGCTGGTTGTGTATTCATATTTCCCGCATTCATTGTGTTACCCGGTCCGGCAATTGCACCACAAATTGGCATTAAGGCAACCAAAGTTAATACTGATATTTTTTTCATATTTATTTCTCCATTTGTTGATTTTGTTTTCCATAATTACATTATATCAACAAATGCAAATTAAATAACTAGGAACAAATTGAAAAACCGCCCAAAATGGGCGGTCGATTTTACATTTGAATATCTTCACAAGATTCCGACACATCCGTCGTACAATTTTTCTTTTTAACCTTGGTACCTGTGACTTTCAACTGTTCACAATTTTCAACGCTAAATGTCGTGCACTTGTGACACATTCTGGTTTCACGATTAAAGGTCGTTGTTATTTCTTTTGTTCCGCCATCAACACTAATCTTAGCCGTATTATCCCATCCTACAAACAAAACAGCACCAGAATCATTCCCTTGTGTGTTTATGTTATTACCAAGCCCTGCGCTGCTTTTCCCACCGCTGGTCAAAGATTTTAAATCTAATCCTGTACCAACATCATATGATATCGCATAAGGCGCATTCAACGGTGTTTGTATATCATTGTCTAATCCCGCACCACCACCTGTTGGTAACATCTGACACATATATTGTGCGATATCAACTGATGCAGCGGCTGTCGCTTCGGAAATTGCTTTATCCAATTTCTTTTGATAATTATCACGCGCCTTTAACAACGCAGATTGTGCAATTGCGACACGATATTGATTTAACAAATTCGGAAAACGTGCAACAGTCGAATTCTTTTTGGTACCTTTGCCGTTAATTTGCGCGAGACTACGCCCATTCACACAATATTGAACTTGCTGATCTGATTCAACCAAAGATATTGCACGATTGATAGACCCCGCGATATTCTTTAATTCTTCTTCAATTGAACCGATTATCGCATCTGCATCTGGAACATTTTTATTTCTCTTTTTTATTTCTTTGACATAATCAGAAACACCAATTTCGCCAGGTTTCAAAACTTTACCACCGTCCTTGACAGTTCCCATGGCATCACCCATCTTAATCAAACCAAACGAAATCATACCAGTTACACGATATACCGTCCCATTTTTTTGTGATTTTAACGAATTTGTTCCCAAATAGTTATCAGCAGCAAAAGTATTACAATCTGTCGTAGAACCACAAAATTCAGTCATTTTTTGTTCTGCAATATTAACACAATTTTCCAATGCCTTGTTATCAATATTCAAATACAATCCCATCAACATAGAATCTAAATCAGACATTTTGAATTTTGGGTTTGCTTTTTTACAAACAACCAATTTATCGATTGGACACATATCATGTATGTAATTGAAATCCATACCAATACAATTCATAAAGTCCGGACCGCATCTGTCTTCAGACATAAAACATTCTTTGACCTCTTCTGTACAAGCATCAACACGCATCGCTGCCAATTTAGACACTACATAATCCCAAATTTGCGGTTCCATACGTTCACATGGATCTATCTGAACCTTACAGAAAGAACGTGCCATATCTGGTCGTGCCAAACAAGAATCCATTGTTGCCTTGCCCTTACCCACGATATCATCTTTACATGCCGTTTGAATACAATTAGAAATATCAGTCAAACAAGATTGACGTTTTTTCGATTCAACATTTTGCTCAGCCAATCTGATTGTTGGTGCCGCTTCACGTAAAAAGTCATTCCAAACATAATTACGTACAGACATACATTTATCCAAAACTTTTTCACAAATGAAACGTTTAGATTCCAAAATTTCCATTGTAGACGCAGTTATATTATACACATCCACAGTTGCAACTTTGGTACCAGCAACACTGGTTGCTGCTTTGTTTTGCATGTTTTCGGTTGCAATAGTGAACACACAATTTGACCAATCTGAACCACATGCATCTTCACTCTTCATACATTTTTTATACTCAACCATACATGTTCCGCGATCATATTGATTTGATTCTTCTAAACTGTCTTTCAAAGCACCACGTACCGCTGCTTTTGCCTGGTTTAACATTGCATCTGCTTCCTGTTTCTTTTGCGCGATGCTGTTAGCTAAACCTTTACAGTCAGAAATAATTTGACGAGAATAAATCTGTGTTAACAAAGTCATATCTTTTGAACAAGATTTTGGCATTTGCTTTTTACACAATTCATCCGCAGAATTATATAAATCACGACCAACTTTGTCCGACAAATCTATTTCAGTCCAATCATCCTCATCTTCTTCATCTTCATCATCACCGAACAACCAAGACAAACTATTTGATGTTGATGTTGTCTGTTGTTTCTCACCTGCCTTTACAACAGATCCGTCGTCATTATAAATTCTTTCGCCACCATTGAATATTATATCAGCATTGGCGCCTGCTTGAATCTTTTCAACTTCTTCAGTACTGATACGTTCTGCTTCCGCCAAAGTTTTCTTTATTGATTCCAATTGCTCATCATACTTGGCAGCATCATCACTGCACATACACGTCCCACCATTTTCATTATCAGCGATACAGAAAGCATCCATACATCCAAAATATTTATCATAACAATCTTGATCATAAAGACCTTTGGCTTCAACTTTTGCTCGTACCTTGGTACCAGCCTGTAAAGCAGATTGTTTTTTTGCAGCAAAAGTATCTGTCGTTCCAATGAACACCGTCATTAAACCGAAAAACAAACCAAAATTTAATACTTTTTTCATTTGCTCTCTCCATCTACATATTTATATCTTCACAAGACTCAATTTCTTGACAGAATTCTTGTTTGCCACCGCTAAATGCCCCAACAACACCAGCACCAACCGCACCAACCAAACCGCCAATCGCAGTTCCCCAACCTGCATTTATCATTGTACCAGCAGAAGCCCCTGCAGATAATCCACCTGCT
>JAEEGL017063792.1_pt1 | contig 15081 bp, 10 predicted proteins | sample 9134231 | NCBI WGS metagenome assembly JAEEGL01 (sample SAMN16246548, study PRJNA631951) | gut metagenome | biome: gut microbiome; feature: rumen; material: fiber-attached | host: Bos | place: Iran: Karaj | collected 2018-10 | reverse complement strand
TGTGAACGACATCCCCGCCGATGTGAAAAAGGAGGTGGACTGGTCGTTTGCCATTGCCGACAAAATTGAAGCAACCCTTCAAGAGAAGCGTATTTCCCATAAGGAATTGGCAAAACGGATGGGGAAAACCGAGGCGGAGGTATCGCGCTGGGTGGGTGGCACACACAATTTCACCCTGCGTACCATCGCCAAGATTTCCACGGCTATCGGGGTGGATTTGATTGGGGTATAAATAATCATAAGCTTTTATGAACAAATGATGACTTCTTTCTTCAACAGGATGAAAGAACTATATGGAGTAGAATAAAAAAGACTAATTATGTCCAAAGAAATTTTCCGAGATGTCCCCTGTAAGGTGGATGATATAATGAAAGATGTACTCAATGGCAAAATCGGGTTGCCGGATTTGCAGCGGCCGTTTGTGTGGAAAGACAGCAAAGTGCGTGACCTGCTGGATTCTATGATGAAAGGTTATCCAATTGGATATATCATGATATGGAACGCCCCAGAAGACTATGTGAACGCCAAGTCCATAGGCGATGTGGAGCAAAAATATTCCAAGCCGCAAGACTTGATTATTGATGGACAGCAACGCGTTACATCCCTGTTGGCCGCCATCTACGGAATCAAAATTTGCGATGCAAAATACAAACACCGCAACATCCGTATCTCTTACAACCCCCTTACGCGGGATTTTGATGTGTGGACAGCCGCCACCGAACGCGACAAGAACTGGATTCCCGACATCAGCAAGGTATATCAAGCTGACGAAGAGCATTCGATTTCCAAATTCCGCCGAGAAGTCTGTGCAGGCATAAATGAGTCTCGGAGAAAAAAAGAACTGGCTGAACTCACCGACGAAGAAACAGACACCATAGAAAGAAACATCAATGATTTGCTTGATCTTAAGAAATATTCCATACCGGTGATGCAAATCCTTTCATACGCCGAGGAGGAAGATGTCTCCGAAATTTTCAAGCGTGTCAATTCAGGAGGTCAGAAATTGAATGAGCAGAATTTCATTGAGACCATTCTTGCCGTTTACGATAACGAAGTGCACGACAAAATCAACCAATTCTGCGAACAGGCCCACAAACCAGCCGAAGGCACCTCATATAACCATATTCTCACCCCGGCATCCTCTCATATCATCAGAATGGCAGTAGGTTATGGATTCCATCGTGCGCGCCTACGCTATGCCTATATGATTATGCGCGGTAAAGATCTGCAGACCGGGCTGACCTCCCCCGAAACCCGCAAGGCGAATCTGGCGGTTTTCAAAGATGCTTTGCGGATGGTTACAGACCTGAACAATTGGCACGCATTCATGAACCTATGCAAAGAAGCCGGTTTCCTAAATAGCGGAATGATTTCGTCTAATAACGCTATTGTATATGGATACATGTTTTATCTGATCGGAAAATATCAGTACAGTGTTCCCCCCATGGTGCTTCGAAGAATATCGCGATTGTGGCTTTTTGCCTCGATGTTGACAGGGTATTACACCAAATCTTCTCCAGAAACTACTGTCGAACGACAATTTGCAGACATGCGTTCTCTTACTTCCGCAGATGACTTTGTCTTATATTTCGAAAATGAAATCAAAGGGCTTCTAACTGACGACTTCTTCAATATCACGCTGGTCAACAATTTGAACTCCTCAGCTGCCATTTCGCCTGAATGGAACACATATGTGGCTTCGCTGAATGTATTAGCAACCCCTATGCTTTTCTCCACCACATATTTGGCATCTGTTATTCTTGTTGGCTCCAGTGGACAGAAACGGGCTTACGACAAACACCACATTTTCCCCAAGCATTATTTGGAAACCATTGGAATCACGAGCGACCGTGACCGGAACCAAATTGCGAACTTCACATACTTGGACTATAACACCAACATTGACATCAAAGATGACGCACCATCGGTTTATATTCCAAGATTCAAGGTGAAATTTGGAAACGATCAGTTTAATAAAACCTGTAAAGATAATGCACTACCAGATGATTTTGAGACTATGGATTACTTTGAATTCTTGAAAGAACGTCGTAAGTTGATGGCTGAAATTATACGAAAAGCTTATCTGAAACTGTGTGAGTAAGAAATTAGAACTCTTGTAAAACATTTTATGGATACAAAACAGCATATAGAGAAGACCGAGGCGTTAATAGACGCCCTTCGCGCCACCTGCTCCGCCTACGGATTGTCGGGCGACAGCAGCGAGTATAAAATCATCGTGCAGGTGTTCCTGTACAAATATTTGAACGACAAGTTCGGCTACGAAGTGAAACGAGCTGACACGGATTACCGCGACAGATTGCGCAATGCCGAACACTGGGAAGATGCCTACAAGGCACTGACCGACGCAGAACGCGAAGACCTGCAGGACTTTGTGCCTGAAGCCCCACGAATGAAGCCCGAGTTTCTGATTGCTTCGTTATACAACCGTATGGCTGAAGACGGCTTCGCCAGCACCTTCGACGACACGATGGTGTCGCTGGGACAGGCCAATGCCGACCGTTACAGCATCAAGACCTCTGGCAAGAGCAATGTGGCTCTGTTCGAAGCCATCACCACCAATGTCACCGATGTGGATAAACGCGACGACTTCGCAAAAGCGTTGGTAAACAAGCTTATCACTTTCAACTTCGAGGAAGTGTTCGACCAGAAATACGATTTCTTCGCCACGGTGTTCGAATATCTGATTGCCGATTACAACAAAAACGGCGGCGGCAAATATGCGGAGTATTTCACCCCGCACGCCGTGGCCACTGTGATGGCCCGTCTGTTGGTGGATGAAAAGGAAGAGCTGAAAAGCATAACCTGCTGCGACCCGTCCGCCGGTACCGGCACGCTGTTGATGGCATTGGCCCACCAGATAGGCGAAGACCGCTGCACCATCTACAGCCAGGACCAAAGCCAGAAGAGCACCACGATGTTGCGCCTTAATCTGATTTTGAACAATCTGGTGCATTCTTTGCCCAACGTGGTGCAAGGCGATTCGCTCATCAGCTGGGGCCACGCCGGCAAAAACGGCGAGATGATGGAACAGTTCGACTATGTGGTGAGTAATCCGCCATTCAATGTGGATTTCAGCGAGAGTGTGACGCACAAAGCATTCCAGAATACGGACCGTTTCTTCGCGGGAGTCCCGAATATCCCCAACAAGAAGAAGGACAGTATGGCCATCTATCAGTGCTTCCTCCAGCACATCCTCTACATCCTGAAATCGACGGGCAAAGCGGCTGTGGTAGTTCCAACCGGGTTCTTAACCGCAGGCAGCGGCATTCCGTTAAAAATCAAGCAACGCATCATCGACGAAGGATGGTTGCGAGGTGTCGTCTCAATGCCCTCCAACATCTTTGCCAACACCGGCACCAATGTTAGTGTTATCTTCATTGACAAAGCAAACAAGGATGGTAATGTGATCCTGATTGACGCTTCCAAATTAGGTGAGAAAGTCAAGATAGACAACAACCAGAAAACCGTTCTGCGCGACTTTGAAATAGAACAAATCATCAACACCTTCAAACAGCAAAAAGAGGTGGATGACTTCTCAAAAGTGGTCACTTTTAAAGAAATAAAGGATAAAAAATATTCCCTCTCAGCAGGTCAGTACTTCGATATCAAGATGGAATATGTTGATATTTCCGAAGAAGAGTTCAACAGTCGTATGGCAGAACACAAACAGAAGCTGAATGAAATGTTTGCAGAAAGCCACGAATTGGAGAAAGAGATAATGGAGCAGTTGGGAAAGTTGAGATTTGAGAAATAACACAAAAAATGGGCACTATTTTATCCTGGGCAACGATTTTGAGCCCCATTGTGGGAATGATTGCGATTATTGTCGCACTAATCATCGCTCATCGTTCTTCCAAAGAGACCAAGCAACAAATAGAAGCAGTTTACAACCAATTGGATGTTTTTGTGGCGGCACAAAACCCCAACATGATGGAGGCCAAAAGACAATTCGAGCAACAACTTAAAATATTGGATGAACAAATAGTAGAGGCAACGGATGATTTGAAAACGGTGCACCATCCATTCTTTGGACTTGGTGGACCACTAATAGAAGACATTGAAGCGATTGAGGAAACCAGAGCGCGAAAGATAAAACTTGAAGAATTGCAAAAGAAACGGAAAGAGGTCGCCGACCAATATAATTTGATTCAATCTTATTTTGACAAAACATCCAAAAAATCATAAATCATCCAGTACCCCTTTCTTATAATCCTTCATTTTGTCAACATTCCGATATTGCAATGTAATTACTGCATATTCACGTCCCAAATTTTTAATGCCTGAAATGTCTAATCTCACAACCATTTTATCTATATCAGAATCACCCCATTGGGCAAAATACTCACATTGCCCATCTTTAACAGCAGACAATTTTAAATGAGAATTAGCTGTGTATGCCTCTTTTGAAAAACCTTCATTTTCTTCGGTGGGTTTTCCATATTTTTCGGTTAGAAGATCTTTCAAAAATTAATAGTTGCCGAGTAGTTCTTCCCATGTTTCATAACTAAAAACTTCATAATCGGAAGATTTCAAGCCAATCATCACAGTAATCAAAGCAATATCATTAGAATTCACAATGGGAACCAAGTACACAAAACAATCACTTATACCTGCAAATCGACCCATGTATACAGAACCATAATCTTCTTTTGACAAGAATGTGAACCCTTGGCTGGCCAGTTTGGCACCGAACTGGTCAACTGTGCCCGTTATTTCTATACCTTTGAATTTCGGAACGCTCAATGCCGGATTCTGTGCATTGAGGGATGCGGCAACGGCAAACAAAACGAGAGCCAATAATATTGCTATTTTCTTCATGTTCAATTGATTTTCAATTATCGCAACAAAATTACAAAATATTTGCCTTTCTGCGCTTTTTTTTATGCAACCCCTCCGGGGTTGTGGGAAACCCGTGGCCGACCGTTTCCTACAGAGTTGGAACCGCTAACGCGGTTCGGAAGCACTGCAGAATCATAACCAAAAGATAGAGACAACCAAATGGAGCATGCGGTTTTCACGCCCGCACACCTACGGCGTGCGATATTCTTCCTTCCCACATCCCAACGCTACCAAGCGATGCAGTCCTCCGGACTGCGTAACCGGAGAAAACAGCGCGCCTTCTACAACACCTGTTTTGGAAATCAATCCCACAGCATTGGTCAAACCTATCCAACGAGATGGACTCATCGTGAAGGAATGACTGACCGCCTTTCTCAAAAGGGGTCGATTTCGTCCCCTTTAAAAGTCGGATTGTTTAATAATTCCCAAAGACTGAGATACTCTATAGTGTTTTTAGATCTCAACCAGTTCTTAACCACATCTTTGGGTTCAGTGGGGTTTTTGATTCTTGCGATGTCGGTTAAAATTCGTGGACTCAAAGGAGATTTCCCGTATGGTTCAAAGATGATGATACCGTAGGATTGCGTATTGGTCCATATATGGATTTTCATTCCTTTTGATATTACTACCCCGGCCTACGGCCACCTGTTGAGGCTACGCCTCCTTTTCCTCTTCACTCGGCATAGTCAAAGATGCTTTGACTATGCACTCGTTCATTCGTCAAATCTTAAAAAGAAGGGGAGTTTTAGGGTGTCCGCACAATTTTTTATTATTTTCGCACCCTGAATTTTCACCCATTTTATTATGAAAAAAATTAAGATTCTGACAATTATGACGCTGGTGCTGACGATGATCTGCGCCTGCAACAAACCCGAACCCGAGGAACTTCAGCCGCAACCGCAGCCCCAACCCCAACCACCGACACCGATAGAGGACACCACTGTGGTGGAAGAACCACAAGACAACATCTACCAGTTTTCCGTGCTCGACGGCAATGGCGACAGCGTCTCCTTGGCCCAATACAAGGGCAAAGTGCTGCTTGTGATAAACAGCGCCACCCAGTGCGGCTACACCCCGCAATACACACAGCTGCAGCAATGGTACGAGACCTACCAGGATCGTGGATTTGTGATTCTCGACTTCCCCTGCAACCAGTTCGGCGGACAAGCCCCAGGTTCCTACGACGACATCCATAATTACTGCACCAACCACTACCACATCACCTTCCCGCAGTTTGCCAAAATTGATGTCAACGGCGCCAACGAGTCCCCACTCTACACATGGCTGAAGACCCAACGCCCCGGCCCTATCCAGTGGAACTTCACCAAGTTCCTCATCAACCGCGACGGCGAAGTGGTGAACCGGTTCTCCTCCAACTACAACATGACAAGAGTGGAAGAGGCCATCGTTGACCAGTTAGGAGAATAATAAGATTTTTTGAAATACGGATGGCACATGCGCATGTCCTTGCGCATGACGATTGCCGCTACCTTCCTCCGCACACTTTTTCCACGCCCTTGATGAGCAGACTCACAATCCTGTGGTACTGCTTCAAACTGGCGTTTTCGGGTGTGTCGGACGGGGCGTGGTAACCGCCCGTTTTGCCGCCAAGCGTATAGACAAACACCGCAGGCATTCCCTTCGTGGTGAACGGATAATGGTCGCTATTGGCCGCGTTGGGGCGGGATTTGATCTCCTTTACCCCACCCTTCCGCTTGTTCATCTGCTTGTTCAAGTCCAGCAAAGCATCATAGAAATCCTTGGTGTTGTCGGCCTGTGAATTCACCACCATAAAACCGTCATCGCCGCCACACAGCAAGTCCAGGTTCAGCACCAGCTTCACTTTGGAAAAATCAAACAGCGAGTCGCGCACAAAGAAATGCGACCCCATCATTCCGGCCTCCTCACCGCTGAACGCCACAAACACTGTGGTGTAGCGCAACGGATGCTCTTTAAAATAACGCGCCATGTCCAGCATCGTAGCCGTACCCGAGGCGTTGTCATGACACCCGGGGAACATGATTTCAGCTCCCATCTGCCCCAAATGGTCATAGTGCGCCCCTATCACCACGATGCTGTCAGGAACCTCCGTTCCTGGAATGAAAGCGCATACATTTTGGGTATTATGAAATTTCAACTCATTGGTGCACAAAAGTTTAATCTTATTGTTCTTTTTCTTGGCCAATTCCGATTTCACATAACACAGGACATAATCACATCGGCTTTTGGCGAATGCGAATGACCATACCGGAATCTCCTTCACGCCGAGAACAAGTCCCTTAAACGCATACTCACCGTTCCACACATGCAGATAACGGCACATCTCGTCCACTTTTTTCCTTATGTTCTGGTCCTCACACTGTGTCATGTCAACATACAAAAGGCAGTTGTCCAACTGTTTTCGGTTCTTAAGACAAAACTCCTTGAGTGTGTTGCGGTTAACGAGCACTTTGGGGTCAATGGGCAGCATGTTATACTCCGCGTCCGCCGAGCGGGAATAGGGCGCGAACGCAAATTCCGTCCACAATTCGAGCGGATTGCCATTCAGTTCCGCCGACACAAGGCCTTCCATTGAATACACCGTGAAACCGTATCGCTCAAAGTAATCGGAGTATTTGAACGGGGCTATCTGCATCCGCTTGAACTGGTCGCGGATATAGCCGGCGGCGATGCCGTCGCCATTGTAGGCATAGCCACGCCCGTGCATGGCAGGTGCGCAGAGATCCTGGAGATATCGGCGCACTTGAACGCTATCCTGTGCCTGCAGAGTGAAAATATTGAGAATCAGAATGATAAAAAGGATTATCGGTTTTCGCATGATCAAGATTATTTGAGATTATGAAGCGCATAGCAATAGGCACCGGTGGTGGTGGCCACGCTGGTGCCAATGTGGGAAACCGCCACACCCAGGCGTTTCTGGGTGTCGCACAGGACAGTCTCTTTTGTCCCATAAATCGGGATTTCGCGCTGCTCGCCCTTGACGAAAGTCTTGAACTCGGCCTCGTCTTCGAGATTATACACATACGAGGGCACACGGGCCACTTGCGCGCCGCCGCGCGTGGTCATCTGCGCGCGCAACTCCTTAAGCAGCGCGGGCATGTAGTATTTATGCGACTTGGAGAGTCCGCCACCCAGCACGATAATGCCGTCCAACATGCACACCGCCTGCGCAATGGCATAACCGGCCACCTCGCCGAAGCGGGCAAACGCCAGCTGTGCGGCCTTCTGGTCGCCAATCAGCTCACCCTCGGCAATCCTGAAAATATCCAATGAGTCCGTATAGGCATCTTTCTGCGGGTCAGCGGCCAGCATCCGGTAGTTATAGAGCACCGCCCGCTGCGAAACACCCTCTTCCACAATAAGTTCCGGTTCCTGCTTATGCGGTGTGCAATAAATCTCCGAACAGCAGTTGTCGCCGATATACATCTGCTCATGCGAGGTGATGCCGATGCCGAAGCCCGTGCCCAAGATGAAGCCGATGAGGTTGTGGTACTGCTTCACGGAACCCATCTTCTTGAGTTTGGCGTTCACCTCCGGCAGCACGCCCGCCAGGGCCTCGCCGTAAGTAAACAAGTCGGCATCATTGTTGATGAACACCGGCAGTTTGAACTTGCGCTCCAAGAACGGACCGAGCGCGACGCCACCCTCAAAAGCGGGGAAATTGGTCAGCCGCGTGGGGAAGATGCCGTTGGGATAGTCGGCGGGGCCGGGGAAGGCAAAACTGATAGCCACGGGCTTTTCGGGCAGTTTCTTCATCACTTCCTCGAAGCCGCGCACCAGGTTGCCCAGACACTTGTCCAGATTCTGCGCCTCGGAGGGGTATTCTATGGTTTCCACAATGGATTGGTTGCCACGGATGGCATTGAAACGGAAATGTGTGCCGCCTGCATCCAGCGTCACCACTATTCTTTTGTCATTTTCGTACATAGTGAAAAAAATTTGCTGCAAAGATAGTTATTTTCGTATTTTTGCAACTTATTAAAATTATTGTTTATGAAAAAATCTTTATCCCTCGTATCCGTATTCTTCGTCTTTTTGGCCATGGGTTTCGGCGATGCCGCCGGTCAATTGGTGTCTGTTGTAGAAAAAGCGTTCCACATTTCGCCCTTCATGGCCTCATTCGTGTCCTTCGCCGGCATGATCATGTTCGGTGTGCTATCCGTGCCCACAGGCGTGTGGCAGTCGAAAACCGGCAAGAAGAAGATGCTGGTAATTGGTCTGATACTATTCCTGTTGGGTGCCATCCTGCCCATCATGGCGTTCAACTTCCCCATTATTTTGCTGGCGGTGCTGCTGATGGGCGCCGGAGCCACCATCCTGCAAGTGTCCGGCAACCCGCTCATCCGTGACGTGTCGCCCGAGGGCAAATACTCCAGCATGCTCTCCTTCGCCCAGTCGCTGAAGGCCATCGGCACGCTGTCCACCTCGCTCATCCTGGTGCTCATCGGCACCTCGCTGATGAAGTACGGCTGGTTCTCCTTCACGCCGGAGGGTTCCACCGAAGCCGTCGATATGGGATTCCGCATCCTGTTCCCCATCTTCGCCGCCGTGCTGCTCATCACGCTGATTCTGGTTGTCCTTTTCGTGCCCAACAACGCCGAGAAAGAGGACACCCAACCCACCACGCTGGGCAACTGCATCAAGGCCCTTGGAAACCCCTACATCCTGATGATGTTCCTGGGCATTTTCTTCTACTGCGGTGCCGAGGCCTCCATGTTCAACCGCATCCCTTCCATCCTGATTGAGAACAACCCGGGTATCACGCCGGCATTGGGCAACATCGTGCTCATCATCGCCCTGTTTGTGGGCCGTTTCCTCGGCGGCGTGTGCCTGCGCTATATCAAACCCACCGTTTTCCTCGTGCTCACCATCCTGGTGTCCATCATCGGCAATGTGCTGCTGTTCCTGCCGTACAACGCCTTCACCACCTGGTTGAGTTTCATCCTCATCGGCATCGGCTTCGCCAACATCTTCCCGCTTATCTTCTCCATTTGCGTGGACAGAATGCCCGAGAAGACCAACGAGATTGCCGGTCTGATGACCACGGCCATCGTGGGTGCCGCCATCGTGCCGCTCCTCACGGGTGCCGCCGCCAACATCGCACCGCAATACGCTTTCTATGTCACGCTGGCCTGCTTGCTCTATCTGGGCTTTGTGGCATTGACCAACAACAATAAGAAAACCGCATAACATTAGAACAGCATTATTTATGAAAAAGATACTCTTGCTGTGCGCGACAGCCATCCTCCTCGCCGCAACCAGTTTCGCCCAAAGTGAATACGTAAACCCCTTGGTGGGCACCGCCGAGCACGGGCACACCTTCCCGGGCGCCATCGTGCCCTTCGGAGCCGTGCAAGTGAGCCCCGACACCCGGCTTGAGGGCTGGGACGGCTGCTCCGGCTACCACTACACCGACAACCGCATCTACGGCTTCTCGCACACCCACCTCAGCGGTACGGGCTGCAGCGACTACGGCGATGTGCTCATCATGCCCTTCACCGGCACGCCGTCCATCCACAACAACGAGTATTCCTGCACCTTCTCGCACAAGAACGAGCACGCTAATGCCGGCTATTACCACGTCATGCTCGACAACGGCATCTTTGTGGAACTGGCAGCAGGACAGCGCGTAGCCATGCACCGCTACACATTCCCCAAGAAAGGAGCGCGCGGCATCGTCATCGACCTCACGCACCGCGACAAAGTGCTGGCTTCCGGCATTACCATCAACGGCAACGAGATTGTGGGATTCCGTCGCTCCGAAGCCTGGAACCCCGACCAATACTGCGCCTTCTCCATCATTCCCTCTTCCCCGATTCAGAAAATAGAGTTTTACAAGGATGACCAACTGGTGAAGGAAACCGATGTGCGTGGCGAGAACTGCAAAGCCATTGTCTATTTTGCCGAAAAAGTGAAAATGGTTACGCTGAATGTCGCGATTTCCGCCGTGGACATTGCCGGCGCCATGAACAACCAGAATGAACTTCGGGGCAAAAGCATCGAGCAGGTGGAGGAAGAGGCCGTGGCCGCTTGGGACAAGGAACTCAGCAAAATCCAAGTCGAATCCAACAACAAAGAATATCTCCAAACATTCTATACCGCTCTGTACCATTGTTTCACATCACCTTATCTCTATTCGGATTTGGACGGTCGCTATCGCGGACAGGATGGTGAAATTCATGAAAGTGACGGCAGACACCAGATTTACACCGTCTTTTCATTGTGGGACACCTACCGTGCCCTGCACCCGCTGTTGAACATCATCGACCAGAAGCGCTCCGGCGATTTCCTGCACACCTTCATACAGCACTACCGCCAAGGCGGCATGCTGCCGGTTTGGGAACTCTCGGCCTACGAAACATGGTGCATGATCGGCTACCACTCCGTGCCGGTCATCTGGGACGCTTTCATCAAAGGCATACGCCCGTATGATGTGAACGAGATGCTGCGAGCCATGCGGCACAGCGCCACGCTCAACAAACTCGGCAGACCCGACTACGCCAAATACGGTTACATCCCCGGCACTTCAGAAAACGAGTCTGTGTCCAAGACGCTGGAATACGCCTATGACGACTGGTGCATCGCACAGTTTGCCAAAGAGATTGGCAACAAGGAGGCCTTTGACGAATACATCGACCGTTCCCAATTCTACAAGAACATTCTGGATCCCGACGGGTTCATGCACGGCAAACGCAATGGTGCCTTCGCTACCCCATTCGACCCCACGGAGGTCAACAACTTCTACACGGAAGCCAACTGCTGGCAGTACTCCACCTATGTGCCCCACGATGTCACCGACTATGTCTATCTCATGGGCGGTGAAAAAGCCATGGGCGTATTCCTGGATTCGCTGTTCTACGGCGATTCCAAGATGACCGGCCGTGAACAGTCGGACATCACCGGTGTGATCGGGCAGTATGCGCACGGCAACGAGCCGAGTCATCACGCTGCCTACCTGTACAACTTCATCGGCCAGCCGTGGAAGACACAGGAACTCACCCGCAGAATCATGACGGAACTCTACACTTCGCAGCCTGACGGCCTTTGCGGCAATGAGGACTGCGGTCAGATGTCGGCCTGGTACGTGTTCAGCGCCATGGGTTTCTATCCCGTATGTCCAGGCAAGAACCAGTATATCATCGGCTACCCGCTTTTCGACAAAGTCACGATAAACTTGGAGAACGGTGCTAAATTCACCGTCACCCGAGACAAGGATCTCCCTTATATCCAGTCGGTTATATACAACGGAGAGCCCCTCAACGTGTCCTATATCACCTACAACCAGATCAAGGATGGCGGTTTGCTGGGGTTCAAGATGGGTGACAAGCCCAGTGAGACCTGGGGTGTGGGCTATCAGAACACGCCTAAAACCATCATCAGACCCACGGTGACCACGGTGCCCTACTTCTCCACCGACCAGCCGAGTTTCACCGACTCGCTCACCGTGTCCATCAACCTGTACCAGCGCAATGTGCCGGACGCCGCACCCATGTCGGCACTCACGGATATCTTCTACACTTTGGACGGCAGCACACCTGCGCCTACTCACGGCATGAAATACACGGAACCCATCACGCTGAAAGGGACCACCACACTGAAAGCCATCGCTTACAACAAGGTGTCGGGTGCCAGCAAAGTGGCCGAGGCGACATACCGTCATTTCAACAAAGATAAAACGGTGAACTACATCACCATGCCGAGCCCTCAATATTTTGCGGGCGGGCAGGACGGACTCATCGATGAGATCCACGCGCTGGCTAACTGGCGCGTGGGCGGTTGGCAGGGCTTCCAAGGCGACTTTGAGGCCATCATCGACCTGCACCAGAGCAAACCCGTGCACTCCGTCTCCGCAAACTGTCTGGAGGATGTGCGCGCTTGGATCTTCTTCCCCTCCAAAGTGGAAGTTTTCATCTCCGATGATGGAAAACAATTCCGTCCCTTCGGCACCACAAACGGCATCGGTTCTGAGAAATCCGAAGACGCCAAACTGCATAGTTTTACCGTAAACGGCAATGAAACAGGTCGTTATCTGAAAGTGAAAGTATATAACTACGGCAAGATGCCAAGTTGGCACATCAGTCCTGGCGAACAAGCATGGTTGTTTATGGATGAAATAACGGTGAAATAAAAGAAAAGGACACCATAATGGCGTCCCTTTTTTATTTTATAAATGTGCAAAGAAGGATTACTGCAAATCCTTCTTCAATGTTTCAATGCGCTGATCCAAACGGGCTTCCACCTCGGCAATGTCTTTCCGTTTCTCCACAGGTTCCACCACGCCGAAATAGAACTTGATTTTGGGTTCAGTACCCGACGGGCGCACCGTAATCTTGCTGCCGTCGGCGGTGAAAAACTGCAACACATTGGAAGTGGGCAGGTTGATGAGTTCGTTGGTGCCGTTCACCAAGTCGTAGGAGCGGCTGGCGCTGTAATCCTTCATCATCACCACAGGTTGGCCACCTAAGGTCTTTGGCGGATTCTGGCGGTAGTTGTCCATCATCGCCTTGATTTTGGCCACACCCTCCTGTCCTTTTTCGGTCAGGGAAAGCAGCGATTCTTTGAAGAAACCGTAACTGCAATAAATGTCGTGAAGCACATCCGTAAGCAGTTTGTGATTAGCCGTATTGTTCACCATGTAATGGGCGGCCATTTCGGCAATGAGGCAGCAGGCGGAGATAGCGTCCTTGTCGCGCACAAAATCACCAATCAGGTATCCGTAGCTCTCCTCGCCTCCCACAACGAAGTGTTTCTTGCCCTCGTTGGCGCGAATCACCTCGGCGATGTATTTGAAACCGGTGAGCACATCGAAGCACTCCACATTGAAATCGAGCGCCACGCGGCGAATCAGGTCGGTAGTGACGATGGTTTTCACCGCAAACGGATTCTGCGGCATTTTGCCGGTTTGCTGGCATTGCGACAACATATAATGGAACAGCAAGGTACCCGTCTGGTTACCATTGAGCAACTGCATCTTGCCTTCTGCGTTACGCACCGCGATACCCACACGGTCGGCATCCGGGTCGGTGGCCAGAATCAGGTCCGCATTCACCTCATCGGCTTTTTTCAGTGCCAGTTCCAGAGCGGATTTCTCTTCCGGGTTTGGCGATTTCACTGTCGGGAAGTTGCCGTCGGGTATGGATTGTGCCTCTTCCAGCACCACATCCTCAAAACCGAACATCTTCAACGCTTTGGGCACCATGGTGATGCCCGTGCCATGCAGCGGCGTATAGACAATCTTCAGTTTCTTGGCCTTCTTGATGGATTCCGGATTCATGGAGAGTGGGAGCAGCAGATCAAAATATGCTTTATCCACATTCTCGCCCACCATTTCAATCAGTTCAGGTTTGGCGGTCCATTCAACCTGTTTCACGGATGTGATTTTGTTCACCTCCTTGATAACATTCACATCGTGTGGCGGCACCAGTTGCCCGCCATCCTCCCAATAGACCTTGTATCCATTGTATTCTTTCGGGTTGTGCGAAGCGGTAATCATGATACCGGCGTTGCACTGCAGGTGACGCACCGCAAACGAGAGGATTGGTGTGGGGCGCAGTTCGTCGAACAGGAAAACCTTGATATTGTTAGCGGATAAAATCTCAGCGGAAATCTGGGCAAACTCGCGGCTGTGCAAGCGTGAGTCGTAGGAAATCACCACTTTAAGTGCCTCATTTTTAAATGATTTCTTCAGATAATTGGCCAGACCTTGGGTGGCGGCGCCCACCGTATATTTATTCATCCTATTGGTTCCCACGCCCATAATACCGCGAAGACCGCCCGTACCGAACTCCAAATCGCGGTAAAAGGCGTCCGACAATTCCTTGGGGTCCTCTTTTTGCAAGCGGAGAACCTCGTTGCGTGTTGCTTCGTCATAATCATTTGACAACCAAAGGTTTACTTTCTCTTGAATTTCTTTATCCATAATCATTAGAATTAAAAAAGTACTTTTTTATGTCAGTTTCGCAGCCGAAAACGCAGTTTTCGTCCACAAATCTATCTGCAAAAATACAAAAAAAAGAAAAGCTGTATCGAGGGTAAAAAAATAGAGACGCAAAATATTGCATCTCTTCAAATGAGCGGTAGACGGCACTTCTAACACTGCTGATAGCCAGCACAATGCAGGAAGCCTTGCCCTGATTCTTGCCCTCCGAAGAGCGACAGACGGCACTCTGTTCAGCGTTGCCTGTCAATGGGTTAGTAACCTTGCTGCTCATAATCTTGCCC
>JAEEGL014162878.1_pt1 | contig 15081 bp, 12 predicted proteins | sample 9134231 | NCBI WGS metagenome assembly JAEEGL01 (sample SAMN16246548, study PRJNA631951) | gut metagenome | biome: gut microbiome; feature: rumen; material: fiber-attached | host: Bos | place: Iran: Karaj | collected 2018-10 | reverse complement strand
CCCATACTGTCACTTAAAATATGGAGCTAGTATCCTATGAAACATCGAATAATGCAAGGTTAAGTACTTTGAAAAATATCATATTGCTAAACTAAACAAGAAAGCCCCCGAATAATCGGGGGTTTTCTATGGTGCACCATAGTGCGCGAAGTTCGAACCATAATTATCGCCGATATTCTTGAAGGTCTTGGGCGAAAGGAGGCTAGCATGCTGTAGTAACTAGCCTCTTTTTAATAACTATAACTACGAAAGGTTTAAGATGATTGAGATTGACGATAGCGTAATAAGGCAAGAATGTGGCATATGCAACCACATAACGCACATAAAGCTCACTGACGACGAGTTAGAGGCCTACAGAGGGTATTTGGCGGGTGGTGGACTAATTCAAGAATGCCTGCCGACTCTAAACAGGGTGGAACGTGAGTTTTTAAAGAGTGGTTATTGTGTAAAATGCCAGAAACTACTATTCGGCAATGGAGAAACAGATAGACTGTATTAAAAAATAGCATTTAAAACTATTTTATTTTTATAGAAAAGTATAATGGGGTCGTGCCCATTATATTTTTTGCACGTTTTTCGGGGGCGGCAGAGTCCCCCAAAGCCTCACGAAGTATACCCCTGCGAAGCAAGGGGTGCATGTGGGGTCAAATGAACTTCTAATTAATGTATACTTTAAACAGGAGATTATTATGCTTTCTAGGCTAATTGATAATGAAACTATATATGAAATTATAAAAAAGTCCTATGAAGAAGCGGATGTAGATACAGGCTTGACCAGTTCGGCTACGATGCTTGAATACGCTGCCTTACCTGCATGGACAATCTTATTGTATATCAATTCATATTGCAATCTGGTAGTGAATAGGGGGGAGCCTAGGGGTGTTAATATTAATGACTTTACCCATCGTCAGATAGCATTATTCGATATAGAAGACGGCATTAAATATCGGTGGGCGATTAAGGAAGTATACGGCAATTTATACGATAAGGCAGCAAAACACTACATTGAATACATTAGAAAATTTGTTTATAACTCGTATGGCAATGGGCCATACAACGTGCTCGAAAAGCACATTGGGGCCGTCAAAATTCTCCATATGCTAGAGATAGGTTACGAAGGTGGTATATTTGCTGGGACATATTTGCCATCTAATAATATGACAGAAAAAGAACGCATAGAGAGTGACGCCCTAAAGAAAGGAATAACCTACATGATAGATCATATTGATGAGGTGCCAGTAGATGAGCGCTGGGAGCTGTTTACGAATCTTCTTAATAACAATGCGGTGAAACGATTAGATGATGTAATATTTTTCCTCATAAAAAACTATCAGGTTTTTTGCGGAGATGAAAGGGTAAGTGATTTATTTAGCATCAAAGATGGTGACCCATCGGAAGATGAAGTTAAAATGAAGAAAATAGCGTAAATGGCCAGCAGCTATTCTTTATCAAGCGGATACTTGCGATTGAGCTTCCACATAAAAATCCAACGGCGAATAAGTTGATAGATGAACATGTTTACTCCTTTTTTGTTAGTTTTATAAGTTCACAGATTATATAAAACCGTACAAAAAGAAAGCATGAGTTCAATATTTTTATAATAAGCGGATAGTTTCCGTCTCCTTTTATGGGGTATATAATGTGAGGTATGATAAATGACTCGGATGAAGTGTTTGACGAATTCGACGACATGCCCGACGAAGCGAGCCCTTCAGTGTTTAAGGATGAAGAAGAATTTGCCAAAAACGAAAAGGTATACGGAATACAAGTACTGTTAGTGCCACTTTTTCTCATCTGTAACCCAATAACACTTGGAATATTCTGGCTATGGCTCATAAATAACGTTATTCCGTCAGAGTGGAGATTACTGGCTTATCTTCTTTCGCCTATCATATTGGGGATAATCGCCATCTTGTTCGGGCTGCTATCGTCTTTAATAAAAACAGATGACGAAATCGCAAAAACTAAATCAAAAAACGAAAAAGATAACTCAAAACAGGAAAAACATAAAGCATAGCGATAATATCAATTAAACATTGGTTGGCGATATGGGGAGGTTAGTATGGATAGTTATGACCGCTTTGAACAAGATTTAAGTAGCGAACATGACTATCAAGTTTGTATGGCAGACTGCCCTAGCGGCATGAAGTGTAATTGCGGTGGAAGTGGTGACGATTCGGGGGCGTGGCCAATCTTAGGGCTTGCCGTTCTATTGATAGTCGGCTTTGTCGTGATTTTTTATATAATCGATAATGCAATGTGGCGTATAAAATATAATAAGCGTCAAAAAAAATCCGATAATAAAAAGAAATAATAAGTAGAAACCTTTATCTCTTGGCGTATATTTTGCTTGGTTTCACCTCTTCTGCGTAATATTCGCCGTCCCCTACTTCATAAGCTAAAAACAGCCGCACACCTAGTAATTTGAGACCCTTACTACTACGCATGATTTTTAAGCATTTTTCTTTTTCAGTTGCAGGGACTGCAATCCCGTAAATGGTGGCTTTTGACCATTCTTGCATCCGCAATACTATTTGCGAAACAGCCCAGCGGAATTCGGTTTGGAATTTCGTTTTTTTCGGAGAATTGTCTTTTGCTTTCAGGGTGCCCTTCGCTTCGATGTAATAACGATTAGAGATTAGCTTTCCAGAATATGCAGCGCATTTCAGATCAACTCCATGGTCGTCTTTCCTGGCATCGGCGCGCTCAAGATATTTAAACCCATCACGGCTACTATGTTTATCTTTGAGGTAATTCCAGACACCTTCAACTACATCGTTTTCGTTCATTACTAATCCTTTTTTAGCTCCTCATAAACACTATGCTTAAATGCATCAAGCACGCGCTTCTTGAGGTTTTGGTCGTTGAGCAGCAGAGTGAAGAATTCATTATTCGTCGTTAGACCTTCAATTAATGCATCTTCGGCATCGTCGTATAAGCTATATGCAAAGTCATCCTCATTGTTATTCTTAGCGCCAATTTTGAGACTTTCGCTCTTCAGTAGAAGGTCTTTTATTTGTAGCATTGCTTTTGTCGCTACGTCGGTATCAAACATTTGTCCGGAAGCGGCGTTAATATCGTCAATAATACGCGATAGGAGCTGTTCCTCGTCCTGAGTAAGATGTACTTCGGCGCTCGGTAGCTTCACGAATGGTTTTGAAGTATGTGGGCCACCGTTATGTGTCTGTGCGTAGAGATTCTTAAACTCCACCATGTTTATCTTCTTGGTAATATCGATGCCGTTCGTTGTGCCATAATCGATGTTAGTTAAGAAGGTCGAGATGAAGATGTACTTTTTGTACAACTCGTTGTCAATTTGACCAGTAATTAGGGACAGGAAGTCGTAGAGGCGGACATAGCTGCGACATGCGCTAATAAACTCCTTCTTTTTAGCATCGTCGTCTCGGAACATGTTGTTCATGACTAGGATATTGCGACGAATAATTTGGTTAGCCTCCGCATTTGCGTTGATTCTAGTGCGAATGTTGCCGGTACCTTTAACGTCTTTGGCTGCATTTTCGTATACAACCTTGAATAGGGCATCGACATCGTAATCAGTAATTACGCCATAACCGTCTATTTCTTCAGCCTTATCTCTGAGCTCTGATACTGAAGCAGTATTCTTCAAAACAGTAGTCGTGTAATACGGGGCAAAAGCATCTTCCATTTCAGAGTAGGTATTTACGAAATCGAGGATGAACGTTTTCTTGGCAAACGGAGCGCAGGTGCGATTAAGGCGCGAGAGGGTTTGGACGGCATTAACGCCAGCTAGCGGCTTTAGAATATACATAGCCGACAGTTTAGGCTGGTCGAAACCAACTTGATACTTATTGGCTACGATTAACGTATTGTGGCGTTCGGTATTGAATTCTTCTGGCAGTTTATCTTCCGAGAAGCCATTAATGCCTCGTTCCGTATACTCTGTTTCGTCTCCATCTAGTTTTACCTTCCCAGTAAATGCGACCAGCGGCTTAACATCTTCGATTGCGTGGTCGCTAAGATATTTTTTCAAAGCAAAGTAGTAGCGGACCGCTTCTTCGCGCCAGTTAGTTACGATCATTGCTTTAGCTTGGCCGCCGAGCTCATTCTTTACGTTGTCACGGAAGTGAGCGACGATGATGGCTATTCGCTGCTCAATGTTTTCTGGATTAAGCATAGCGGCACGGTAAATCTGCTTTTTGGCTTCCATCGTCTTGAGCGTAGGGTCGTCTTCGCTAGACTTTAGTACCTGATAGAAAGTGTTGTACTCAGTATAGTTATTGAGCACGTCAAGAATAAAGCCTTCTTCAATAGCTTGCTTCATTGAGTAAAGATGGAAAGCGGCTTTTCTGACGTCGCCCTCAGGAGTTACAACATCAGTACCAAATAGCTGAAGAGTAGTCGGCTTTGGTGTAGCGGTAAATGCGAAAACCGAAACGTTCTCTTGCTTACCATTTTTGCTCAGCTCATTTTCGAGAATATCCGCACCGTCAATATCGTCGACATCGTTTGGTAAATTATCTTTTGCGCCAAGGATGTTTTGTACGGCGGACATATCCTTGCCGGAAGTAGAAGAGTGCGCCTCATCGATAATCACTGCAAATCTCTTATCCTTCAGCTCGCGTACTAATTCATTAAAGTCTAGGTAAAGGAACTTTTGGATGGTTGTGACGATTATCTTCGTATTGCCTTTGAGTGCATCGCGTAGGGTAGAGGAATCATCGCCAACTTCTTCGCCAATTGCGCGAATTAGTCCAGGTTGATGGTCGATGCTTTTAACGGCTTTTTGTAGCTGTTGGTCGACTACTAAGCGGTCTGTAACAATAATTACGTTATCGAAGATTTGCTTATCGTCTTTGTTGTGCAGAGAAGATAAACGATGGGCAAGCCAGCAGATGGTGTTAGTCTTGCCAGAGCCGGCACTATGCTCGATAAGGTAGTTCAGGTTCGATTCATGCTCGTAAACATCAGCGAGCAGTTTTCTGACGGCATCGCGCTGATGATAACGAGGAAAGATTAATAATTCTTTGTGGTACTTTTCCCCGGTTTCTGGGTCCTTCTTTTCTTCTCTGATAGTGAAGCAGAAGTTCATTAGAAGCTCTATCATGCTATCTGGAGTGAGCACGTCGTCCCACATGTAATGTACTGGATACTCGCCTACGCCGTCGTTCAATGGATTGCCAGCACCGGTCTTTACGCCTTCGCCGCAACCTCTGTTGAATGGCAAGAAAGTAGTATTAACGCCATTAAGCTTAGTAGTCATATAGACTTCATTGAGGTCCATAGCAAAGTTAACTACGGTACCAACCTTAAACTTAAACAGGCGATTATTTGGGTCGCGTGAGTTTGTATATTGGTCGATAGCGTTACGGTAGTTCTGGCGCGAGTACTCGCTTTTGAGCTCGCAGCTAACTATGGCTAGGCCGTTAACGAAGAGGACTAAGTCTACGCGCTCGTGATCACTGATGACTACTTCCTGCATCACTGTGAAGCGGTTCTTCTTATAAAGGGCCTCTAGGGTAGGGTTGTATGAAGTGGCTGGCTTATTGTAGATGAGTTTCAGTGTAGTTCCAGTAATTTCTACGCCATCTTTTAGAACGTCAAGAAGGCTGCTTTGAAGTATTTGCTGGTTAATCTTGGCAATAACAAGTTCATCAGTATTATCCTTGTGGACCTTCTCAAGCGTCGCCATTTCTTCTGGTTGGGTATCACGAAGGAAGGCGAGCAACTCCTCGGTATCCATCGCGTAGCGTTTATCGTATTTATCTTTAGCTATTCGTTCGCGATAACCAGTATCGGTAAGGCGTGCGATAAAATACTGCTGATATTCAGTTTTTTCATCTATGAGCGTTTTCATTATTCTATCTCCTTACTATCTTCATTAAAATCAATGACCGGTCGATATTCCGAGGTCAAACTACCTTCTTCTTCGAGAATCTCTTTTAAGAAGGCATAGATATCAGGTTTCAGGGACACCTTAACTGCGCCAGAACCGTATAACTCTTGTCTAACTACACCGTCGCCCTTTTTTGGCTTAGGGGTTTCCTTAGCTGGAGAAATCTTAAACCAGTGCGGTTTGATATTGGTTCCGAACATAAGGAATGTTTTGACGGGCTTATTACCGTTATTCATCAAGCGCATTAGTGTTTGATAGTCGGTTTCATTCCAGCAGTCTATAAAGTGAATGACTTTTATTTTGTTTTGTATTAGCTCATGCTCATCATTCGTCTTTTTGATTTTTGAGTAATATCTCTTGTCGGATATTTTCTTGCATCCCCAGTGAATAATACTAAAGAGCACATAATACACTGCCGAAGCTACAACGATAGTAGAGACGGTTTTCCAGTCGTTATTTTCGAATGGTATGGCTTTGCGCCATTCGGCAGGGACTAGAGCTACTGCCGTAAAGAATCCGGCAATAAGGGATAAGGCAAAAGTAACCCAGTTCTTATTTAGGAAGAATTTTATAACTTCACCTGCGGAACTCATATAACCCTCTTCTTCCCGGTTACATATTCGTAGATGATTGATTTTTTATAAGACAATAGTGTTTCTAATTGCTCTCGTTTGGCGTTAATGGCGGAATCAACAGAAGAACATTCTCGGTCAAGATAATCGGCTATTTCGTTTTGCTCATTAAGAGGTATTTTAAATAGTTTAATTTGAGCGAAGTTTGCATAACGCATAGCTTGGCCGTCACGTATTAGGTTTGATGTACTTTGAATCGCGTTTATGTAGCGGCTGGACTTTAAAAACCAGCGGTAGAATTTCGGAACAACGAATTGTTTATTTGGAATAAGCATGACATATGCCGAGCTTATACATCCGCGTACTTCACTATACTCAAGCCCCCCCTGGAAACTACGCATGCTGATTACGAAATCTTCTGGTTCGACATGCTTTAAGATGGAAAAATCTTTCATGACTGTAACGACTTTATTTCCAGTAATTTCCATAAATTTCGCTTGGGGTATAATGCCATACTCCTGGCTGGATGTTAATTGTTCATCACCATTTTTTATTCTGTCATTTCTCTGCGAAAATAACGCCTTAGGATTACAGGGTTCCCAGTCTTCAGGTATTAAATGGCACCAATCAATGCCGCTTTCTTTATATCTTCGATTCTTGCGAATGCCTTGAGTTGTTGCATTGGAGATGATTGTATTTTTGTAATCCTCCAAAATATCAATCTGCTTTTGGATATCTTCGGAAAGCTTGTCGATTTCAGCACATTTCTCATCAAGAAAATCGGCAATCCTCGTCTGCTCATCCTTGGTTGGCATTGGGATTTTGCGGTTGAATATGTCAGTTGCAGAAACGCGAAGCCTGATTTCGAGAATTCCGTTCGCATATTTACGGAGTTCTTTTTGGAATTCGCGTGTATTAAAAATGTAATTAATATATCTTAGGTCGGATTTCTCAGTCTCTTTAAAAACGTAATAAACAGGACTAACACAGCCTTTGTGGTTTGAAATACCAACAGAGCCAATCAGAATATTCATGCTGTTTACGATAAGCGTGTTAGGAAACGCTACTTTGTAGCCAGTGATATCTTCTTTAGCTTTGTTACCGACGTCGCCTTTTTCTTCATAAAGCATTACCCCCTTATCTTTAACCAAAGAAAGAATCTGCTCAGTTTTTATTGGTGAGTTTTTGACGTTGATTTCGTTGAGAGAATAGCGCATCCGCTCAAGCCCCCAGGACTCCGGGATGCTTCCTATCCAGTCTTCGGTAGTTGCTTTTAACGCCTCCACTTAAGCCTCCTTGAACAGCTTAGCTATGCGCTCATTAACGGACTTTTCTAGCTCAAGAAATTCCTTCTCGAGCTCTTCGCTGGATTTTGGCTCCTGGTACTTGTAGAAGTAGCGAGTAAACGGTATTTCAGCCCCAATCTTATCATCGTCGAAGTACTTTGCGTCTGGTACATGAGGCAATACCTCTCGCGCCATGTAGTCCTCAACGTCTTCGTCGAATTTAACTATCTCGGAATCCTTGGTAGATTTATCGTACTCAATTTCGCCATTGCGTTTAGTCTGGATCTTAGCGGACTTATCCATCTCGGATAGACCATCCGCAATCTTATCGATTAACTTCTTATCCAGATTAATGCCAGCAAGAGCGTTGGCTAATGCTGGTTCGAATTCTTCCGGGGAATTATATTTCTTATCGGATTTAGCATTGTTTAATGCCTCAATAACGGCGTCATAGGTTGCTTTATTAGTCTTGAAGCCGTCAAGCTTCTTCTGGTCTTTACTGCTGAGCTTATCGCTATTTTCGAGCTCGTAAACCTTAGCTTCATCGTAAAGCGAGTTAAGCGCGCCGCTTGAAAGCATATTTTCGATGCGAGTAGTAGTTATGGCGTAGCTCCTCTGTAGTGGTTGCATTACGGTATATTCACGGTAAATAAATTCAGTATTCTTATAAACCTTTGAAAGCTCTGGGTCGGCCATATCGAATGCATTATAGAGGTCAACAATCTTCTTAATATCAACACCCTTGAACTCATTCTTCTTCATACCGAGCGGTTTTCGCATCTTGTGATAAATCTGGGAAGCATCAATTAACTGAATCTTGCCTTTGCGCTCTTGGCGTTTGTTTTTAGACAAAATCCAGACATATGTTTGAATGCCAGTGTTGTAAAAGAGGTCTGTTGGCAGAGCAATAATAGCTTCGATTAGGTCTCGCTCTAGCATCGAACGGCGAATTTGTGACTCACCAGATAGTGTACCACCGGTAAATAATGGGCTACCATTTTCAATGATTGCGGCACGGCCGCTATTGTCATCCATCTTATCGATAGCTGACTGCATGAAGAGAAGTTGCGAATCGCCGCCAGATGGTAATCCAGCACCCCAGCGACCATCTTTGCCTCTGCGGTATTCTGCACGTACAGCGTCTTCCTGGCCTGCTTTTGCGTCTTTACCAGACCATGGCGTACCAAATGGTGGATTTTCGATAACTAAGCGCATCTTCTGGTTAGGGAAGCAGTCTTCCTTAAAAGTATCTGCATGACGGAAGTTGTCTGAATTTTGTCCTTTAATCAACATCTCGGCAAGGCCAATGGACCAGCTAACGGAGTTATATTCCTGGCCAAACAAACGAACGTTTGCGGTAGGGTTCATGGCGGTAATTGAGTCGTATGCGGTAGAGAGCATGCCCCCTGTTCCGCAAGCCTGGTCGCAGATGGTTACGACTTTGTATGGGTCTTTGAGGTCTTCACACCCTTCAGACATAAGTACTTCCACTAGCATCTTGATAATGTCGCGGCCAGTATAGAACTGACCAGCATCCACGTTCTCGAAGAAGCGACCGATGAGGTTTTCGAAGATGTAGCCCATCTGCACGCTGTCGTAGGTTTTCGGTGAAAGGTCGAGTTCAGAGAAGTCTTTGACTACCTGGTAAAGGCAACCCTCTTTATCCATCTTCTTGATGTGGGCGTCGAGCTCTAGTCCGCTCAAGATGTCGCGAACGTTTTGCGAAAAGCCACTAATGTATTCTTTAAAGTTCGAGGCGATATTATTTGGATCGTTGCAAAGTTCAGCTAAGGTGTAATGGCTAGTGTTATAGAACTGATACCCGGTCTTCTTATAGAGGAACTGTGCTGGAAGGTTGTTATTGCTTTCATAGCTCGCCAACACATCTTTTTTCGTGTCAGCCAAGGAGCACTCAAAGCGGCGAACGATTGTCATCGGAATGATGACGTCGCCATACTTGTCTGGCATGTAGGCGCCCCTCAGTTTATTAGCAATATTCCAAATAAAATTAGCTTGGTCAGTTACTTGACCAGAGTTCTTACTCCCGGTGTCTCCAGGGATAGAGTTAACCTCAGACATATCAGTCCGCTTCCTTCACTATTACTATTATCCTTAAATAATAGTATAGCACGGCGTTAATCTGATGGCATTTGTAAAAATACAATATCATTGTATAATTAACGGTAATTAAGGGATAGTTGTAAATGTCTAGAATTCTATCTGGAGAAGAAGAGGCGGTATTAAAAGCAATTTTCGACCAGCGAGCCAAAAGTCAGTGGTCGTCCATTTTCAAATACGATGCAGAAGAAGCGCAGTTATTTCTCCACTCTATTGGTGCCTTTTCGAAATACAAACTTGAAAAAGATAAACAGTTTGGCATAATTGACAGACTTACTAATGATGGGATAATCAAGAGCGACTATCTCGTGGACGCGACCTTTATCAATAATTATCGTTCCGCTACCCATTCGGATTTGCCACTGATTCAGTCAAAAGAACGGTTTTATTGGTACCGCAATACGGACTGGGCTCGTGAAGCCTTCGGGCCAGATGAGTTTAAGAGTGCCGAGGACGTGGGTAGAGAGCTCGGTAGCGGCTTGGTTATTAATATGACAGTAGATGATATGAATTATATCGAAGAAAACTACATGGCAAGCCACACGGTTCGCTTGATGCTTGACAAGAAAAAATGCTGCCTTTGTATTAGATTCGACAATGAAAGGAAGTGGCGAGAGCTAAAACCTCATATGAACGCCAGAGCAACGACATTCAAAGTCCTCTGCGCTGCTTACAAAAACGCCAACAAGAAGATGACGGCGGAGCAGCTAGGCATTAAGGGGAAATACATAGATACTGGCGTATTTGTTAGTACTACCAACGTAAAAATCCTTAACCCAGTCTTAATAGAGCTTAGCGGTGACAGTATTTTGTTCAAGACGGTTGCAAGAATATCACAGGCGCAATTTGAGCAACTCAAAAAGGACCTGAAGATTTCCTAGTCTTTCTGTAACTTTCTGTAACTATTGAGATAACTTTAGCTGCGGTAGATTGAATATCGCAGTTTTTTCTGTGCTTTTCTGTATTGGTTTTAATGTCGAAATACGTCTGTTAATATCCTCCTCGTAGTCACCCACTAGCACCTTCACTATTATTATCAACTATCCCACTTTGTGGGTGGCTTTAATGAACGACGGAGGTAAAAATGTTCATTTCAAAAAGGCTGGTTCAGCAATACCAGCAAACACATCAACGTAAATATGGCGAAGCTATTTCCGCAAAAGAAGCTGAGCAAAATTTAACCAACTTATCAGAGTTGGTGCGAGTTATTAACCAAAATAGGAGAATCCGCAATGGCAAGTAATCCATTAAGCATGAAGCCGGAAGACTTCATCGCATACTTAACAAAACATGGCATAACGGAATATAAGCAACGAGGCAAAGAGGTTTCGTTTACCTGTCCATTTGCTCCCTGCGACGACGATCATCGGAGTAACGAAGAGTTTCATATGTCGTTTAATTGTGATAACTGCACATATCACTGTTTCAAGTGCGGTGAAAGCGGTAATTTCATTACGCTCACGAAGTACTTTGGTGATTACGACGAGTATGATGTCAAGCAAAAAAAAGATGGTAGGCAGGCTAGGACTGGCCGTCGCCCAGCCTCGCTCGATACTGCCGTCTTTAATTTCTATGCGAAAACGCGCGATGATGTTCGTGAGTATTTCAATGCACGAGGTATTAATAATGATAGCATTGATAGACACTTACTCGGGGCAGCAAAGTTCGGTAACCGTCGCGGTTACATGATTCCTATTATTAATCGGACTGGCCATGTGGCGTACGTAAAACTGCGAAGAACGCCAGAAGATGAGGCTGCCGAGGTTCTTGCAAAGACAATGGGAAAAACCAACTCGGTTCCCAAGTACTCCGTCTATCCGGCTGGCGCTAATCTCATTCTGGTTGGCGAAGATCAATTAGTTAAGAGTACTTCGAGCAGCGTTTTGATATGCGAAGGTGAGCTAGATCGTATTATATCTATCCAGGAAGGCGTCAATATGCCAGTCGTCACCGGCGGGGGCGGGGCTCAGACTTTTAAAGATGAGTGGATTGACCAACTCGCAAATATGAGGGATATCTATATCTGTTTCGACAGAGATGAGGCCGGAGAAAGCGGCGCAGAGAAATTGGCTCAGCGTCTAGCGGCACGTATACCAACAGCTTCAATCTATTTGATTACGTTGCCATTCGAGAAAAACTCCCATGCCGACCTCACTGATTATTTTAACCAGAAACGCGGTACGGCGGAAGAGCTGTTTACTAAATATGCAAAATTCTACTGTGGCACCAAGCCGATTGACCCGTCTAAGTTTGAGGAGCTGACTGTGGACGATATTGCAAATGTTCTCGATACGACTATTAAATACGATTACGTAGCAAAAACCGTCATCTTCCTGGCTATGACCTTAACTTACACTGAATCCGACCAACTGAATGTAATGCTGAACGGCGACAGTAGTAGTGGTAAATCGCATGACGTGACTGAAGTTGCTAAGTTCTTCCCCCCGCAAGATGTGCTAATCTATGGTAAAACGACGCCAACTGCTTTTTATTACAGTGAAAAATTACGGAAAACTGATAGTGAAACCGGGCAAACCTATATGGACTTGGAGCGTCGAATTATGGTCTTTACCGAGCAGCCAGATACACAGCTTCAGGAAAACCTTCGCGCTTTACTATCACATGACGCTAAGAAGATTCCGTTCGCTATCACTAACAGAAGTAAAAATGGCAAGAATGTTGCGGTAGAGGGTTATATTCTTGGTTTTCCATCCACTTTCTTCTGTAGTGCTAATATGCGAATGGATGAACAGGAGCAAACGCGTTGTTTGATTATTAGTCCAGAAACATCGAAGGAAAAAGTTATCGCAGGCGTCGATGCGAGCATCGATAAGAACAGCGACAAAGATGCATACGACGAGCGTATTGCGCGCAACGAGGCTCGAAATCAGCTAAAAGAGCGAATCCTATATATTAAGGGACTGAACGTAAAAACAATCGGCATTGCTGACAGTAAATACTTGAGAGCTAGATTTATGGAGAATCGTCGAGCACTAAGACCGAAAGCTCAACGTGAAATCTCGCATTTCATATCGCTCGTTAAGGCGATGGCGCTTATTAATGCTCCATTCCGCATGGTTGACGGTAAGATTATCGCTACTAATAAAGATGTAGATGAGGCTATGAAAATTTGGTCGGAGCTAAGCAAGAGCATGGTTTATGGCATCTCGCCGCAAATGTACGATTTTTACAAACAGTTTATATTGAGCACTTATCTTGAAAAGTGTAAGAGTTCGGCCGTTCGTCCAAAAGGCGTCACTTATGATGAAATAAGAAGACGTTATTTTGAACAAACTGGCAGTTATCCGAATATGGATAATATCCGTCACCAATATATTCCTGGCCTGGCCACTGCCGCGTTAATTAGCTGCGATAAGGATGAAGGCGACAAACGTCAGAAGCTGATTATACCACTGGCCGACCTAGTCGACGACATGGATAAATAAGCTCAATTATGATAAAATATAAGAGTTCCACAGTTAGTATATACGCATAAGGCCAGCTTCATTTCTGGCCGATATAGGGCGATTAGTTCAGAAAGGGTCTTGTGCTCTAACTGTGGAACGCTAATCGCCCTTTTTGGAAGGAAAAAATAAATGAATGATAGTGAAAAAAATGGACTAAAAGCGGTACTTTACGCACGTAAGTCGACCGAGTCGGAAGATAAGCAAGTCCAATCAATTGATGACCAGATACGAATCATGAAGCAAATAGCGAAAAGTGAAGGTATTCGCCATCTTACGATAATGAAAGAATCTAAAAGTGCCAAAGCACCAGGTGTTCGTGTGGTTTTTGAAGAAATGATGGCGGACGTTAATAAAGGCAAATACAACTGCATCTTATCTTGGGATACGAGCCGCCTTTCGCGCAATCCAATTGACGGTGCAAGGCTTCAGTGGATGCTTAATGAAGGGGTATTGAAAGGCATTCGCACTCATGAGAAGTGGTATCGTGATGATGATGATCTACTACTGACGATTGAAAATACTATGAATGGCCGCTTCATTAAGGAACTGAAGGCTAAAGTTAAGCGCGGTATGGACTCGAAGGCGGATAAGGGTAATTATCCGCACTACGCTCCGATTGGTTATATTAATAATCCGCTTAAAAAGGTGATTGAAGCAGACCCGGCTACTTTTGATTCTGTTGCTCAGTTATGGCAAAAAGCACTAACTGGCGTTTACACTACCGCGGAGCTTACTAGAATTGCGAGAGATGAATTGAGGCTTCGCACTAGAAAAACGACTCGTCAGGGCGGCAATCCTTTGTGCCACAACGCAATCCGTAATCTTCTGAAGAACCCATTTTATGCCGGGAAATTTGTATGGGCAGGAAAAATATATAATGGGAATCACCCTGCTATGATTTCGTATGAGCAGTTCGAACGCGTGCAGGAAATCTTTGACCCAAAACATGCAACGCGACCTCAAAAAGACCCTTATCAATTTATTCTGAGAGGTATGATTACCTGTAAAGAATGCGGCTACGCCATTGTAACAGAGAAGCATTGTAAGAAGCTAAAGGATGGAACCAAGAAAGAATTTCGGTACTGTCATTGTTGCGGAAAAAATCCAGACAAAAAGTGTAAATACCACTCTGTCTACGTGCCCGAAAACGAACTAATTGAACAGATAAAGAACGAGCTCGGTAAGTATACGATTGATGAAGACTTTTACGAGATTGCCCTAGAAGCGTTAGCCGAGGAAGATGAGATTGAAGTTTCTCGGCAGAATGAGAAAATTGGCCAAATTAATAAGCAAATCGCTGATAAGAAAAATCAACTAGATTCGCTTAGACGTTCTGCTTACAGGGGGCTAATCACCGATGAGGCATTTATCTTATCTGAACAGGAGTCGCTAGAGAAGGATATATCTCATCTCGAAGCGAAGTTAAACGAGGTCAAAACCGTGGCCAGCAATTGGCGCGAAGTCGCATTGGATGTTTTTATGTTTGCCCGTTATGCAAAAGAAGACTTTGATTCCGACGACTGGGAACGCAAAAGGCTAGTAATCAAACAGCTTGGCGCCGATTTGAAACTTTCGGGTCGAACCATTGAATTTACCCCTGTTAAATACCTAATTCCAGTAGCTGAGAGTCAAGAATATTTAAAAGCTAAAAAAGAGGCGGCTCGAACCGCTTCTCAACAGATGAAAAAAGACCTCAAAGAGGACTTAATTTCATCTTGGTGCGCGAGACTGGACTTGAACCAGCACGCCCGAAGGCATATGCT
>JAEEGL012826447.1_pt1 | contig 15081 bp, 6 predicted proteins | sample 9134231 | NCBI WGS metagenome assembly JAEEGL01 (sample SAMN16246548, study PRJNA631951) | gut metagenome | biome: gut microbiome; feature: rumen; material: fiber-attached | host: Bos | place: Iran: Karaj | collected 2018-10 | reverse complement strand
TCGGATTGAATAATGTCTCCATACATAAACTCTACTTCTCCATTGGGGGATATGGGCACTGTTGTTGCAATGTCCTTCCACTTATTATTGGTACTGTCGTTTATTTGGTATTGAAGCGCGACTTCATCATTTGCTTGTTTGTAAAAATCTCCGAATTTTAATCGCACTTTATCATTTTTATCTATATTGAAATCTGTTTTGGTATTTGTTATTTCTACCGAAATAGGTACATCATATATTAGACTTGTGGTTAAAGTATATGAGTTTCTATGGCCGCCATGAAAATCATTCCATTTGTTATAACATGGGTCAGACGCGCGTTCGATTAACTTGTTTTCACCAATTTTCAAATCTTCGATACAATAATCGAACGTTTGAACGCCGTCGTTTTCCATATTGTCAATGTATGACCTTACAGTTATTTTTTTTATGGTATCATCATTGTTAAAGAAATTGTCGTTTTCGAATGTTAAATGTATCGGAATGATTGTATCATATTTATTTATCTTATCATTTAAGACATATTCACTCAGATGATTGCGTAGGTGTTCACTAATATTTATAGGAAAATGTCCTGTATTATGAATCATTTCGCTCAGTATGTCTTTTAATACGTCTTCTGTAACATTATAGTATATCTCACTATAGCCAAATGATGGCATACAATGACTGCCTTCCCCTTTGAAATTTTGACGCAAGGCGATACATTTATGATTGTAAGTCACACTATCAACGGTTGCTTGCGAATAAGCAGACAGTGTTGACATACACAAAGAAACGACAAAAACAACCTTTTTACACATATTTAATCTTTTACAAACCTGATACTTACTCTAACCCAAAATTGGCTTTTTTTACTTTTAGCAATTCCGCCGTAATGCCCTGATATTAATCTAACAGAGCCATCGTCAACTGACAAAAAAGCGGCAACTTTGTATTCCCCAAATGGACTTCCATATTCAATGCCTGCCGGAATGGCATTAAAGACACCTTGTTCGTTTGTAATAAATTCATCGTTATCATTCTGCCAACCATACGATGATAATAACTCATACCATGCACCTTCTGCAGAAAAGTATTTTTGTAACGATGTATCCCCTCTCGAAAATAGATGTTCAATACTATCATTTCTAAGTTCTAAAATATCGTCGTCTTTATAAACGATTCCAAAATGTGATTCCAAATCTTCCCAATCTTCACTTTTAGCAATATGGTATCCTGGCATATAATTTACATTGGAACCTAACCCATTTTGGGCGTACATTATTAAATTGTCACCAAAAACCGATTTGGTAGGTTCGTATGGGTCATACGAAAATCTCTTATCAGACAATCTGCCTCTGTAATTATCAATAGTCCACGTTTTATTTCCAATTTTTGCAGTTCTATAAATGTTGGTGTCAATATCACATACAAACTTTTGCTTGTCCATAAATATGCTGCGAATGGTGTCCTTAACACTGGTAGAAGCATCCCCAACAGGTACTTTTACATCAACACAAAAATCATATATCACAGGGTCGTAATACATTATTGTCTTGCCGTCCTTCCAATATCTGTATATGTATGCGGGGTAATCGGGGTTTTCTCGTGTGCCACCTTGCTTAATATAGCACGAATCGACATCAACAGGAAAATCTAAAGCATCCTTATTATAGGTTGTATCATAACTTGTAATTAAACTCACATTAACTGCAGATGGTGTCCCCTCATAATCATAATAAGTGTGGTTCGTTTCTCCCCATTCGCGTACATCTTCTTTCTCATAATAATATCGCAGCTTCCAATGAATATTAGCGGCAATATCGCCATCACCATAATCGGCGGTTAAAACCAATTCGGTTTTTGGAATTGAATAGAATTTTATTTCCTGTTTTTCGCCAAATACAGTATCGTTATCGTGAACTATATATGGTGTGGATTCAATATAATATGTTACAAAAGGCTGTAAATCAATTTTATTACCGGAAAACAGCTTCATTTTGTCTTTCGATAAGCCTATATATGTCAAAGAATAACTCCGAACCATCCATAACCCATCCTTTATTATTGCAGAAGCACCTTGAAATCCTATTGTTTTTGAGCGTATGGTATCTCCATCGCTAATACTAATAGGACTGACTTTTTCAACACAATTTTCAAATGACAAGTCAAATTCATCTTCCTTGCAACTTGTAAAGTTCAAAGCCACAAATGCTGCTGCAGTGGCTAATAATAAATGTTTGGTGTTCATGATTTATTGTTTTAAATTAGTTATTTATATTCCAAATTCATTTGATAATCACTTGTTTTCATATTCTTGCCTGGCAATGTGTATTCAAAAACAATTGGGTATCCACCTTTTGTTGTTGATGGTATGTTGTTAGCATTCATAAATGTTTGCACTCCCGTTGTTTTAGTTGCTCCTTTTGCTAATTTGTTTGCCACTGTAGTGCGGTAGTTGCATAAATCATTGTCAATGAATTTCTGCATAAAGTTGTTAATAACATTCCAATCACTTACGCCCTCCTGCCTACTATTTGTTTCCATGTTATTATCGTTCAGTTTCGTAAAATCGCTGTACCAATACATAATGCTGTCATGGATTGGTGGTGCAATGTTACCTATCAAATTGCGTAAATCGATATTTCCGTACATAAGTGGTTTTACCTTATTCTCGTACCATGGCATTTGTGAATACACAGGTTTGATTTTGATGTTTCCATTTCCTGTGTAGTTCTCGTATTCGGCAAAATCAAAATTCTCAGTTGGTGAGCAGTTATCCAGAATATTTGTTTTCAGGTTGTACACATATGGGTATAACTGCCATGCCACAATGCTACCAACTGTCATTTGTGCCATTTTAGCCTTAAATGTTGTATAGGCACTCGTTCTAAAGTCAGCCTCATAAATCACTGTGGTTTCAAGCATTTCAATGGTGCCTTCGGCTGAGCGGGTGGTTTTCTCCATATCGGAACGGGTGTCGGTAATTTTGGCGCTTGTGGCTTTAATGTTGGCATCGGTTTTTGTTACGTGCTCTTGCGGCACGTTGGCAATGGCAAGTTTATATATCTGGTCTGGTTCAAACTTAAGGCCGGCGGTGCTAGCGTAAACTTCAAACTGCACATTGGGGTCGGTGGCCTGGCGAGCGCTGGTGGTGAAGCTGAAATTGGTTGTCTGCGGTGTGCCGCCAAACGGTGTCAGTTGCAATAGTTGGTCGCAGCCTTCGGGTTTTTCTTTGGTGAAAAGATAGCTGTAGTCGTACTCCACAAGCAGGTAAACCTCAGAGTGCTCACTGCTGTAGAAGTTGTACTGGCGGTCGGCGGGGTAGCTGTAGAGCACATGCTTCGGCATAATGTATTTGGGTCTGTCGCCCGAAGTGAATTCAACCGTCTTTTCCTCAACGCAGTCTGTACCGTCTTCGTTCTTAACGGTTTCCCATTTGCCGCCGCTCAGTTTCTTAAACGAGACTTTGGCTTGCACCTTGTGTTTCTGCCGGCTCTCGAGCGGGCTCTTCAGCTTGTAGGTGAAGGTGCGGTTGTCGTCGCTTGTCTGCATGGTGGCTTCAACGGCAGCGTTGCTTTCGAGATTGGTTATTGTAAACTCGTCAATATCAATGCGGTACGTACAGCCATCGTCAAGGTCCATTTTCTGGTTAGCAGGCACGTTCAGCACAAGCTGCGGCGCAATAAACACATTCACATCGGTGCTTCCGCCATCGGGTGTGAGTTGTGCAATCACATTCTCGCCAAAGGGGCTTCCGCCAACCATCTGGCAGGTGTCGCCAATCTGAAAATCGAATGTGAATTTGCCTTTAACCAGTCCGTTCAGTACATTGAAATCGCCGCCAACCATGCCGTTGAAATAGAACGGCTTGGGGCCGGCGCCTGTCAGGTACGAAACCATTCCGCCTTTGAAAATGTTGAATTCGCGCGATTTCTTAAACAGATTCACCTTCATTCCAACGCTGGCGTTTCCGTAAGCCCATGCCTGAGCCTGCGCATACCAGCCGTTAATGCCCACAGGGTCGCTCGAGCCCTTGCAGTGTACATTGGGGCCGTAGTCCTTCAGCAGGAACTCAGTGCCCATGCCCAAATTGAAAGATGCATAGAAGGGTTTCAGCGTGGCATCGAATTCCACTTTCAGGCTTGAGCCCATGGCAATGCCTTTGCCTTCAGCCAACAGTCCGGCATCGGGGCGGTTCTGCAGACTGCTGCGTTGCTCGCCGCTTATTATGCTGCTGTTCAGAATCTCGTTAGGCAAGGCGGGCAGGCCGGGAATGTCGTCGCCCATCATAAAATAGCTGCTGGTTTCGGCAAGGCCTAACAATTTAACTCCGCAGCGCTCGTCGGGCGTGCCAATGCGGGTGTACCATTTGTCTTTCGAGACATAGATGCTGGCAAAGCCCAACTGGTCGTTGGGGCCGCTGCCGCGCAGTATGTCGCCCACGTTCAGGTAGGCCTTCAGGTCAGAAGTAAACGTCTCGTTCTCAATATCGAACATCATACCCATCGAAGCGCGCAGAACGCCATCGTTCTTAGGTTCGACCAGTTGCTCCTTCTTGAATTCCACAACGCCTTTCGAAGCGCCTTCAATCTTATCCATATTGCTCTTTATGCTCTGAGCCAGTCCGGCGCCCAAATCCTTGCATACAAAGGTGGCGTCACCGCGCAGCTGTATGAAGTTAACGCCCCAGTTTTTGTTAAACTGTATTTCGAGCCCCACATCGGCAGCCATAAGCTTGTCGCTGCCCGAGAAGCCGAATTTTGTGCGCGCCATAAGACCGATGGACACATCTTTGTTGGGCACATAGTTTATTTTTGACCGCGATTCGCCGAAATCGCACGTCGCCTTGCCGCGTTGCTGTTGCATCTTGCTGTAAAGGCCGCCGCCCACACCGTAGAAGTTCAGGAACGACACTTTCACGCCTTTCTCTGGCGTGGTTTCAAGAAAAGCGTCGGTCAGAAAGTATCGGTAGTTGTCTTTTTTGCCGAAGACAGCCACGGCGTCAACCTGCAGCTGGCCGTTCAGCAGTTTCATCTCAACATTACCGCGGAAGCCTTTGCCGTATGTATCGTCGCCGCTACGGAACTCAATGCCGCCCGCAAGCGAGAAGGCGTTCTGCTCATAGCCGATTTGTATTTTCCCAATCTCAACATCGCTGAATTTCCACTTCTGTATGTCGCCGTAGAGCCGCAGCCCGGCTTCGCCGGTGAATTTTTCGGCCACATGCACGCCCGCCGTAACCGCCAGTCCGGCCGAAGTGCTGTCTTCGGTTTCAAAACTGCGTATATCGCTCACAGTCAGTTGGAATCCAGCCACGTTGGGTGTCTTCAACTCGCCGGTGAGTCCAACATGCCCCAAACTGAATTTCGATGGGCTGATGCGCATCTGCTGGAATTCGATGTCGGGCAGAGTCAGGCGGTTGTTGTTCTGGCTGTTGCCAATGGCCGCGTTGATTGATATTGTTCCGTTCAAGTTAAGTTCGGGCTTAATCTTGTTGCCGTCAATCTCAACCCTTACTGTTGAGTTCGATGCAATCTCAAGCGCACCGCTCAGCATCGGAAACTCGGCGCTGTCGGGTAGTGCGGCTTCAATGCTGTAATTATTTGTCTCGATGTTCAGGCTGGCCGCGTAGTCGAGTTTCGAACTTTCGCCCAATGGCGGCACGTTGATTTTACCGCCAAAGGTTACGCCTTTTACCTGGTTTCTCAGAAGGCTGATTTCAAAATCGCTCACGCTCAGGTCCCACGAGTCGGATTTGACACTGTTCGATGTGACATTCTGCGCCGCGGCGTGGCAGCTGAAGCCTTCGCCGTCGATTATCACGCCCGAAAGCGACAAGCAGGTCGGTGTTGGTGCTTTGGTTGTGTCCTGGCGGCTCATGAAGTCGGGCAGCTGCACTTCGGCCTGCGATATGGCAACGCCCCGCCACATGTTGCGGTCGTCTGTAGTGCCGCCTTCAAAGTATCCGTCGGGGAAACTCACCATGGCCGATGTCTGGGTGTAGCTCTGGTCGAGCGTGGCTCCGCTGATGCTGAAAATATAGTTGTCGAGCCCCTTCATTACAAAACGGCTGTTGATGCCGAACGATGCGGTGAAGTTGTCGATGTCATCAATTTCGGCTTCCAAATCAGCCCGCAGCCGGCCGGTACGTTTCCCGGCGGCATCAATAGTCTGTATGGTGCTGCTTTTCAGCGTAAAGGCCAGTTTGGCTGTCAGTTTCTCGAATCCGTTGCAGCCGAACTCAACAGCGGTGCCGGCTTTGAAGATTACCGAACTTTCGCCGCCCAACTGTCGTTCAAGCGGCGCCACCAGTTCAATGCGGCCGCGTGTGCCAACGCCGTTCTGGCCTTCAACAATGGCATCGCCGTCGAAGGCGAGCTGCTTACCGCTCTCGTTCAGCGGTATGATGCACGATACCTTCATATGCGAGTTGCCGTCGTTGTCGCTGTAAATCTCGTTTATGCAGATAAGGTATTTTTCTCCGTCGCCAACGCCTACGGGCAGGCTCAACTCGCGTTTGCGGAACAGGTCTTCGAGTGATTTCACCGTATTCGATGCTGCTTTGACTGTCTCGAAGACACTTCGGGCGGCGTCAAGGCGCTGCTGCTGGTCGTCGGTGAGCTTCAGCGAGTCGAGCAGACTCGAAACGGCGTCACTGCTTATCAAGGCTTCGGTTGCGGCGTCAGCGCCATTCTGCGCACTGGCCGTACCAGCACACGGCGGCAGAAACGGCACACAAAATGCCATTGCAAATGTTAGCAGAGTTTTCACACAAAACTTCATATTCCAGAGTGCACCTGTGGCATAAAAATGCTCACAATCTTTTTTTTGAAAAAATCGCTTTCCCCACATCACCATCCTGCACCGTTATCTTGTCCCGTGCCGGCAATGCACAACTTGCTTGTCAGTGCCAAATTCTTATGTTTCAGCTGTTAAAACACCGTATGCGTACAGTGTCAGACAATGTCGGCAAATGTCAACAGCAATCGCGAATCGCAAAAATAACTCTCAAATATAGTCACTAAAACAATACCCGCGACAGTCTTCGATTATTTTCTTTAGGAAGGATTTTTCTGGTGGGAATGGCTCACCCGACAACCCATTCTGTAAGGTTGCGCTCGGTGGTGCTGAAGCTGGCACCAATTTTCACAATGCGTTTATTGGCTGCGCTTATTCGATCGGCATATTTCTTCTCGTCAATCTGCGCAAGGGCTTCGGCAGCCGATTGGTCACGCTTGCACTCGATAATGTAGGCGCACGCTTTGGTTTCAAAGAAGACATCGATGCGACCGCCTAAAACAGGAAGTTCGATTTTAGCCTGATGCCCTGTGGAACGCATCATTAAGTACAACATATTGCGGAAGTTAGCCTCAATCAGTTTTGGTTCGTGACTTTCGAATGGTATTTGGCTAATAATCACCTGTATTTGTTGCATGAAGCCATCAACGTTGTCAGCTTCAATGGCATCTCGCAAAGCCACAAAATCATCGTCAAGAGCACCTAAGCCTTTGCCCGAATACTCGGTCATTAAGTATTGCACAAAACCATCGGCCACTTCCTCGTTGGGAAATCCCAACTGGTAAAACCTTCGTCCGTCATATCCTTTAATGGTCAGATAGCCGCCTTGGTAGAGTGCGGCAGTGATGTTCTCATCGCCATTTCCAAACGATGCAATTCCTTCCTCTGTAGAATTAATTTCGCCATTGAATTTTGTAAGGTCGTAGTTCCTTGCTTTCAGCATTTTTGCCAGATATGTGGGGGTGCCGGTGCTGAACCAATAATTATCCATCCGTTTGTCAGACAATGCGTTGAGCAAACTGAACGGATTGTAAATGTCGGTTGATTCGATACTGAAGTGATAGCCGTCATACTTGCGTTTCAGAAGTTCGTACATTTCGTCTTTTGTTGCATTCATTTTATTGGCGAAATTCTGCACCTCATTGTCGAAATATTTGTGTAATTCTGATTCTGATACTCCGCATATTGTGGCATAGGTGTTGCTCATGGATATGTCCTGCGGATTGTTGGCCGCGCTGAATATTCCCAATTTGCCGTATCGTGTTACGCCCGTCAGAAAGGCGAAGCGTATGCTGCTGTCGGCGCGTTTCATGACACTATAGATACTTTGTAACTGGGCGCGGTTTCGGTCTTGTTGTTCGGGTTGCCCTATGGCGTCTGTTAGCGGTTTGTCATATTCATCTATAAGCAAGACAACTTTTTGACCTGTTTGTTCCTTGGCACGGTTTATCAATCCCAACAATCGCAATCCAAAGGTGGTTTCATCTTTGTCTGTGCCGTATTTTGATTCATTATCAGTCAGAAACTTGTTTATAACAGCTTCTGTTGTGCCTTCGTTTACGTATGATTCTCCCGAAAAATCTAGATGAAACACCGGAAACTGTGTCCAATCCTTTTCCAATCGTTCCATTGCAAGGCCGCGGAAAAGGTCTTTGCGTCCGTTGAAATATGCCTCTAATGTAGTGGTTAGCAGACTTTTGCCAAACCTGCGCGGACGACTTAGAAAATAGTATTTGCCTGAATCTACTAGTTTGTAAACCAGCTCGGTCTTGTCCACATATACGTAACCGCCTGTAATTATTTCCTCAAATGTCTGTATGCCTATCGGATATTTCATTTCTGCAACCGTTTGTGCAAAAATAGTTATTTGTTTGGCGATTTGCAAACCCGCATAAAGTTTCAGTTGCACTCAACTTCCACACACGCAGTGCCGCATTTTGGTGGTGTAGGGTTGCTTCAAAACCGTACCGCAGACGGCACACAGCAACTCCATTAGTAGGAGTTTTCTAAGGTTTGGCATGGTTAGTTAGTTTTGTCTGTTTTTGGGTTGTCTAATTGCCAGTTAATAAAGTATAATTCCCGTTTCGTCGGATTTACAATACCAAAACTAAATTTCTTCATATCAATGTTATATATCATTTTTTTTCGCTTTATGTTAGCTTTTTATTTTCTTCTTCTGAAAAATGGAATATTTAAAACTAACAATAACGACAACAATGCAATGTCAAAAATTATGATGTCTCCATATCGTGAGTTAAACTTTTTAATATCTAAATCTTCAAAAGACCATTTCCCTTCGTCGCCATCCATAGGTTCCCAAGGACTCCAAAAAGTACTATCTTCCATTACACCATTGTAATATTGCCACTCATATTTAACTTGATTTGGCCACACATAATAAATCCGGTCTAAAAGTCCTTTCTTATTATATACATATCTAAAACCACGAGTACTATCATTAGACATATAATAAGAAGTATACATCGCGGGATATACATCTCCATATAAATGAATCCATAAGCTATCAGCTTTATTATCTGTATAATGGCCTACAATCGTCGTGATTTTATTTGAATCATAACTATTCAAATAAAACCAATAACCATCTTTATCACCAATCTCGTTTATGTTACCAACTGCCGAAATTTCACCACTACGAGATATTGCAATTCCGATATTTTCATTAGAAAATATGTATAAGACTACATTTATAACTAAACCTATAAATAGGATAATAGAATTAATATACTTCATTGTATTATTTCCTTTCTATTAATCGTTTATAACTATTATCGTGCTCTTCTTTAGCTTTATTGAAATCTGTTTGTGTAACAGAAGAATTTTCTAATTTTATAACATTCTGTAATTCATCCAAATACTTATACATAAAAGCAGTGCCTTCATCTTTTTTATTTTCATTTATGTAATCGCTATGATCATAATCGCCATGATTAGGTCCTGTGTTTTTCGTTGCAACATCTAACGCTTCTTTATATTTCCCTTGCTGCCATAGAGAAATGGCCTTAATATGATTATAGTGAATAAATAGTTCATGACCTAAAACAATTGCCATAAGCAACATACTTTCGTTATCAGGTAGTTCTTTGAATGATTCTGTATATATATATATTCTATCAATCAAATAATAATCATCAGGCACTGCTAACATATCTGATTCTTTTTTTTCTATAGAAGAAACGATCTTTGTTTTTTTGTCGCAACCAAAAATATTAGTACTTCCACGCTGATTTTGAATAGTATTTCTGTCAATAATTCTGAGAACATTTTGTTTAGTAGATAACAACTCTATTATTGACTTAAATGATTCTGTCTTTGACACATACTTATTAATAGCATTTCTAAGCGTCGCGCTTGCTATGCCATTTAGGAATGTAGGTGGCTTGGGTAGTTCTTCAGATGAATATGTGACGCCATCTTCCCACTTTTCAGTCATATATACTATACCCATCTTTTGTAATGGGTTCTCTTTTATCTTTTGTTCCCCTTCATCCTCATCCGCCAAGAACCCAAACAGCCCGCTGCCGTGTTTCTCATGCATCCAAGTCCACTGCTTGTGGTTCAGGGTGATGCCACTCTGGGTGTAGTCCATAAGGTTGGTGGTGGTGCCTTCGTCAGCACGGAAGCTCTCTGTATTGGCCGAGAAGGTGTGGTGCAGGGCAAATGCGCCGTGCGAGAGCTCATGGGCGAAGGTGCGCGCAACATCAAACTGCTCAAAAATGAAGCCGTGCTGGTAGCCAACAGGCATGTAACCTGAAACCACGGTGTTGTTGCCGTCAGCATCGAGTTTGGTAACAGAGCTTACCAAGAACAGATAGTAGGTGTCGTCATTGGCATCGGTCAGGGCGTTTATGGCGGCTTTCTCATCATCGCTGTAAACAGTGAGCGGGCCGCTGCCGCCATGCACAAAAGCGCTGCCGTCGGCGTAGTCAATGGTTATGCCGCTGTGGGTGCTATCTGTCCGCAAAGTTGTCATAGGCCAAAGGTAAGAAACTTTTTGCACTATTATGCTGACGGTGCTGAATGGGAATAGGTTGCGTATTGCACACTGCATCTCTACGTTACGCCCATTCCATAATTCTGCAGGCAGTGTTAAAATCGCCCCCTTGTTGCATGTTTTGGCCTTTCTTTTCTTTAGCGGACGGATTTTAATTTTTTTTTGCGGGGGGACACTATGATATACTGCAGTTGCATACAAAGCAGCCTTTAATCATATCCATACCCCGTACATTCTCCAAATTCTCCTATATCGGGATTAAATAATCTAGACTCCCAACAGCCGCCTATCGTACCTGCCAAAACAGCTTCCATTGTGAACCCATTTTTCGTATTATCAATCCATCGTATATCTTGAATAAACGTAGGATCGTCCCATGGATCTCTTGAATTAAAATGATGTGTTCTATTGGGTATTTCTATTTTCTTATATACACTACCATCCGCATTAAGGATGAAGGTTTCATACTTATAGTCCATATTTGCATTATAATATGAAACAACAACATAATTCATATCTGGTGTGGGAATAGTTCCACATTCAGAAATATTGTTTATGACAATGATTCTATTATCATATTTCCAACGTACACCAATAATTGTTAGTTTATCTTTATCCATATCTCTAATAAAAGCCATATGGAATACAGGATGCCTGCCAACAACATCATTGAATCTTATAGTGGCTCCAATATTATTATACCACTCAAAATCAGTAATTTTTCCTTTGTTCATTTCAATTCGACCCTCTCTAATTCTTTCAAATAGTTTGTCCACCCATTATTCCTCCAATTCATATCATTAGATATGATAAGTTCGTATTGTTGATTGCCTCCTTTGTATAATACAGGATTAAATAATATTGTTTTTGTTTCATCATTATACGTCATCTTATCAATAGGAAAATCAACTTGCGGGCCTACCACTCCATTACGAACACGCAATTCTTGTTTTACTGTATATTTTGCGCGAGTAGGCACCAATTCCAATTTTTTCCATCTTTCCAATACCGCCATATCCTCTCTTAGTTCTTTTATGGTTGTTATAGCATCATTCGATGCCCAAATTCCGGGGGTACTATTAACCCCACCCTTTTCCACAAAACCGTTTATCACCATATAAAATTCTTTGCCAGGATTTAGTATCTCTTCCGTGACAACACAATCATCTGTATATGGTGGATCTTTATGTATTCCCTTATAATACTCATTGACTTCTTTTCCTGTTAATTTTCGCCCTTCTTTGAAGCCCAAATCTATTGAATAGCCCTCTTCATTCTTTATGAGCCAATAGCCATTATCAAGTTCTTTTTCAACTTTACCATTGTAATGAGCTCCCCATTTTTTTACCATGAATTTGCCATTGGATATTTCTAATAATGGTATCCTGGATTCACTGACTCGGAATACTATAGATTTTCCATTATCAATGCACTCAACCACTTTTTTTTCTTCGGATGCAAATACTGCTATTAACTCTTCATATGTTTTTTTGAGTTCACCGGTTAGGTTGTCAGCGTATTTCGCAGTCTTCGTGGATGTTTCTCCCAATATCGCTTTAAGCTCTTCCTTCTGCTTTGGCAACAACTTTGGATTATCAAGACCTTTGCTTAAACCATTTATTATTTTAGGGAATTCATTGAGTACATTAGCACTTAATAATCCCATATTAATGTAGAACTCATATTTTTTATAGGCCTGACAAAAATCAGAAGAATCGTCTTCACATATTTTATCCAAACCTAATGTTGATATATCACCAAAGCCCAATATTAGCCTCGTTATATTTTGTGCAGTCACTTCTGATTTTAAAAGTTCAGAAGCACCACTAAGGCTCTTAAGGCCAAATGTCATCAAAGCAATATCTACCGTTGTCGCCCCAATTGCATTTATATCTTTATATATAGCATCTGTTTCGCCTTCTTGTGTTTTGTACAGGAAATAAAACAACGGTATGTCAATTTGTTTTTTACTTTCAATTTCCACACCTCTAATAACATCAAATGGATGTCCTTCACATAATAATTGGCCATCTGCCATTAATGCTTCTAAACCCAAACTTACTCCTCGGTATTTCTTGATATAAACGGATATTTTATCATCAGCTTCATATTTTGCATACGTATGATTTTTAATTGTGTATAGATATCCCCACATAAAAGACAAATCTTCATACCAAGGCGTACGTTGTTCCATTACACCCGGTTGTAAGCCTACCGCAACAATTTTTCTATCCGATATATTCTCTAATCCATCAGTATATACGTTGTTTAACTCATCAATGAACTCACATCTGTAATCATCCACTCTGTCATAAAGGGTTTTAAGTATAGAAGGATTCGAGTAAAAGAAAGATAATAACTCTCCCCTATCGCCTTTAGGTGTTGTCGCAATTAAATTAATTGTGATTTTCTGACGAGAGTCTTTTAAGGAATTATTATACCAATTAGTTTCCGATTGAATATTTTGGAGTATTTTTTTTCGATTATCAATACTTAAATATTGTAACTCACATGGGGAAGAATATTGTAAATCATCCAATGAAGCAAAATTAATAGACGTTTTAGGAATATGCAGTGAACCAAATAGATTATCTTTTGCAAAATCATATACATTTGAAGCGTCATTTTCTCCGGCTATAAGTAGTTTATAATCGTTTCCTGTCAGAGTTATAACTTTAGCATTTTCATTATATTCAATATTCTCAAGACTATAAACATCATCTATATAATTATTACTCAAATCAATTGCTTGCCCGAACATTGTATATAGAGTAGCCTTTAATTTAGCGTTTTTCGCGCATGGATTCCCTGCTAAATACAATTCAGAAACCAAATCAGAGACATTTGATGTTATCGTTGACGACGGGAGATATAGCCTAACATTTTTTTCCCCATTATTATATGCACAGTTGATAGTCTTTATTATGCGCGCTAGGGCTCTTGTGCTATTCTCTATAACCATTTCTCCTTCCTCCTCATCCGCCAAGAACCCAAACAATCCTGCACCATGTTTCTCGTGCATCCAACTCCACTGCTTGTGGTTTAGGGTTGTGCCTTCAGCATAGTCCATCAAGTTGTTGGTGCTGTATTGTGCGGCGTTGTAACTCTCTGTTTCTGTGCTAAAAGTATGGTGCAACCCAAATGCGCCGTGGCCTAACTCATGAGCCACATATTTGGCGGCTGGCGAGCCAAACAGGAAACCGCATTGGTAGCCAATGGGCATGTAGCCGGCAAGAATATCTTTCATTGCGGTGCCATCGGGGTTAAGGCGCGTAACGTTGTCAACTATAAATAGGTAACAAGTTTCATTATCAGCGTTTTGCAACGCTTTAATTGCATTTTTCTCGTCTTCGCTATACACTGAGAGTAAACCGCTTCCGCCGTGCACAAAATTTTCGCCATTGGCATATTGTATATTTATAGGTGTTGCAGTGCTCAGTTTCACGCTTGCCACGGCGGGTTTGAAAATCTTATTCAGCTCTTTTTCAAGAGTTTGTGCGTTTGGCGGAGTTGCGCCATTCACAGGCACAAGGCAGACTTGGATTTCTTTGGGTTCAAAAGTCAATAAGTTCAACTTTCCAACCACTTTTGTGGTGCTGTCGGTTTCGGCCATGTGCGCATAAACGGGTGTTTCGCTGGGCTGCGGCTCACCGCGCAGGATTATGTCGCCTTTCACTATTGCGTATGGCGCACCCATATTATTGCGGAAGGTTACGCCCTGCATTGGCTCGGCCTTAACGTTGTCCTGCTGCCACTGCGCCACGCTCTTGTAGGCCGGGCGGTAGCTGCCGCCTTCAAGCGGCGGGTAGATTTCGGGGTGGTTGTTGGTGGAAGCATCGTAAGCATCAAAGCCGTACTGCTGGTTGCCGCTCGGCTTGAAGACAACATCGCCGCTTGCGGCTATCTGCTTGTCTTTGGCCTGGCTGTCGTTTTTCAGCAGGGTGTTGTTCTTGCCGGTTTTGTGGTACTGCTCGGCGCTCATCAGGCGGTGGTCGCCTGTAACGGCCATCTGGTTGCCTTCAGAGTCTTCAATAAGTGTGTGGCCGGCGTTGCTCAGCCGCTGCGTAACGTCCAGCTCGGTGCCATCGGCAAGTACAGCTATGTAGTTGTCGTTCTGGTCTTTATAAATGGTCTGTATGGGATAGGTGAACTTGACTGTGTCGCGGATATAGTTGTCGTAGGTGGCGGCGGCAACGTTGTTTTTAATGCTCTCAATAGCTTCGGCAACGGCTGCGGGGTTAACCATCAGGCCGTCGTTGCGCACGCTGCGCCACTGGCCGTCG
>JAEEGL011975319.1_pt1 | contig 15081 bp, 10 predicted proteins | sample 9134231 | NCBI WGS metagenome assembly JAEEGL01 (sample SAMN16246548, study PRJNA631951) | gut metagenome | biome: gut microbiome; feature: rumen; material: fiber-attached | host: Bos | place: Iran: Karaj | collected 2018-10 | reverse complement strand
TCGTTTTCCACTTTTGTTTCCTCCGTTTTTGCTTCGTCTTTTACAACCATCGCTTTAGAAACAAACTGTTTTATAAAATTGATGTTACTTTTATGGCCCGGTTTCTCAGCTACTATTTTTGCTTTAATAGGCTTACCCGCTAAAAATATATCACCAATTAAATCAAGTATTTTATGACGAACAAATTCATCTTCAAATCTTAAAGGATCTTTATTATAAATCCCTGTAGGCCCTATAACTATAGCATTATCCAAACTGCCACCTTTAGCCAACCCGTTGGATTGAAGAGCTTCTATTTCAAAATCAAAACAAAATGTTCTTGCCGGTGCAATATCGTTTAAATACTTTTCTCTTGTTATCTCAAATGCAGCATGCTGATGTGATAAAAACGGATGGTCAAAACCTATAGTACAATCTATTTCCAATTTATCGTTCGGATAAGCCGTAATTTTAGTTTTACCGTCAGTAAACATCACAGGCTCTTTAATCGTATAATATTCTCTTTCTTCATCAAGTTCTTTAATTCCCGCTTCCAAAATCTTTTGTGCAATTACTTTCGCACTGCCATCAACGATAGGCGGCTCATTGTTATTTATTTCTATTATCAAATTATCTACACCCAAAGCAAAGCAAGCAGATAATATATGCTCTATTGTATGAATTTGAACATTTCCCTGCTGAATTGTAGTACCTCTTATGGCAACATCAGTGGATAAACTGCTCCAGTCAGCTTTTATATCCGGAGTTCCGGGTAAATCTGTTCTTACAAAATGAATGCCAGTATTTTTAGATCCCGGCTTAAAAATCAACTTACTTTTGTTGCCTGTGTGCAACCCTACACCTTCAATTGAAAATTCTTTATCGATCGTTGTTTGTTTTGCCATTTCGTTATTCCTCTATATTGAGCTTTTTAACTATTTTTTTTATTTGAGAATATATTTTGGGCAACTTTTTAATAACCGCAAATGTCTGCAAATGTTCTTTTATCGGTTGAAGAGGAAATCCAACAACTACTTCACCGTCTTTCACATTGCCGCTAATACCGCTCTTTGCCCCAACCATAACATTGTTGCCTATATTTACATGTCCTACTATACCAACTTGTCCCGCGAGAGTAGTATGATTACCGATTTTTGTGGAACCTGCTATTCCAACCTGTGCAACAATTATTGAGTTGTTCCCCACATGCACGTTATGTGCTATCATTACAAGATTATCAATTTTTGTATTGTCTCCTATTTTTGTAGTCGTACCGGGAAGAGTTGCTCTGTCAATAGTGGTATTGGCACCTATTTCGACATTATTACCTATTTCCACATAACCAAGCTGAGGTTTTTTTAACATTTTCTCACCCATCGGAATAAAACCAAACCCCTCTCCACCGATGATTGCACCGGAATTTATTATACAATCATCACCGATTACGGAATCTTCTCTGATTGTTACATTGGGATATATTATACAATTTTTACCTATTCTTACATTTTCACCGATGAAAACATTAGCCATAATTTTTGCATTATCACCGATTTTTGTTTTCCCTTCAATGACAACATTATGACCTATAGACGGATTTTGTCCCAATTCAACACTATCATCAATACTTGCCTTAGGACTAATTCCGGGCTTTATCTTTGCCAGCTTTTCTTTATACATTATCGTCAAAAATTCTCCATAAGCCAGCTGCGGGTCGGACACAACGATAAAATTTTTATCCTTGTATTGACTATAGTCAAACTTATCCGCAATTAAAACTGCGGCGGCTTTTGTATCTTTCAAAAAATGGACATATTTGTCATTACCTAAAAAAGTTATCTCATCATTTTTTGCATCTTCCAAAGTATTTATTCCTTTTACGGCTAAATCTTCAGAAATTTCCGTCTGCAAAACAAGATTACCTTTAACCAAACCCGCAATTTGTTTCAATGTTAAATTCATTTATTTTTCTCTCTTTGTTATATTAAAAAAAATTTTATATCGTAAAGTAGAACTGCTGCAAATCTTCTCCTCGTTTATGATTAAGGCAGTAACCCCAATCAAGCCTTAACGGAAAAACAGGTGTTGCAAACCTGATACCAAAACCGACACCGGACTTCAAGTAATATTCATTATTGTCATCGTTATCTGTACCAAAGCCGAAATTAACATGGTTAATATCTTTCCATGTACCTCCAATATCGTAGAAAAATGCCCCTTGAAGAATAGTCCTTCTCTTTTCTTGAACTATAGGGAATTTATACTCAACATTGGCTACAGTCATTATTTTTCCACCATTGTAAGGGCCGACTTCAGTTCTGTACTTATAACCTCTTATTGTATCGGCACCACCGACATAATATTTTTCATACAGAGGCACATCGGAAGATTCTCCGTAACTTTCTATCCAGCCTGCATTTATATTTATGGATAAAACAAACTTCCATATCGTCGGAAAGAACCAAGTTCCTCTTACAGAATTTCTTACATAATTAACATTCCCGCCGAAAGGTCCGCCAGCAACATTGATGCCGTAAGAGTACCTAGCTCCTCTTGAAGCATCATAAATATAATCTCTTGAATCATAAACTATCTGTGCTCTAACGCTGGATGTTCTGTCTTTCGCAAGATCCGGATCATTAAATATCTCTTGTTTCAACTCGTCAGAATCTATATCGTACAATCTTACATACTCATAAGTATAACCAAAAAGTAAAGACAATTTATCATTAAGTCTCGGGCTTACCGATAAAGAACCTCCGATTCTGCCTTCTCTGTAAGCATCGCTGGTATTATGATAATCTCTTAAACGAACTATATCGTAAACAGATACACCCAAACTCATAGGTTTACCCAAAAACCAAGGTTCTGTCCAATCTACTTCATAATTCTGTCTTCTTGCACCAAACTCCCACAACAGGTTAAGTCTTTGTGCTCTGCCGAATAAATTCATATGCTGCAATTGAATTGAACCAACAAATTTATCAACAGAGGAATATCCCGCACCGGCAGTTATCATACCGGGTTTACCCTCGGTGATATTAAAAGCTAAATTCATAATATCATTTGAACCTGTGGGAAGAATATTTGGCTCTGCACCATCAATAAAACCTAAATTATAAATCTTTTCCATACTTCGTCTTACTTTTCCGGAAGAAAAAACATCACCGGGTTTAAGCAAAACTTCTCTTCTGATAGTTAAATCCTTAGTGCTTGTCAATCCGTCAATATAAATATCTCCGACATAAACAATATTATTTTCCTGAATATTGTAAGTTACATCAACAAGCCTGTCATTTTTTGTATATTTATATATTTTCCTTTCCGCATTTTTCTTTTTTCTCTTATTTCTTCTGTTAATCCTTTTTGTATCTTCAAGAGGAATTTTTTTCTTTTCTTTCTTTACCTCTTTTTTCTTTTGCTCATCTTCAGGCAACTCTGTTTTTTGAAAATCGGGAGCAATGTATGAATGCAGATAACCTCTATCCGAATAATCATCATAAATCCCGTTTAATAATTCAAGTATCTTTTCCTGATTAAAAATCTCTTTCTTTTTTATTGAAGAATGTTTTAACAAATCTTTAGAAGAAACAACATAATTACCATCAAAAGAAATATCTCCTACTCTGTATCGCATACCTTCATCAATCGTAAGGTAAATAAACATTTGCGTTCTTTCATCATTGTATTTTATTACGGGTTCGGATACGGACATATCCATAAAACCACGATTTTTATAAAAAGCAGTTATTGAAACAATATCACCTTTTAATGTATCTTCTTTGAAAACTTTCTTTGCTTTTGTTTTGGCTAATTTTTTAATTTTTTTGGGATTAAAACTTTCTACGCCGTCAACATATAAATCACCTATCAAAATTTTATTGTTTTCGGTAATAAGAAAAGTTATTGTCATTCTGTTGGTATCAGCATCGGTAGTAGGATATACTTCCATTTGACAATCTGCATACCCTTTATCTTTGTACAAAGTTAAAATTTTTCTCTTTGTTTCTTCGAGTTCAAAAAAACTATAAAAATCTTTTTCCTTTAAAGTAGATTCACTCTTCAATTTTCCTGCAGAAAATTGTTTGTTGCCCTTAAATATTATGCTCTTTATATATGGTTTTTCGGCAAGTGTAAACTTTACGGTTTTAGTATCCTTATCAACGGAAATTTCGGCATTATCAAAATATCCGAGTCCCAAAATTGTTCTTAAATCTTCTCTTGCCGCAGTAGCAGAATAAACTTTGCCTTTTTTCATTTTTATTTCAGAACGGACAGCTTTCGGCTTCACATTTTGAAGCCCGTCAAAAACTACATTTTTTATTCTGAAAATATCATCCGCTGCAAACAAAGATGGTATCGTAAATAATATAAATAAAAACGATAACAAAAATTTTTTCATTATATTTGTATACTCTTGAAATTATCTATGATTTAATATCTTCGTTATTTTATTAAAAAATGAGGAAATAATCAATAAAAAAATCGCCCTATGGCGATTTGGAAAGGTTAAAAGGTCAGGAATCTTGTTGTTGTTATTAACTACAAAAAACAAATTATAAATTGGGACTTTGTATTTCATATAAAATCACTGCACTGGCACACGATACATTAAGCGACGATATTGTATTCTTTTGAGGTATTGTAATGATAAAATCACATTTTTCCTTTATTTTTTGATGTATTCCGAAACCCTCACTGCCCATTACTAAAACGGAAGGAAAAGGAACTTTTGTTTCATTTATTTTTCGGTTACCATTTTCTGCCCCCAATATCCAAAAACCTTCCTCTTTAAGTTTTAATATTGCCTGTGAAGAATTTGTTACTCTTGCTATTTTTATATACTCTACGGCACCTGCGGAAGTTCTCTCCACGGTTTCATTTATTGTAGCACTTCTCCATTTGGGAATTATTATACCATCAACACCAAAACAAACAGCATTTCTAATAATTGCACCTAAATTATGCGGATCTTCTATTCCATCAAGAAGTAACAAAAGTCCATTTTCTTTATTTTTGGCAATACTTATCAAATCTTCAAGTTCCACATATTCCGTTGCGGAAACTTCAGCGACAACACCTTGAGTATTTTCATTTTCAAATTTATCAAGTTTTTCCGGAGGTACACTATTAACAACAACTCCCTTATTTTTGGCAAGTTTTATAATTTCAGAAATACTGCTTCCGTGAGCCGTCTTTGAAACCAAAATCTTATTTATAGTTCTGGTCCCTGACTTTAAAGCCTCTAAAACTGCATTACGACCAAATAATTTATCTGACATTTTTCTCTCGTTTATATCTTTTTAACAAGTGTCGATGTTCCGTCTTTATTGTCAATAATCTTATATCCAAGTTCGGAAAGTTTATTTCTGCATTCATCGGCAACTACCCAATTTTTTTCTTTTCTTGCCTGATTTCTTTTATTTAACAATTCTTGTAAATCCGAAGAAGTTACATCCTCTTTCAATACTTTTATTCCCAATGCTCCTTCCAAAATATCCTCAAACAACCACTTTGCCTGTTTCAATAATTTTATTTTTTCAGAAGACAGGTTATTCAAAATTATATTTTTCAGCTCGTGCAAATGTGATAAAGCTCTCTCAAAATTAAAATCATCATCAAGAGATTCTATAACCTGCTTTTGAATTTTTACTAAATTTTCATCAGTCAAATTATCATCATTTTCTTTTGTTAAAGCGACAAGCCTGGAGTATGCCTCGTCAAGTCCCTGCAATGCCGCCCGTGCGGAATTCAAATTTTCATTGGAAAAATCAAGCGGCGTTCTATAATGCTGTGTAAGTAAATAATACCGAACTACTCTCGGATCATACTGTTCAAAAATATCTTTTAAAGTAAAAAAATTTCCCAAACTCTTAGACATTTTTTCTTTATTTACGGTAACAAAACCATTATGCAGCCAATAATTTGCGAATTGCTTTCCGGTACAAGCTTCACTTTGTGCTATTTCATTTTCATGATGAGGGAATATCAAATCTTGTCCTCCTCCATGAATGTCAATAGTGTTTCCTAAAAGTGTCGTTGCCATAACGGAACATTCTATATGCCATCCGGGACGTCCGTTTGCCCATGGGCTTTCCCAAGAAACTTCTTTAGGCTCATTTTCTTTTGTCTTTTTCCACAATATAAAATCATACGGATTTTTCTTCTTGGAGTCTTTTTCTACTCTTGCACCAACCATCATCTCTTCAAATTTTCTTTTGGAAAGTTTCCCATATTCGGGAAATTTATCAACGGAAAAATAAACATCTCCTTCAACATTATAAGCGAAGCCTTTTTCTTCAAGTTTTTTTATAAACTCTACTATCTGAGGAATCATTTTTGTTACCTGCGGATAAGCATTTGCTTTTATAACATTCAGCTTATCCATCTGAGCAAAATAATCATCAATATAAGTTTTTGCAAGTTCTATGGGAGAAATATGTTTCTCCAATGAACGATTGATAATTTTATCGTCAACATCGGTAAAATTCTGCACATGATTAACAGTATAACCACTCCTAATAAAATGCCTTTTAATTACATCAAAAGTTACATAAGCTCTTGCATGTCCTAAATGACAAACATCGTAAGGTGTAACACCGCAAATATATATGGAGACCGTTTTTTCCTTTATGGGCTTAAACTCTTCAACTTTATTAGTTAATGTATTATAAAATCTAATCATTTTTTTATTTCCTTATTTTTATCATTAATTGCAAATTTTTAGTTACTTGTTGCTAATTTTTTAAAATCTCTTCCGGACGGATTTTGGAAAATAAATAAATCAAATTCCCCTATTACCGAAAAAATATGATCGAAAATATCTGCCTGACAAACTTCATATTTTAACCAATTGGCAGTATTTGTAAAACAATAAATTTCAAGAGGAAGACCCTGCGGTGTCGGATCAAGCTGACGAACAAAAGCCGAAAAATCTGTATTTATGTAACTTCTCGTCCTTATATATTGCTGACAATAAATTCTAAATAAACCTATATTTGTCAAATATCTGCCGTTATACATACTTTCTTTTATGTTGTGCTTTTTGTTATATTCCTCAATTTCCGATTCTTTATTATCAATGTATTCTTTTAAAAGTTCAAATTTTCTTAATTTATTTAACATTGCCGTATCGACAAATTTTACACTTTGCATGTCAATAAAAATACTTCTTTTTATTCTTCTTGCACCGGCCTCCTGCATGGCACGCCAATTTTGAAAAGATTCCGATATCAAACTGTAAGCCGGAATCGTAACTATCTTATTGTCCCAATTTTTTACATAAACTGTAGTCAACGAAATATCAATAATCGTTCCATCAGCACCATGTTGAGGCATTTCTATCCAATCACCCATTTTTACCATTTTGTTCATCGATATCTGCCAACCTGCAGTAAGCCCCAAAATAGTATCTTTAAAAACTATCATTAAAACAGAGGCTATTATACCTAATGCAGAAACAAAATATGTAGGTTCTTTACCAATAGTATATGCAAAGATCATTAAAAACCCAAAGAAATTAATAAATATTTTTATAAATTGAATAAAACCCTTTATAGGAATCTCTTTTCTAGTATCATGAACAATCTGTATTACCGTCAGTACCTTATTAACAGTAATAATAAGACATATTAAAAAATAAATATTTATAATTTTATTTGCTAAATGGTGAAGATGAATATATTTCGTCGGAAAAAATATTTCGGAAACAAAATTTGCAATAAAACCTGCGGCCACATACCCGCATACCGCAAAAAAATTGGATTCTCTTAAAGCATATGTCCATCTTTGACTTTTAAGTTTAAAATATTTGCTGTTAATAAACTTCATCGACAATGTTTTAGACAAATAAAAAATCACATACAAGAATAAAACAAGAAGAACTATCGTGATTATTATCGACGACATTTTTACATACTGTTGAGGGAAACCCAAATATTTCAATAAAAGTGATATATATTCCATAACGGCGTTATTATACAAAATTTTTTTATTTTTTTACAGGAATTTATATGATTTTATTTTAGAGAAGTGTTGTTATTTATTAAACAAAACTAATAATAATTAACAATATATCTTAAAACTCGTATAGGGAAACTTAAAACTCTTTGTAACAATGTGGGACAAATAACATGAGAACAATTGTACAAATAATTTATCGGATTGGAAAATATCTCCCTAAAAGTGGGCTTATAGCTAAACAAAGGGAAATACCTTATTTGATCCGGAGTAGTATAAATACCAAGCATATTTTTATAATCATTTTTCGTATAATTTTTTAAAAAATTATTAATCCATACTGTTGTATCTTGTGAATTTATAAAAACATTTCTATCTTTAAAAAAATCTTTAATATTCTCGGCAAAATCCAATATACCAATATGTAAATACTTATATGTTTCTATTATCTTTTTTTCATAATTATTGATATTTTCATAAATTATATTAAAATCTTTGTTTATCCCAAGTATAGGCGGAGTTGGAGCAGTAAATAAAAATTCAACGATTTCCCAATTAAACTCTTTAATTCCTTTCCTATTAAAAACAAGTACGTTAATAGTATCCGAGACCTTTTTTGAAAAACTCTGAAAATACAAACCATAAAAATTCTTATGCTTTAATGAATCTACACATAACTTTTGTGCCGAAAAATTAACGGCACAATCATCAAGAATTAAAATATTTTTACTATTATCACACTTATTTTCTAAATATTTATCAAATAAATTAAGTTGTTCCATAAATAACTTATCTATTTGCTCTTTATTTTTTAAATAAAAATCTTTTGAATCGTACACATTAAAAACTTTTTCTGCTAGAATCTTATTATCAGGATAAAAATTTTTTATAAAAAGTAAAACTTTATAATAAAAAATTAAATCCATCGGATAAAATTTATTTATAATTTTATCAATAAATTTTATATTCAAAATTTGTTTCAGAAAAGACAATAATCTATAGAACAGATATTTTGTGTGGGAATAGGTATTATTCTCATTGTTAATTAATTTATTTATTGAGTTTTGAATTCTACTAAAAACAACATAATCTGTTTTTATACCCGGAGCCAACAAATTAAAAATTTTTTCAAAAACATATCCACCTCTTGCAACAAAAAAAACTTTCTCAATATTATTTTGTTTTACATAATCTATCGCAAATCGGCAGAAAGAATATGCAACCATTCCACCTATATTAAATCCTAAATTATAAAAATAATTTTTTTGATTATTTAAATATTTTTGTTTATGCCAATTAATTGCACAAACTGCAGTTGATATCGACAAACCTAATGTCAGATTATTATTTTTTATCAAGTTTTTAAAAGTAGAATTGTTATTTACAAATTGTTCTTTTATTTTTGTATATAAGAAAGATTTAATTCCAACAAATTTAGGAATTAAAAAATCAGATATTCTGTTATCGCCTATATGTAAAATTTTCCACGGACCGGTATTAAAATCATTAATAACTTGTTTATATAATTTGCCACTAAATTTTGTTTTTTTATATTCACAAGACAAATAAATTTTTGAATATCCGTTTATATTCAACTTTGACAAAACTTTTTCTATAAACTGTATCGGAAGATACATATCCGATGTAATTATAATTTTCTTATTTAAACTTTTGGCATAATTAAAAAAATCTATAACTTCGGCATTAATTTGCAATACATCATATTCCAACTCTAGTTCCTTTTCTTTAAAACTACGATATTTTTCCGGAATAAATTGATATATTCTATCTAAAGTTGTATCTATGCCAAAACCGAGATTTTTTCTCGATAATTTTTCCGCTTTTATTCTTTCTTTGCAAAAACCTTTTGCATTATACAAATATTCCAAATGTAAAAATAAATCCTTTGGTTGCCAATACGGGCGAATAATTAGCGTATCAAACAAATCAAAAGAAATTATTTCGTATTGTTGAATTTGTTTTTTCATTTTGTTCATTTTTAATGTTTAACTTTTTTAAAATATCTACAATAAATTTTACAAATTTGTCACCAAAAATTTTTACTAATAGATTGTATGTTTTCATTTGTAATGTGTACCAAGAACCATAAAAATGATGAATAGAATATGTGTTTTCGGTAATTATCAACTTTTGAATATTATAATTTTTAGGGCAAAAATAATCTTTGGGAAATATTAAACAATTTTTTATATTTTGCTCGGTATTATTAAGTTGTAATCCATATTTGACACATGTATTTGTTATTCTATATGTATTTGGCGTTATATCAAAGCTTCCATCCTTTTTTATAAAATGAAGTTGTTCATATTCTAATAAACATTCTTTAAATAAATTAAAATTCTGTTCACAAGCCATTATACCTGTTTGAATTATATCATCCGTTTCAAACCCGGAAAAAGCTTTGTATTTTAAAAAAGCATCTATTGGTCTTATTATCTCAACATCAAAGTCCATATAAATACCACCCTGATTTACTAAGGCATAAAGCCTTGCCACATCAGACACGAAAGCATATTTGCCCATTTCATATGCTTCCTTCGTATAAGAACAATAATTTATGTCAAAATTATGTTCATTCCACTTTATTATTTCATAATCCGGGCAATACTTTTTCCAACTTGCCATACATTTCTTGGCAAGTTTTGGTAAGGGCTTTTTCCCAAACCAACAATAATGGATTTTTTTTGGAATCATTTATTGCCTACTTTAATGCTAAAATTCATAAAAATTTTGGGATACAAATAAAAAACAGTTATACTTTATCTTTAATGTACTTATACTTACAACATATTTTTTCTTTTACATATGCCAAAAAGCCTAAAGGCAAAAACAGATAATCATATATCGGAATATCATTACTGCATAAATATGTTTTGTTTTTACAAAAAAATAAATATTTAAAATACATACAAATATCTATTTTTTTCTTTGTGCATTTATATTTGTTATAAAAAAGTTGTGTTGCTCCTATCGGATTTTCTCTCAAATTTTTACACATGTTTTTAGTTAATCCATTTGGTAAATATTCCGTAAAATAAATATTTTTATTAAAAAACCTTAAAATATATTTATCTGCGGACATTTGACTCCAAACAAAATCTTCACCTAAAAATTTTTCTTCCTCAAATTTTGGAAAGGGATATTTTTTTAAAATATTTGTCTTAAAAACTTCTGCCATATCTCCTTTAATCTTATATTTAGTTCTTATATCCATCATAGAACAATCAATAGTTTCAAAAGGGAAAATACCGCCAATTCTGTTCCCGTTATGATAAGCTCTCATTCCGCTTACACCTGCAAATTTATCATCATCTTTGATTTGACTATAAAAAGTATTTATTTGTTCTATAGCATTATTAGATAAATAATCATCACTATCGACTATAAAAAACAATTCCCCTTTAGCAAGTTTTACTCCAGTATTAATTGCAATATGTTTACCACTATTTTTTTGTTTTACATAAGTTATTTCTAAATTATTTTCCAATTTCCATTTATCAAATAATTGTTCGGTATTATCCGTACTACCATCATCAACTATAATCCATTCGAAATTTTTATTTGTTTGTTTTAATAAACTTTCATAAAGCTTAACCAATATATGTGCTCTATTATAAGTTGGTGTAAAAACCGTTATCATTTCCCATTCCCGTATAACATAATTCTATAATCAGCCCTTTAAAAATTTATATGACTTATATGGAACAAGTATTGTCCCTGTAAATAAAAATGATAAAGCCAGCCCAATTATTATACCATTTAAGCCATATTTCAGTGATAAAAAATATTGTGCAAATATGCTAATTAATGCTTGTATAGGCATGTATATCCAAAATATCTTTAAATAATTTATGCTTTCTAAAAACACTACATAAGTACCACAGATTATTCTGGCGACAAAATATAATATAAACAGCAAAAAAAAGCTATAAGACAAATTATAATTTATTGTAGGCAGCAAAATTTTAAAAATTATATTTTTAAAAATAAAACTTAAAACTATAGTTAAAGTCAACAAACTAATTCCAAAAATTAAATATCTTTTTAACTTAACTTTTAATTCCTTAAAATTACCACTATGATATAATTCCGCACTTACCGGCCAAAATGCTGTCAATAAACACCAATATATTATAAATGCTGTAAAAAATATTTTAGTAAATACACCGTACACCGCAATATCACTGGAACTAACGGTTTTTGCCATAATAAAATAATCAATTTCACAAGCAAACATGCCGATTATATCTATTCCGCCAAATTTTAAAGCTCTGCCAAATAAATTATTTAGAATATTCTTATTTATTCTAAAAATATTTATTATCGAATTCTTGAATACTGTTATAAACAAATACCCCAGTAGTAATAATTGCGGTATTGTGTAGCATAAAACTATTTTTAATATTTTATTATTTTCACTTTCCGTATTTACAATAACAAGCATTACACAAAAAGAAACAATATAAGCAATTGAAGTTAAAATATTAGGTATTACTCCTTTCTGTAATGCATAATAAATTTTAGTCGAGATATTTACAACTCCTACAAGTATAAGCAATATCAGTGAGACTAAAACTACATTAACGGTTTGTATATTTAAAATATCCGCATATTTTTTCAATATAAAATTCTGTATAGGATGATATAAAACCAAAGATAAAATAAGTGCTATTATTGTGAACAATATTATTATTTGAAATGCGGAATTTATATAAGGTTGATAATCTTGTTTTTTTACTCTAAATTCGGAAATATAATTTTGAAGAGTATTCCCTATGCCAAAATCAGATAAAAAACACCAAGAAGAAAATGACAGAAGGACAAGATATACTGCATAACTTTCCGTGCCCAAATAAGGCAACAGAAACCTTATTGCAACTAAATTAGTGGTTGCAAGTATTGCCTTTGCCACCCACGCACTTATTGTAACTTTTAAATGATTCGGTAAATTTGTTATAAAACTAAATATTTTCATTTTTTATCATATTCTCTTCAAATTTTTTTTATAAAAATCGTATAAAATTTGTATCCCGCATTTATAGGAAGTAAATCTTAAATTTTTCACTTCATCCAATAATATAACATTGTCACCGGTATATTCATAATTTAACCCGGCATTTTTTATTACAATTTTATTTTTATATTCACTGATTTCATTTACAATACCTGATATAGTAATCAAGTCTATACTTTGTGTGGGAGTAACATTAATTATTTTAGAATTGGGATTATGATTGATAAAATATTCCACAATCTTACATAGATCTTCAATATATAAATAATCAAAAACAACATTTTGATTTATAATAATATCTTCTTTCTTTAAGTTCTGATTTATGGCATAACTTACAAATCTGGATAATAATTCATATTTACCATAACAAGCAAAAATTGTTAAATTTAAAATATTATTTGTTTCTAAAATTTTTTTTGTTATTAAATATTTTGAATAACCATAATAGTCTTTAGGTATATTTTTGCCGAAATCACATTCTTTTATTTTTTGCAAATTTCTATTTTTATCATATTGTGCCCCTGATCCGAAAAAGATCATTCTTTGATCTGACACATTTGAGCATAAATTATCAAACATTACTAAATTATCATCAATAATTTGTTGAGAATCTTTTATTCCTCGTAAGCCCCCTCTATTTGCACAATGTATAATAAAATCTGTCTTGTTATTTTGAAAGTATTTTTTTACTGCCGAAGAATCAAGCAAATTCAGTTCTTTACTTGATGGAGTTAGCAGATTATATTTTACCGACAAAAATTCTTTTAAGTTCTTACCTATAAAACCATTAGCGCCTGTAATTAATATATTTTTCATCTTCATTATTTTATTAAATTATTTTCAACTTCTTTTTCATCCAAAAAAGGATACATATTTTCTATCGGCATAGAAATCATGGAGCCATTTTCAAGTTTTTTAGAAGACACTCTTGGCAAAGTTTGCATTTGTAAATCTATAGCAACATCACAAACACAAGGACCATCATAACATAAAATTTCTTCTATTTTTTTATTAAGATCTTTTTGATTCTCTATCCTATATGATTTTATACCATAAGACTCCGACACCATCTGTATATTCGGTAAGGTTACTCCGCTGGTTCTTCCACTTCCGACATAATGAGCATTGAAATGATTATTTTGCATATTTCTTATCGAGCCGTAGCCGTCGTTGTTTAAAATAAAATATTTTATCGGTAAATTTAATCTTCTAACAACTTCCAACTCTTGAATATTTAAAAAAAATCCACCATCGCCGTTTATGCAAACTGTCCTTCTTTTACCACTGGCAATACAGGCTCCTATACTTGCCGGAAGGCCAAAACCCATAGAGCCTAAACCCTGGTTATTTAAAATTTTTTGACCTTTCTTTACTTTAAAAGATTGACATGTAACTTCACTGCAACTTCCAGAACTTCCGGGGACCAAAACATCTTTTTCTGACATTTCTTTTGATAAAACATCAATTAAAACATAAGAATTAACATTTTTTTCTAATTTTAAATACTCTTCCAATACCAACGGATATTTGTTTAATAAAGTTTTACAATATTTTATCCAACCATTATCTTTATAATTAATTTTTTCTTTGTTTTTATATAATTTTTCTACAAAATATTTCGCATCACATACAATTTTTACATTTACATCCATATTTAACTTATTTATTTCATTCTCGTCTATATCAACAATAACCTTTTTTGCGTTTTTGGCAAAATTCTTATGATTAAATGCAACTTGAGGAAAATCCATTCTTGCACCAACAGATATAAGCAAATCGGAATTTTGTAAATTAAAATTTGCACCTCTGGAAGCTATAGAACCCGGTCTTCCTATAAACAAAGAATCGTTTTCATCTAACAAATCAATTGTTTTCCATGTAGTTAAAACAGGAATGTTTAAAATTTTTACCAGTTCTAAAAATTTTTCTTGTACATTGGACAAACAAATTCCGTTACCCGCAAAAAACACAGGCCTTTTAGACTTGTTTATCAATTCTATAACTTTATTAATGTCATTATCTATATTTTTTATATGTTTATCTTGGTTATTCTTCGAAGAGTTGAAAAAAGATTTCAATTTTGTTTCATCTATATTTGCGCCCTGTACATC
>JAEEGL011506338.1_pt1 | contig 15081 bp, 14 predicted proteins | sample 9134231 | NCBI WGS metagenome assembly JAEEGL01 (sample SAMN16246548, study PRJNA631951) | gut metagenome | biome: gut microbiome; feature: rumen; material: fiber-attached | host: Bos | place: Iran: Karaj | collected 2018-10 | reverse complement strand
TGGGTCCATAAGGAAGCCTACAAGAATCCAGCCCTGAGGATTTTGAATTTCGTCGATTGTCAGGTTACCAGAGTCTACTTTATCTACAGCTTCCATGATGTCATCAAAGTTAGGGAACTTTTCTTTTCCGCCGTAGTATTCATAAATAATTCTTGCGCAGGAAGGAGTGATGCGGCTTTCTCCTTTATATTTGCCTTCGAGCTCCTGACGCTCAAATTCCGAAGAATGATGATCAAACCAGAGTCCGCAGCCTGGAACAAAAGGAACATTTGCAAGACAGTCATTTTCTGTTATTTCTACAAGTCCATCCTGAAGGTCTTTTGGATGTGCGAATTTCCAGGTATCAATAACACCGGCCTCTAAAAGTAAAGCGCCACAAACAAGGCCATCAAAATCTGAACGTGTAACAAGTCTCATTGCCATAAAAAACTCCTTTAGCAATAATTATACACCCATTTTTTTGAAAAAAAAAGAAAATAGTGCGGTTTTTGTGTACTTTGTGATGGAATTTTATTATATTACATATAGAAGAAAACAGTTTTTAATACATATAGAGGTACTATAATGGCAAATAAAAAAATCCCTATTACACTTTTGTGCGGATATTTAGGTGCTGGAAAAACTACACTTTTGAACCGCGTTCTTACAAATCAAAAAGGCTACAAAGTTGCAGTTATTGTAAATGATATTGGCGAAGTAAACGTTGATGAACGCCTTATTTCTAAAGAGGCAAAGATTGAAGATTCAAGCAGTCTTGTTCCTCTTACTAACGGATGTATCTGCTGTACACTCAAAACCGATATGGTAAATCAGATTGAAAACCTTATGAAGAGCGGCAAGTTTGATTACATTTTGATTGAGGCTTCAGGTGTTTGCGAACCTATGCCAATTGCTCAGGCTATTGAAACTATTGAAATTGGTAAGCTTGATAACGTTGTTGGAGTTGTTGATGCAAGCCGTCTTGTAGAAGAGTTTGATGAAGGAAAAGCTCTTTTGAAGGAAGGCATTGACGAAGAAGACATTGAATCGCTTTTGATTCAGCAGATTGAATTCTGCTCTACTTTGATTGTTAATAAGCGAGACCTTGTAACTGATGAACAGATGAAAATGGTTCGTGCAGTAATCAACAAGATTCAGCCAAGCGTTAAGGTTTTTGAAACAACAAAGTGCGAAGTTCCTGTAGAAGAAATTATTGGAACAGACCGTTTTGATTTTGAAACAGTTTATGCAAGTGCAGGCTGGGTAAAGGCTTTGGAAGAGCACGATGAACATGAGGATGATGATGACGATGATCACGACCATGATGAACACGAACATCACGACCATGACCACGAAGAACATGAACACCACCATCACCATGAGCACAAGCACGAAGGCGAAAGCGAAGATGAATATGGAATAGGTTCATTTGTTTACTACCGCCGCCGCCCATTCAACCGCGAAAAGCTTGACCGCTATGCAAGCAACTGGCCAAGAAACATCATCCGTTCAAAGGGTGTTGTATGGTTCAGCGATGAAGACGACATGGCATACGTTCTTGAAACAAGCGGTCGTCAGATTCAGGCCGGATACTCTGGAAACTGGCTTGCTTCCTGCCCTCCTGCAGAACAAAAGCGCGTACTTGCCGAAGAACCAGAAATGAAAAAAGACTGGGACGAAAAAGTAGGCGACCGCATGATTAAGATGGTAATCATTGGAAGACATCTTGATAAGGATCAGATTTGTAAAGATCTTGATGCTTGTCTTGACGACTAATAATTCCAATAAAATAACTTATCTAAAATACTTTGGGAGGTACCATCTAAGGATGGTACCCACCATTGGCTTTCCTTTATAAACATACACTGGTCTGTGTTGTTAAAATCCTTTTTATAATCTATTGAATGAGACGAAGCATAAACACTTGAATCTATTACTGAAATTAAATGGATTCCTATTTGTGCGTGTTCTGAGTCTGGAGTAGTAGCGGCTCTGTCTATAGACGCTGAAAGATTTTTTGATGCCTGCTGCAGTTCTGCATTTGAAGAAGCTGAATACTGCTGTGCCATAGCATGTATATCAATAAATAAATCACAAGGATACTGGCGGTAGCTGTAAGATTTGATTTGCAAAAAATCGTCCAGAATTGAATTTCGGGTTTGAGCTGATGTTATTGTGCCAGAAAGTCTTTCTGCAAAAGTTTCAAACTTTTCCATCACATCATAGAGCTTTGCATTATCAAAGATTGTTGTATTAACTAAAGAACATTGGGCCATAATTCTGGCAATTTCTTTTGGAGTAAAACTGCATTCCGAAAGATCTTCCAGCAGATATCTATAATTCCACCCTGCAGAAGGAGAAACGCCGGGACTTGCAACTGTGTACGCTGCGTGATTTTTAATTTCATATACGTTTTCAAAAACACCCGCAAAACAAGTATCAAAACCTATAACACACAAACCCTGATTTTTTAGAGCGCGCCCCATTTGAGAAACACTCATATACGAACCTGATTTGTCATCGATTGCAACTGCGCGGGAAGAATCAGGATATTCTGGAAGCGCTGAATATCTCCAGCCAGTTCCGTGCCCCCAGATTATTAAACAATATTTTTCCGCCTCATATTCATTTTTTGCAAAGGTAATAAAGTTTCGAAGGATGTTGAAGTTTCCCATATCAAGTTCTGTCTGGGCTGTAGAAGAAATGCCAAGGATAGGACAGTCAAGGCGTTTTGAAACTATGAAGTTGCTGTCTGTCTGATCGTGAACTAATTCAAACAGGCGCGTATCTGTCCAGGCGTCGTTTGTTTCATCATAATCCTGGGCACGATCAAGAAGGACAAGGACGTTCATATTTTCAAAGTCGGAATGTTCCATTTCTTTAAGATTCTGGATTGCATAGCATTCCAGGTCGTTGTCGGCAGCCATGTAGATAAGGAGGGTCATTTTCTTTGGTTCTGGGGCAACAATAGTTCCGGGATCTTCGATTGGATCATCGGGTGAAGAGGGATCTTCCGGCGGCCCTTCGACAGGCTCAGGGTCCACGGTGGGGTCTGGGTCTTCTGACGGCCCTTCGACAGGCTCAGGGTCCGATGTGGGCTCAGGGTCCACGGTAGAGTCTGGGTTCGCGGTGGGATCAACATCCGAATCAGGCTCTGGGTCTGAGTTGGTCTCTGCATCTGTGATTGTTTCTTCATGAGAAACTTCTTTTATAGAAGTTGTTCCACCCGCAGTATTCACCGCATCAAAAAGGCCGAAGGTGTCTTTCCATACAGTGCCATCAGAATAAACAATGCGATTAACAACAAGAGAAATGAGTTCCAGAAGGGGCGGGTCTTCTTCAGACGATTCAAGATAATCTTCAAACAAAATCATCATTTCCTTTTTTTCATGACTTTGTATTTCCTGCTTAAAATCACATGAAAGCATTCCGGTAGAAGGGCCAACAACTTCACCTGTTTTTTTATTCCGAACACTAACAAAAATCTGCATACTGGAAATTATTTTTGAAGAATCATTATAAAAATCAAAATAAACAGCAGAGTTTTTGCACTTGAGATTTGTTATTTCAAAGCCGGGACTTAGTTTTTCAAAAAGGGAACAGGATGTGACAGTCAATAAAAGTAAAATTACTGCGACACAAGAAAAACATTTTTTGTTAATATCAATCATTTTTTCCTCCATTAAAAATATTCAAAACCAAACGGATCAGACCATTCGGAACCATCTGCATATTCAATGCGGCTTACATATAAATATTCGCATTCATATTCAACTTCATCTTCATAAAAAGAAGATTCGTCTGACATATATAAATAATCATCCAGATTTCTGGAAAAAGAAAAACTTGAATCTGGCAAAACAACTTCAGAGATTTTCAACACTACATTGTTTCTTCCTCTCAGCGGGCTGTTTCCATCCTGGTCAAGAACAAAGAATACAATTGTAAAAGAGTCAACTTCTTTTGAAGATTTATTTGAAAACACACCTTCAAACTTTATTTTTTCAACAGCGGAAGAAGGCTCATTTGAAATATCACCTCTGATTGAATAGGGACTTTTGCTCCTGGCAAAAACAGATGACATAAAGCATGTCATCACAAACGCGGCGGCAAGTAAAGTTTTCTCAATTTTCATAAAGTTTCTCCTTCTCCTTCCTGCTTTTCATTTTCAATTTCATTTATTTCAATTTTTTGAATAATCTTTTGGTAGATTCCTTCAAAAGCCTTATCTGCTTTTTTCATTTTTTTAAGTTCCGCCAGTGTTTGTTTTTTGTTTTCCTGCAAGAAAAATCCATAAGATTTATATAGACAGATTGCTGCATACAAAGAAGATTTTTTGTCGCAGACAATCTGGTCCAAAAGCTCTGAAGCATTTTTATAATCGCCTTGCCCATATAACTGTTCAACTTTTGTAAGGACCTGACTACTGCTAAAAATCTCAAAACAAAAAATGTCACCCTTGTTTATAAAATTAAAAGCTTCGGATTCAAGTTTTGAATAACCGTTTTTTTGCCCCGTAAGCCTGAACTCACCGGAAGGAATATTGCTAAACACACACATCCCATTTTCGTTTGTTATTCCTTTTTCCGATTTGTTAAAATTACTCAGTATTACTGAACAGTTCCCTACTCCGCAGCCGTTTTCATCAACAAGAAGAATTGTAAGATTTGCATCTCCCCTAAACTCCCCCGTGGTTTTACAGGCCGCCAAAAAGAAACTTACAGATATAATTAAAATCACCTTTAGTTTTTTATAATTCATCATATTTCCTCTTATCTTTGTTTTATTCTGCCATTTTCATCTTTATAAAATTCAACAGTTGTTCCGTCGATGCGAATGATTTTTCCAACACAAGTTTCTTTTTTATTTTCAGTTTGTGATTTTTGTGAAGGCTGGCTACGTGCGCTTTTTTGAATATTCTCTGTATTTGCAGCAGGCTCCCTTTTTGCAAAAAACATATCTGCATTTTCTATAAAACTTTCATAAATTACATTTTGATTTTTAATCTGCACAAAAGAAAATCCCATTGAAACAAAAATGTTATCTTTTCCCAGGTTTATCGAAAGCTCTGAAAGAGAAACCTGTTCGCCTGACAAATATTCAAAAAGAGATTTAACAATTTGAACTTCAGCAGGCAGACGAACTTTTATTCCACACGGTTTTACAGTTTCTTCAATTATGGTGATATTATTTTGAAGCAGATAATTCCGAAAAGTCGAAGCAATTTCGTGCACAGGCACATTAATATCATTTTTAAAATTCGCACTGTTCAGGCTCAAATTGATTTTTGCAGTCATCAAAGGAATATTTTTTTCGTAGGTCACAGAAGAAACAGTTACCTGTGGCAGAAGTTCAAGAAGCTGCTCTGGATAGATATTTTGTAACGACAGCTCACAACTATATGTAAAGCCGTTCAACTTCAAGGAAAAACCTCTTATTTTTCCCCCTCTAGAATTAATTGTTTCAAGAAGAGTTTTAATCTGTAAAAAAGAATCAAGCTGCGAAGTATCAAGATCTGCTTGAGAAGGGGCAGGAACCGCAGAAGCTGGACTGCTTATTGACGTCACATTTCTGAACCTCACCGAAAAAAATATCAGAACTAAAACAATCAACCCAATCGCTGTAAAAATCACATTCCTTTTTTTATTTTTATAATCTTTGAAAAAAGGGATTGTCTTAAGTTCTTCTATATAAATAGGTTTATGATGATTCTGACTTTTGTATTCTGCAAGACGGAACTTTTGCATAACAACAACATCAGCCTGCAAACCGCGATTTGAGATTCTAAGCCTTGAATCAAAACAACAGTCATCAGAAAAGCAGGGATGTATCTTTTCCAGCTGAGCACAGATATATTTATTTTTTTGAATTCTCCCAACGGCTTTTACAGGAAATGGAATTGAGTAAAAATCATAATAATCAGGCGAACACCTCAAAGCATTACTTTTTCTGTTTTTCAAAAATCACTCCTGTTTTTACGGCAATAAACTTCATCACTGCACTCTTTCAGATTTTCAGAGCCAATCCATTTACCGTACAGCAAGTCTCCCTTTTCCGGGATTTCATCAATCATAAAATCCTGAGCCTGGCACCAGCCTATATATTCAAGTTTAAAAAGTGCCCTGCAAGTCAACTGCCATTCTTCAAGATTCTTAAAACCTTTTCCATTGCAGGTATTTCTGAAGCTTTCGGCTATGAACTTTTTTGCTACAAAAACCTGGCGGCTGTCGATAGCCTTTGACTCAAGCTTTTGAACAAAAAAGGTATAATCATTCAACGTTACAGAAACTAGTCCTAGAAAAGTCAACAAAAGAAGAACTGTATGAAATCTCACCTAAGGCTCCTGTTTTTTATAGCAGCCTGATTTTTCTCTTTCAGCTGGGCAGAATAAACAATCAGCGATTTTTCCCAAAGTTTGATTTCTGCTGATTTTTTTAATCTGTAAGTTCCCACAGCAGTACAAAAAGAAAGCGCAAGGATTACTATTGAAGCAAGACCGATTTTATTCCCATGAAACAATGTCGAGTCCATTTTCTTTTCCTCCTTTTTCTTTATCTGCCCCATAGCTAATGAGTACATAGGGCAGATTCGCAGGAACCTCTGACGGCATAAGGGAGCTTTCAGCGCTGAGATACTCAAAATCGGTTCCCCAAGGATCTTTACCTGGTCTACGCTCAACGTATGGTCCGCACCATTCTTCTGGTATCGGATAGAGAACTGGTTTTTCCCATAAAGCAGTAAGTCCCTGTTCTGTAGTTGGGAAGCGTCCGCAATCGAGGAAGTAGGATTGTAATGCCGCGCTGTATTGGTCAATCTGGTTTTTTGCCGATGTGCGTTTGGCGATAGAAATGATTTTCGAGATAGAAACCGTGCAACCAGCCGTGAGTGCTGCCGTGATGGCAAGAACCGCGAGTGTTTCCACAAAAGTAAAGGCAGGTTCACTCTTCCAACGTTTTTTTTGATTTTGTACATGCTTTGTTTTTTTGACATAGTTTTTCTCCTTCATATACATCTTTTCCTCCCAGATAAAAAATTAAATAAACAGAGTACTATCGGTGATTAACGGAAGTACTGAGTTCATAAGAAATACAAGTAAAAAGATTCCCGTTCCCGTAAGAAAGAAAGGTTCAATCAGCTTAAAACAAATTGTCCTTCTTTTTTCATCGCGGGCATTAAGACATAACGCAATTTTTTCAAACAGCTCATTTTCACCACCGGAGTTTTCGGCATAAAAAAACGCCTCCTCGATTTCATCTCCCTGCCCCATTTTCTTAGAATTCAGTGAAAACGCATTTTTTATACTTATGCCATAAGACAGTTTCTCCCCCGCATTCGCAAATAGCTGACCTTCTTTAGTATCATACCCAAGAATATTCACAGCATTGCTGACTGCATTTGCAAGACTTTCCCCCGCTTTTACAAGAAATCCGGTTGCAAGAAAGGCTTCATATAATTTGTTTGTACCCAAAGTTTTTTTAATAACCGCAAAAGCAATCAGACAGAACAAAAGCAAAAAACTAAAAGATAAAATTAAGCTTGAATATAACTGCTGCCTCATCTGAGGATTTTCATTATCCCATGAAAGCAAAGATGCAGAATACAAATAAAGAGTGATCCCCGATGCTACCGCAAGAATTATTACAAACAAAGGATATATTGAAGCCTCTTTGATTTTTTCAAGGTTCTGTTCATTCCGTTCCAGTTTTTCTTTAAGGAATCCAAGAGTTTTTTCAAGCTTTCCAGAACGTTCAGAAAAGCTAATAAATGAAATATAATCTTTTCCAAATTCAACAAACGGACAAACTTTAAGAGCGTTTGAAAAAGAACTTCCGTTTAACAAGGCTGTATAAAGATTTGCAGCAGCAAGAATAATTATTTTATTTTTTTGGCTGCGATTCTTTGCCATTATATAAAGTGCATTCTTGAGACCGCATTTTTTCATTTCTATAAGGTCCCACAGAATCTGCGTAAACTTCAGTCGGTTTTTTCTGTTTGAAAAGCTGTTCATCATACTGCCACCTCCACTTTTTTCTCTGATTTTTTGACCGGAACAAATACTGTTTTTTTGTGTTCAGCAGGCGATTCTTCTTTTACGGAATGTTTTTCTTTAAGAATCGAAAGTGTTTTTGCGAGCATCTGGCTGTAATTTGTTGTATGTTCAAAACACTCTTCCAGCTCCTGCTCCGAAAATTCCTTTTCTGATTTTTTTACAAGCAGCTTAGTTGGTTCACAAACATCAGCCAAAAGATTTACGTTACCTTCAAAATTATTCAGTTCCTGCGCAACAACACCTTTTAATACAGAGATAATCATATTCCGCGGGATTCCCAGATTTTCAAGCCGAAGTACAACGCCAGCTGCAGTTGCTGTGTGAAGAGTTGCAATAACAAGATGTCCTGTAAGCGCTGCCCTTATTGCTACCATAGCACTGTTTTCATCACGGATTTCGCCGATCATAAGCACATCAGGATCCTGACGAAACACATGTATAAGCGCTTCTAGATAAGGATTTTTTTCATCAATCTGTATTTGAGTAACTCCCGGTATTAAATATTCAGGCGGATCTTCGAGGCTGATTATTTTTGTAGAGTTGTCACAACTGTTTGAAAGTTCTACAAGCATTGCTGCTGCTGTTGTAGATTTTCCAGCACCTGTAGGCCCGCAGATTACAACAAGTCCATTTGGCACTCTGCTCATTTTTCTTATTTTCACAAGCTGCTGTTCATTAAAACCAAGCTTTTCCAGTGCAAGTGGAAGCCGCGTTGTATCAAGCAATCTTATTACTACAGATTCCTCCAGGTCCTTGCTTTTTCCACACACAATGCCTACAGTTGAGACTCGCACAAAAATAGGCTCCGTTCCGCCATACACAAAATGACCGTCCTGGCTTTTCTTTTTTTCCAGCACGTTCATTCCTGCCAGAAATTTTATACGCTGTATAAGTTCTATGCATTTATCCTCCGTTAATCTGGAAACAGTTACAAGCTTGCCCGAAATTCGAAAACGGACACAATTGTTTTCAATATGAATATCTGTTGCTTTTCTTACACGTGCATCTGCCATAATTGTATCAAACAAAAGTACAGCAGCTGCTTCGGAGGTCTTACGATTGTCTGATTTCGATTGTGCTTCTGTTTCATCTACAGCGTCTAACATCGGAATACTTTCATTTTGAGAATAAAGTTGTGAAACCTGTTTCCGTAATTCTGCATGATTTCCCGCAACAAACTGAATAGACGGCTGATTCTTATAAATCTCAGGGCAGTCTTCCTGGCGATTAACATATTCAAGATAATTCTTAAAGGCTTTTGTCACTCTAGAACGAAGCTGTTTATCGTCCGGGTCTTCCGACAAAAAACAAATTCTTGAACCCTGTTGTCTCTTAATAGCAATACCGTTGTAAAGGCAGTAGGCCGGCGTTAGTTTGAACTCATAATTGCGCATTCGTTTCCTCCATAAACATTTTTTTGTAAAAAGCATTACAACGCTCTAATAATTCTGATTGATTATTCTTTCTGGTGTTTTGATCCGCGACAAATGATGAATTGTATTCTTCGATATGCGGAACAAGATAAATTACCATCTGGCTCTTCTCAACGATTTTTTCTTTTCGTTTGAATAACCCGCCTAAAAAAGGAACTTTAGAAATCAAGGGAACTCCGCTAGAGCTTTGAGAACTTGTATTTTGTACAAGCCCGCTTATAACAATAGGTTCCCCACTTTTACCACAAATTTCCGTTGTTACAATCTTTTCACTCGTAGCAGGAGGATTCCCAGTACTAGAAGAAGTATCAATTCCCTGACGCGTAACAGAAGCAGTTACAGTACTTGTAATCATTCCATCTCCGCTCACAAAACCAATAACATCTAACTTCAGACCAGACACAATCTCTTTTGTCACACCAGAGTAGACAGGCTTACCTGTATCAGGATCAAGATTATTATCCCTATACCTGTAAGTATTCGTGTTCTGAAAATTTATCTGTTTTCCTGCAACACCATGAAGCGTAGTATCAGCAAAAACCGTAGTTTTATTCTCTTCAATCGAAGCCTGCAGCTGAGCCGCAAAATTCAACCCAAAAGCACTGACAACATTCAAATTCAAGTTCAACACGTTTCCGAGTTTTACACCAAAATCACTCATGTCTCCAATTTTTATTTTCCCAACAGAATAATTCGGATTCCAAGAATTCTCACTTCCTTCGTCATATTGCAAAATCAACAAATCATAGCTCACCCGAACGACCGGTCTATCGCAAATTTTCACCTGTTCCAGCAAATTCAAATACGCATTTTCTGTACCTTTGAAATACACACACGAATTATCATCCGCAAAGAACAAACACCCCTTATCCACACCAGGCGGCAAATACTTAAGTAACTCTTCAGGACGAATATACTTCAACTCCACAAGATACGTATCAACCTTCAAATCAATCTCATCCTTCAAGGACTCAATCTCTTTAAAACCCTGTTCATCTACACAAACAAGAAACGACATCTCATCTGTCAAAACAATACATTCAACATTCCCAAAACGCCTATTCAAAATCGAAACAAACTTATCTGCTTTCGTATAAGCAAGCTTCACCTTGTACCAGTTCTTATTCCCAGTAACAAGCTTCTCTCTTGCACCCGCATTCGAAACAACATAGAAAACACCATCCGACCGAATAACATCTAATCCACTCTGAGCACAAACCTTCTGCAAGGCATCCTCGAAATTTTTTCCGACAAAAAAACTCCTCGTAATCTTCACATCGCTACCGGCAAGCAGGCAAAAACCTGTACCATCAGCAGTCATGCCTCCAGCAGCCATGCCACCAGCATCAATAATCCCATTCAAACCGAACAACGCTTCTAACACATCACCTGCCCTCGAATCCCGTACATCAACCCAAACAGTTCCGTCCTCATTAAAATGCACATCTACATTTCCAAAACCAGAACCACCTGCATTCACCGCAACAGTCTTCTTCGCAAAATGAAATCCCGAATCCTTTTTCTCAAGCGAATAACCGTTCAATCTCAAACACAAACTCTCAAGCAACTCAAATTCATTCAACCCTTTAAAATGCACATTCATCGTACCGGCAGGCAGCACTTCATAAGTAAGCGCATTCCCCAAAGACAACGAAAGCTTTTCAACAATCTGTTCCATCGACAAATCACAGGCATCAAGACTAAACAAGCCGTTCTGCTCAACAAGTCTGAATCTGCTGACCGTCCACAAATCATCCTCCTTTGAAACATACAATCTTGCACCCTTCAAAAAAGAATCAAACGCTGTTTCAAAATCCTTACCCGTAAAACGAAAATCAGCTTTGCCATTTACAGTATCATCACAGACAATCGAAATACCGGTATCAAGATAAACAACATACAGAATGTCACGAATTGAACAATCCGAAAAATCCCAACTGTACACACTTCCCGCAGCAGCACCCTCCGCATCCGCAAAAACAGATGATAAAGATACAGCACCCCAGACAAGCATACATGCCAGGAACCGCCAGAGCGTCTTCAACTTAAGCCCCCTGATTTCTAAAAGTTTTTACGCCATAGTATTAGAAATAAAAGTGGACTTGTTACAAAAATTTGAGAAAAAAAATGAGATTTTTTGAAAAAAAGTTGAAATTTTCTATCTTCTTTTTGACTTTTTTGAGATTTTACGTCTGATACGTTCTTTCAGCATCTCAAGTTCATCCTTGTAACTCAGGCTCTTGAGTGTTGGGAATCGATGCATAAAGCTTTCAAGGTTGCGGATTTTTGGCTGGAACTGCTCGATTCGCTTAAGGATTGAAGAACTAACTTCATCTTTACGTTCAGCAGCATGAGCTTTTACAGAGGCAATAATCTGAGAAAGAGAATCACCTTTGAACCATTGCTCGTGACCATATCGTTCGCGCAGGTTTTCTCCAAAGGCTTTAATGCGTGCCATAGAAACAGAGAAATCAACAAGACGACGTACAGTAATAAGAAGGTCTACAGTCAGGGCAACCGAAATTATATCTGCACTAAGTGTAAGTACAAAATCAGAAAACAGCGAAAGAAACTTCATTACAAATGGCTGAACAAAATGGATGATTACAAGGCCAAGTACCCCAAACAAAAGCGAATTAAGCAGGCAGACGCGTCCTCGTATATTGAACTTATAATGCGAATAATCCCACCAGCGGGTATGAAAAAGTTTTTCCAAAATCCAGCTGGAGATGTATTCTACAACAGTTCCAAAAAGCATGCTGGCACAAAAAAGCGGTGCCCAGGTTGTATAAAGTTCTTGCGGCAAAAGCAGAATCGAGAGGCCTCCAAACCCATAAATAGGACAGAGAGGGCCATGCAGGAAACCTCGGTTTACGAATTTATGTTCAAAGAAAATACCAACGTACAATACTTCCGAAATCCAGCCGACAAAGCTGAAGATTATGAAAATGAGAAAAACAATGTGAAATGGTAAATCATAAACCGGCAATACGTTCATACATTTAAATATAATAAAAAAAGAGTAAAAAGGCATTAAAAAAATGGCGGGAGGGAGTGCCTGCAGATTTGCAAATTGATAATGATTATCATATTGACATTTATAAACGTTTTTGTTAATTTGATAACCGTTATCAATTTTGCGCAAAAGGATACGATTATGCAGAAGTCAGTTTATAAAACAAGACAGCAGGACTTTTTATTATCATATTTGAAAGAAATGAAAGGCAAGCATTTTACTGCGGAAGAGGTTCGGGAGCATTTTGAAAGTAAAGAAATTTCAATTGGTATTGCGACTATCTACCGGCAGTTGGAAAGGCTTGTAGCGGATGGGACGCTTCAGAAATATTTTATTGATGAGCATTCGGCTGCCTGCTTTGAATATTCGGGCGAGGATTGTAAGGCAGAAGTTCCACACTTTCATCTTAAATGTGAAGAATGCGGAAACCTGTTTCATTTGGAATGTGAGGATCTTGAAGGCCTTACAAATCATCTTAAAAATGAACATGGCTTTTCATTAAATCCATACCGCACAGTTTTATACGGAACTTGCATAAATTGCAGAAATAAAAAACAGAAGGAAGCAAAATGAAAAATATTTCAAAAATCATAAAATCAGCATTTGGTGCAGTAGCAGTTTTATTCTTGTTAGTTGCAATTAACTCAAACCTGTTTGCAAAAGCAAAAAAATCAGACAAAAAATCTAAAGCGTCAAAGTTGAGCATTGTTACAACAATCTTCCCGGAATATGACTGGGTTCGCCAGCTTTTGGGAGACAAAAATCAGAATACAGAATTAACTCTTCTTTTGGGAAACGGAGTTGATCTTCACAGCTATCAGCCTTCAATTCAGGATGTTGCAAAAATTTCTACAGCAGACATTTTTATTTTCGTTGGTGGCGAAAGTGACGGTTGGGTAAAAGATGCACTCAAGAATGCAAAAAACAAAGAAATGATTATTTTGAATCTTATGGAAATTCTTGGCGACAAAGTAAAGGAAGAAGAAATTGTAGAAGGCATGGAAGGAGAAGAAGAGGAAGAAGACGAACATGATCACGACCATGACGATGCAGACGAAAATCACCATCACCATCACGATGACGAAGAAGCTGAATATGACGAACATGTATGGCTTTCTCTTAAAAATGCAAAAGTGATTTGTGAAAAAATTACAGAGGCTCTCTGCCAGAAAGACAGTAAAAATAAAGTCACTTATCAAAATAATCTTTCTGAATACCTTGCTCAGCTTAACGAACTTGACTGGGTTTACTCTTCGGTAATTAATAACGCTTCAAAAGACACCCTGATTTTTGGCGACCGCTTTCCATTCAGATATCTTGTAGATGATTACAATCTTAACTATTACGCCGCCTTTGTTGGATGTTCCGCAGAAACCGAAGCTAGCTTCAAAACAGTAATCTTCTTATCCAGCAAAATGGACGAACTGGACTCCAACTATATTTTTAAAATTGAATCCAGCGACGACAAACTAGCCAAAACAATCATACAAAACAGTGGAAAGAAAAATGCACAAGTCTTGATTCTTAATTCAATGCAGTCTGTAACTTCAAAGCAGGCAGAAGATACTTCATATATAAAAATAATGAGTGAAAACTTACAAACCCTGCAAAAGGGATTAGAATAAAAAATCATCTAAAAAATGAACCAACAGAACAATTGGATCAAATTATAAAAAAATGGCTCCCGGCTGACTTGTGGAGTGAAAACCGCGGACTAGTCCGCTACATGCTGAAGTGCCTTGTAATTATACACATGGCCGCCTTGCGGCCGCACTTCAGAATGTTTTTCACTCCCCAAGTCTGCCTCCGCCATTTTTTTATATATGAATTCAATTTTTTTCAAATCACACAAATTACGCTTTATATTGCCCCATTTTATTATTTTATGTTATAATTCCTTATTCAGTTTGAAGTTTACATTCTATTTCAGGAGGCGTTTTATGGACGGCGGGTCGAGTAGTTATCCCATACGTATTTTAATCACAGATAGAAGCCTCTTGAATTTCAATATCTAGTCTTATCAAATCCTGTACATTTTTGAAATTCTTTTGGCTATGAGAGGAGAATTCAAAAATGATTACATACTGGCAGCAGGAAGACGGACAGTTCTTCAAAACAAAAAAAGATGAAATCAACACAAAAAAGCCTCTTTGGATAGATGCGCGCAATGTTACTCGTGATGAAACAAATCAGCTCCAGGAAGATTATGACATTGAACAGGATCACATCCTTGATATTCTGGACCCTGATGAGCTTTCTCGAATGGAAGACGGCGAAGGATATATCCTTACAATCGTGCGTGTTCCTGTTTATGACCCTGCCGCAGAAACTCCATATTTTGCAGTTCCTGTAGGCATTATCATCAAGGGAAAAACAATCATCACAATCTGCTGGACAGACTGCGAAATCTTAAAGGACTTTGGCAACAACAGAATCAAAAACATCAAGCTTACCGATTTTCCTTCGTTCATTGTTCAGATTATGAACCGCGCTAACTTGAACTTCCTTCGTTACCTTAAGGAAATCAACCGCCGTTCTACAAGCATTCAGAACGAAATGCGCATGGAAATTGAAAATCAGGAAATCATGCTCATGCTTGGTTT
>JAEEGL010416083.1_pt1 | contig 15081 bp, 15 predicted proteins | sample 9134231 | NCBI WGS metagenome assembly JAEEGL01 (sample SAMN16246548, study PRJNA631951) | gut metagenome | biome: gut microbiome; feature: rumen; material: fiber-attached | host: Bos | place: Iran: Karaj | collected 2018-10 | reverse complement strand
TGTACGTGTACAACAGCCCCCTGCTGAAGGACTACACCACCGACGGTTACACCAAGGTCATCGTGGAGGCCGTTGAGGAGATCAAGCCCGAGATCCTGCTGTTCGGCGCTTCCAACATCGGCCGTGACCTGGCTCCCCGCTGCGCGGCCCGCCTGCACACCGGCCTGTGCGCCGACTGCACCCACCTGGACATCGACATGCCCAACTACAAGGGCTTCCTGAAGGAAGCTTCCACCCTGCCTGCCGAGCGTATCGACAAGCTGGGCACCGTGATGATCAACAAGGAGCCCCACGCTGTGGATCGCGACCTGAAGATGACCCGTCCCGCTTTCGGCGGCCATCTGATGGCCTCCATCATCTGCCCCCGCTTCCGTCCCGCCATGGCCACCGTGCGTCCCGGCGTGATGAAGAAGCGCGAGTGCCCCAAGACCGCCGAGATCATCCATCCCGCCTTCAACCTGACCGCCGAGGATATCCAGACCGAGGTCACCGAGACCGTCAAGGCCGCCAAGAAGCTGGTCGACCTGATCGGCGCCGACTTCATCGTGTCCGTGGGCCGCGGCATCAGCAAGGACGTGGAGAAGGGCATCGAGCTGGGCCAGGCCCTGGCTGACGAGCTGGGCGGCGTGCTGGGCTCCTCCCGTGCCTGCGTGGACGCCGGCTGGATCACCGCCGATCACCAGGTCGGCCAGACCGGCAAGACCGTCCATCCCAAGGTCTACGTGGCTCTGGGCATCTCCGGCGCTATCCAGCACAAGGCCGGCATGCAGGAGTCCGAGTGCATCATCGCCGTCAACAAGAACGAGAACGCCCCCATCTTCGAGGTGGCCGACTACGGTATCGTCGGCGACCTGTTCAAGGTCGTTCCCGAGCTGATCGAGTCCATCCGCGCCGCCAAGGCCGCCAAGTAAGGACCCGATCCCAAGCGCATCCAGGAGAGGCGCCCCGCCGGGGCGCCTCTCTTTCGCTTGCGTTTTTCCGCCGGATCTGATATGATGGACCGGAAGAAAAAACCGCAGTCCGATAAGATCAGAAGGGAGGGGACGACCCGGTGCTGACCTATCCGCTGGACAAGAAAAAGGGCGTCAGTCTCTATGAACAGCTCTACGGATACGTCCGGGAGGACATCCTGCGCCGCCGGCTCGCCGCCGGGGAGAAGCTGCCCTCCAAGCGGGCCCTGGCCGCCCACCTGGAGATCAGCGTGGTGACGGTGGAGAACGCCTACGACCAGCTGGCGGCGGAGGGCTACATCCGCTCCGAGGAGAAGCGGGGCTACTTCGTCTGCCCGGTGGAGGGCACGGCGGCGGAGAGCGCCGGCGGCGGGGCCTCCCGCCGGCCGGAGACGCCGGAGGAGCCCGCCTGGTTCCTGGATTTCGTCACCAACGCCCCGGCGGCGGAGTATTTCCCCTTCGACACCTGGGCCCGGCTCATGCGCCGCACCATCCTGGACCGGAGCACCGACCTCCTGCGGCCCACGCCCTCCACCGGTGCGCTGGAGCTGCGGCAGGCCATCGCCGCCTGGCTCCGGGCCTTCCGGGGCATGGACGTGAGCGCCGAGCGGATCGTCCTGGGCGCCGGCACCGAGTCCCTGTACGGCCTGCTGATCAAGCTGCTGGGCCGGGGCAGGCGCTACGCCGTGGAGGACCCGGGCTACGGCAAGATCGCCCGGATCTATGAGAGCGACGCGGTCACCGTCCGCCGCGTCCCGCTGGACGAGAGCGGCCTCAGCGTGGAGGCCCTCCGCCGCAGCGACGCCCAGGTGGTCCACATTTCCCCCAGCCACCACTATCCCACCGGCATCGTCATGCCCATCGGCCGCCGGCAGGAGCTGCTGCGCTGGGCGGGGGAGAAGGAGGGGCGCTGGATCCTGGAGGACGACTACGACAGCGAGTTCCGCTTCGTGGGCCGCCCCATCCCCGCGCTGTTCTCCTCCGACGAGAACGGCCGGGTCATCTATCTGAACACCTTTTCCAAGACCATCGCCCCCTCCATCCGCATGAGCTATATGATCCTGCCGCCGGCGCTGATGGCGGAGTACCGCCGCCGGCTGGGCTTCTACGCCTGCGCCGTGTCCAGCTTCGAGCAGTACACCCTGGCGGCCTTCCTGGACCAGGGCCACTACGAGCGGCACCTGAGCCGCATGAAGACCCGCTACCACCAGAAGCGGGACGCGGTCATCGCCGCCATCCGGGCGGGGCTGCCCCGCTCGGAGATCACGGAGCAGGACGCGGGGCTCCACTTCCTGGTGCGGCTGGACACCGACCTGCCGGACGGGACGCTGCGCCGCCGGGCGGCGGAGCGGGGGATCCGCCTGGCCCTGCTTTCCGACTACTACGCCGACCCCTCCCGGGCCCCGTCCCACGTGCTGGTGGTGAACTACTCCGGCATCCAGACGGACCGGCTGGCCCAAGGGCTCCGGCTGCTGAACGAGATCATGGAGGGAAACGAACATGTATGACGAACTGACCCGCGAAGACGTCCGCAAGATGCAGGAGGAGATCGACTACCGTGTCCGGGTGCTGCGCCCCAAGCTCATCGAGGACGTGCAGACCGCCCGGGCCTTCGGCGACCTCAGCGAGAACTTCGAGTACAAGGTGGCCAAGCAGGACAAGAACCGCAACGAGGCCCGGATCCGCTATCTCCAGCGGATGATCAAGACGGCGAAGATCATCGAGGACCGGTCCGGCGCCGACGTGGCCGGCCTTTACGACCGGGTGGAGATCCTCATGGAGAACACCGGCAGGCGCCGCACCATCCAGCTGGTGACCACCCTGCGGCAGAACGCCCTGGAGGGCCTCATCAGCAAGGAGTCCCCGGTGGGGAAGGCCGTCATGGGCCGCCGGGCCGGGGACCGGGTCACGGTGGAGATGGAGAACGGCCGCAGCTACGCCGTGCAGATCCTGTCCATCGAGAAGGGGAAGGACGACGGCTCCATCCCCATCGGCAGCTTCTGACGCCGGAAAAATGAGAAAAAACGCCCCGCCGGCTGTCCGGCGGGGCGTTGCTGCTATGGAGGGGGAGGGGCTCACAGCAGCTCCTCGAAGCTGCGGATGGTGCAGTCGCAGACGGTCTGCATCTCCTCCCAGGACACGTGGAAGAACTCGTCATAGACGCCGATCACCCGCATCCCGGCGGCCCGGGCGCTGCGGCAGGAGGCCACGGAGTCGTCAAAGACCGTACAGTCCTTCTCCTTTACACCCATGATCTCCGCTGCCTTGTGGAAGATGGCGGGGTCCTTTTTGTCGATCCCCAGCTCATGGGCGAAGAGGATCTTCTCAAAGAAGGGCGTCAGCCCCAGGTGGCCCAGCGCCGTCCGGCAATGGACCGGCACGCTGGAGGTGAGGACGATCATCCGCTCCCCGGCCGCCCGGCATTTGGTGAGGAATTCCGCCACGCCGGGCTTTACCGGCACGGAGGTGGCGTACATATCGCCGGCCAGCTCCATCCATTCGGCCATGATCTCGTCGGTGCTCTCGGAGAGATGGCAGTGCTCCTTGGTGAACACCGCCGCCAGGGGGAAGATGGTGTGGGCCACGCCCTCGTAGTACTCCTTGGTGTAGGGCAGGCCCCGGCGGGCCAGGAACGTCTCGTCCACGGTGCGCCAGATGCCGTTGGAGTCGGTCAGGGTCCCGTCCATATCGAAGATCAGCATGGCGCGTCCTCCTCTGTAAAGCGCCAGAGGAAGTCTCTGGCCTCCCCGGCGTAGTCGATGCCTATCCGTTTTCCGCAGCGGACGATCCCCGGGACCCGGTGCTCCTCCGGCGCCCCCGCGTCGGCGGGGGAGTCGCAGAGGAACAGGTCGTCGCCGGTCAGATCCGTTCCGTTCATTGATCTGTCAAGGGAAAGGGCCTTACAGCATTTACCGGGCCCGTTGAGAAAATTCTTTCGCTGGGCGGCGGTCAGCCCGGCGTAGGGCCGCCCGTACCGGAGCTGTGCCATGGTCTCCGCGCCCCGGACGGGGGCCAGGCCCCGCAGCAGCACCGCGTCCGGTTCGCCGGCCGGGTTGGTGACGAAGTTGAGGCAGCAGTGCATGCCGTAGATCAGGTAGATATAGGCGCAGCCCGGCGGGCCGAACATGACGGCGTTCCGGGCGGTCCGCCGGTAGCCGTAGGCGTGGCAGGCTTTGTCCACGGCGCCCACGTAGGCCTCCGTCTCCGTGACGCGGCAGATCAGCGTCTCGCCCGCCAGCCGGCGGACCAGATATTTCCCCACCAGGGACCGGGCGATGTCCACCGTGTCGCCCACGTATGCCTCCGCTGCCAGCTTCGCCATCTCCTCACCCCGCCTCCGTTCTGAACCCATTATAGCGGATGGCGGCGGCCGTGTAAACGCCCATTTTATCCGCCGCCGTTGGCGAGGATGGTGTCGGCGAAGCCCTGGGCGAAGAGGCGGCCGGCGTAGATGGCCTCGTCCAGGGAGTTGCCCGCGGTCCCCACCTCCACCAGCAGGCTCCCCGGCGCCAGGCCCTGGTTGTAGTTGGCGTACACCACGGAGATGGGCCGCATGAGGGTGGGGAAGGTCTGCCGGATGGTGTGCTGCACCGCCACCGCCAGCTTCACGTTTTCCTCCCAGCCGTCCTGCTTGACCCCCATGACCAGACTCAGCTGGGCGGCCCGGGGCTCCTCCGCCGCCACCAGCTTGTACTGGTTGCCGTCCGCATCCGACACCGCGTCCCGGTGGATATCCAGCACGTAGGTGAGGGTGGGGTACTTCTCCCGGTAGGCCTCGATGGCGTCGTAGCTGTTGTAGTAGGCGTCGTTGTAGGAGGGCACGTCGTGGAGGGTCCGGTCGTGGAGGACGGAGATCCCCCGCCGGGACAGAACGGCGGCCATCTCGTCGCCGATGCGGACCACGTTGGCGGCCGTGTCGGCGGTGCGGTAGCTGCCGGAGGGCGTGTATTCCGCACCCGGCGGCATGGTGTAGGCCTCGCTGCCGTGGGTGTGTACGATCAGCACCTGGGGGCCCTCCGGCTGAAAGCGGGCGGCGAAGTCCCCGGCGGCCAGCGCGGCCGGGTCCAGGGTCCGGTCGGACCGGTTCCGGATCAGCACGTCGCCGGCCACCACGTAGTTGGCGGTGTTGACGGGCGCCACCGTCTCGGACCGCACCCCGTTGTCGGCGAAGGTCAGGCCCTCCGCCAGGGACGCCAGGTCTTGGGGGATCGCCGGCGTCGGCGGCGCGGGATCCGGCGGCGTAACCACCGGGTCGTCCGGCACGTCGGCGCTGTCGTCGTGCTCCCGGTCCGGCGCCGCGGCCACCGCCTCCCGGGCTGCAAGGAGCAGGGGGGAGGGGGAGAGCGCCAGCAGGGTGGGAAGGGAGAGGGTCCCGCCGCCGGACAGATCCCCCAGCTCCCAGCGGATCAGCAGCCGGGGCACCGAGGCACTGCCCAGGGCCGAGAGGGCTTCCGCCGGTGTGGCGCTGCCCGCCGTGACCCACGCGGCCCACAGGGTCAGCGCCGCCAGGGCCAGAGCGCCGCAGCGGCGGAAAATCCGGTGCTTCATAGACCTGCCTCCTTCCGTACAGACAAGCGTATGCGGCCTGTCCGCCGGATATGAGGCTTGCATTGGCGCCGCCGCCGTGGTATACTGGGCCCGGAATGAAGCTCATATAGCCCCGCGGAGTTGGCGCGGGACGTCTCTACGGGGCGGCCGACCGCCCCACTATGGGTGTTCTGCCGCCGGGCAGAGCGCCTTTTTGCTTTTTCGGAAGGGGGAGGATCCCATGATCCGCGTATTGAAGGGCCATATCGTCAGCGCGCCCCGGCTGGGTGAGTTGTCCGTGACGGAGAACGGCTTCCTGGTGCTGGAGGACGGTGTGATCCGGGGCGTGTACGACCGCCTGCCGGCGGCGTATGCAGACGGGCCGGTGATCGACTACGGCGACCGGCTGATCATGCAGTCCTTTGCCGACATGCACCTCCACGCCCCCCAGTACCCCATGCTGGGCATGGGCATGGACCTGCCCCTGCTGGACTGGCTGAACGCCTACGCCTTCCCCACGGAGGCCCGGTTCGCCGATCCGGACTATGCCCGGCGGGTCTACCGCCGCCTGGCCTCGGATCTGATCACCAACGGCACCACCCGGGTGTGCATGTTTTCCTCCCTCCACACGGAGGCCACCTGGATCCTGATGGAGGAGCTGGAGCGGGCGGGCGTCACCGGCTACGTGGGCAAGGTGAACATGGACCGGAACAACGCCCCCGGCGTACTGGCCGAGACCACGGAGGAGTCGGTGGCGGAGACCCTCCGCTGGCTGGACGGCTGCCGCTTCGAGCACGTCAAGCCCATCCTGACGCCCCGGTTCACCCCCAGCTGCACCGACGAGCTGATGGCCGCCCTGGGCCGGATCGCCGGGGAGCGGGGGCTGTACGTCCAGTCCCACCTGAGCGAGAGCGTCCCGGAGATGGAGTGGGTGCGCCAGCTGGCCCCGGACTGCCGCCAATACTGGGAGACCTATGACAAATATGGCCTGTGGAAGGACCACACCCTCATGGCCCACTGCGTCTGGTCCGACGAGACGGAGCGCGCCGCCATGAGGCGCGCCGGCGTGGTGGCGGTCCACTGCGCCGACTCCAACGTGAACATCTGCTCCGGCGTGTGCCCGGTGCGGCAGATGCTGAAGGAGGGCGTCTGGGTGACCCTGGGCAGCGACATCGCCGGCGGCGCCCTGCTGCCCATGTTCAAGGTGATCACCTCCACCATCAGGGCCTCCAAGAACCGCCGCATCATGGACGGCTGGACCACCGATTTCCTGACGGTGGAGGAGGCCTACTACCTGGGCACCACCTCCGGCCACCGGTATTTCGGCGCCGGGGAGGGCTTCGCCCCCGGCGACCGGCTCCACGCCGTCGTGCTGGACGACGGGGATTTCCCGGAGCCGGCCCGGCCCCTGACGGTCCGGGAGCGGTTCGAGCGGGCCCTCTACATGACCCACCGCCACAATATCGTGGCCGTCTGGTCCGACGGGCGGCCGGTGGTGGAAAAACCCGGCGAATTTGAAAAATTGTAACAATTTGTTCGTGCATTTCCCGGCGGGATATGGTATGATACGGGATAGAAGATACGGCGGCTGCGCCGAACGGATGATACAGGAGGTAAAAAGATGGAGAATATGCTGACCACTCTGCAGGAGAACGCCAAGAAGATCCTGAACTCCGTTCTGGATCTGCTGAACACCGCCGCCGAGGCGGTGGTCAACGTGGCGGGCCAGGGCGCCAAGACCGCTCTGGAGAAGGGCAAGGAGTTCGTGGAGGAGAACCGCAAGGCCGTGACCATCGCCGTCGGCGTGGTGGCCGGTGTGGTGGCCCTGGCGGTGATCCTGAAGCTGCTTTGCCGGAAGAAGAAATAAGCGGCGAACGAGAAAAAGCGAAGAGAGGGAACGGGGACTGCCGAGGCGGCAGTCCCCGTTTTTTCCGCAGTTGCGCAGCGGAAACTTTTCTGCTATAATACAATACAGCGAGATATGATTCCCGGAAAGGAGTTTTCACTATGCGCGTCATCGACATGGAAAACATCAACTACGCCATGCGCAACGAGACCCAGTTCGTCCTGCGCTGCGAGGAAGTCTTTCACGACAAGATCAGCGCCGCCGTGGCCACGATCCTGTCCTCCCGCAGCGAAAAGCCCTTCGTGGCGCTGACGGGGCCCTCCGGCTCCGGCAAGACCACCACCGCCATGCGCCTGCGGGACTATCTGAACAACCTGGGCGTGAGGGTCTGCATGATCAGCATGGACAACTTCTTCCTGCCCCTGGAGGAGCGCCCCCCGGAGGCTACCGACTGGGAGTCCCCCTACTGCGTCAACGTGGACCTGCTGGTATCCTGCCTGAGCCGCCTGGCCGACGGCAAGGAGGTGGACATCCCCTGGTATGACTTCAAGACCGGCAGGACCGGCGGCTATAAGAAGATGCAGGGCTATAAGGACGCCATCATCATCGCCGAGGGCATCCACATGCTCAACCCCCTGATCTTCGACAAGATCCGCGGCGTGGCCAACGGCATCTACGTGGCGCCCCGGACCCGCATCATCACCAACGACGACAAGATCGTCCGCCCGGAGCAGCTCCGGGTGGCCCGCCGGCTGATCCGGGACTACAACACCCGGGGCCACTCCCTGCGGGAGACGGTGGAGCGGGCCCAGAGCGTGGACCGGGGCGAGGTCAACTACATCATGCCCTACAAGGAGAACGCCGCCATCCACATCGACACCTTCCACGACTACGAGCCCTGCATCCTGGCCAAGTACCTCAACGAGATCCCCCAGTTCCGCCAGGAGCTGACGCCGGATTTCCTGGCCGAGCACGGCCTGACGGACCTGATGAAGGTGGTCAGCGGCGTGGCCCCCATCCACACCCCCTACGTGCCCCTCAACTCCCTGGTCCGGGAATTCGTAGGCGGCAGCTGCTATGAGTATTGAGGAGGGAACGGGAATGAATCGGATCATTACCATCAGCCGTGAGTTCGGCAGCGGCGGCCGGGAGCTGGGCAAGCGCCTGGCCGAGGCCCTGGGCGTGCCCTGCTACGACCATGAGATCATCGAGATGATCGCCCGGGAGAACGGGTTTGACGAGCGGTACGTGGCCAACGTGTCGGAGCGGAGCATCGAGGCGGCCTATCCGCTGACCATCGGCCACCGGTTCGCCATGACCGACTTTCCCATCATGGACCAGCCCATCCAGGTGGCGGTGGCCCAGCGGAAGATCCTGGAGAACTTCGCCGAGAAGGGCGACTGCGTCATCGTGGGCCGCTGCGCCGACGTGATCCTCCACGCCTACGATCCCCTGCGGATCTTCGTCTGCGCCTCCCTGGACTCCAAGGTGGCCCGCTGCGAGGCCCGCGCCCCGGAGGGGGAGAACCTGACCCGCAAGGAGATGGAGAAGCAGATCCACCAGATCGAGAAGAGCCGCGCCCAGTTCCGGGAGATGTATACGGACAGCAAGTGGGGCGCCAAGGAGACCTACGACCTGTGCATCAACACCTCCCACCGGGAGATCAAGACCCTGATCCCCGGCCTGACCGAGTTCGTGCGCTGCTGGTTCAGCGCCGGCCGGCCGCCGAAGGCGGAGCAGGGCGGGGAGACCCGCTGACCCAAGTGAAAAAAACGGCCGGAGCCACAGGCTCCGGCCGTTCTCTTTGCGCCGTTTGCTTTATGCCGTTCGGTTTGCGCGCGGAGGCGTCCTGGGGGCCCGCCGCGAGCGTCTATTTCCGCCCCTGGGCGGCGAAGCCGAAGACCAGGCCGCACAGGCCGCCCACCACGTGGGTGATCTGGGAGACGTTGTCGTGGGCGGTGATGCCGTCCAGGATCTCGCCGCCCAGGTAGAAGAACACCACCAGGATCAGTGTCACGGGGATGGTGCCCTTCTTGGTCTCCGTGAAGGAGGACAGGACGATCATCATGAACACCACGCCGCTGGCGCCCATCAGGGCCCCGGCGGGGAAGAAGACGTATTCCACCAGTCCGGTGACCAGGGCCGTGATCAGGATGAAGAGGACGGTGGGGCCGCTGCCGTACCGCTCCTCCACCGCCGGCCCCACCAGCAGCAACAGCAGCATGTTGCCCATGTAGTGGGAATAGTTGGCGTGGCCCAGCACGTGGGTGAAGAAGCGCACGTAGGTCAGCGGGTCGGACAGGGGGGAGTGGTACAGGCAGAAGAACCGCCGGGCCACGCTGCCGCCGGTGAGCCCGTCCAGCACCAGCACCAGCAGCGCCAGCAGGGCGAAGGTCAGCACCACCGGCGCGTTGAATCGGATCGTGAGCTTTTTCAAGGCAAAAACCTCTTTCCGTTTCGGTTGTTTTCCATTATAATACAGATCGGAAAAAAAGTAAACCGAGGAGGCCCGACATGAAAAAGACCCTCAAGAAGCTCCTGAAAGCCGTCTTGTGCGTGCTGCTGGCCGTGGTGGTGCTGGCGGGCGCCTACCTGGCCTACGTCCTCATCGCCTACCACCGCCTGGGGGACGGCCTCAGCCTGGAGATCTCCGACGTGCAGACCGGCGCGGTCCGGACCGGGGAGACCTACAAGATCACGTCCTGGAACATCGGCTTCGGCGCCTATGAGAGCGACTACGGCTTCTTCATGGACGGCGGCACCGAGAGCTGGGCCTGGAGCCCGGAGCGCCTGGACGCCAACCTCCGGACCATCGGCGACACGCTGGCCGCCCGAAAGTCGGATTTCTACATCGTTCAGGAGGTGGACCGGGGCTCCACCCGCTCCTACAAGCGGGATGAGGCGGCCGTTCTCCGGGCCGCCCTGCCGGGCATGGCCAATATCTGGGCCCAGAACTACGACTCGCCCTTCCTGGCCTATCCCCTTACCCAGCCCCACGGCCGCTGCGTGGCCGGCATCATGACCTTCGCCCCCTATGAGATCACCTCCGCCGTCCGCCGGGAGCTGCCCATCGAGGACACCCTCATGAAGTTCCTGGACCTGGACCGCTGCTACTCCGTCGTCCATATCCCGGTGGAGGGCGGGAAGGAGCTGGCCCTCTACAACATGCACCTGTCCGCCTACACCTCCGACGGCACCATCGCCGACGAGCAGCTGGAGATCCTGCTGGCGGATATGAAGGGCGAGTACGCCAAGGGCAACTACGTGGTCTGCGGCGGCGACTTCAATAAGGACGTCCTGGGGGACTCCAGCAGGTATTTCGGCAAGTCCGATATAGAGTACACCTGGGCCCAGCCCCTGCCGGAGGGCCTCTTCGACGGCACCGGCCTGCGCCTGGTGGCGCCGGTGGACGAGGCAAACCCCGTGCCCTCCTGCCGCAACGCCGACGGCCCCTATCACCCGGGCCAGTACGTGCTGACCATCGACGGCTTCATCGTCTCCGACAACGTGGAGGTGAACGCCTCCTCCGTGGTGGACCTGCAGTTCGCGTACTCCGACCACAACCCGGTGGAGATGACCTTCACCCTGAAGCCGTAACGGGCCCGACGGAACAGACGACCCGCCCTGCGTGGAGCAGAGCGGGTCGTTTTTTCGCTTTTTACTGTCCGGCGGCGGGCCGTTCGGCGTTCTGTTCCCGTTTCCGGGCCCGCTCGTTGGTGTCGATGCTGTCCCGGAACACCACGAACCGGTCGAAGAGGTACTCGGTGACGAAATTGGCGATCATGTTGAGGGCCGTCACCAGGTATTCGTTCCAGCCCAGGGTCTCGGCCAGATAGTTGCCCAGGATGGTGGAGACCGGGGTGAACACGCAGTAGTAGGCGAACACCTTGGCCATGGCCACCGGCACGTTGTTGGCGGACTGGAAGGTGAACTTCCGGTTGAGGGTGAAGTTCCAGATCACCGACAGCACCAGGGCGATGAGATAGCAGGGCCAGTAGGGGAGGCCGGCGAACTCGTTGAGCAGGGTGAAGCTGACGATCTCGATGACGCCGGCGGAGATGGAGAAGCCGACGAATTTCAGCGTGCGGATGATCTCTTTCTTGTCCATGGAGCACCTCGGGGAGACAGAGTGGTCGCGGCGCCGGGCCGCGAGACGATTCTAAACCATCCGCCGCCGAAACGCAACGGTTTTTTCGCCGGGCCGCCCGGGATCGCCTCAGGGGCGCTTCCGCTTGAACACGTGGTATCCGAATCTGCCGGGCTTCCGGTCCGAGTCCGTCACGGCGTGGGAGACGTAGAGGAAGAAGCCGTCCTGCCGCACCAGGCCGTTCTTCTCCGCCTCCGTGTACTTGTCCCGGCGCCAGCTGGGGTCCAGGATGCAGAACTCGTCGGCGGTGGTGCTGATGATGGTGACGAAGTGGCCGCCGCTGCTGAAGATCCCCTTGTGGCCCTCCCGGTCGCCGCCCGCCAGCAGGATGACCCGGGCGCCGCCGCGCAGCTCCTCCGCCGCCAGCTCCACGTCGTTGGTGGGGTAGTATTCCAGGTTGAATTTATCCGCCAGCACGGGGCCGAACACGTCCATGTCCGTGCCGTCGTCGTGGTTGCCGCCGCAGGCCATGGACAGCTGAGCGCATTCCCGCACGGAGAAGGGCTGCAGCGTCAGCTGATCCACCACCATGCAGGCGCTGCACAGGCCGCAGCCGCCGCTGCGCACGGTGCCCGCCTTCCCGTAGGGATCGTCGGGATAATCCGTCAGCTGGGGGTAGGGGATATAGGGATAGCGCCGCTGATTGTAGTACTTCATGGGGTTACCCTCCTTATCATAGCCGCGGCGGCGGCCGCCTGCGCTCCGCACGGCCGGCGGCCGGAACGCTCCGGGGCCGGCGATTGAAACACTCCGGGGCCGGTGGCCCCGGGACTGCCGGGCGGGAATCGCTCCGCCTCGATTGTTGATTAAATTGTAGACAAATTTTGCCACAAATTCAACATCAAAAATGCCGTCCGGCGGGAGTTTCCCCGGTTTTTTTACGCCCCGCCCGGCTGAAAGCCGCCGCTGCCGTGCCTGCAATCGCCGCAGGTATCACAACGAAAAAGAGGACAGCCAAAAGGCTGTCCTCTTTTTTGGTGGAGATAAGCGGGATATGGCGGCTGGGCCGCCATGCCGCGGCGGTTTTTGGCGACTTTTCCTACGGAAAAGCCTCTGCTGCGCAGAGGAAAACCCGCCGCGTTCGAACCGGACGTATTTTCCCGCACCAATTTCCACGCAAAAATGAAGGACAGCCAAAAGGCTGTCCTCTTTCTTGGTGGAGATAAGCGGGATCGAACCGCTGACCTCTTGAATGCCATTCAAGCGCTCTCCCAGCTGAGCTATACCCCCATATTCGCTTGTTCTCGCTGTCAGCTTGATTACTATAACAGGAAAACCACCGCTTGTCAACCCCAAAAATCGCAAAAAGAAAAGATTTTTTCGACGGACGCGCTGCGGCCGGTTTCCCCCCGCTTACACATAAAAAAGAGGACAGCCTCCCGGCTGTCCTCTTTGCATTTCCGCGTGGAGCCTCCGCGCCCTCATCGGCCCGCCTCCCTCCGGCGCGCCGCCGGCTGCGGCGTTTTTTCGGCTGCCCGCTCCCAAGGCGCTTCGACTGCCTGAAAAACCGTGCGTCAGAGGCGGTCACAGGCGCATGCCGCCGTTGACGGGCAGGACCTGACCGGTCACGTAGGAGGCTTCGTCGCTGACTAGGAACAGGGCGGCGTTGGCGATCTCCATGGGCTGTCCCAGGCGGCCCAGCATGGTCTTGGCGGCAAACTGATCCAGCAGATCCTGCGGCACGGTTTTCAGCATATCCGTCATGGTATAGCCCGGGGTTATGCAGTTGACGCGTACCGCCGCTCCCTTGCGGGCAAACTCTTTTGCCCAGGTCTTGGTCAGACCGATCACACCGGCCTTGGCGGCGGCGTAATTGGCCTGGCCGATGTTTCCAAACTCGCCGATGACGGAGGAGATGTTGACGATGGCGCCGCTGCCCTTGGCCTCCATCTGGGGGCCGATCAGACGGGTGAGATTGAACACGCCCTTCAGATCCACGTCGATGACCAGATCCCACTGCTCGTCCGTCATTTTACGGGTCATGGCGTCGCGGGTGATGCCGGCGTTGTTGACGAGGATATCAATGCGCCCGTATTGCTCCATGACGGAATCATAGAGCCGGCGGCAGCCAGCCACATCGGTGATGTCGAGGGGGTAATACACGACGCCCGCCGCTTCGTAGGTCATTTCGCCGATGTCCACGGCGACGACCTTCGCGCCTTCCTCGGCAAAGCGCCGGCACATGCAGGCGCCGAGACCCTTCGCGCCGCCGGTCACGACGGCAATCTTATCCTGTAAACGCATAATGATCACTCCGGATTCAAATAGTATGGACGCCCGGCGGACGCCGGACATAAGGGGAGGGGAGAACGGAGCGGATCGAGCCGGCCATAGGGCTCGCCGCCTGCGGGCGCGCTGAAGGAGCCGGCCCGGAAGAAGCGCCCTCGGCGCTGCCGCTCCGGCTTATCGCTCCGGCTCCGGGGCGGGAGCGGGGGAGGGCCTGCTCAGCAGAAGGATGACGGAGATGATGGCGGCCAGGGCGATGTAGTCCGTGAAGCGGAATTTCGCGTGGAGCCAGAAGACCGACAGGAGGGTGGCCACGAAGGGGTCCGACACGTTCAGCATGGAGCATTTGACGGGCCCGATCAGCTGTACCCCGAGGCCGTAGAAGGTGAAGGAGCAGACGGTGCCGAACAGCACCACCACCGCAAGGGCCGCCCAGCCGAAGCCGGAGATGGAGAAGGGGATCGTCCAGCTTCTGGCGCCCAGGTTCACCACCACGCCGCCCAGCAGCATTCCCAGCCCAACAATCAGCGATCGGTTCCACCGCAGGAACAGTCCCCGGGGCGTCAGGGTATAGATGGCGGCGGCCACGGCCGTAGCCAGCCCCCAGAAAAGACCCTGGGGGGAGAGTATCAGCCGGGTGGGATTGCCGCCGGTGGCCAGCAGGAACACGGCGATCAGGGCCAGGATCAGAGCGATCGCCTCTGTCCGGGTGGGCTTTCGCCGTTCCCGCAGGCAGACGTACACCATGAGGATGACCAGATTGAGCTTTTGGAGCACGGCCGTCGTGCCGGCGTTGGTATAGAACACAGAGGACAGATAGGCGAACTGCCCCAGCGTTACCCCGCACAGACCGTACACGGCCAGAGCCGCCAGATCCCGGGGGCTTCGCAGGAGCTGCCCCAGCTGGCGGCGGTGGCGGGGGAGGGCGGACAGGAACAGGATGGCGCCGGAGACCAGGAGGCGCACACAGGCGATCCAGACGGCGCTGACCTCATAGTTCGTGAAGAGGTATTTTGAGAAGGTGCCGGAGAGGGCAAAGCAAATCCCGCTGCCGATGGCGAAAAAAACGCCCAGGGTGTTTTTACTTGATTTCATCACAACCCCCTTCAACTTGTTGGACAATCCAATAACTTATTTGTATAGGCTTTTCCGTGATTTGTCAACAAGAAAAATGAAATACTATGCAAACAGGTGAATAATTTTTGCAGATACCGGGAGAAAAGTTGGGAAATAGCACAAATAAAGCGGTATATATTTGTCATTTTAGCGTATTGCAATTTCCGGGGAAGGGGACTATTCTGTATATGCAACCTGTCCAACAAGCTTACAAGATGGAGGGGAAGAACGTGGTACTGGATCAGAACCAGATCAAAGAGCTCCTGCCC
>JAEEGL017410870.1_pt1 | contig 15082 bp, 15 predicted proteins | sample 9134231 | NCBI WGS metagenome assembly JAEEGL01 (sample SAMN16246548, study PRJNA631951) | gut metagenome | biome: gut microbiome; feature: rumen; material: fiber-attached | host: Bos | place: Iran: Karaj | collected 2018-10 | reverse complement strand
CCGGAGGTATGCTCCTCCATTATTTCTTTTCGGACAGTGTTGTTCTTAAGGTTATGGGTGCAAGAGTGATAACCCGACCCGACAATCCGAAACTGTATGACATGATTGACAGATTGCGCACAAAAGCAGGTCTTCCCATGCCTAAGGTTGCAATCTGTAATATGCCGGTTCCAAACGCATTTGCGACGGGAAGAAACAGGAAGCACTCGGCAGTGGTGGTAACACCCAGTATCATCTCGCTCTTAAACGACGATGAACTTGAATGCGTCCTTGCCCATGAACTAAGTCACATCAAAAATTATGACATGGCAACAATGACATTTGCGGGAATATTAGCCGCAATTGCCACATATCTGGTATTAGTAGAACTTATCTCATTTCACTTTGAAAAGAAAGAGGATGTTTCCGATTGGGCAATAGCAATCATTTTCCTTCTGATATCTGCGATTATATTTGTAATCACACTGCTCCTTACCCGCCTTCTTTCAAGATACAGAGAGATTGCGGCAGACAGAGGAAGTGCACTGATAACACAGAACCCCAACGCAATGATCAGTGCACTGAATAAGATTACGTCAGGAGCCGGCAGACTGCCGCCGGCATCAACCCCGTTTACGGCATTTAACAGTTTATTTATTGTTCCCGCCGCTACAGGACGGTTCTCATTCTTTGATATATTGTCAACTCATCCCTCTACAAGGAAACGGGTGAAAAAACTTGAGAAATTCAAAGGAGTAATGATGAAAAAAGGAATCTACGTAAAACCGTAAGCAAGGAAACCACGAACCGAATTATAAAAAAACGTAAAACAATCCGAATTATTCAAAAGAGGCGATTAAAATGAAGAAAACAATGACAAATGAAGTAAAAATGCAGATGCTGGCGTGTATGGCTTTATTCATATTACTCATACTTGCGGCTGCCTGCGGATGTACGGGCTCATCGACCACTCAGAAACAGACTAAAACTGTATCCACTCAGAATTACCTTATCAAAGACATAACCGATCCGTCAAAAAGCACTACAACGGAAGACCACACGGGTGAATTGTACAAAAATACGATTAAATTCGGAAAAGGCGGTTATTCAACATATGAGATAGACATCTCGGGAATTGCTCCGCCGATTTACATCACATTGAGTTATACCGTCGACGAAACCACACGTCTAAAGCATTATCAGAGTTCTTACGGCAACAAAGAGTATAAGACGGAAGAAATTACAATCCCCGATCCCAATGCCTACTTTGATTTAACGATCACGGATATCATGGACAAAGAAATAGCAAAGGAAGGTTACGGACAGCAGATGAGCCACGACATCAGCTTAAAAGACAAGATCAGAATTCTGGAAGACGGCAATTCCTATAAGCTGGTAATGAACGGCTTTAACATTGTCACTGATATAGTGATCTCAAAATAATATCTGTTTTTTAACAATACCTTAAAAATAATCGATTGATTAAAAAGCACCTCTATAACCTATGGGGTTAAAAAACAGCCAAACACCGAAGCAGTCTGCTGAACAAAATGCGACAGATAAAATGACCGCTATGAATTACTACCTGATGCTCGATCTCGACTTAGATCCGCCTGTCAGAGATGAATCTCTAATCAGACAAAGAATCGAAGAAAAAAGCAGAGAATGGTCTGAAGAGGCGGAAAATTCTAACTGTAAGCATTACGGTGATTATCTGCGGTCATTGGAGGATCTGAAAAAAAGAATGTCCGATCCCGATGAACGGACTAAGATTGCCAGAGAAGCCAAAACTTTGGTAAATAAACCTCTCCTGAGAATTATCGGGCTGTACCGTCACGGCGGTTACATAAAATTCACCCGCAGAACGCTCTCCGCTATTGCAAAACAGACCACTATCGAACTGGAACGACAGGGCATTTATTATACGGTCAAAGATGACTATGTAAAAAAGGTACTCCGCAAAAAAAGGATAACTGTCCTGACCGAAGATGAACCGGAGATGGATTACGACATCATATTGAAGACCTTTCTTGCGGAACCCTACGAAACCGAAAACCTCACGGAACCTGAATATCAAGACCAAATCGATGCATGCCGCAACGGATGGAACCCGTATCATATATTGGGTAATGCAGACCCCTACTGCTTAAACACCAAATTACCGGCTCAATGGTATCTTGACGCCGTTGAAAAAACACAGGAAAACGGTGGATTTGAGAATCCCGAGGAATATGATCTCTGTAACAATATATTCTATAACAATTATACAAAAGCCCGGTTCGATAAATACCTCATACGGGAGCAGAGAAAATCATTATTGCGCGACGCCGTCGTAGAGATAAAAGTCGGTCTGATGTCCGACTTCTGGTACTGGTCATACATAACGAAACTTTGCAAATGCAGATTAAATCCTGTGGATGCATCCTATCTGCTTGAAGCATATTGTGTCAAAGAACTTGCCGGTTGTGTCGGTTACATCCCTTCGGATGAACAGAGAGCATCATTGTACCGGTATAAGACCTGCAGAAATTGCGGCTCGATAACGGACACATTCGCAGACGGCAAAAAAGTAACAACCTGCAGTAAATGCGGCATGAGCCTCTTCCCTGTCTGTCCGAAATGCGGTGCGGATCTCTCCGACTGCCCCGAAACAGACTATTGCAAATGCGGATACAATATTCGAAATATCGACAGGGCACGTGCATTATTAAGCCTGGCAAAGAAGGCTGTCGCAAACATTGATATCAGTACCGTAGAAGTTTGTATAGGTGAATCGGAAAAATTCCTGCCAAATTACAAAGAATCAGAAAAACTTAAAAAAACAATCCTTGCGGAATTGGACGGCTATGTAAACAGATTCGGATGGGATGACATATACGATGTGATAGACGCATTGTCAAAGATGAAATCCGATATGGCAGCAAAACGTTTCTTCGCGGCAAATAAGACATTTCAATTCTTACAGGAAAAGGGATACAAGGATTCGGCAATTGAAAATGAGATTAACTATGCCATATCCTATTCAACAAATTGCTATTGGCAGTCGGAGTCATTTACCGATGAAAAGGTAATTATGGATCTCTGCTCGCGTGCATATGAAATCTGTACCGATAATAAATACATAAATGCCATTGCCGCAAAATACCCTCCGAAAGCTCCGGAAAATCTGCGGATTGATACCGGTTCGGACAGACTCATATATCTGGAATGGGACGAAAGTAAATCCGAGGGCGGAGAGATAAACTATATAATAATACGAAAAGAGAATTCCGTTCCGCAAAATGTGTTTGACGGCGAAAGGATTGACAATCCGTTTTCGATTAAGTTAAAAGACGAAGAATATCACGATTTTGACATAATACCGGGAGTCTGTTACTACTATGCCGTTTTTGCGGAGCGGGCAGGCATCATCTCGGAAACTGCGCTCACGAATGCCGATAATCCGGCATATTGCCTATTTTCACCGGATTTTATCGGTTATCCGAAGAACGGGGCAGTATTACTCAAATGGAAAGCTCCACCGGAAGGCGGATCGGCAGTGCTGTTCCGCAGTTCGGCAGGTTCACCTGAAGAGGAGATCTACGGCATAAGTGACGAAGGATACCTTGACAGCGGACTTGAAAACAACCGCGAATACACATATCGACTGAGATACACATACATCTTACTCGGAAAACCGACAGACATCGATCTTACGATAAACATAACCCCGATTATAACGCCGGAACCGATAGACGAGTTCACCGTTGAATACGAGAACGATGACAGATTCACTCTGTACTGGAAGAATCCTGATGACTATCCCGTAACATTCTATTGGTCTACGGTCAATCAAAACTGGAATTGCGGAGACACTCTTCCCTTACGCGAACTGAAAATGCACAAGAATGCCTTCAATATGGAGAAAATAACCAAAAACGGGGATATTTTTTCAGGAACTTTCACATACGGCGGTTACGACACGGTCTATATACGACCCGTTGTCTTCGAATCGGAACTTGCCGTCCTCGGTAAACTAGGATATGCGAAAAAAAGCTATTATCTGAGAGCATATCCTAAGTCAAACGCAATAGAACTGAAATGGTTGCGCCCTCCAAAATACGTAACCGCGGAGTTATTCCGCAGTTCAACGGATTCACCGAATTTGCCCGAAGAGAAGACGGAAAACACGGATTCCGACGGTTACCTCGACAGCGGTCTTGAAAATAATCGCGAATACACATACCGACTGAAATACATCCATGTCACAAGTTTTTATCTGAGGGCAACCGCAACTCTTACAATTAAAGCAACCCCCCAATTACCACTGGAACAGTAAAAGAAACTGAATAATCGGGTGCGAATAATCCGGCAGATGCCTATGCGAAATACATTTGAAATATTACACATTTCCAAACATTACTAAAGTAAGCATGCACATACTAAGTGTATGCGACCATTTGTTTTTGTTAATCTTGCCATGAGTGCGGACGGAAAAATATCCACACGCGAGAGAAGGCAGGTAAAAATATCCGGAAAGAATGACTTCGACCGCGTTGACGTCATCAAAGCCGGCGCCGATGCCATCATGGTCGGAGTCGGAACCGTGCTTGCCGATAACCCGTCACTGACCGTAAAATCGCCGGAGAGAAAAGCAAAAAGGAAGGCCAACGGGCGCGACGAACACCCGCTGCGCATTGTAATAGACAGCAACGCCAGAACCCCGCTTGATGCCGACATTCTCCACAAAGGCGAAGGTCCCAGAGTCATCGCCGTATCCGAGAAAGCTCCGCAGGAAAAGATAGAAGAACTCAATCAGTATGCGGATATCTTCGTCGGCGGCGAAGACAAAGTCGATATCGCGGGACTCCTCGAAGCCCTCTACGAGAACGGCGTCAAACAGGTCATGGTCGAAGGCGGCGGAACGCTCATAGCCGCACTCTTCAAAGAAAACCTCGTCGACGAAATTTACACCTGCATAGGAAACATAATCATCGGCGGCGCCGACGCACCCACACCCGCCGACGGAATCGGATACATAAAAGAAGAAGACTTCCCGCGGCTAAAACTCATTGACATGGACAGAATCGACGACGGCGTTCTCCTCCGCTGGAAAGTCCTCGGCAAATGCGGTGCCGACTGCAAAGAACCTAGCTGCGACGGCTGCAACTGCAGCGGCAACTGCGGATAAAACGTCTTTATCGGCGCAAATACCCTACAATCAAACTTTTTTTTTGACACTTCCATTATACTCTCAACACTGTTGAGAGTTTTTAACGTAAAAGCGAGAAGGCTAAAAATGTCAAATCCGGCATATATTCTCGAGTATTCAGATTCCAAATATCACTTCCGAATATCACTCAGGGCTAAAATGGCAAAAGATATACTGCACTAATTAAAATTAATTTAATAACTATGTCGCTGATGATTCTGGGAACCTCCTCGCATGCGGGAAAAACAACAACGGTAACGGCAGTCTGCCGCTGTCTCTCAAACCGCGGTCTTAAAGTCGCACCCTTCAAATCTCAGAACATGAGCCTCAACTCATACATCACCCCCGACGGCAAAGAGATAGCCATATCGCAGGCGGTTCAGTCCTTCGCCGCAAGAATAAGCCCCTGCGCCGACACAAACCCGATTCTCTTAAAGCCGAAAGGCAACAGCACATCTCAGATAATCCTCTTCGGCGAACCCTACAAGGACGCCAGAATTGCCGACTACTACAAAGAAACCGATTTCCTCCTCGAAAAAGCGGTCGAAGCCTACCGCCGTCTGGAAAAGGTTTACGGCAACATCGTCGTCGAAGGCGCCGGAGGTGCCGCCGAGGTAAACCTCTACAGCCGCGACATCGCAAACATACTCCTTGCGAAAAAACTTCAGATACCGATAGTGATCGTCGGCGATATCGAACGCGGCGGCATATTTGCGCAGCTTATCGGCACATGGGATCTCCTCCCCGACGACGTAAAAAAGAATGTCCGCGGATTCATAGTCAACAAATTCAGGGGCGACAGCGAACTCTTCAAAGAAGGCGTAAGGATAATCGAAGAAAAGACGGGAATAAGCGTCCTCGGCGTAATTCCCTACACGGATACCGAACTCCCCAGCGAAGACTCGCTCTCGCTCTATGACAAGCGTTCCCGCGACTTCCCCGTAAAGATTGCCGTCATGAAGATCTTCGGACTCTCCAACTTCAACGACTTCGAACTCCTTGAGAGATACGCCTGCCTCGACTACGTAACCCCCGGCACATCACTCAAAGACTACGACTGCATAATAATCCCGGGAACAAAGAACACGGTCGAAGCCCTCCTCGAACTGAAAAAGCACGGATTCGACAAAGAACTCAGCGCTGCACGCAGCCGGAAGATCCCGATAATAGGAATCTGCGGCGGATACCAGATGCTCTGCAGAACCATACATGACGAAGGCATCGAATCCGGCACCAACGCCGATTACGAGGGCTTCGGGCTCTTTGACGCCGTAACGACCTTTGCCGAATACAAAAAGACGACCGTCCAAATAACGCGGAAAGTAAACAAAGTCGGCGAAATCCTGAGCGGCGCCGACGAGGTCAGCGGCTACGAGATTCACATGGGGCAGACGGACACGGGCAAAGAACAGAAAGCCCTCGAAGGCGAAGGCTGCGTGAGCGCCGACGGACTCGTCATCGGCACCTACATGCACGGACTCTTTACAAACGCAAACATATCGCAGTCCCTGCTGAAATATCTCTACACGCGGAAAGGACTCGAATTCGCCGGAATAAAAGACGAGGATATCGGCTACGACAAAGCCCTCGACGAACTTGCACGGCACTTCGAAGCCAATACCGACTTCGAAAAGATTCTGGAATTTTTCGACACGAAAAGACTGCGGACAGACTGAGTTATAAATCCCGGGATATATTCCAGAGAGATAAATCTTGAGAGAATACCTGAGATATTAATCCCGAGAGACAATACCTAAGATATAATATTCATAATACTCCGAAAGCCCTCGCCCGCACGGTCATCGCACAAAACCGCGGTGACCTTATCGAGATTGACGGGATCCATGCTCCGACACCGCGAACAGTAGGCTCTGGCAGGCGATTTTACCCAGACGCCGTCACACTCGAACGAGACCGAATGCACGCAGAAACGGCATTTATCAATCTCCTCGCGTTTACCTGCGCAGATCACATGCCTTCCCGCAACATCGACAACCCTGTTTTTGCCGTCGCTCTTATCCGCACCGTTACTTTCGGACATATTTCTAATCGTAATCCTCGACCGTATAGCCGTTATCCGAAAGCACCTTCTTCAGATTCTCCTTCCACGCCGCATAATCGTCGACGGGGAATGTCATGACGGAATTATCCCACAGGCTCTTTAAAGCCCCGTCATCCGAGACCAGGGTTGTCCTGCCGCGAAGACTTCCGGCAATCGTCTCCGACCTGTAAAACCTCATCGAGACGCATTTGTATTTTCTGCAAAACTCGGGTATTGTGTCGTGAACGGCGCAGTAATACTTACCCTCATCATCGGCATCCATGAGAAACGGACACCAGCCCTGCTCCACCTTCTTCTTATCGATATCGAAATCCCCGCGGAACGCCTTCAGAACGACGGGATAAAACGTCTCGTTTGAGATACCGTGAATCGCGGCATACTTGTCAGGACCCATGACCCCCGTCACCTTCACATACCGTCCCATGCCCATACAGCATCTGCCGCAGACCGTGCACTCGAATTCTGCCATGATTAAGTATCAATCCCGCGATATGATAATATTTTTGCGGGAATGACGGAGAACAATCAACTGTATTATTAGGAATAACAGCCAAAAATCAATTACATGAAAGTATGCATAATGTGCGGCGGAGAAGGCACAAGACTTCGTCCCCTGACATTTGAACGACCCAAACCCTGTATTCCGATAGTAAACCTGCCCTCGATACAGCATCTGGTCTCGCACCTCTCCAATCTCGGATTCAACGACATCATAGTCACAATCGGATACAAAGGCGAGGAGATACAGAACGCACTCGGCGACGGCTCGCTCTTCGGAGTCAACATAACCTATGTCCGCGAGGAGGTAAAGTTGGGCACCGCAGGCAGCGTCAAGAATGCCGAGGAATACCTCAAAGACTCCCCCTTCCTCGTAGTCGGCGGCGACCACGTGACCGATATCGACCTGCTCTCATTCTATCGCGAGCACATAAAAGGCGAGAGTATGCTCTCAATAGGACTCATAAGCATAGACGAGCCCTGCGAATACGGAATCGCCGAGATAGACGTGAACTACCACATAAAGCGTTTCAGAGAGAAGCCCTCGCCCGGCGAGATATTCTCGAATCTGGCAAGCACGGGAATTTATGTCTGCAACCCCGAGATCTTCGACTATATTCCGAAGGACAAGAAATTCGACTTCGCAAAGGACCTGTTTCCGCTGCTGATGAAGAAGGGCGCAATCATGAAAGGCTGGTTGGCACGCGGCAACTGGTCGGATGTCGGAAGCCCGCAGTCCCTTCGCGAGGCTGAGCACTGGAAACTTCAGGATATGCGCTATACCGACCTTCGCGGCAATGTCACGGTCAAGGGCGCACATGTCATAGGACCCGTGCAGCTCGGTGATGCCGTCACAATCGGCGAAAATTCAAGGATAATAGGACCCGTCTCAATCGGCAAGGGCACAAAGATCGGCGAGAACGTCCTTATCGGTCCGTATACAAGCATAGGCGAGCACTGCCGGATATCGCACGACTGCAAGGTCTTCTCCTCATCCATCTACAACCATGTCGATATCGGCGGTCAGAGCACAATCTCGGGAAGCATCATCGACAACGACGCTAAAATCGGTCTGCTCTGCAGCATCGAGAACGACACCGTAATCGGTCCCAGAAGCGTACTTAAGAACCGCACCGTTGTCCACTCTGGAACGAGAATCTGGCCCGAGGTAGTAATCGAAGAAGGACAGGTCGTAAAGGAATATGTCCTCAATGACGCCTTCGAGACCTCGCATTCGGGATCGTAAATAAAATAACCGAACATAAAATAACCCGACCAAATTATAAAGCAAAAATAGGGTAATCAATAAAATCAATCAAAAACTCTTTTTTTGAATTAAATTCAAACTTCAAAACGGAAATTACACAGGAATTGCCGATTATTTCTGATATATTTGAAAAAAAATAGGATATTAATTGATAGGATATTTATTGAATCTGTGCGACCTGAATCTGTGCGTAGTCGTATCCGTATTTCATGGTCAGCATATCATCGGTCTTGTCGATAATAACAGCCGGTCTGAGAAGCGATGTTGTGGTATTATCGCCGACCTTGGTATCCGTGGTGTTATATGTGATTGACAGAGGCACAATCTGTCCGACCTGTGCGTTCGAGAAGTTGCCGCCGATCGCGCTGTATACGAATGCCGACATGTTGTAGAGCATATTATTCGAGAAATCAAAATTGACTCTTGCAACATCGTTTACGTGCATTCCCACCGTCTTTGCGCTGATGGCATTAAGTTCCACATCATACAGTGCAAACTGCACGACGCCGTTATCGGCAACATACGCACTTACCGGAGTAATCTGATCGGTCTGAATCGAGCCTGCACGCATGACATACTTGTTTGTAATTCCGGTGCCGGTATATCCCTGCTTATACATATTCTCGACTACGTTTGAGGAAGTGGTAAGAATCGGCAAACCTTCCGTATAATATATCGTATAATCGATTGCTACATAGTTTCCTGCTTCTGCGGTCTTGAATATTGAGAAGAACGAGAACGTGAGCGAAAATCCCAATACACAAGAGAGAAGGATGAATATTATGAATGCCCGCGCCAGCGTCTTACTCCTGGCATCCTTATCTTTTTTAGTATTACCCTGTTTTGTCATCCGTATATATTTTTGCGTTTTATGAGATAAATAAATGTATATCTCACCCTGATGATATCCGCACAACAACGAAAGACAACATAATTTATATGACGCGGAAAATGCCGCAAAATCGTAAAAACATCCCGTATTTTAGGTATCTGCGACGGACACGAACGTTAGCCGAAACGCGGCTTTACACATTTTTTTCACATACGGCGCACCTTCGCCGTAGTCACGCAGCAGTCACCGCCGTTTGAGTATCGGTCATCACACAGTCACCACACAGTCATACCGGCATCAGCCGACAGCAGACAGCATCAATCGCCGTTGACGTCAACGCCGGTCCGCCGCATGAAAAATCTCGGATTAATTACGTCAAAAACCGTAGTTCTATATTTAATGAGAGCAACAACTTAGAATAATGGATAAGAAACGAGTCTGCAATTACATGACCCACGATGTAATTACAATTGACGTAAAAGGAACCGCAAAAGATGTAATTGAGGCAATCCGCAACTCAAACCACGACGGTTTTCCCGTAGTCGACGGCACAAGGGTAGTCGGCTATATTGCGGCACGCGACCTTCTCTTTGTATATCCTTCAACGCCGGTTGACAAGGTCATGAACAGGCATCTTATAGTCGCCGCACCCGACATGAGCATAAACGATGCGGCAAGAGTTATATTCCGTTCCGGCATTCAGAAACTTCCCGTCGTCGACAAAGAAGGAAACATCCTCGGCATTATCTCGAACGCGGATGTGATCCGTTCCCAGATTGAGCATGTTTCGCCGGAAAAGGTCTTCAAATTCATTGATACACTCAAGATGCTCCACGATGTCGACCCGAAGGTCAAGCGTGACATCGTCCCCGTCGACGAGCTTCAGCCGACGCAGTCCAAGATCTACGAGGACGAACTCGAAGGAAGAATCTACGAGATACAGAAAGGGCTTGCCGAACCTATAATAGTAGTCAGAAAACCCGGCAAGTATATCGTGGTCGACGGTCACCACAGGGCGGTTGCGGCGATGCGGCTAGGAATTAAGGAGCTTGACGCCTACGTAATCGATATCGACGAAGACATCGAACTCGGTCTGGAAAAGACGGCTCAGCAGATGAACCTCAGAAAACTCGATGACATAAAAGTCCTGGATTACGCACGCCATCCGCTTGTCGAGGTAACCCACCGTCTCCTGCGACAGAATCTCGATTCAATGGATAAAAGCGAGGACAATGACGACTGAAAAGATATGTCAAAACAGAAAGATTAAAGTAATTAAAGAAAAAGTTAAAATTACAGATAACAAAAAAACAGATAACAAAAAAATTGATCTGCATTAAATAACGGTGATTTGATGGAATTAAAAGAAGAGAAAGTTATGGTGAAGGAAGTAAAGAAGGCACAAAACATCCTTCTTAAAGTAATCGTAAATATTCAACTTGCAGTTTATCTCCTTCTGATGCTGCTGCTTACATGTCTCGTCCTCCTGATGGTATATGAGTATACTTTGTACATTTACGAACTGTTCACCACAACCCCGAAAGAAGGACTTGGGTTCGATCATATACTCGCTGCAATCAGTTCCTTCCTCATAATTCTCATAGGTCTGGAACTTATGGACACAATCAAGTCTTTCATTGTTACACATAAAGTAAATGTAAACATATTCATTACACTTGCATTGATTGCCGTGTGCAGAAAGCTGATCGTTATTGATCTCGTCGAAGCCGATGACATGGACCTGATCGGTCTCGGCGTCATTATAATTGCTCTGGCCGGTGGCTATTACCTGTTCAGAAAAACCGATCTCGCTACGGCGAAAGATAAGAATAAAGATAAAGATAAACTGCCGCCGCAGGAAAGCACCGAATAAATCAATCGAAAATAAATCACGATTGAAAATAAATCAATCGGAAATCAAACCGCAAATCAAAAATCAAACAGAAAATCAGATCAAATCAAATCAAATTCCGGCATAACCGCCGGCAACACCTTTTTCTACCGATATTATTAACGACGATATATCACCATGACGACAACCGTAATGACAATCATAACGACAATTATACATACCCCCTTACAAATCCAAACAAAAAAATATTTTGCCTCACCGATTCAAGTGAAAATAGATACTATGAATATTAAGATATCATTGATTCTGTTAATCGCGGCTGCGCTTTCCGCCGCCCTTGTCTGCGGCTGTACGACAGCATCACAGCCCGCGTCACCCGAACAGTCGGGAGATATTGTAAATGTGCTCGAAGTCACGGCATCCGACCCCGTATGGCATACAAATCCCGACGGATCCTGCTATTACGTATCGCAGATTGACGTTCTGAATGTCGGAGAGAACGCTGCCAAAAACGTAATGATCAGATGTCATTTAAAGGATGATACTGGCAACATTGTCAACACAAACAGCCAGTATTATGAGGTCATCGATGCCGGCGACCACAAAGGATTCACGGTCACCATCGACGGCGACTGCGGCGGTAAAGGCAAATTCACGATAGTTGCTGTCGCAACCCAGGAAAAACAGTAAATTAAACAGTAAATAATTAAAATAAATAATTAAAATAAATAATTAAAGTAATTATTTAGACAAATCATTTAAACAAATTATTCAAACAAATCATATAAACAAATTATTCAAACAAACTTTTTTCATTGATTTTCTCAGCGGACTATGGGAATTACCTCTCCGCAATTGACGCATTTATCTACGTTGCCGTCCTTAACAAGCCCGACACCGCTCTGACGGTAACCGTCGCGTTTTATGAGCAGCGTGCCGCATTCAGGGCAGAAGGTGTCGGAACCGGCATGTCCCGCAACATTGCCGAGATAGGGGTATCTCAGACCCGCATCCTTTGCAATCGAATATGCCTTCTCCAGAGTCCCCGGAGGCGTTGCGGGCAGACTCGTCAGCTCATAATCGGGATGAAACCTCGTGAAGTGAATCGGCGTATTCTCTCCGATATTGGTGCATACCCATTCGCAAAGCCCCCGAATCTCCGATTCGGAATCGTTGAGCGTCGGAATTATCAGATTCACGACCTCGATATGCATCCCGCAGTCCTTTGCCGCCGCCGTCGAATCCAGAACGGGCTGAAGCCTGCCGCCGCAGACCTTCCTGTAAAACCCGTCGTCGAATGCCTTGATATCGACTCTGAACGCATCGATTATACCTTTAAGGTCGAAGACGGCATCCTCCGTAAGATACCCGTTCGTGACATATATTGTCTTTAAACCCTCTTCGTGCGCCAAAGTTCCGATATCGACCGCAAACTCGTGCCAGAGTGCCGGCTCGTTATAGGTAAAGGCAATACTCCCGCAACGGTGTTCGACCGCGTTAAAGACGGCTTTCTGCGGACTCAGACCGTGGAGCGAATCCGCGGCAGTGCACTGCGATATCTCCCAGTTCTGACAGTGCCGGCACCTGAAATTACACCCGACGCCTCCGAGGGAGTAGACCTTAGTCCCCGGCATAAAATGATACAGCGGCTTCTTCTCTATCGGGTCAACGGCCTCCACCGCAACCCTGCCGTAATTTTCGGCATAGAGGACGCCGTCTTTGTTGTAACGCAGCCCGCATATGCCGTATCCGCCGCTCTTAATCACGCAGCCGTGACTGCATAACCTGCAGACAACGCTGCCGCTGCTTTTGCTGTAGCTGTCAATGCCGCAGGAATCGCCCGCGGACCCTTCGGCACCGGCGCAATCCCCTCGCTTCTCATACTCCTCATGCCTCTCGTAAAGCCTTGCCTCGTGCATACGTCTCTGATCTCTGATCTGTCGTCATACCGAATATAAGTATACTAATAAGGGATAATGATCAAATTTAAATAAGCATGAAAAAGATTGTTCTGTCGCTCGGCGGCTCTATTCTGGTTCCTTCCCTGGAATCCAACAGAATCGCTCAATATAGGGATATACTCAGAGAATTATCCGCAAAATACCGGATATATGTCGTTGTCGGCGGCGGCGGAGAGGCACGAAGATACATAAATGCTGCGCGCTCGATGGATATCGACGAAGCGACCTCCGATGAACTCGGAATCCTGATTACCCGAATCAACGCCTCGCTTCTCATGTGGGCGCTGGGCGAAGACGCTTACCCCGATATCGCGGAGAGCTACACGGACGCAATAAAGTTCGGCAACTCGGGAAAGATCGTCGTCATGGGCGGCATCACACCGGGACAGACCACGGACGCCGTCGCCGCCGTTCTCGCGGAGAGGCTGAATGCGGACCTGCTCTTAAACATCACGGCAATCGACGGCATATACTCCGAAGACCCCAAGAAGAATCCCACGGCGACGAAATTCTCCCATCTTACCCCCGACGGGCTCATCGACATCGTCTCCGGCGGCAGAATGGGTGCGGGTGCCAACAACATCATAGACCTCGTCGCCGCCAAGATGATCCAGAGAAGTTCGCTTTCCATGATAGTCATCGACGGCACAAAGCCCGAAAATATCCCGGATGCCCTTATTCGCGGAAACTTTGACGGAACGGTCGTCAGCGACGATAAAAAACAGCTTTTGCCGCTCTGAGAATCTCTCGGATCGACATATTTTTTAAGAGCACGGTAGAATACATAATGTCACAAACGGGGTAGTAGGGTAGCCTGGTCCATCCTAGAGCGTTTGGGACGCTTTGACGGCGGTTCAAATCCGCCCTACCCCATTCTTTTATGAAACAGATGAATCGGATCAGCCGCAAAACATTAACCGAAATTCTTACAATTCTCAAAGATTCTTATCTGAAACCCGATACAAAGCTCAATTTTCTCGACTTTGACAACCCCTTCCAGATACTTGTAATGACCGTTTTGTCTGCGCAGACAACGGACAACAACGTCAACAAAGTCAAACCGCAACTCTTCTCAAGATATCCCGACTGCAAGGCTCTTGCGACTGCAAAACAGGAGGACGTCGAGGAGATAATCAGGAGCACGGGATTCTATCACGCAAAAGCAAAGAACATAATCGCGGCTTCGAAGATGCTCCGCGACGATTTTAACTCCGAGGTTCCGGGAACCATAGAAGAACTGACAAGACTCCCGGGCGTGGGACGAAAGACGGCAAACATCGTCCTATCACACGCCTATAACATCAACGAAGGCATTGCGGTCGACACTCACGTAAAACGCCTTGCCGGAAGACTCGGAATGACGGAGAGCAGCGATCCCGTCATAATCGAACGCGATCTCATGGAGCTCGTCCCTAAAGAAGAGTGGGGACTCATCAACTT
>JAEEGL015899425.1_pt1 | contig 15082 bp, 15 predicted proteins | sample 9134231 | NCBI WGS metagenome assembly JAEEGL01 (sample SAMN16246548, study PRJNA631951) | gut metagenome | biome: gut microbiome; feature: rumen; material: fiber-attached | host: Bos | place: Iran: Karaj | collected 2018-10 | reverse complement strand
TATTCATATACTGCTAGAACTATAGATTTAAGATTATATGAATGTGATTATATAAGTGGTGATTTTAAATTACATGATCATTCAGAATATAAATTTATTACTAAAGAAGAATTAAATAACTATGATTATTGTCCAGCTGATAAAGCTTTAGTGGAGTATTTGATAAAGGAGAAATAATATGGATGATGATGAATTATTTTCTTATTTAGATAACTTAATAGAAAGTGTAGATTTAGAAACTTTAAAAAAAGCAAGATCAGAGTGTATTAAAAATGGTACCAATCATGATGCTATTGATAAAGCTATTAGAAAAAAAGAAGCATCTTCTCATAAAGGAATATTGACAGGTATACTATCCGGATTATTTAGTGATTCAAATAAAAGCTCCAAATCATCACCAGATACTATGTCATGGGAACAAGACTACATAGATAAAGGAAACTATGAACCATATCAATTCGAAGAAGAAGACCTAGAAGAAGACGATTTCTATAGTGAAGATGACTAAAAAGTCATCTTTTTTGTAAATTTATTGTACAAATTTTAAAAAAAACTCAATTTTTTTTGTAATTTATACTACTTTACGAAAAACCGGGTGTATAATCATTTTACTTTTAAAGCAAGGAGGGATTATATGAAAAGAAAAATGAATCATGTAGAGGACGTGGCATTCTTATCTAATGTATGCTTAAACAAAGATGTTAAAAAGAAAGAGTTTTATAACTTCTTAGTTATAAATACTGAAGATGATATATTTATATATGATCTTAGTAATGGTATTGATTACTCTAATTATAAAGATAAACAAATTGCACTCATTAAAGAGATGAGTGATGTAAATGTCTTATATGAAGTAAAAGATAACCATTATCAAGAAGAATTAGAAATAGGACCTATGGATACTATTAAAATATATAAGAAAGCTAAAATAGTTAATCGTTTTAATAATGAAACAACAGATTCTAAGAAAGGCATAATAGAATTTAAAGATATATATGATAATAAAATATTCATTAGCTATTATACAAATGAAATATATATGAGAAATAATCACTATGATATAGATAGTTATAAAGGTAAACCTTTAGTGCTATTTGAAAATGGTAAAGGGCATAAAGTTAGTATTAAGGAGTTTTAATACTATCTTTACCCAGATAGTTTATACCTATCACTATTTTAATTTAATTGTTATATAAGTGAAAATATTGACAAATCATTAAGACTATTATATAATACCATGCATTATTAAAGAGGTGGTATTATATGTTCAAGTGTTTATTTATTACGGCTGTTTATATATACCTTTATTATCTTTTTATAATAGAAAAAAAAGACATGTTTTTGTTGACTAAAGACACCAAAGATTTCTAATCAGAGTTTTGGCGTCTTTTCTTTATATTTAGATAAAAGTAGTGATAAAATATAATTATGCATGAAGGGGGGAGGATAATAATGATAGATTTACATATACATTCTAATTATTCAGATGGTGCATACAGCGTAGATGAAATATTGGAAATAGCCAAAAAAACTGGATGTACAATAATTTCAATTGTTGATCATAATACTTGCGAGGCATATTCTTACTTAAAAAATATGACAAATAAAGTATTTGAAGGAAAAATAATTAGTGGTTGTGAGTTTAACACTTTTTATAATCATATTCCAATAGAATTGTTAGGATATGATTTTAATCCAGAATTATTAAAAGTAGGAATAGAAAAAATGTATAAGTATTCACCTGAAGAATTAAAGAGTTTTATGGAAGAAATGTTTATAAAGCAATGCAGTGAAAATCACATTAAACTTGCGTTAGATATGTATCGAAAAGGTGATAATGAACATTTGAGTTCATATTTTTACAAATGTCTAAAATATTATCCGGAAAACATCAGATTTTTTGAAACAGAAGAAGATTTTAATAACCCTTCAGTATTTTATAGAAAATATATGTCAAATCCTAATAGTGCGTTTTTTTGCAATATGGAGCAGTTTTTTCCTAATCCCATGGAAGTTGAAAATTTAATAAAAAGCTCTGGTGGACAAGTTTTTATTCCACATATATTTGAATATAAAAATCTTGCTAAGGAAATATTAAATGGGTTATTAAAAACCATTCATGTAGATGGAATAGAATGCTTTTATTCTAAATTTACAGTTGATCAAAGAAACGAAATGAGTAGATTTGCTAGAGAGAACAACTTGTTGATATCGGGTGGAAGTGATTGTCATGGTGGCAAAAACATTAAAATAGGAACAGGAAGAGGAGATTTACTTATTCAACCTGATATGGTAGGAGATTGGATTCAGACATCGAAGGATTTTAATATTGAAGGGGAACAAAACGAAAAACAGAATATTAGGGTTCGAAATTACAGATAAGTAATTCGAAATATAGGAGTAAAAAATATATGAAAAAAATAGCAGTATGTGTACCTACATATAATGAATCTGATATTATTGAAACAACCATAAAAAAAATAGACAAAGGATTAGAATGTTATGATTCATCATATGAAATTTATATTGTTAATTGTGATAATAGTACAGATGATACTGGCAGAATATTTCAAAACTTAAAAACTAGATCTAAAAAAGTCTATATTAAATCTGACGAAGTTGGTAAGGGGATAAACCTAATTAATTTTTTCAGATTTTGCAAAGAAAAGAATATTGATTATGCAATTACATTGGATGCTGATGTAGTATCAATGAGCGATAATTGGATACACAAGTTTCTAGATAAACTGATAAATGAAAAATTTAATTATGTGGTACCCTCATACAAAAGAAGTAGGTTTGAAGGAAGTACAACAAATCATTTTGCTTATCCATTATTATATGCATTAACTGGGAAAAGAATTAGGCAACCCATAGGAGGAGATTTTGCATTTGATAAGAAATATATAGATTATATAATTAAGCAACCATTCAATGATGATATTAAAAAATATGGAATAGATATATTTATGACGCTAAATGCAGTCTACGGAAATCTTAACATTACTTCAATTGAATTGGGCAAGAAAATTCATAAACCTAGTTTTGGTAAAATGTATAATATGTTTGGGCAAGTACTAAGCGGAGCATTTTATACGATAAGAAGCCAAAAAGAATTTGTCTTATATAATGAAGCAGACAATTCTCCTCAAAATATAAATCTGATAAGGAGTAGAAAATTTGTTCATAAGGAGAAAGCCAATGAATTATTGCAAAGATCGTATAATAAACTTAAAAAGATAGATGCCAATTGTATAAATGATTTTGGATATACTGGTGGAAAAACAATAAGCGATAAAGAATGGGAAAACATAATGTACAATTTTATCAACAAAATAATTAAAGATAAAAATACGAATGCTGATGATTTTGAAAATTTTGTAGATATTTTCATAATAAGAACAATTTCATATTGGAATAGAGCACAAAAAATAAGTGCTATAGATGCAGAAAGAATAATAACTAATGTGTCTGAAAATTTAAGAAAAAAGGTGTTAAAAAAGGAGGATAATAAATATGTTAACAATTAATAAGCAATATGTTAATCCAGAGGAAAAAGAATTTGAAATAGTTGAAAGAAAGGGAGTAGGACATCCAGATACTTTAGCTGATGCACTTGCGGAAGAGGTTTCAAGAGTATATTCAAAATACTGTTTGGAAAAATTCGGAGCAGTATTACATCACAACATCGATAAGCTTTATATTGGTGCAGGTTGGAATACTAATTCTTTTGGTAGTGTTAAAAGAATTAAACCAATAAAAGTGGTTGTAAATGGAAGAATTAGTAATACATGTAACGGTGAAGAAATCAATATAAACCAAATAATGGAAGAAACGATTAAAGAATATGTGGGTGTAGTATTACCGCATCTAGATGTAGAAAAAGATTTAGATATAATAGTTAATACAACACAACATACTCGTGTTCCATATTGGTTTTCACCAAGGACAGTAGATGATGTTCCAGATGCCAAAGAAGTGTTTGCAAATGATACATCTGTAGTTGTTTCATACTGTCCTTATACAACATGCGAAAGACTTGCGTTTGAAATCGAGAGATTCTTTTGGGAACCTAATGAAAAGGGATACCCAGTTCCAAAGTTTAATGAAATAGGACAAGACATAAAGGTAATGGTTTCTAGAATAAACAAGAATATAGATATTATTGTATGTATGCCTGTAATATCTACAGAAATTAGCTCTAGAGAAGAATATTATGAAACAGTAGAAAAATACGAAAAGAAATTGCAAAAAGAAGCAACTAAAATATGTAAGGATACTGACTATAATGTTAAGGTATCTGTAAACGCTAAATATGATAATGATAAAAGAGGTACACTATACATGTTGGCGCTAGGTACTAGTGCAGAATGTGGAGAAGAAGGACTAGTAGGAAGAGGTAATTCATCATTAGGAATTATATCTACTTTTAGACCTAATTCAATGGAAGCTCCTGCCGGAAAAAATCCAAGATATCATACAGGAAGAGTATTAGGGTTTTTAAGTAATAGGCTTTCTAAAGCAATCTATAATGAGTTAGGATTAAAAAATCAAATAGTAATGCTTACAAGAAATAAATATTCTTTAGTTCCGCCATATTTAATTTATATTAGTGTAGATACAGATTATAATGAAGATGAAATAAAAAAAGTAATAGATAGAGAACTAAATATTGATTATACTGTTGAAATATTAAAACATAGAAGTCTATTTTAACGGAGGAAACTTATATGTATAAAATGCTAATGAAATCTTGTGGTTCAATTGTAGAAATAGATTCAGATATTGATCTATATGAAATGGTTAAAGATAAGATAGATTTCATAGATTTTCCTGAAACAACTATTGAAAAGTATAATAGTAATGAAAAATCCAAATATATAGTAGAATATACAAACAGCGACGAGAGAATCTTGCAGTATGAAGATCATAAAGCGATAATTAAATATCCAATAAAAGAAATGGGAGATGGATTAACCATATTATTTATGGCATATCCATTGCTTGAAGTAAATAGAAGAGAAAAGAAAAGCTTAACTTGTCATTGTGCTGGAGTCAGTATTGATGGAAAAGGAATACTCATTTTAGGAAAAGAAGGTTCAGGAAAGACAACATTAGCAATAGAACTATGTAGAAAATATAATGCAAAATTAATTGGAAATGATCTTTGTGTAATAGATTATAATTCCTTAAATAATTTGAAATTACTAGGAGGAACAAAGTATATATTTTTAAGATATGAATCTATAAAAAGAAATATTCCAGATCTTTTAAAAAACTTTGATTTACAAGAAAGTGATAAAAAAATTGATACATGGACATTTAAAAAGAAAGTATTTCCAAGAGATTTAGGAATACAAGATCAAAAGGATGAGGTTGATATAGATAGTATTTTTATAGTACATATAGACCAAGAAAAAGATTTCTTTTGTAAAGAAGCAAACTCTTTAGCAAATATATTATATCTAAACGAAAACTTTTCTAGATATATAAGAAATACATGTACGACAATGATTAAGGATAATAATATTATTAATTATATACCATCATTGGATACTAAAGAATTTTTTGATGAAAGAGCAGAATTAATAAATTATATGCTTAATAATAAAAAGATAAAATATTTGAGTGGAAGTATCGAAGATGTTGCCAAATATATCATTAATGGAGGTGTAAGATGATTTATTCTGCATTAATAGGAAATCCTGTTGAACATAGTATCTCACCAAGTATGTTCAAATATATTAGTAAAAAGAAAAATATTGATTATGAACATTTAAAAATAAAAGTAGATAAAAAAGAACAATTGGAAGATGTATTAAACACATTAAAAACACGTGGCGTTTGTGGTGTTAATGTTACTCTTCCATATAAAATAGATGTTGTTAAATATATGAATGAAATTGATAATTCAGCTAAAGCAATTAAATCTGTAAACACAATAAAAATCAGTCAAAATGGCTTTATCGGATATAATACAGATGGAATTGCAGCTATAAGATCTATTGAAAATATACTCTGCAAGATAAATGAGGATACAAAAATTTTAATAATAGGAGCAGGAGGAGCAGCAAGGCCAATCTGTTACGAAGCATACAAGAAGACAAAAAATATTATAGTAATGAATAGAAATAGAGAAGAAGCCGAAAGCATGGTAGAATGTGTATCAAAAGATATACCTATTTATGAATTATCAAGTTATAATTATATTGAACAAATAAATAAAGCTGATATCATAATAAATGCTACTCCTGTTGGAATGCTTCCAAATATAGATGAAGAGTTAATTACAGAAGATATATTTAAAAGAATTGAAAATATGTCTAATAAATATTTCTTTGATGTCATTTTTAACCCATATAAAACAAAATTCTTAATTAATGCTGAAAAGTATGGTGCAAAGATTTGCTCTGGACTATACATGATGATTTATCAAATCTTGTTAGCGTTTGAAATATGGACGGGTATAAAAACAGATGATATTGATGTTGAAGATGCTAAAAGAGAGATGTTAGAGAATGGATATAGTATGGAGGGATAGTGCATGGTTGAATTTGAACAAATAACCAAAGGAATAAATATAAAACCTGACAAAGGAGCCTTTGGATATGCATCTATCACTCTTTTAAAAGATGGTAATGAAAATATCTTATTTGATACTGGTAGTTATGGAGTAAGAAGTGTAATTAAAGAGTTGTTAAAAAAAGAAAAAATAGATAAAGTATTTATTTCACACTTGCATTTTGATCACTGTAGCAATTTAGATTTGTTTAAAGATTCAAAAATTTATATTAATAAAAGAGAACTAAAAAACTTATATGAGAATAACGATGATAGTGATTTATATAAACCTTTATTGAGTATTATAGATGAATATGATATTGATACATTTGATGACGAAATAAATATAAGTGATAATATAAAAGTAGTATTAACATATGGACATACCATTGGTCATTCTTCTTTAGAATTTAAACAAGGGGATAGATTAGTATTAGTTGCAGGAGATGCAATAAAATCACTAAATGACTACTTAAATAGTAATGAATATGGTAATGCTCAAAACCCGGACGAGTATATAAAAACTAAAGAAGAAATTAAAAACCATTACGATGTAATTATTCCAGGGCACTCGGATATTATAGATAAAAATAATATACATAATAACACATTGCAATTTAGAATTTTTTAATAGAAAAGATATGAAATGATGAAAATGATAGATGACGATAGTAGCATATTTATAGAGGCATTAGAAAAAAATGACATTGATTCAATAAAGAAAATCCCTAAAGCAGAATTTCATAATCATTCGGCTTTAGGATGTGATAGAAAATTACTAGCAAAGCATGGAATTAGTATTCCAGAACTTGAAGAAATAAATAGTATTGAAGAAATGGATGCGTTTTCTAAAAAATATGTTTCAAAACTAACTAGAACTGAAGAAGGATTTAAACTTTTAATAGAGAATACTATTATTTCTGCAATAAATGATGGAATAGTAGTTTTAGAAACTAGTATTGATTATAGGTTTTTCAAGTTTTTTAATAATACAGAACAAGGATTAGTTTTTCTAAAAAATCTGATTCAAAAATACCAAGACAAAATATCTTTAAAATATGATATAGGTTTAAGTAGAAAAAGCTATGATGTTCAGTTTGAAAAACTTATCATCAAATTAATAGATAGTAAAGTGTTTTTTGGAATAGATATCTATGGTGATGAGGCATACAATGATTTATCAAAATTTAAAAAAATATATAAATATGCAAAAAATATGGGAATGAAATTAAAAGCTCATGTTGGAGAATTTGGTGATGCAAAGGATATTATAGATACAATAAAATATTTAGATTTAGATGTAGTGCAACATGGTATAAATATAGTAAATTCACAAAAAGCAATGAATTATGCTAAAGAAAGAGGTATAATATTTAATGTGTGCCCAACAAGTAATATAGTATTAAAACGAGCAAAAAGTTTTAATAAGCATCCTATTAGGATTATGTATGACATGGGATTAAAAGTTACAATAAACACTGATGATTTGTTAATATTTAACAGTACTCTTTCAGAAGAATACTTAAAACTATATAATAATAAAGTTTTTAGTGCGGAAGAACTAAATAAAATAAGGATTAGATCTTTAAATTATTAGAGGATATATATGAAGAAGATTAGTAAAATATTAGTATTAGGAGGTCCAGGATCAGGTAAGACAACTTTAGCAAATAAGTTGGCCAGCCTATTTGAATTACCAATTATAAATTTAGATAATATAAATTTTAAAAAAAACTGGATTCAAAGAGATATAAAAGAAAGAGATCGTATCATTCGAAAGAAAATGACTGAAAACGAATGGATTATGGAAGGAATATATAATACAACTTTACTTGAAAGAGCTGAAAGTGCAGATTTCATTATATTTTTAGAATATCCTACATATTATTTGTTGTTTAGAGTAATAAAAAGATACTTTAGTAATTTAGGCAAAGAAAAAAAAGAATTGGATGGATGCAAAGAACGGTTAACATGGAGTTTTATAAAATATACATTGCGTTTTAATTCAAAGAAAAAAAATACATATGAAATACTTAATAGAGTAAAAAATATAGAGAATAAATTAATTGTAATAAAAAAAGGCAAAATCCCAAAAATAAAGGAGTAAGGTAAAAATGAAAGTGGAGAATATTGATATAAAAGACATTGAAAGAATAATTGGAGAACCAGTCCAAAGCATAGATAAAAATAATTATGGATATACAAATAAAATTTATTCAATTAATGGAAAATATATTTTAAAAATATGCGTTAATGAAAGAAATATTAATAATTTTAAAAGGGCTAGTGCTTTTTGCCAAAAATATTATGGAAGTATTAATTGTCCCAAAATTTACTATAGCTGTTTAGATGCAGATAATATTTGGCAAATTGAGGAACAAGTAAAAGGAAAGAATTTATTCTTTAAATGGAGTAGTTTAACTAAAGAAGAAAAAGAAGATGTAATTAGAAAAGTTTGTCAAGCATTAAGAAAAATACATGAGATACCAGTAGAAGATGTATTTGAAAAGAACTTTAATCCTGAAGATTGGAAAAGAAAATTTGAAAAGGATATATTTAAAAAAATAGATTCTTTAGAGAGTAAGGGAATAAAATTTCCTGGTTTATATGAAGAAATAAAATCATATGTAGTTCAAAACTTAGCTGCTTTAGATGAAACTAATTTTAAAGTATGTCATACTGATATACATTTTGATAATATTATGATAGATGACGATAATAATATCAAAATATTAGATTATGATAGGTTAAGAATATCATCTATCGACTATGAATTAAATAGTTTTAATGTTATGGCAAAAACGCCAGAATTAATTGCAAATGAAGAGTTTAGAAAACAAATAAATAAAGACGATTATAGTGATATATTAAGAATGATTCAAGAATACTATCCAGAGATGTTTAAATTTAGTCATCTTAATGAAAGATTGAATATTTATGCAATAAAACATTATTTAGGATTACTAGGAATTGTAAAAGAAAAAGATAAAGTAATTAACGCTTTGATGGAAATAGTAAAAGAAAAAGATTTATCTAAAACAAGAGGTAAAGCAAGATAAAAAAGAAAGAGACTTCATAATGAAGTCTCTTTTTAATTTAATATAATAAAACTATTTTAAAAGTTTACGAATACTAGCGTTTTCATTTCTTGTATAGTGAACACCTTTAACAAGAACTATAGGAGTTTGTTCATTTGTTTCACCCATTAAAATAGCGGATGCTGCTGCTATTTCATCAACTAATGCAACTTGAGATTTTGCCGGATTTCCAAAAAGATCTTGAGATTCTTTTTCTTCTAATGCATCTATACCAGCTATACCAATTGATTCGCTGATTGCACCTTTTCTGTATGGTTTTCCCATAGTATCATTAATAATAACTGCAACATCAACACCCATCATGTCTTTAATTGCTAATCTTATTTTATTGGCACTCTTATCAGGATCTTTTGGTAGAAGAGTTACTAATCTATTTTTTTTGTCTGATACATTTGATTTATCAACACCTGCACTTGTACAAACGTATCCAATTCTATGTCTAGTAACAACATGTTTTCCTGAAATTTCTAGTATTTCAGAAGATTCATCTAAAAAAACTTGACATTCTTCAGGGCTTCTTCCAGTCAGCTTTGCAATTTCAATAGCTTTTTTTGAAGGTACAACATCATTTAGGTTGACAATTGCATTTTCAGCTATAGATACTATTTTCTGAGCAATGACTAGTATATCGCCATCACAAATTTGAATATCGCTTTCAATACAATTATCGACGATTATTTTAGCAATATCATCACCAACATTCACAATTGGAATATTAGGAATTGCTATATATTCATTTTTCATTATAGAGCTTCCTCCTTTATATGATTTTTGTGCTCTAAAACAATATTTAGAACTTGTTTTTAAGTGCCTCTACTATACCATATTGTTATATATAATTCAATAAAATTAGAACAAAGCAATTTGAAAATCTATGATATAATAGCAGTGAGAAGTGATAAGTTTCAAAAAATGCAAGAAAGGAATGCTAGTTAATAATGAAATACTATAAATGGGTATTTAAAGATAATATAGCTCATAGAGAAAATCAAAAGTTTGAAGTTGGAAAAGTTATTACTTGCGATACTTGGAATCCGGATGATGACGATTTGTATACACGTGGTGGATTTTATTTCACTAATGAAGAATGTGCTTTAAGATGGATGTCTAGAGGAGATACATTATATGAAGTGGAAATACCAAGTGATGGTGAAATACATGAAGTACAAAGCGATAAGACACCTGGAGGAAAGCTCATCGCAAACAAAATCATTCTTAAAAATCCAATTCCAATTTCAAATGAATTATTAGTTGATTTTTATAAAAAATCTAAACTACCATTAACTACATATTTTGAAACTGTTGGACTTCTTTCATCACGTGGATATTATGATTTAGCTTTGCAAATAATAAAAGATAAAACCAATATGGATAATATAGATTTAGCTTTAAACGAGTTTAATAATTCGCTAAAACCTTGGTTCGAAGTAGATCGTGATTGCTATAATAAAGTTAAAAAAGTTTTAGAGGAAATAAAAAGTTCAGTAGATATAAGTTTATTTGTTGATAAGGAACCATATATTAAAAAAATCACTAATGATAATATTATTAATTTAACAGGTCAAAGTGGATCTGGTAAATCTACTTATGCAAGAAACAACTTTAGTGGAGATAAATACTTGATTATTGATACAGATGATATATTTTCTGAAGATAGGTATAAAAATGCTATAGGTATTAACAAAGAATTAGGTAAATATTTTAGAGATAAATATGATGAATTACCTAATTGTGGTGATAATTTTGATTTGATTTATAAAGAAATATTAGTTTTTTGTAAAACCATAGATAAAACAATTGTAATAGATTGTGCACAATTTCATTGTATTAAAGATACAAATCTATTAAAAGGTACGTTAATCGTAATTAGAACTTGTATTGATACATGCTATAATAGAACAATTGAAAGATACCTTAATAATCATCCGAATTGTCCAAATGATGAATTAGATAAATATAAAGAAAGAAAAAAATCTATCTTTAAATGGTATAAATATTCAAATGAGTTTTTAGAAAAAATAGATGGTCAATACATCATAAAATAAAGGAGATAATAAAAAAACTCGATCAAAATACAGATCCAGAACAATATACTTTAATAGACTGTGTTATAGTGCTTAATTGAATCTGTCATGTTGAAGCAGGTATAGCTGTTGGTACAATTATGAAAAAACTTAAAGATGGATCATACTTAAAAATTTTAAAACAATTTAGAAAATTTATGAAGTAAGGGTGATATGATGAATATAATAGTTGAAAAAGTTCTTGAAAGAGATATTGATTTATTAATGATAAACAAGTTTATCTATGATACTAATGTTTTAAAATACTTTCTAAATAAAATTAATAAAGATGGATATGTTATATCTAGTATTCAACATTCGTTAGTAGATCAAGAGGCTGGAGAATCTGATATTACAGTTATTGTTGAAAAAGATAATCATAAAATAGGATTATTAATAGAAGACAAAATTGATGCAATAGCAATGCCAAATCAAAGAAAAAGATATGATATTAGAGGGCAAAAGGGTATAGAAAATAATCAATATAATGAATTCTTTGTATTTATGATAGCACCATCTGATTATCTTAATAATAATAGTGAAGCTAAATTATATGAAAATCAAATATCATATGAAGAATTAAGAAAATTAATGTCTAATGATATATATGCAACAACTTTAATAGATAAAGCTATAGAGGAAAAGAAAAATGGCTATATTGTTATAGAAAATCCAGCTGTAACTTTATTTTGGGAACAGTTTTATACTCTTATAAGACAAAATTATCCAACTATTAAAATAAATGAAGTTCATGGGCCTAGAGGTAACAGCGCTTGTTGGCCTGAGTTAACAACATATTATCCTAATGTAAAAATAATTCAAAAATCAAATCGTGGATATTTAGATTTAACTTTCTCTAAAATGGGAAGTTATCCAAACATATTTCATAAATATTTAGATAATATAATAGAAGATGATATGCATATAGAAAAAACAGGTAAATCTATGGTTATTAGAATTAATATTCCTGCTATAGATTTTAAAGAATCGTTTGATAATCAAATTGATAATATTAAAATCAGTTTAGATAATGCATTAAGACTATATAAGCTATTAAACAATCTTAATGTTGATAGTATGTATAAAGAGATAGAATCAGAAAATGCTGATATTAAATCTTTAGAAGATTTCCACAGATTATATAAATCAGGAATTATTGTTAATTATGATTTAAGAGTAACATATAGAAGTTCAACCGAAAAAAATGAAGCAATAGCTGATACTGTTGATTATCCATATATTCAAAGATACCAAACAGGAAGTCATCCTACTACTCAACTATTTATAATAAAAGATAATATGCTTCAAAGATTAAAAAGACTAGAACCAGAAAATCCTAATTCTAATTATTATATTGAAGATATTATCGAAACTATATCTGAAGAATTCTATAAAGATAATAAGTTTTTAACAATAGATAATGATCCAGTTAGAGTATTTCCGGAAGAATTATTAGAAATAGTAGAGAAAGAAGGATAACAAATGAAAGATCAAGTAACACGAGCATTAATATATTATCATAATCATAATAAAGAATGGGTTAGTTTAAAAGAAATATATAAAAAAGTCGAAGAAATTCGTGGAGAACCAAATGCTAATGGCGGAGCATCAATTAGAAGATTAATTGAGTCACATTCCAAAGCGTCTGCAGGGTTTAAAGGTGAGGAATTATACATATCTAAAGGAATAGGTACAGGACTATATAAATCTATTTATTATGATAGATTAAAATTCATAGATAGTATAGAAATAGGAGACGTTTTTACCAGAGATCAATTAATGAATATTTTTAAAATAAATGGTCAATCTGGGATTATGCCAACCAACTCATTAAAAGCAATAGTTATAACAACATCTGAAGATAGTCTTTATGGAGACTCTGGCATCAAAGATGGATTGATCCAATATACTGGTCAGGGTCAAGAAGGAGATCAAGAAATAAAAGGTAATAACAAAGTTCTATACTATTCCAAAGAGAATGATATTCCAGTATATTTATTTACAAAAGATGGCAACAGAAAATATATATTTGAAGGAAAAGTCGAGTTATATGATATACCTTATCAGACCTTGGAGAAAGATAAAAATGGTAAGGAAAGAAAGGTTTGGAAGTTTCCGTTAGCTATTATTTATCCCGAGAATTATGAATTAGATATTGATTCACAGTATATTCAAGTATCATCTAAAGTTAAAAAATTAGAAACAGAGTTATTAGAAGAATCAAAGCCTATATTTGATGACTTGGTATTTAAAGAAGGAAAGTTAAATATAAGAAAATATAGAAAAACTGATATAAAGAAAAACCGAAGTACTAAACCGGATTATATAGCAGAAGCCATCATTAAGAATAATCAAGGCATTTTAAATGAGAAGGTTATATTTGAATATGAAATAAAGCGTCTTATGGAAGAAGATGCAACAGAGCAAGTAAGAGAAATGGAAGAGTTTTTTAATAATAAAAAAGAAAATGAAGGCTTTGATATTTTATCTTTTGAACTTGATGAAAATGGCAATTATATTGAAAAATATATAGAGGTAAAATCAACAAAAAGTGGTGAGGGAACTCCAATTGATATAACCGCTGATGAACTTGATTTTGCCTACAATCACAAAGATAATTACTACCTGTATAGAATTATTAAAAGCGAGAGTAAAGATAGATATTTAAAAATTATTACAGGTAATGAATTGATTAAAGATAATTATGAATTTGTACCCGTAACATATAAGATTTATTCAAAATAAAACTTAGGCTATCAGTCTAAGTTTTTTGATATACATTATAAGAGTTGGATGATTAAACAATTCATTTACATTTTATGTGCTTTAGTCGCAAAAAATATAATTCCAGTAAATTATATGTTATAATTTTATTTGAGAGATAATAGTGTCTTGGGAGGTAAAGAAGAATGAATAATAAAAAAGAGAGAGAAAGAGAAGAACTTCATAAAACAATTTGGAAAATAGCAAATGAGTTAAGAGGTTCTGTAGATGGATGGGATTTTAAACAATACGTTTTAGGATTGCTATTTTATAGATTTATATCAGAGAATATTGAAAACTACGTTAATGAGAATCAAAGAAAAGCAGGTATTACAGATTTTCAATATCAAAATATTTCTGATGAAGAAGCATTACTTGGAAAATCTCAAATACTTGATGAAAAAGGATTTTTTATTCTTCCAAGTGAATTATTCTGCAATATAAGAAAAGGTGCGGATAAAAACGAAAACTTAAATGTTGTTATTTCAAATGTATTTAATAACATTGAATCATCAGCAAGAGGATCAGCATCAGAAGATGATGTTAAAGGTTTATTTGATGATTTTACTATTGATAATAAATTAGGTAATACAGTTG
>JAEEGL014270478.1_pt1 | contig 15082 bp, 15 predicted proteins | sample 9134231 | NCBI WGS metagenome assembly JAEEGL01 (sample SAMN16246548, study PRJNA631951) | gut metagenome | biome: gut microbiome; feature: rumen; material: fiber-attached | host: Bos | place: Iran: Karaj | collected 2018-10 | reverse complement strand
GCATTGCCGAAGTCTCTTTCCTTGGCTTTGAATTCAGCCTTACTGAGAACGGCATTGAGTTCATCTCTGTCAATGCCTTCCCTGATCATGGAGGCAATGACATTGTTGATGTTTTCTCTGATCTGAGCTTCTTTTTCAAGGTCGGTATTGATTATGTCAATTTCGACAAATGACTGCAGCAGTCCGTCTTCCAGAGAGAAGTAGACATCCTCACCTAAGCCATTGGAAATGATGGCTTTTTTCAGAGGTGATTCATTGGATCCGCATAATACCTGAGATAACAGGGATAAAGCTGTATTGGAGAGACGATCTTCATAGCTGCCGACTACATAGCCGTAAGCTATCTGAGCCTTGCCGGCAGGATTTTCTTCCGGTGAGATCTCGTATTCAACAGTATCTTCACTGATGACCGGCTGCTGTAATTCTAAACTGATTCTGGCTCCCTCTGAGGTCATGTTTGAGAGATATTCATCATCAATGATTCCCAGTACTTCTTCAATGTTCATGTCACCGTCAAGGATGATGAATGAGTTGGAAGGACTATAGTATTTCCGGTGGCTGTCGCAGAACTGCTGGAAAGTCAGTTCAGGAATATGATCAGGATCACCGCCGGATTCAAAACCGTAGCAGGTATCAGGGAACAGGGCGTGCAGCAGATTGCGGCCTCTGATTCCATCCGGTGAGGAGAAGGCTCCCTTCATTTCATTGAATACAACACCCTTGTAAATAGGATCGGCTTCCGGATCAAGTATTTCATAATGCCAGCCTTCCTGATGGAAAACGTCAGGCTTGGTAACAGCCAGCGGCTTGAAGACGGCATCCAGGTAAACACGCATAAGATTGATGAAATCCTTATCGTTACGGCTGGAAACCGGATAGACTGTCTTGTCAGGATAAGTCATGGCATTCAGGAAAGTCTGCAGAGATCCCTTTAACAGGTCAACAAACGGTTCTCTGACCGGATAACGCTGTGATCCGTTCAGAACTGAATGCTCTAGAATGTGGAATACACCGGTGTCATCAGTCGGTGTAGTTCTGAAGGCGATGGCGAAAGTCTTGTTTTCGTCGCCTCTTTTCAGCCAGATGGTCTTGGCGAGAGTTTTCTCATGGACCATCTCGTATAAGTCAGCATTGATTTCCTCAATGTGTCTGATATTCAGAACACGGAAACCATGAATGACATCATTAATGTTCATACAGATAAAACCTCCGTCTGTTTTATATTATATCTTATAATCGATCTTTATCCAAAAAAGAACATCTCCTAATGTCAAAAAACCCTTTTCTGATGAGAAATAAGAAATAATCCTTTATTTTTCAGGCGCACTCTGTTTAAATATATCCGGGAGTAACGTATGATTAAGGCTATACTTTTTGACCTCGACGGTGTACTGGTTGATTCTGAAACCTATGACCAGCAGATAACTGCTGATTTTATCCATGAAAACAATTATAAGACCGATCCTTCCATCTTCAGAGTCTGGATCGGCGGTTCTCCGGAAATAGATTCCTGGAGCATTATTCTGCCTCAGGTTCATCCGGATGATGATCCTTCAACTTTCCGTGACAAGGTCAATGAATATCACCGTGTCAGAAGGGAACGGATCTTCTTCCCGCCACTGGCATTCCCAGATACGGTCGGGGCAATAAGACACTTTCATGAACTTGGCTATAAGATGGCCTGCTGTTCATCCAGTGAACCATGGTATATCGAAAGAGCACTGGAACAGCTGGAAATCAGAGACTGTTTCAACTTCGTCGTATCAGGAAGAGACCTGACTCATGGCAAGCCGAACCCACAGATCTATCTGCTGACCCGGGAACATCTGGGAATACAGAAGGATGAAGCTGTCATCATTGAGGATTCTCCATATGGCATCAAAGCCGGGAAGAATGCCGGAATACTGACCATTGCCAGAAAGGATCATAAATTCGGCATGGATCAGAGTGAGGCAGACGGTTTCATTGACAGTCTGTACGAAATAGAAAAATATCTGTAACAAAAAAAGATCGCAATTGCGACCTTTTAATGTGCTTTAATACATTCCTGCCGGAGCAGCTGGAACTGCCGGGGCTTCAGGCTTTGGCTTTTCAACCACGCCTGCTTCGGTTGTAACAAACAGAGCAGCAATGCTGGTGGCATTGAGAACGGCTGATCTGGTGACCTTGGTAGGGTCAACGATGCCTTCCTTGAACATGTCTACCCATTTGCCTTCTCTGGCATCAAAACCGATGTTGCCTTTCTGGCTTAACTGTTCCTTGACGATGTCATTGCCGTCAAAGCCGGCATTTTCAGCTATCTGATATAGAGGCATCAGGATGGCTTCGAAGACGGCGTTAATGCCTTTCTGTTCGTCAACAGTTGCACCCTTGAGGGTATCCTTATGTGCCTTGTAAATCTTGGCTAAGGCTGCACCGCCGCCGATGATGATTCCTTCAGCAATGGCGGCCTTGGTAGCGTTAAGAGCATCTTCGATTCTTAACTTCTTTTCCTTCATTTCGCTTTCGGTAGCGGCACCGACCTTGATGATGGCGACACCGGAAGTCAGCTTGGCCAGTCTTTCATTCAGCTTCTTCTTGTCATAATCAGAAGTTGTCTTCTCAATCTGGCTCTTGATTTCCTCAACTCTGTTGCGCAGAGCTTCAGGATCACCGGCACCATGAACGATGGTAGTGCTGTCTTTCTTGACAACGACCTTGGTGGCTGTTCCCAGACCGCTTAAGTCGACATCCTTGAGATCCATGCTTAATTCCTTGGTGACAAACTGAGCACCGGTCAGGATCGCGATATCCTGCAGCATGGCTTTCTGGGTGTCACCGAAGCTAGGAGCCTTGGTGGCTACGACATTGAAGGCACCACGCAGCTTATTGACGATCAGAGTGGTCAGAACTTCATTGTCAATGTCATCGCAGATGATCAGCATTGGCTTATTGGCCTGAACGATCTTTTCGAGAACAGGGAGGATCTCCTGAATGGAGTTGATCTTCTGGTCAGTTACCAGGATGAATGGGTTTTCCAGTTCAGACTGCATCTTTTCTCTGTCACTGGCCATGTATGGTGACATGTATCCCTTGTCATATTCCAGACCTTCAACGGTTTCCAGATGAGTTTCAAAACCCTGAGATTCATCAACGGTGATGACACCGTCCTTGCCTACCTTATCCATGGCTTCAGCAATGTACTTGCCGATTTCCTCACTTCCTGAAGAAATTGAGGCAACCTGGGCAATGTCCTTTGAGGTTGAAATCTGCTTGGTCTGCTTCAGCAGTTCTGAAGCGATCAGCTGAGCAGCCTTTTCCATGCCGCTCTTTAACAGGACAGGGTTGCTGCCTTTTTCAACGCAGGCGATGCCGTTATGCATGATGGCCTGAGCCAGCAGAGTAGCGGTAGTAGTACCGTCACCGGCTACGTCATTGGTCTTGCTGGCAACTTCATATACCAGCTTGGCGCCCATGTTTTCAAATTTATCTTCCGGTTCGATTTCCTTGGCGATTGTAACACCGTCATTGGTGATGAGAGGTGAACCGTAGGCCTTTTCCAGAACGACGTTACGTCCCTTTGGACCTAATGTGACCTTTACGGTGTCGGCTAAGGTATCAACACCGGCCAGCATCAGATCTCTTACTTCCTTTGAATATTTAACTTCCTTACTCATGAAAAGCCTCCTAATCTATTACGGCATATATCTTTGATTCGCTGATAAGCAGGTATTTCTCACCCTGATATTCAATTTCATTACCGGCATATTTGTCAAAGATTACCTTGTCATTTACTTTTACAGTCATTGGAACTTTCTTTCCGTCAACCAGCTTGCCATCGCCTACAGCAATTACCACACCGATGTTGTCGTCAGTGTTTTCCTTGGCGCTCAGAATGATTCCGCTGGCAGTCTTGTTTTCAATTACTTCCTTTTTTACCAGAACATTATCGTTTAATGGTTTGATCATGAATATTCCTCCTTTAGCACTCTAACACTGTAAGTGCTAACCATATATAATTATAGTATACGAAATCATATTGTCAAGCGTAAGAAAGGGGCAGTTGTGGTATAATGGGAACAGGTGGTAAATATGTTCAGAAAGAATAACTTCTTGTTCATCATGATCATTCTTCTGGCAGCAGGGATCTTCGGTACCCTGTGGTTTTACAATACCTATATAGTTCCGAATGCCCGGATGTCCTCAACCTACATGGAGGTTTATCAGGACCTTGACGCCAATGAAATAAAGACCATCAGCATTGATACCATCAATAACAAGGTCAATGTGGTAGTCACGAATGATCAGAAGATCAAGATCAGCTATTTTCAGAGAACTGACAGTGCCAACAGCTTTGTGGTTAATAAGAACGATGTCTCACTGAAGATCATCGAAAGAACGGAGACACCTTCCAACAGTTTCATTTCCTCGACCAGACGGATCGATACCATTACCATTTATCTGCCGGCAGGTTCCGAGGTTTCCCTGACCAATAAGACCTATGAAGGCCGGCTGACCATTGACGGTGTATCACTTAACAAAATCACTGCCAGTTCAATTAACGGAGCCATAACGATCAGAAACTGCAGAGCAGGATCAATTGATCTCAATACCAACTCCGGGGAAGTGAATGTCAGTGATAATGAAATCAATAATGCGGTCATACAGGGAGTAACCGGCAAGGTAACGATGAAGATAACTGATTCACTGGCTCTGTATAACCTGAACATCCGTACCGAAAACGGCTTTCTGACGGTAAATAATGAAAGAGTCAGAGTAGTTGTGGATGAACAGGAAACCGTTGTCAACTACATGGAAGTAGAAAGAGAAGGGGTTGAGCGTTCTATTAAATTAACCAGTTTCCGCGGCAACATTTCTCTTGTCAGCAATGAGGAAGCGGTAAGCAATAATGAAGAGGCGACCAATGCAGAAAGTGAAGGTGTTCAGGAATAACTGAGCGCCTTTTAAAAAATGAGGATACAAGACATGAACTGTGAACTGTATGACATGATATTCAAAAGAAAGTCCTTCCATCTGTTCCGTGATCTGGGAGATCAGCGTATCAGTGAGAAAGAACTGGAAGAGATCAAGCAGATCTGGCAGCAGCTGGATCCGCTTTATCCTGACATTAAGACCGCCATAAGGATCGTTTCAGCAGAAGAAACGACCTGCAAAAGAGGAGAGGAATACTGCATTCTGCTCTACAGTGAGAAAAAGGAGAACTGTCTCCAGAACATCGGCTATCTGGGAGAACAGCTTGATCTGTACCTGGTATCTCATGACATCGCAACGCTGTGGTTTGGCATCGGCAAAACCGAGGAGAAGCAGTTTGATGGTCTGGATTTCATCATCATGATTGCCATCGCCAAGGTAACTGATGAAAAGAAGTTCCGTAAGGACATATTCAAAAGCAAGCGCAAGCCTGTTGAGGAGATCTGGGAAGGCGAATACATTGAAGGTGTGACGGACATCGTCAGATTTGCGCCAAGTGCCTGCAATACCCAGCCCTGGCTTGTCCGCAATCATGAAAAACTGGAAGTCTTCCGCTATAAAAAGGAAGGAAAAAGAGGAATCATGCCGGCTGACATGGTGCGGTATTATAACCGCATTGACATCGGCATCTTCCTGTGTTTTCTGGAACTTTGCCTGAAGCACAGCGGCATTGGATTTGAAAGAGAACTGTTTGCGGATGACGGCAGTGGGGAAACAACGGTTCTTAACGCAGTATATAAAAAAACACCATGATGGCCATGGTGTCCATGAAAAACTGAAGACAGGTGTTACCTGTCTTTGTTTATGTCTCTGACGATTTCAGCAAGATCGTATGGTTCGTGGTGAGGGTCAAATTCAATGTTAAGCCCTTCGTCATTGCCGTATCTCGGGATGATGTGGAAATGCAGATGCATTACGGACTGTCCGGCTGCTTCGTTGGTGTTGACCAGAATGTTGCAGCCCCGGGCATCCAGGTTTTTTACGATTTTTCCAGCCAGATCTCTGACTACCTTTATCAGGTGAGCAAGAGTCTGTTCATCACATTCCAGAATGTTGGCAAAGTGCTTCTTAGGCATTACCAGGGTATGGCCTCTGGTAACCTGGGAAATGTCCAGGATGGCCAGGCACTGGTCATCTTCATATACCTTGGCTGAAGGGATCTTTCCTTCAATGATATCGCAGAATATACACATTTTCTTATCCTCCATGTTTATCTTAATTATAATTACTTGCTGCTTCCGTCTTCAACCTGTTTTTCCGGTTTCAGGTCAATGAAGATCAGTTCCGGCTGGTTATTCAGACGGAACGGGAACAGGGAATTGCCGATGCCGCGGGATATGATCAGCGAAGTGCTGCCTTTCTGGTGCAGTCCTTCTGTCATCTGCGGTTTAAATCCCTGATCAGGAGCATATCCGGCACCGATGACCGGGAAACGCATCTGTCCGCCATGGGCATGTCCGCTTAACCCCAGATCAGCGCCGTTTTCACTGTAAACATCCAGCATTTCAGGGCGGTGGAACAGCACGACGTTAAACAGTTCATCGTTCTTCAGAGCCTGATACTTCTGAGTGAAAAGGGAAGCACGCTGACTGTAGGGAATGCCATAGAAGTCATTGAGCCCAATCAGGTTAATGCCGTTTACCTGATAAGCTTCATCTTCAATGACAGTCATGGAACAACGGTATAGAGCTTCCATTATTTCATCGTGCTGTGATGAACGGATCTCATGATTGCCCGTGACATAATAGACCGGGGCGATTTCCACCAGTTTTTCCACGAATTCCACGGCCTGTGGGATGTTGGTACGGCGGGAATCAACCAGATCACCGGTAATGCAGATCAGATCAGGCTGCCGGCTTTTCAGTTCCCTGAGGATCCTGTTTATCAACAGGTTAATGCGGGTATTATGAAAATCCGAGATGTGGGCTATTCTGACCGGATGCTTCAGCTTACAGCTGGTTATCTGATGGCTGCTGATGGTCAGAATGGCATTGCTCAGATAAAGAATGATGATAATGATTAATGTAATAATGAATATATAAATCATATATAAATTAAAACATAAAAAAAGGATGTTTTCACATCCTAATTTTCCGTACCCAGATATGATGGATAGTTGGCCTTGACGAAGTTGTATGCGTCAATGTCATAAAGCTTGAAGTTATGCTTTGTGAAGAAATAGCCGTTTGATCTGTCCATGAAACTTGAGACAGTCTTCAGATAAGCTACGAAATCATCCTTGAGCTGTGCCTGATTGGTAACGGTAGTCTGAACTACATAGTAACCGTTGGCGTTCTTATTGACGATTGCGTCTGATAATGTCGGATTCTGTACTGTTGCCAGGTAAGCAAGTACGTTGTAATCCAGTGAAGTACTGTTGCGGGTATAGAGCTGTTCCTTGGCCAGATCTTCCTTGCTGCCGAATTCAGCAGCTACGGCTGCGAAATCTTCGCCGGTCTTGATCTTGGTGATGGCTTCATTGGCCTTTTCTCTGGCTGCTTCGTTTCCGATGTCAGCTGCGTCAATGAAGATCATTCTGGCCTTTAACGGCAGGTATTCCCGGAAAATGTCATCCCATTTCTCATCGATGTATTTTTCGACGAGCTTGTCTGACTTGGTTCTGGTTACGCAGAACTTCATGAAGTCATCAACACTGTCATAACCCAGGTTCTTCAGGACTTCTTCAAAGTCGCCCTGAGTTTCAAGCTGTGACTTGTAACTGTCAAACAGTTCCTGAGCCTTCTTGGTGATGTCTTCTGAATCTTCGATTTCAGCATTGGCTATGATTTCCATGGCCTTGGTGATGATGGTGTTGGCAGCATCGTCCTTAACCATTCTGTCATAAAGATCCTTCTTGGTGATCTTTTCCTTGCCGATCTGAACGATTAATTCGTTAGGGTTTGAAACGGTTGCGGTTGCATCCTTGCATCCGGCGAGAACGGTACATAAGCTTAAGGCGATAATAACGATTTTAATGAACTTCTTCATGTTACTCACTCTCCTTATCTTCAACTTTCAGGTTCTTCTTGACGATGGCTTCGATCTCATCGCTGCCGAACTTGACATTGAGCTTCTGAGCGGTTTCCCACAGGATCTTGTTGCTTAAGCCTTCATTTTCATTCATGATGGCACTGATGAAGTCTGTCTCTTCCTTGAAGTCGTCAACCTTGGTTGAATCACACTTGATCAGGAAATAGCCGAATTCATCTGACTTGACCCATTCACTTACCTGTCCTTCTTCCAGGGCGAGGGAAGTTTCCAGGAAAGTCTTGTCGATTCCTGTTGTTTCAGCATCGAGGTAACCGAATCTGCCGCCGTTGGAAGCATTGCCGTCTTCAGAGAACTTTTCAGCGAAAGCTGCGAAGTTGTCAACGCTGTATTCAGCAGATGCCCAGGCATCCTGTGCACTCTTCAGCTTTTCAGCTTCTTCAGCAGTAGGGTTGTCAGGATCATCCATGGTCAGAACGACGTAGCTGATGATGCGTGGCTTATGCTCAGTTGTGAAGTGGTCGGAAACCAGTTCGCTGATGTGTTCGGAAACGTACTGTCCGTACAGCTTTTCAGTCTTGGTGCTGTAAAGCAGATAATCATAGAAGGTATCGTATCCGTAATAGGTCTTGGCGATGTTATCAAGGTAGGCCTCGTCATAACCGTAGTGCTGACTGTAGGCAGCTAACAGATTCTGATAACGGGTCTTGATGTCGCTGATGAATTCATCAGTTGATTCTACAGCGTTATCCAGCAGAGCTGAATGGAACATCGTGTAGACTCTGTCATCGTAGTAGGTCTTTGACAGTTCGTCATATATCTGATCGGCAGAGAAGTTCTCGTCATCGACTGAGAAGACGATCTGCTGACCATTGACGGTTTTACCTGGTAATTTACCCTTGTTCTGATCATATGCAAAGTATACAGTGATGCATACAAAGAAGATGCCAATTAACAGAGGGAACCAGTATTCTTTTAATTTTTCTACCATAAATAGTAATCCTCCTGGCGCGAACTTAATTATTATAAGTTATATTTTTTTAATATGCAACCAAAAGAAATAGGGTGTATATTGGTGAAACTTGACAGAGGGTTATGTTATAATACAACGTGAACGAAAAGGGGTGAAGCTTATGTCAACTCTGGAAATCAGGAATCTTCATGTCAATGTTGAGGACAAGGAGATCTTAAAAGGTGTTGATTTAACGGTTAATACAGGAGAAGTCCATGCCTTAATGGGACCTAACGGCAACGGTAAAAGTACGCTGTTAATGACCATCATGGGCCATCCGAGATATAAAGTTACGGAAGGAAGCATTACATTCGATGGTCAGGATGTACTGGCCATGAGTGTTGACGAGCGCAGCAAGGCCGGTCTTTTCATTGCGATGCAGTATCCGCAGGAAGTCCCGGGAGTCACCAATTCCGATTTTCTGAAGGCCGCGGTAAATGCGCACAGAGAACAGCCGATCAAGCTGTTTGAATTCATCCGTCTGCTGGACAGAACCATTTCAGACGTTCAGATGGATTCAGCCATTGCTCACCGTTTCCTCAATGAAGGATTCTCCGGCGGGGAAAAGAAGCGTAACGAAATCATTCAGATGAAGTTATTAAAGCCGAAGATGGCCATGCTGGATGAACTGGACTCCGGTCTGGACGTTGATGCCATAAAGGTCGTGGCTGACAACATTCTGAATCTGAAGCAGGAAACCGACATGGGAATGATCATCGTATCTCACTATGAGAGATTCTACGATCTGATCAGACCTACTCATGCTCATGTCCTGATCAACGGACGAATCGTTGAAAGCGGTGACCATGAACTGGCCAAGAAGATCGATGCGGAAGGTTATGAGTGGCTTCTGAAGGAAAAGAACATTACTCTGGAACCTGAAGAGGAAATGAAGAGAGCCGTTTCTCTGGGAACCTGTGCCGTAAATAAGTCAGGAGCATTATGATGAACCTGATCAGCATAAACAAATCAAAGAAGATCACGGTGAATTCCGACAGCGGATCACTGTGCCGTCTTGATCTTGAGGTTGAAAGGCGCACTGATGCCAAGGTGATCATTTTCCTGGAAGGAAAGGGAATGCTGAAGGTTGATCTGCAGGTAAAGGTCGGCTCTGACAGCCGTGTTACTTTTCTGACGGTCAATCACAATGAAGCTGACATTGAATTCAATGAGAAGTTTGACATCATGGCTGACAGCAGTGTCATCATTGCCCATGCCGATCTTACCGGATTCAAATCAGAGTATAACTGCAGTTATCAGCTGCTTGCTCAGGGAAGTGACCTGAAGGTTCAGACTGCTTCCTTATCCGACAGCCGCAAGGTATTCAATCAGGATACCTTCCATATGGCCGGCAATACCAGCGCTCACATCAATAACTACGGGGTAGTCATGGCCAATGGTTATACCGACATGGTAGTCAGAAATACCATCGTTCAGGGCAGTCACAATGCCTCAACGCATCAGACCAGCCGTCTTCTGACTTATGATAAGACTTCGGTAGGCAAGATTCTGCCGGTACTTTACATTTACGATAACGAAGTTGAAGCTTCACATGCTGCTTCATTAGGTCAGCCTGATGAGGAACAGGTATATTACCTGCAGTCCAGAGGTCTTTCTCATAAGGAAGCCATTGGACTGATAGTAAAGGGATATCTGCTCCCGGTAACGCAGATAATCGATGATGACAGCATTAACACGCTGTTAACCGAAGAGATAGAAAGGAAGGTAACCCCGGATGCTTGATGTTAACAAAGTCAGAAAAGACTTTCCGATGCTTGACGGCAAGCCGATGAGCGGACACCCGCTGGTTTACCTGGATAACTCGGCTACCACTTTCAAGCCGTATGCCGTCATTGATGCCATCAATGATTTCTATCACAATTACACTTCAAACATTCACCGCGGTGAATATGAACTGTCACAGAAGGCTGATACTGCCTATGATTCAGTCAGAAAGATCGTCGGCGATTTCATCAACTGCGATGAAAAGGAAGTAGTTTTTACCGCCGGAGCAACCAACGGGCTTAACATCATAGCCTACAGCTATGGTCTGGCTAACCTGAAGGCTGGGGATGAAATACTGATCACTCTGGCCGAACACGCATCCAACGTGCTGCCTTGGTTTGATGTTGCCAGAAGAACGGGTGCCATCATCAGATACATTGATCTTGATGAAGAAGGCAGACTTCTGCCGGAAAACCTGGAAAAGGCAATGAACGATAAGGTTAAGATCGTAGCCTTTGCGGCTGTTACCAATGTTCTGGGCTATATTGCCGATGTTAAGGAACTCTGCCGCATTGCCCATAAACATGGAGCCATTACGGTAGTGGATGCTGCCCAGTCAGCAGCTCACATCCCTACTTATGTCAGAGACTGGGACTGCGATTTCATGGCTTTCTCATCTCATAAGATGTGCGGTCCTTCCGGGGTCGGTGTTCTTTATGGCAAAAAGACTCTGCTTGATGCCATGACACCGTTTACTTTCGGCGGAGGATCCAATGCCCGCTTTGAAAAGGACGGAACCGTCATTCTGAAGGATACCCCGGAAAAGTTTGAATCCGGTACTCCTGACATGGAAGGTGTCATCGGACTGGGTGCCGCGGTAAAGTACATTTCCCGGATAGGAATGGAAAACATCGTTGAACATGAAAAGCAGTTAAGAAAGTATTTCATGGAAAAGCTGGCCAGTTATGACAATGTTGAGGTATACAATCCTCATGGTGATACCGGCATCATTGCCTTTAACGTGAAGGACATCTTTGCTCAGGACGCTGCCAGCTACATCGGTTCACAGGGCATTGCGGTCAGAAGCGGCAATCACTGTGCCAAGCTGCTGCACAATGTCATCGGTGTCACTGAGACGATCCGTGCATCCTTCTATTTTTACAATACCTTTGAAGATGCAGACAGGCTTCTGGAAGCGCTGAAGACCTGCACCATTGAAAACTGCATCGGAATATTCTTCTAGGAGGTGCGAAATGTCAAGTTTATTAAAAGATCCAATGGTTCTGAGAGAGATACTGCTGGATCACTATGAATATCCGCATAATCACAAGCTGACAGACAACCCTGCCTTCAGGGAAGCGCACATGGCTTCTGATTCATGCATCGACGACATCCGTGTTCAGGCCAAGATCACAGACGGCATCATTGAAGATGTCTGTTTTGACGGCCGTGCCTGCACGATTTCAACCGCCTCTACTTCAATGATGACTGATCTGGTTAAGGGCAAGAGCATTGCCGATGCCAAGGTCATCATGGATAACTACTTTGCAATGATCGACGGCAGGGAATACGATGAGGATCTGCTGGAAGAAGCTGTTGCCCTGCAGGGTGTCAGCAAGCAGGCTAACCGTATCAGATGCGCTACCATCGGATGGCGCGGTCTGAAGCAGCTGATCGAGGAAAGTGAGGCGGAAAATGACGGAAAATAAGAATCAGGAGATCTTTCAGACTCAGGATGAGTACACCGCCGGTTTCGCTGATGAAGATACCAGCGTATTCAATACGGGCAGGGGAATCAGCCGTGAAGTTGTGGAAACCATTTCCCGCATCAAGGGAGAACCGGACTGGGTCCTGGAATACCGTCTGAAGGCCTTTGAGGCTTTTGAAAAGATGGCTGTTCAGGATTGGGGACCGGATCTCAGTGACCTCAATTTTGATGACTACATCTACTACATCAGACCGGCTGACCGCAAGTCATCTTCCTGGGAAGACGTACCGGAAACCATCAAGAACACCTTTGACAAGCTGGGCATCCCGGAAAGTGAAAAGAAATTCCTGGCCGGTGTTACCACTCAGTACGAATCCGAAGCTGTTTATCACAACATGCTGGAAGAAGTCGTTGAAAAGGGTGTCATCTTCCTGGATACCGACAGTGCCATCAAGCTTTACCCTGATCTGGTAAAGGAATATCTGGGCAAGATCGTTCCTTATACCGACAACAAGTTTGCGGCTCTTAACAGTGCCGTATTCTCCGGGGGATCATTCATCTACGTACCTCCGGGAGTAACGCTGGATAAGCCGTTACAGTCCTACTTCCGCATCAATTCGGAACAGATGGGACAGTTCGAAAGAACCCTGATAATCGTTGACAAGGGTGCCAACCTCCACTATGTGGAAGGCTGTACCGCCCCAATATATAAAAAAGACTCACTGCATGCCGCAGTAGTCGAGATTTATGTTCATGAAGATGCCAAGTGCCGTTACAGTACGGTTCAGAACTGGTCAACCAATGTTCTCAACCTGACGACCAAGCGTTCCATGGTCATGAAAAACGGCTTAATGGAATGGGTTGACGGCAACATCGGCTCTCACATAACAATGAAGTATCCGGCCTGCATTCTCGCCGAAGAAGGTGCCAAGGGCATGACCATTACCATTGCGGTCGCCAGCAAGAATCAGATCCAGGATACCGGTGCCAAGATGATCCATCTGGCTCCGAATACCTCCAGCTCGATCATTTCCAAGTCCATTGCCCGTAACGGAGGCTATGCCAACTTCCGTGACTGGATCCGCATCGGACCTAAGGCGGATGGGGCCAGAACCAAGATCGAATGCGATACCCTGATCCTGGACGGTATTTCCAAGACGGATACCATACCGGCCAATACGGTGCAGAATGATAACTGTACCCTGGAACACGAAGCCACAGTCTCCAAGATATCAGATGAAGAACTGTTCTATCTGATGTCCAGAGGACTTAATCAGCAGCAGGCAACCCAGATGATCATCATGGGCTTCCTTGAACCTTTTACCAAGGAACTGCCGGTTGAATATGCAGTTGAACTCAATCAGCTGCTCAAGATAGACATGGAAGGAGCCGTAGGATAATGAAATTAGCAGAAGCATTACAGAGAAGAGCTGACATAAACAGAGAAATCGATCAGCTGGAAAGCCGCATCAGCAATAACATGCTGGTACAGGACGGTGAAAACCCGAATGAAAAGCCGTCAGATCTTTTCAATGAACTCAATAACAAGATGGATGAACTGGATGATCTGATCACCCGCATCAATCTGACCAATGCCGTTGTCAAGGTAAATGGCAAGACTCTGACGCAGCTGATTGCTGAAAAAGATGTCCTGACCAGAAAGATTGCGGTATATAAGACTGCCGTTTACCAGGCATCTCTGAATACCTCAAGAGCCAGAAATACGGAGATCAAGGTTCTTCCAACCATTAACGTTCAGTCTTTCCAGAAGGAAATTGACAGAATGAGCAGACTGCTGCGTGAAACAGACAATGCCATTCAGTCAACAAACTGGACAGCAGATTTAATTTAAGTAAAAATATAGGACAGTAGTTAAAAGGGCGAGTGCGATCTCTGCATATTGAGAATGAATATGCACCAGGAGGATCTGCCGAAGAGCAGGCAAGGGGTTCGAGTCCCTGTTTGACTGTTAAGCTCCGACTGTTATAAACGCATGATTACTGTTATGTTTTTATGACCCAGCACTGACTTTTAATGAGGATGAGGGAGAAGGGGATATTTTTTATGAAAGCACAGTTAGTTGTGGCTGACCTTGACGGCAGTCTTGTCATTACGGGTCAGCCGATATCACGGAATAATGTTAAGGCAATCGATTATCTTCATTCAAAAGGGATAAAGTTCGGAATTGCCACAGGCCGAAATCTTTTTGACATCATGCGTCTGCCACGCAGATGGAAACTGGATTTTGACTTTGATTTCTACATTGGGATGAATGGTTCAGAAGTATATGATACTGCTACGGGAGTCAGAATAGATTCATATAAGCTGGCACCGGAAGATCTGAAAGACATAATCATGAAAATGAAGCCTTTAGGTCTGAATCCGTTTATTCTCTATAAAGACGGAATGATGATGAAGCATGAAGATGCCGGAGCAAAATCTTCATCAAAGAGAAATGAGTTCAAGATTTACATTGCTCATGATGACAGTGAAATGTGGCAGGAAGAGAGTGCCAAAATCATGTTCAGAGTAGAAGAAGAAAAATGCGATGAGATTTTCAGATATGCCAAAAGCATATCGAATGCTCGCTATAAGGCAGTAAGAACGCAGAAGACCATGATCGAGTTCGTACATCCGCTCATTGACAAGGCCAAGGGTCTGATAAATTACTGTGAGAT
>JAEEGL013965983.1_pt1 | contig 15082 bp, 8 predicted proteins | sample 9134231 | NCBI WGS metagenome assembly JAEEGL01 (sample SAMN16246548, study PRJNA631951) | gut metagenome | biome: gut microbiome; feature: rumen; material: fiber-attached | host: Bos | place: Iran: Karaj | collected 2018-10 | reverse complement strand
GTTCACCACTTCGCACGCGGCAACCGACCTGTTGCCCTCGCCCCACGTGTTGCAGCCGACCGCGGCAATTTCGCATTCGCCCGCGTCGGCGAGCGCATGGAGAACCGCCAGCGCCCCGACATCGTCGTAGTCGGTGTACATGTCGGTGTCAAACAGTATCTTCGGCGGCGCGGGGTCTGGCGCGACTGCCATTGACACTGCAAGCAGGGCGGCGATGAACTTCATGACCCGAAAAGCCCTCTACTTTTCGCCAGTCTTCCTTATAAGCACGTAGGAGATTGCGAAATAGGGAGGGCCGTTCATGTTGAAGCCGGGCGCCGTGTTGCGGATCTTCAGGGTGTTGTATCGCTGCATCGAGTCGAACGGTATCCTGAACTTCTTCGCGGCGTACTGGAACGGCGGGAAGCCGGGATTGTCGGAATAGATCACCTTGTCGTTCACCGATATCTCCATCGGGTTCGACCCCTCTACCTCGTCGTCGAGCGCGGAGATCACAAGCTCGTAGTCCCCCGCGGGCGGGAACGGGTCGCACTCGAACTTCAGCTCCGTCGAGGAGAACTGAGTGTCGCGCCCGCGAATGCACTTTATGAACCGCGACTCCTTGAGCGAGTAGTGCTCATAGTACGTGTTGAGCGGGCCCGTCATGTCGGTCGGGAGGTAGAGAAGGTCGCCCTTCGACTTGTCGAACTTTGTCTCCTTCTCGGCAAGCTCCCTCGCAGGCCCCAGGTACTTCGCGTACTTGGAGAGGAAGTCCGGCGGGTTGAGCGCGCTCCTGTAGACCTTCTCTGCAAAGCCGACTCCCGCGTCGTAGAAGCCGTACTGCCTCACCTCCGGGTTGTACTCGACGGCTTTCGCCCAGCAGTTGCTCGCGACGATCCAGCGCGCCTTCAGGTCCTCGACGTCCTCGTGCAGTATGTCGGCCGTGACCTGGCCGTACTTGTACTTGTCGTTCGCGGCGAGTCCCTTAAGCCCCGGCTCGAGGATGGAAAACATCTTCTCGCCCAAGAGCTGCGCGACGGCGCGGCGGACGGAGCGGGCCTTGTCGTAGCCCTTCACGTTCCAGAGGCAGTCGCCGAGGGTCGAGAGCTGCGGCCCCTCCTTCGGCGTGCCGGAGTTCTTGAGGAACCCCTTGATGTCGCTTTCGAAGAACCCCGGGTAGTGCCACGCGTTCCAGTCCGTCTCGTCGATGATGTACGAAAGGAGGTTGTGCGGGCCAGTGCCGTTCTGCCCGACGGCGGGCTTCTGCCCGGTAAGGTCGGTGAACCACTGCACCTGCCGCTTCGACTTGTTGTAGCCCTTCACCTGGCCGCCCGTCCAGAAGATGTCGATGTCCTCAGGGAAGATCCTAAGGCTCTTAAGGTACTTCTCGCGGTCGTCGGGATACTTCGCAGACGAATCGGGCCCCCAGTAGTACGGCGGGCAGTAGATCATCTTGAACCACGGGTACTCCGCCTTCACCGCGTTGAACACGGCGAGGACGTGCTCGGCGTCGTAGTCGGAGGGCCTGAGGCCGGTCGCGATATCGTCCTTGTTCTCCGAAGAATAGCGGCAGTCGTCGTTCGGATAGTAGATGTTCGCGCCCATCGAGGCGAACATCTTGCACTTCTCGATCTGCATGGCTCGATAGCCCTTCCATGAGTACGCCCAGCCAAGGCCCATCGTGTGATTGGCTATGCCGTAGCAGAGCTTTAGCCCGAAATCCCTGAACTCGCGCGCAAGCTCTGCGCACTGGTAGATGCCGAGCGGCGATTCGTTGCCTGCGGAGAGCGGGTGCCTCTGCACTACTGCGTAGTTGAGCTTCGAGAAGATCGTGTACTCCGTGGTGTTGCGCCACATCGGCGTCGACTCGTAGCCGCGCCACGCGGTGTCGGGCCAGTCCTCGATCTTGCAGACTCTCACGGCCTTCTCGCCGTCCTTCAGGCACTGGATGAACGAGACGACGCCCCAGAGGACGCCCTGCAGGTCGCGCGCGCGCACCTCCGCGCCCTTCTCGCCGATGTCGAGCGTGTAGCCCTCGCTCTTCTCGACCTTCGCCTTCGGGTCGAGCGCAAGCGTCACCTTGTACGCGCCCTTGCCGCCGACAGCGGCGGAAATGCCGCGCGCGGCAAGCTTGCGGACGAGGAGCTTAACGCGGGCGTCTTCAGCCTTTACGCCGTCGAGCTTCACGGCAACGCCCGAAAGCGCCGCGAACTTCTCGGTGTATTCCGCCTTCTGCGGCTCCGGGAACGCCTTCGCGCCGCTCCATCTCGGAAGCCCCAGCTCGCATGGAGTCGCGCCCGTAAGGAACGTCAGGGAGTTGACGGCAAGATAGCTCCAGTCGGGCTGGCCTCGTCTGGTGGTGACGAGCTTGCGAGAGACAAGGTCCTTCAGCTTTGCAATCGTCCCTTCGCGGTCGCCGGCGGCGAATCGGATTTCCGCGAGGCGGTACATCGCCTCGCCAAGATAGAAGTGGTTCGGCTTCGGCTGCTTCAGAAGTACCTCCTCGACTGCCGCGTATTCCTTCTCGGCCTTGTCGTAGAAGTGCCTGAAAAGATACGCCTCGGCAATGTCGAGCCTTGCGCGCAGGTCGGCAGGCGCAAGGGCGAGGATTTCGCCGAGGAGCTCAATGTAGCGGTCGCTTATCGCGTCAAGCTCCGCCTGCGGGAGTGGCTTCTCGGAGTTCTTGTCGGTAGTCCACTTGCGCTTGAAGTGGTCGCACCAGCAGGAATATCTGGAGCAGCACCGCTCCTTGTCGATCTGCTCGCGGATCGCCACAGTCGCCTTGTGTATTTCGACCGGGGTGAGCTTTTTCGGCTTCTTCACGTCCGGTGCATTCCCAAGCGCCTCCATCCAGATGTCGTAGGCGGCGTCGGTCGGATGGACCTCGTCCGCCATGAGCGATTTCGGCACCCACCCCGTCTTGTCCACGAGCTTGTCGTTGAAATCCACCCAGACCGTACCCTTGTCGCCTTCGGCAAACTTCTTCAGCAGTTCGTTCGTCTTGTCGTTGCGCGCTCGCGCCGCCACGTGGGCGGTCGAGGAAGCCGACTGCCCCCTCGGGAATATCGGGTGCAGCATGACCGCCGCCGACGGCTGGCGGGCATGGACCTGCGCGACGCTCTTCATCACCCCGGCGGCGACCTTGGCGGGGTCGGAGTCGTTGGCGGAGTTGTTGTTGGTGCCTATCATGAGGACGACGCACTTCGCGGTGTAGCCGTCAAGCTCTCCGTGGTCTATTCGCCAGAGAACGTTCTGCGTCTTGTCGCCGCCATAGCCGAGGTTCACCACCGTGCGTCCCTTCGTGAACTTCTCCCAGCTCTTGGGGTGCTTCCACTCCCAGAAATGCATGATGGAGTCGCCCAGCATCACGATGTCGACGGTCTTGCCCTTTAGGCTCTCGACAAGGCGGCTGCGGCTCAGGAAGCGGTTCGCCCACCAGTAGTCGCCGAAAATCCCGGGGTCGCGAGTCTTGTCCTTTGTGCGGCACTCCATGCGCGAAATCGACGCGCAGGGGTCTTCGGCCGCAACTGCAGCGGTGATAGCCGCGACAAGGCAAATGGCAACGGATGCAACAAGTCTCTTCATTTTGAATCCTCCATGAATTACTGTCGTGATTATACCAAATTTCTCAGCCTGTTGCAAATGGGCATTCAGAACCTGTTTTCGCCAGCCACAAGATCTTTCGCCATGCCTTTCCAGACGAACGTGCCGGGGACGGGAGTTCGCACAACGCCGCGAGGATTGGGCCCTGAGAAATCAAGATCAACCTCAACCGCTCCGGCCGGATGCGGGCAGCGGCACTTTATCTTCTTTAGTGGCCCAGGGCATGGTGCCACCCTCACGCGCGCGAAGAATGGCGCGTCAGGCGAAATTCCTGCAAGCCCGTGCGCGAAGAAATACGCAGGATGTGCCCCCCATGCATGGCAGTCGCTGCGGGCGGAATCGCCGGGAGACTCAAGAAGCGTAGTTACGTTCAAGTCGAGGAAGTGCTTCCATAGAGCCATTCGGCGGAGAAAGAGGTCCGCTCGTCCGCGCTTGAAGTACGCATCGAAAAGAACGCTTGAAAAGTAGACTGTGCAGCGTGCGAGGTCTTTCGCGGACGCAAGGGCCTCCATCGCGCGCGAAGCCATGTCCTCCGGCAGCGCGTCGGCAACGATTGCAAGCGCCTGCGCGTGTTCGCTGAACTTGTCGTGGTCGAGCGTGTCGGCCACCATGCCGCGGGAAGAATCCCAGAACTTCTCCCTTATCGACGAGGCGAGCCTTTCCGCCCTTCTGTCGAGAATTGCGGCGTGGTCGAATTCTCCAAGCGCCTTCTCTGCGCACGAGACTGACCTCATCGCAAGAAGATAGAGGAGATTGTTCACCGCGCTCGGCCTCTCCGACCGCCATGTGCCGTCAGGCGCGCAGCCACGCTGCACAGGGTCCATCCACTCGTCTGCCCAGTCCATGAAGCACCACCCTGGCATCCGCATCACAAGCCCGTCTGCATTCTCGTAGAGCCGCAGCGCGTCTAGCGCATGGCGCGCGCCCGGCATCCGGGCGGCGAGCCATTCGCGGTTCGCGTGCCACATGGCGTAGTCGCCGTGCATGACAAGATGGCAGAGCGTGTACGTGGGGCTGTCGTTTGGGTGCCTCACGGGACTTACCATCGACACAAGACCGTCGCAGTGGCGGTCGAAGTCGAAAGATTCTACCACCCTTCGCACAAGCCTGTCATCGGCGGTAAACGCGCACATGGCCATTAGCTCCGGGCGCGAGTCGCCCGGATACTGCTGCTGCTCGTAGTATGGGCAGTCCATTGTGGTTTCGTGAGAGCACATCTGAAGCGCCCTAAGGCAGTTGCGCCTTACCGCGGCGAGGGATTCGTCGTCGCACTCGAACGCCCCATCGTCCTCAAGGGGATAGCGGCTTTCCACAATGCCGAGGCGCGTGATCTCAAGCGGCTCTCCCGCCGTCTTCACGTCGATGCGGCACCACAGCCCGCAGCGCCACCACGGCACCGTGAACGACGCGCCCGCGCGGCCGTCCGGGAAGAACGCGTCCTCGAGCCCGGCGAAGAGAAGGCCCTCGAAGGCGGACCTGTCGCCCTTCACGAGCCGGTCGTTCGACGCAGGCGCGCCAAGCGCCTCGGCCCAGCCCCAGCGCACCTCCGCGCCCTTCCCGCCGTCGACGTCGAGGACTGGATATCCGCACTGGTACTCGCCAAGATGCCAGATTGCACTGAACTCGGTCTTCGGAGGGACGACAAGGGCGCGCCCTTCCGCGAGAAGCGCGTTGAGCTCGCGGACAAGATCCGCCGCGCCCTCCTTCGAGTACGCCGCGGAGTCGTCGAACGCGCCCTTGCGGACGCACTTGAAGGCGCCCGGCGAAATGAACCGCTCCAGCTGGTCCGGCATCTCGCTCGGGAAAAGCTGCCAGCCATCCGGCCTCAGCGAGCTCTCGCCATGGCTTTTCCAGAGCCGCTCCCTGACCCAAGCCGTGTTGGTGATCGTGCCGTGCCATGAGCGCGGCTCCTCGAACATCGCGGCAGTTCCGCGCACGTCGAATACGCAGCCGACGCCGAATGCGTCGAGCTTAACGGCGTTTGGCTCGCGAGGCGCCGTGCCGACGACGCGCCCTACGCGCCAGTCGGCAAAGCATCCCGTGGAGACCCTCCGGTGGTAGTCGCCCTCGGCCTTGACCATGAACGCGCCCTTCCACGAGGTCTGGGCAATCGGCGCATTGTCGCCGAGCCGCCACACGAGCGCGTCCATCACGTGGGCGCCCTTCGCGAGGTCTACCTCGTACGACTGAAACTGCCAGTTGCCAAGGCATGCCCTGTTTGGCCCGCGCGAAATGACCTTGCCGTCGAGAGAAAGGACGTACCTTTCGTCTGCGCAGACGTCGAACCTAAGCGGAACGCCATCGATTGCATCGAACCTGAGCGTGTAGCGGAGGAACACTCCCTCCGGAGGAACCTTCCCGTCGCATGGAATCTCAGGGTGCCATATCCACTTGCCGATGTCCGCGGGATACGCGTCGGCAAGGCCAACCTCGCCCTTTGAATAGCTCGGCTTGAGGAATATCCTCTCGACATGCGCTTCGCCAAACGACAAGAGCGGCAGTACGGCGGCGACAAAGGCGAGAATCTTAAACGTCATACCCTCCTCCCGAACCCGCGCACGACCTCGCGGTCGTCGAAGGGATATTTGACGCCCTTTATCTCCTGGGTGGTCTCGTGCCCCTTGCCCGCGACTATGACGACGTCTCCGGCAACAGCAGCGCCAAGCGCCGCGTAGATTGCCTTTTTCCTGTCAGGCTCGACCACGACCTCACCGCGCCGCGACTTTGGAATTCCGCCGAGCACCGCCTCGATTATCGCAAGCGGCTCCTCGCTTCTCGGGTTGTCGGAGGTGACGACTACGCGGTCTGCAAGGCGAGAGGCCGCCTCGCCCATCAACGGGCGCTTCATCGGGTCGCGGTCGCCGCCTGCGCCGAATACGACCCAGAGACTGCCCTTGGTAAAGCCGCGCGCGGCGGCAAGCACCTTCTCCAGCCCGTCAGGCGTATGGGCGAAATCAACGAACACCCTCGCCGCGCAAGCCGGGTTCTCGATTTCCTCAAGCCGCCCCCATCTCGCCCTAAGCTCGGGGATAGCCGACTGTATCGCCTCGTGCGGCACTCCCGACGCCTCCGCAAGCGCGGCGGAAAGAAGCACGTTCGACCTGTTGTAGGCGCCTGCAAGCTTCAGCTTTGAAAGATCGAACCTCGGCGCCTTCTCCGTAACGGGAATGACATTGAGCGCGAGCCGGCCGGCCGCCTCAAGCATCTCCTCTCCATAGCCGCCGTCAAGGCATACGGCAAACGGGGGAAAGTCCTTCCGGCCCATGTTCGGGGCAGGGGCGGCGCTCCCGGCAATCCTCTCTGCAAAGGAGAGCTTCACCCTGAAATACTCTTCCATCGTCTTGTGGTAGTCGAGATGGTCTTCGGAAAGGTTGGTGAACGCGCCGCCGGAAAAGAGCGTCGTCGTGCCGAAGCCGACGCGGTCCTGGTGGATTGCATGGCTCGACACCTCCATCGCGCAGTCGGTGCAGCCGTTCGCCTCCATCGCGGCGTATATCTCCCTTAGCTTCGCAAGAGGCGGCGTCGTGTAGCCGGTGTAGTAGCGCTCCCTTCCGTCGAACACCTCGACAGTAGTTATGTAGCCGCACTTGCGGCCGGGAACGGAATCGATGAACTTCGCAAGAACCCAAGTACAGGTCGTCTTGCCGTTAGTGCCAGTTATGCCCCAGAACTTCATTTCGCCTCGAAGAATTCCTTGATCGTCGTCTCGTCCACCTCGACGCCGTGCGGATGGTGGCCGTACATGCCGCGCTTGACCACCTTGATGTCGCCGCCCTCTGCTTTGAAGCGCGCGGCAAAGGTCTCGGCGTTCGCAGCGGGAGGGACGACGTTGTCCGCACCGCCGTAGAGAAGGAGGACGGGTATTTTCGCCGCGGCAACTTTCCCAGCCATGTTGACGGGCATCTCGGGCATCGCAGACCAGCCGCCTTCCGGCTTCATGGCGGCCCACGGGCCAACGTCGCCCTTGAAGCCGTCAAAAGTAAGAAGCGGCGCGTCAAGGTATATCTTCGCGACGTTCTCCGGGCAGGTCGACGCGTAGCGCACGGAGAAGAACCCGCCCCAGCTCATGCCGACCAGGTACGCCTTTGGCGCGAACCCAAGCTTCTCGACGAGAAAGCGCTGGAATTCAGCACTGACCTCAAGGCCATTCTCGTCCATTTTGCGCGCGAACGTCTTGATCGTGACATGATGGTAGCCGTCGCGCAGCATCTGCAGCACGTTCGTGCGCGGAACGTACGCCGTCGCCCACTGCATCGTCCACGTCCACGGCTTGCCCTTGCGCGGTTCGCACGAAGGGCAGCATATCCACGCCTTGTAGCCGTTGAAGTCGAAAATGACGCGGTCGAAGCCGTAGAACTTGTCTACAGCCAGTATCTTGTGGTCCTTCGCCACGGCCTCGTGCACTTCGTCAATGCCCGCCGCATGCGCGACAGGCATCACCGACAGCAGAAGCGCCGCCATCAGCATTTTCTTCATCTTCTCTCCATGCATTGTTGACCGGTATTATCCTATAAATCGTCTCCCAAGTCAAGGGAAAGCTGCAACTCTACCTGCTTCTTGCGAACTCCAGCATCCCGTCTAGAATCGCCGTGCCCTCGGGCGTCCCTGAAAGAAGGTCAAGCCCGAAGCTCTCGATGGCGACGCCGCTACCGGCCCTCCTCCGCGCAAGATACGCATAGCAGTCGCCGCCGCCCTCCCCGACCATGAACAGGTCGTCGGCCTTGTACTTCGCGCCCTTTAGGGACTTGCCGACGCCGATTATCCTGAAGACAAGCGGCGAAAGCACTCCCTCATGCGGCAGATCGCCGAAAACCGGGCTTTTCGCAAGAGCCGTGCCGACCTGCCTGCCCATCCACCACCAGCCAAGCTTTACGTTCGGCACGTCCTTCACCTCGCCAATCGCGACGACCGTCCGCCCTTCCTTTAGCGCGGCCTCCGCTTCAGCTGAGCCGCCCTCGGCGACCACCACGCGCGCCTTTGCCGCCTCGGGCGACCCAAGAACGGAGAAGCCCTCGTAGAGCCGCCCCATCGCCTCGGCGAGAGACGGCGCCACGGCAATGTCGCGCCCCTCGCGCAGCGTGCGCTTCGGGAACACCCAGAAGTCCCAGCTGTTCTTCACGTCTCCAACCGATGCCGAAAGGACGGCCTTTCTCGGCTTCTCGACTTCGGGGAACCGAATGGCCGCAGTCGCAACCTTCCTTGCTGGCCCGAGCGCAATGTCGCCGACATCGACCACCCCGCCGCAACCTCCTTCAAGGCTCCACTCAAGGCGGGCATTTGAAATCGGCGCCTCGCCGTAGTGGGCGAAAAGGAAGTTCACCTTGACCTCGTCGCCTGACACATAGACGCGCCTTTCCTCAGGCTCGTCAAGAAGAACGCACGAGGGGGAGTTGAACTGCGCGAACCCCTCTGGCGAGAACCCGCCGCGCTTCGTCCCCCAGAACGGGTTGAAAAGCCCCTGCGCCGTGCACGTGTCGCGCTGCACCACCACGACGTCGACAATCGTCCAGAAGTCGTAGCCGTCGCAGTACGGGTCCTTGCGGGCGCACTCGATGCCGCGCTTCTGGTAGAATCTCTGGAGTGCGTGCTGGGCGTCCTGCAGCCTGTCGCCCCAGAGGTGGTCAAGTCCAAACGCCGCAAGCCATTTCGCGCGCGCATTGCGCGTGACAGGCGGCATCCACACGCCTGAATAGAGAGCCTCGTCGCGGGTATCGACCTTGACGCAGAGGTTCAGGTATTCATGTGCGACGAACGGCCTGTCGGGATCGAACGACCCGCGCTTCCAGACGTTGATAGGGCCGCCAACCCAGTCCGCCGTCTCCGGCGAGTTGAGCCGCGGGACGTTGCTGTCCTGGTTGATCTTGAGGCGGTCGGGGTCCATCGCCTTGACGAGCTTGTGCATCTCGGCGTCAGTCGCCGCGCCATACGAGCCCTCGTTGCCCATACAGTAGACGGCAAAGGAAGGATGGCGGCGGTAGTTGCGCCAAAGCTCCTCGACGTCGCGCTTCGGGTCGAACTCGAAGCTCTCTGTCGGAACGTCGCAGTAGTACGGCAGCTCCGGCTGGATCATGACCCCGAGCTCGTCGGCCGCCTCGAAGTATTCGGGAAGTTCGCAGTGGGTGTGGAGGCGCACGTAGTTGAACCCGGCCGCGCGCGCCTTCGCAAGATGCGCGCGGTGCATGTCGCGGTCGGGCGGCGTGATGCCAGTGAGCGGATAGACGTGGTCGTCGCCAAAGCCGCGCACAAAGAACGGCTTGCCGTTCAGGTAGAATTCCTTTCCTCGCACCTCGAACTTCCTGACGCCGAAGCGCTCGAGCCGCGAATGGACGACCTCTCCGTTTTCCACAAGGTCAACCCGCGCCGTGTAGAGGTTGGGGTGCTCAGGCGACCACGGGCGGAAGGACGGGAGAGGGAGTTTGAGAGTGGGGGAGTGAGGGAGTTTGGAGTTTTCTGGGGTTATGACAGTGGAGGCGGTCTGGCCGTCGATTGCGACGCGCAGTTCCATGGCCGCGCCGGAACGCGTCCCGGCCACCGTCACGTGGGCTTCCGCCGCCTTCTCGTCAAAGAGGCCGCGCACCCAGGCGTCGTCGATGAACGTCTGCGGCGTCGCCTCGAACTCCACGTCGCGGTATATGCCGCCCCACTTGTGCATTGCGCTCATAAGCCCCTTGCGGGAAGGAAGGACGTTGTTCACCTGGGCGACGATTTTGGCCTTCTCGCCCGGCTTCACGAGGTCGGTTATCTCGTACTTGCAGGTGCCGCAGTAGTTGTCCACAAGCGCAACCTGCGCGTCGTTCACCCAGAACCAGCCCTTCGACTTTACTCCGCCGACCTTGAGCCAGATGCGCTTCCCGGCCCATGAAGACGGAATGTCCACGGTCTTTCTGTACCAGCCGTCGCCCATGTACTTATGGCGAATCGGCTTTGCGTTATGGTCCCAGATGGCGTTCCAGCTCTCGCCCATGCCCTCATCGCCGACGCCCTGCGCCTCCCAGCAGCCGGGAACGCCGAGCTTGCGAAGGCCGTCCGAGGCTTTCCATTCTTCCCTGTAGAACTGCCGCCATGGGCCGCCACGCCAGGGCTGCTTCATCGGCATGGGGATGAAATCCCATTCGCCGCGAAGCGAAATTACCGAGCCGTCGTCAACGGCGACGACGGGGTTGACGACTGCCGGGTGCTCCTCGCGCCCGCCCCACGTATAGGCCCCGTTGCCTGCAATGGCGGAGGAGAGAATCACGCAGCCCAGAATTGAATTCATGACTTATTCCCTTTCAGAAAGAATATCTCGCGCCAAGCCTGAATATCGGCCAGTCGCACTTCGCCCAGTATTCGTCAGAGCGGCGCACCGCGCGCCGCGCCTGCGGGTTGAAGATGTCGAACTGCTGGTAGATCGCGTACACCGTCCACTCGGAGGATATCCTGTATGACGCCTGGATGGCGCAAGTCATCGTGGCGAAGGCGCCGCCGAGAAAGCGGTTTTCCTCGGGTTCCGAACCGTATCTCGCCGTAAAGCGCCGCCTGTCCATCCAGACCGTCTCGACCGACGGCGTGACGGAAAGGTCCTGGAAGACCGGAATTGTCTTCCTGAGGCCCATCCTCACCCTGCCGCGCTGCTTGGGCGCAACCATCCACAGCCCGTTCCAGTACGGCACGACATACGGGTTCTGCAGGAACTGCGCGACAAACGGCCCCCAGTAGTTCTGGTGCGAATGGTAGTAGCCGATGGGCGGGTTCCAGAGCGGGCCGGCCTTCGTGTCGAGCACGAAGCCATTTGCGAACTTGAAATCGTAGCCATAGCGGATGCACCCCTCGAACTCGTTGAAGAGGGCGCGATGGTCTTCACGCTGGAAATTGTGGAGCGAGCTTATCGTCCAGGCGTAGCCGTCGACAAACCCCAAGTCGCCGCAGTCGAAGCAGAAGTTCGCGCAATGCGAAAGAACGGGCCTCGTGTCGCAGACAAGGCCGCTCGTCGCGAGATACCCCGAGGAAAGCGTCGTCTCAAGGCTACCCCTGAAGCTGAACCGCGAGGGCTCCTCGGTAAAGCCCGAGACATCCTCGATGACCGCGCGGGCGGGCAGCGCGAGGAGAAGCGCAAAAGGGAGAAGCCGCCTTACCATTGCACGAACACCATGACCGGCTTCGACGATCGGATTGCCACCCTCGACGCGGTTGCCCTGTTGAGCGTCGCGTTGTGCATGTCCGGCCTTGCAAGAGAATCAAGCGGCCATTGAAGCCCCGTAGACTCAAGCTTCGTCCCGTGGTGCGGCGCAAAGACCGAAATCGCGCACCCCTTTCGCACCTTGAACGAGGCTCCGCCCTCCACTGGGCGGAAGAATCCGCGCTCGGTGACAACCTCTACCCCGAGATCGAGCGCGCGAAAGACGTTGCCGATGGAATGGTCCTCCCTGCCGCCTGTCGCGCCCACGACGACGATGTTTTTCCATCCCTTCGCACGGCAGTGTCGAACTGCCTTTTCGAGGTCGTTCGTCTCCTGCTCTGGAACCCTCGCCACGATGGCGAAACGCCCCCTCAGGGAATCGCAGTCGCCGACGACGGCATCCGGCTCGCGCCGCGTGCGTCTGCGATAGGCGTCGGCCGCGCCGTCGCAGCAGACGACACGTGCCGCCGAATCAAGCATCCGGCGCGGCGCAGTGCCGCGACGCGGAAAGTCGCCGGCCGCAAGAACTACAGTCTTCCCCTGCAAGACCAGCCCTTAGAGAGCCTTGACGCGGACCGTGAGGTTCTCCTGCGCAACGACCCTGACATCGGCGCCTGCCGGTATCTCGACGTCGGCGACGGCCGTCCATTCGGCGTCGCCCAGCATGACCCGCCCGGAAAGCGGAGGCTTTATCGTCTCTGTAACCGTGCCGGCCCGCCCGACGTTCTCGTTGTCGAAATCGGTCCTGCTCGTCTTGCTCCCGCCCATGAATATGCCGGTGACCCAGCGCCTAAGGAGAAGGAGATACAGGCACGAGAAGAGCGAAAACGCGGCAAGCTGCCATGCAAGCGTAAATGCATCGCCTATAACGAACCTGCACACGCCGACCGTTGCCGCCGACAGACCGAAGAAGAAGATGACGAAACCTGGCGCTACAAGCTCCGCAACCATTAGAAACGCCCCAGCGTAGAGCCACAACCATCCCGTTGAAAACATTCGAGACCTCCTTGTCTTTGCATTTTACCTCACTGTCACCGCAAATCCGGCACCCCAAATAATCTCGCCGCGGAGGCGCGTGGAGCGCTCGACCGACTTCCCGGCCCAGCCCTTGGCGTTCTTGTGCGCGCCCGAAAGAACCCTCAGCGTGTGGTAGTTGAGGCGGACGTAGCATCCTGTGTTCACCGTCACGTTCAGGTCCTCGATCTTCAGGTCCTGCGTCAGGTTGAGCGCCGTGAGGTGCCCAATGCTCACACGCACCTTCTTGAAGAGGTCGAGCTTGTCGAGGTCGTCCTTCGACGGGAAGTCCGTCACAATGGCAGCCATCCTGTCGTCTTTCACAAAGACCGTCGCGTAGTTGCTGTTCCTGGAGTACTGGTCGTTGTCGACGACAACGTCATAGTACGGGCTGTTCTTGTCCTTCTTAAGCACCGTTCCGCTGCCCGCATAGTACGAGCGGTTGTGGCTCGTGTAGGGCGATGCGCAGGCGGAGAGCACTCCGCTGAACGAGCATGAGCCATAGTATATCGCGACGCGTCCGCCGGAAGCTGTGTAGTCATACGGTATACGGCCGCCGCGAGCGGAGATCTCGCCGGAGCCCGAGACCTCGCCGTCTGCGTCGATCCAGACGCTGCCGCCTGCGCCGGCGCGCCCATAGCCGTCCTTGTATTCCGTGCCCTGCGCCCGGACAATCCCGTTCACGACCATGTCCCCCGCACACTTTACGATTATCACTCCACCGCCGGTTGCACCGCTCAGGCCGGCCGACCCGTGCGAAGTCGGCTCGAACATCGAGCCGTACGAAAGCGAGACGGGATAGAAAGCCGCACTCGTAGTCAGGTATCCTGCGTGGCAGCCAGATTGAAGTGTTATGGAAGCGTCGTCGACCCCGTCGTCGTCGGTGTCCACATAGAATTTCTTTCCGTAGGCAAGCGGCCCCTTGGCTGTACTGTCCTTGCCGTAGTATCCCCTGCTCGTGACGTCGATGGAACCGCCTGCATCTACGATGACGTCGCGCCCTGCCGACACTCTGAAGCGGTAGCCGGAGGCGTCGACCTGCGCCTCGTTGTCGCAGGAGGCAGGCAGCGCAGTGTGCGTCGCCTTGCCGCCCATTCTCACGATGAAGTCGCGCCCGACAACGTTGTCTGCAAGAGGCGAGTTGAGCGTCAAGGTCGCGTTCGTCTCCACTATGACATCAAGCGAAGTCGTAAGGACTCCGTTCACCGTAAGCGACGAGGAGGTTGTCCCAGTGCCGACTTTCACGGAGCGAACGGTCACGTTGCCCGACGCCGTCGCCGCGCTCGCGCCGTTAATGCCGCTTATGAAGACGTCCGTCTGCGAGCCGGGGACTGCCGCGGGATACCAGTTCGCCGCGACATCGAAGTCGCCCGTGCCGCCTATCCACTCCGCCGCGGAAGTGCCGAACGTCCATTTGCTGTTGTTCCCGCCGAGGTTCACGGAAAGCGCGTCGGCGCGGCAGTTGAGCGCAGTCGCTACGGAGTCCCTCACCTTCACGCCCGAGAAGTGCTCCTCGTGCGTGGCGCTTAAGTTCCACGTCTCGCCCTCCACGATGCCACGAAGCGTCATGAGCGCCGCGTCGGCCGCGCCAGCCTCGGCGCGCGAACGGCAGTAGACGTTCTTCGCGGAGAGCGTCACGCCCTCTGCGAAGGCGAGCGTCACGGCGTTCGTCGCGAGCGCGTCGAACGTCTCCGCTCCGACGCTCCCCGTGAACGACGATATCCCGCCAGTCTTGCGGAAGTAGAGCCGCCTCACCGTATTTCCGCCGAAGTCGAGCGTCGCGTCTACGTCGCCAATGATGTTGAAAGTCGAGTTGGCCATGTTCACGACCCCGCCGGAGAAGTCGAGCGACGGGCCCGAGAAGTAGACAGGCTCCGTCCCGGTCACGGTGAACGTCCCCGCGACGGTGAAGGCGTTAGTGACGTCTAGGCGCGCGCCGTTCGTAAGTTCAAGCGACGCTCCCTGCGCCACGACAATCGAGTTCTGGAGCGTGTTCGCCATGATCGTCGGGTAGTTCTCGCAGCCCGCGGGAATCACGATGACGTCCGTCTCGACGGGGAGGCGCGGCGCTCCGTGCTTGTCCGTCCAGTTCGCAACGTCAGACCAAAGCCCGGAGAACATGCCGTTCCAGGTTAGCGTGTCGCCCGGGTCCATCGGGAGCGGGAACGACCAGTTTACGTTGCTGCCGCCGTCTGTGGAGGAAAGCGCGGTAATGGCGATGCCGCCCGAGGCGTCGGAGTGGTCGACCGTCACGTACTTGACTTCGCTCTCCGCCGTCGGCGCGAGCGAGACCTTCCATGTTTCGCCCGCCACGGCCGGCTTTAGGAC
>JAEEGL010532377.1_pt1 | contig 15082 bp, 14 predicted proteins | sample 9134231 | NCBI WGS metagenome assembly JAEEGL01 (sample SAMN16246548, study PRJNA631951) | gut metagenome | biome: gut microbiome; feature: rumen; material: fiber-attached | host: Bos | place: Iran: Karaj | collected 2018-10 | reverse complement strand
TTTTATAAAGTCAGTAGTTTATTATTCTAAAGAATACTTTAAGAATAGTAAAATCATGTTAAACTCAACTACTGTTGAGCCTGAAATGGAGTTTTCAATCTTTGATGATGAAATTAAAAGTAAGTATAAGACTGAGGATGACGATACTCCAATATACTTAACTGGTTCTATGGACTTAGTTATTATTTATGATGATAGTGCATTAATCATTGATTATAAGAGTGATGCGAAAGGATTTAAGGATACTAAACAATTCTCAGATCATTTAAAGAATCAATATAAGCCACAGCTTGACATTTATAAAAAAGCCTTAAATGATATGTATAATATCGATGAAAATAAAATACAAACAAAGATTTTATATTTCTACGACTATAATGGAAAGAATATAGTTAAAGTTGGAGAAGTAGATTTATAACTTAATAATTATGAATTACAGCGATGTTATCGCTGTTTTTCTATGCCCAAAAAATTGGGCATTTGATTTGTTAGAATAGAAATGATGGTGATTATATGAATGAGAAATATATATTAAAGATTAATGATAAAACTGAATATTTTGATAATTTTAAAGAAGGTTATGAAAAATGTAAGGATGCAATATTAAATCATATATTTAATGAACAACAAGTATATAATGATGTAATTCCTTTTAACTTTGGATGCTATTTTTCATATCTATTTGATAATTTGATAGTCACAGACCATGATATTTTGGTATATGAAAAAACAATATTATTATTAAATCATCTATTTGATGAGGAAGATAGAATTTATAACTTTTTCAAGAGTGATTTATATTTAGAATCAGAAGATGAAGAAATATCTTTAGAAATAGTAAAAGATGAGGATTTAATAACATTAAAGTTAAAAACAGAAGAAGACTATTTATTTACTAATATTTTCAATAGAAAAGAAAATGTTAATTATTACTTTATGTCAAAACAAAGAGTAATAACTAAATCTCCAGAAGAAAAAAGAGAACTTGGTGAAATAGTTGAGATCAAGGTAGAGTATGGAAGAATATATGCGTAAAAACTTTATTTACGAGATATGGAAAGGCTATGGCATTGATAAGATTTAAATATTTATGCTATAATCACTTAAAGGAGTCGATACTATGATACAAGAAAAGAAACTTGCGATATTTTACATGATTGAAATATTAAAAGAGTATACCGATTTAAATCATCCTCTTACTCAAAAGGAAATTGGTGAAAAGTTAAAATCTATATATAATGTGGATCTTGAAAGAAAGACTATAGCTGCAAACCTTAAGATGCTAGAAGAGGATTTGGAATATGATATTATTAATCATCCAAACGGAGGATACTATTTAGGTGAAAGAGATTTAGATGAAACAGAAATAAAATTTTTAATTGATGCAATATTTTCATCAAAATCTATTACAGGAAAAAATGCTAAGGAATTAGCATTGAAATTATCTTCTAATTTATCTAAATATATGAGAAAAAATTACAATTATATATATAAATCAGAAGATATTTTAAGATCTAAGAATAATGAATTGTTCTTTAATATTGATATTATTAATGATGCGATTCAAAAGCGTAAAATGGTATCATTCAAATATCAAGATTATGATGATTTAGGAAATGAACAGGATAAATTTGATGGATTAAGATATAAGGTATCACCATATTTTATGATTAATAATCTTGGTAAATATTATCTTGTAGGAAAGCATTATAAATATGATAATCACATCAACTTTAAAATGGATTATATTAAGGATATAAAAATCGAAGAGGATAATATAACACCTAAGGAGGAAGTAAAAAGCTTAGGTAAGGATTTTGATATTATCAAATATATAAATAATCATGTTTATATGTTTGGTGGAGATGTAATTAGTGCAAAATTAGAATTAATATCTAAGGCATCAGTAATAGTAATTAAAGATTGGTTTGGCTCTAATGCTAGATTTAAACAAGAAGGAGATAAAAGATATGCCTATGTTAAATCTGAAGAAAGAGCATTGTTCTATTGGCTATTACAATATCAAGAGGATGTAGTAGTTATTGAGCCACAAGAATTAAAAGAAAAAGTAAGAAATAGATTAAAAGAATCTCTAAAGAATTATGAGGAGGAGTAAAGTGGAAGAAAAATATATAATTAATGGTGAAGAACAAATCGAAAAAATAAATGATAATATAAATGATAAGAATAAACAATATCATTTTGATGTATTGCCACACCCATATTTTGGTGATGTAGAAAATGCAAAAGTATTATTTCTGGCTAAAAATCCATCATATGATCAATATGAAGATAAATATGATACAAAGGTGTATAAAGATTATAGAAATGGAAAAGGATTTGGTGAAATAAATTTAAGTAATGAAGATGATCATTATTATACAGCACTAAAAAAAGCTAACTTTGCTGAACCATTCGACCAAGAGAATAATTTACTTTTTTTCAATGCATGGAAATGGTGGAATAAAAAAGTAATAGGTTATGGAGCAGAAGCTATCAATCCTTCAAAAATAGCTTTTATAAACTTGTGTGGATACCATTCTAAAAGCTTTAATTCTAGACAGTATGTTCCTAATTCAGTAATAAATAAAATTAAATGGAATGATTTAAAACTGATAATTTATGTTTGGGGAAAATCTGAATGGGAAGAGTATTTTCGAAATAATGGTATAAATTCAGATGCTCCAAAGATTGAACTAAATTTATATTTAAAAGATGAAACACCTACACCTGGTGCTAATGTGAATTCAATCGAAAAAATATTAAAAGAAAAAAACACTCCAATTTCACGAGATGGAAAATATAATTTTGTAATTTTAAAAAATTATTTCAAGATAAAATAATTGAGCTCAAGAAGATGAGGAGAATTAAAAATGGAAAAATTAAAAGAATTATCATCTGAGTTTTATAATGATTTAGTCAAATGTAGCTTCTTGACTGATGTAGAAGAAATATTAAATAATTCGGGATTAGTTAATATTGATTTTGATGACATTAAAAATATATCTAAAGGAAAGATTGTTGGCTCAATATCAAGATCATCAAATGATTTTAATATTGATTTAAAAATGGATAATAGAATTAGAGATGAGAAACCAACTGATGCTTTAATATATATAACAAGTAAAAAGGATATTAGTTTATCTGATGTGAATAATATGGTAACTAGACTAAGAGATGCATATGATAATCTTAATATTGTATTTGGATGTGGCATTAATGATGAATTAGCCTCATCATTTAAAATACAAGTGTTGTTTACTATTAAGTGAATTGATAAGCAAATAAAGAAATGAAAACTAGAATATTAGTCTGGTATTTTTTTATATTATTAAAGGGATGATTATTATATGGAAAACTTATTTAAATATGCGACCAAAGAGTTAAGCCAAGATGCTTTTTTGCGTTGGTTGTTTGAAAGTTATAATTCGAGTGATAAAGATGTTAAAGAAGCATCTAGAAATTTACTTCTTCAATTTATAAATGAAGGAATTTCCAATTATGAACAGGATGATATTGTGGAATTATGGACTAAAGCTCAAGATCATAAAGCAGATATATCTGTCTTGGTCAAAATGAATGATGGCAAAGCCTACGGGATTATAATTGAAGATAAAACATATTCTAACGAACATAATCAACTAATAAGATATAAAGATATTTTTGATAAAGATCGATGGTGGAAAGAGAATACAAATGGAATGATATATATTTTCTATAAAACAAGCTTTATTAAACAGTGGGAAATAGATACAGTAAAAAATGCACGCTGGACTTTGTATGACCTTGATAGAATATATGAGTATTGGAAAAAATACTCAACTAGTAATAACATATTACTAAAATGGTATTCTGAACATATCAAAAAGATGCTTGAATTATATAACAACGAAGAGTTCGTGTATGAGACTTATCCTAAGTATAATGCGTATGGATGGTTTGGCTTTTTTAATAATGTATTGAAGAAAAAATTTGAAAAAGATTATAAAGTATATGTTGAATATTCAAGTTATGGTTATACATATATTACTTTTAGACCTATAATGCCTATTGCTGAAGAAGACGGAACCCCATGTTTAGAATTAAGAAGTAGAGATTGCAATGATTCTACAAATAAAAAGATCATACTTGTTACAAGATTATTAACGTATGGAATGGAAGAAAAATACGAAGTTGACAGTATAAACAATTATAAAAAAGCACTTCTTGAATCTTTAATGCAAATGAAGAATAGTATTTTGATTACAGATAAAAAGTTAAATAAACAGTTAGCTCATACAAAACCAATAGAAATAAAAAATAAAGAAGAATTTGTTGATGAATTAGGTGAAATATTATATGAGTTAAAAAATATAAATGAAAATGCAAAATTGCAGGAACTTAATTTAAAAACACTAAAATAACATGTGATAAAAATATGAATTGTTTATATTTTATTGCTGTTATTGTATAAAACTAATAATGTACTTGATTAATGTAGAGAATTATCTAAATATAGGATATATTTAATAGAAAGGTACTAAATATGACTTATGTAATATCTGATCTTCATGGGTGTTATGAAGAATATATTAAAATGTTAAATTTAATAAATTTTAATGATGATGATACATTATATATTCTTGGTGATATTTGTGATAGAGGAGAATCTCCAATGAAGATATTACTACATATGTTGGAGCATGATAATATTATTCCTATTTACGGAAATCATGATATAAGTGCTCTTAATTCGTTATCTAAAATTGGATTAAAATCAAAAGAAGTTATTGATGATATGTATTATGTCGTAACTCACGATTTAATGGATAGTGATGAATATAATGATTATTTATATTGGCTTATTGATGGTGGAAAGGATACACTAATTGATTATGATAAATTATCAGTATCAAATAAGAATAAAGTATTAAGATACTTATCTGATTTTAGAGATTACGCAGAAATAAAAGTAAATAATATAGACTATGTATTAATACATGGCGGATTTAAGGATTTTGATGAGAGTAAAGAGCTATTTGAATATAGCTTATCTGAATTAATAAATGAAAGACTTGATTATGATAAAGTATATTATAAAAACAAAATACTTACATCTGGTCATACACCAACTAAATTCATCGATAGCAATATGTCTGGAAAAATAGTAAAAAAAAATAACCATATCGCTATAGATTGTGGTTGTGTGTTTGGGTATAGCTTAGGATGTATATGTCTTGATACAATGAAAGAATACTATATTGAGGTGAGTAAATAATGTTTGATTTGAATAGATTTATTGATGCACAAAATGATGATTATTTAAAAGCTAAGGGTGAGCTTTTAAAAGGAAGAAAAGAATCACATTGGATATGGTATATATTTCCACAAATTAAAGGCTTAGGCTTTTCATATTATTCAGAATTTTATGGTCTTGATGGAATAAAGGAAGCTAAGGCATATTATGAAAATGAAATATTAAGATCTAGATTAATTGAATTATGTAATATTTTATTAAATCTAAAAGAGAAAGATATTAGAAATGTAATGGGATATCCAGATGATTTAAAACTAAAATCATCTATGACAATATTTTATATTGCGTCTAAAGATGAAGTATTTAAAAAAGTTTTAGATAAATATTATGATTCTAAATTAGATGAAAATACAGTGGAACTAATTAACAGATAGTTTTTTGTTGTAACTTGTTATCCTCTTAATCGTATTTTATAATGAAAGCGAAAGAAGGCGATTCAATATGAACAATAAATTAAATCTATATTATTATAGTGAGCGTGGGATGGTTAACTCAATTGTTTTGAGCATCTACATGTATAAAGAGGCCATGTTTCATTTTTTGAAGTGCATTAAATCTATAGATGATGACACAAGTATTTTTGAGGATTCAAGACTGGAAAATATTGAAAAAGTCTCAATATATAATGAATTTTCTCTTAATGGATTTGGTGATCCAGATTTGATGATTAGAGTTGATTATAAAAAAGAAAAAGGCGAGTCACAACTATTTTTTGTAGAGGCTAAAGTAAAAAAGTATAATGACAGTGTCAAAGGAAGGTCTATTTTTGAGGAAAATAGTTATAAAGGTAGAGGAAATTCTAGTAGAATAAATTTTCAACTAAGGCTCAAAAAGAGATTTGTAGATTCATATTTTGATTCTAATAAAAAAGAAAAAGAAATACGAAGCAAAAAAGATTCTAATTATGATTATAAAGAACGAGTACTTAAGAAAAAGAAGGTATTAGAATTTTTGGAAAATAATGTCATGAAGGATCTAAAAAAAGAAAACATTTATTATGTTGCAATGACAGATGATGATATAAATCCATTTAAGGATGATAAGTTTAATCCATTTCGGAGTGATGAAAATGAACATAAGAAGTTATGTTATATTTTATACAAAGATATTAATTATGTAACTACTGATAGTTCAAGAAAGAAAATAGTACTATATAATGATACAAAAGAAATGTTTGTATCAGCTTCAAATTTAGCAAAATAATACAAAAAGAATATTTAATTATTTAACAACTACGAAATTAAGAATAAACAATATATTATTTAAAACAACTATTTAACGCTAGTTGTTTTTCTTTTTGTCTTAATGCAAAGTCCATTTTTATGGACATATCTTTTCGTATTATTAATAACGAGGTGAACTATTGTGACAAAAAGAGATGAAATGAAAGAATATTTAATAGAATTAAATAATGGTAATAAATACTTATCCGACACAGATAAAGTAGGATACTTTTATAGATTATTTAAAAGCTATATAAAGAATAATAAGGTTAAAAGATTTATCTACCAATATCTTGAAGGTGATGGTAATGAATTACTAGATAAGTTTTTTAATGTTTATTCATCATCAAGATTATGCTTTGAATTATATTCACATTTAGCATTTGATAATAAGGTTGATGATATAGAATTTGAATATCATTTGCCATCATTTAAATCATCAAGTGATATTAAATTAAAGGGTTCTAATATGGATGTTTATTATAAGATAGGTAAGAATATCTATTTCATAGAATCTAAATTTACAGAAACAGTATACAACCATATAAAAGATATTCCTGATGCTTACTATAAGGAATTAGGAGAAGCTTATAGCACAAAGGGCTATAAATTAAAATCAACTATTCTTTATAGATTTAATGACAATTATGAACTTGCTAGTATATTCCCGAAATTTGTTCATGAAATTATAACTACTATGGCTTTATTAGACTTAGAGTCAACAAAAGATATATTTGATGTTAAGCAAGAGATTGCACACCTATTTGGTATATGTCAGTACATATATAAGAACAAGAAGAATCTAAATAATACAAATATTAATTTCTATAATGTTGTATATGATTTTGAAGAAGGTAAATCATTACTAGCAGCAGTGTTTATAGATAATGCAATTGAAATGGTAAATAAATACATTAAGCTTTTAGATTTAAATATTAAATTCGATTATCAGTATAAATACATGCAAAAGATCTATTCTAATCTAAATGATGAGATTGCGTTTGGGACAGATAAAAAAGTAAAAGATATACTAGAAAAATATAAGCTATAGTATCCAAAATTATGTACATCTATTCTTGTAGAATATAGATGGTGATAAATATGGAAGATTTATTAAATAAATTAGAGGAGTGGATTATATCGGCGGAAAACTATCTAAAGTTGGAAATGATAGAATTGAATTCATATCTGGTAAGCTTTATAAGGTCGGTTGAAATAGAGTCGAATATAGAGGTTCTGAAATTTCATCAATTGGTGGCGTAAAAATCAAATAAAAAGTAGGAGAGGTAACTCCCCTATGTAGAAAGAAGAAAGCAAGGAAAAAATGAGAAATTATAATATAAACAAAATTTCGGAAGCATTAAAAAATGGTGTAGATAATTTTTGCAAAAAATTTACAAGCGCTTCAGATGATCAAGTGAAAAGAGTTATGATAGATAGAATCATTGAAATACTACATGTTTTGGAGTGTGATGATTCTATTAGATTATTGTTAATGGATACATTTGATTATGAATCTCTTTATATTTTTTTGTTAAGTATTAAAAATAAGTATGAATTTACAATTCGAAAAAAGAATGATGAAGGACCAATCATTATTACAAATAACGGAGAAAAAATGGAACTATATATTGGATCTCAAAAAAATGTATATATTGTATGGGGAAAAGAAATTAGTGGTCTTTCATGCTTTACATATAATCAAATTGAAAATTTAATTGATTGCTGGCATCAAGATTTAGTTTGATATTAAATTGTAATAAGAAAGAATGAAAATTATGAAATTAGAAAAAATTAATCAAATATTTAGTAAGATGGAATGGCTAGATGAGGCTATAAAAAGAAATGAAGAATCAGATGGAAGAAATAAAAGGTCTGATTTTTACTATGAAAATTTAAGAATCATTAGAGAAAAACAAGAAAAAGGGATTATCCCTTTTGAGGAATATAAAAAAGTAGGTAGACAACAATCAATAGAATATGGATATTATATGGCAAATATTCATTACGAACTATTCAAATATGATGAGAAAAACAAAGATGAATTAGAAGACAGAATAATTTTTTTCTTGCTAAATGCTAGAGACGAATTATTTGCGTTCGAAGATAGCTGGTTCAGACTAAATTTTTATTTAGATTATTCTTGTTATTTAAGAGAAATATATCATAGTGATGATAATTGGAGAGATTTAGAATGGTATGCCACTGAAAATAAAAATGGTCGAGAAAAGATAATTTTTGATATCCTCTGGAAAAAGTATCTTAAGGATGAATATATAAAAGAAAAAATATATTTAGATTGTTGTTCTAAAGAAATAAATGAATTCTTTTATGATGCTGAATTAATAGATATAGATGATTTCGATGATAATCAAGATTTCATTAGTTATTGTAAAACTGTTATTTTTGATAGAGTAAATGTAATAAAAAAATATTCAGTATTTGATTTTACTGAAATCAAAACATATAGCTTGATAGATGTGAATAAAATAAAAGGAATTATTATTTATTGTGGAAAATATGATTATGATTTGCAGGATGTAATTGCGTATAATCTCGAAGATATATGTAAATGTACTGATTGGGAAAGAAGATATGGAATTAGACTAATAGTCGATTAAAACTAAATAATATTTAAAGGAGCTAATTTTATCGATGGTTAGCTCTTTTTTTTTGGTGTGTAATAATGATTTTAGTCAAAAATTATGATATAATTATCAAAATGTTTACTATTTGAGGTGGTCATATGCCAATTAATTATTTTAAATTAGCATTTAAGAAAGTAAGAGAAAATGATGATTCGATTTATAAAGGATTTGGGTTTAAGCATTTATCTGATGCTACAAATTTTTATGTTCATGTAAACAATCAATCATTTACAGGCAAAACTACATTGTGCCAACAAATAAGCGAGGCAGTGATACTTGGTTCTGATATACTAAAAAGAATATCAACAAAGGATCAAAAGATAATTGATGATGTCTTATATGATACTGAGGAGGATAGACAAATTGTTTTAGTTTCAAAATTAGATAATGAATTTAAAAAATTATATAAGATAGAGGCTGATTCAATTAGAATGACCTTTGATTCTGTTACTCCAAGACTTGCTTATTATGATAAGAACGGTGTTATTTTAAGCGAGGCAATGGTACACGGTCATCTATTTATGTATTTTATTGGACAATTAATGTATGATTATGTTTTTTACGATGATATAAAAGAAGATGTTATTAAATTCATTTCTGATTCAAATGCTCAGACATTCGTTCACTTGTGTGAGGACTTTTATCAACGTCATAAATTTGATGAGAGTGATGAATCCATATATGGCGATATAGACTTAAGAGAATTTTATACATACGCATCACTTGGTGATAAGCTCGCAATTATTAAGGCAAATGATTTAGAACAAAAGAAAGTTAAGCTAGTTAAAATAAATAAATTCAAGTTTGATCATGACTTAGATTTAATACCTGTATTAGGAAAGGAATTTATAATACCTGATAACTTACGCGCTGTTGCGAATGCTATAGTTTCTGGGGATTCACTTGCAACACTATTTTACGGCCCTGCAGGAACAGGTAAAACTATGAGCTGTAAGATTATCGCAAGAGACACAAACCTTCCTATTTTGGCAACTATAAATTGTACAGAAAATCTTGATGAATTTGTTCTTGGAAAATATATTCCTTTAGATGGAAAAATAGTATTTATGGAATCACAAGTAACAAAGGCTATTAGAGAGGGTGGTGCTGTAGTATTTGAGGAAATCAACATGTCTAAGCCCCAATATTTAGCATTCTTAAATTCACTTTTAGACGATAATGGATTTGTAAGACTTGATAATGGTGAAAAGGTTGAGCGTCATAAGGACTTTAGATTCTTTGCGACAATGAATTATGGATATTATGGAACAAGAGAATTAAATCAAGCTTTATATAATAGATTCAATGTAATATGTGAGCTTGAAAGATTACCTGATGAAGCAATTGAAAGAATGCTCATAACTCGTGTTCCTGAATGCAAAGATTATGTGGCTAATTTATTAAAGGTATATCATCAAATTCAAAAGAAAATAATGAAGGAAGAATTAGATATTGTTATATCTCCAAGAAATTTAGAGGCATGGGCTAAAATGGCTAAATATGAAGGATATATAAAAGCTGCGGACAAAACAATTCTTCCAATTTGTAAGGCTGATAAGGTATTAGAAAATACTATTATGTCAATTATTAAGTTATATAAGTGGTAGCCTATGAATAAAAAAGATATAAAAGCCTTAGAAGAATTTGTATGCGAACATAAAAGGAGTGAAGAGCAAGATTTTGCAGCTACACTTTCAGGAAATCCATTAGTAGAATTATTCTTCATATTAGAACATAATAGTTATACTGATGGAAAGCATATTGTTCTAGATCCGCATTTTTTAGAACTATTTTGTGATGATGCTGCTTGGATAAAAACTATTCAGTTTTTTGAAAGTGTTGGATTTAAACTTGATTTCACAAATAGATATTTAACATTATCTTGGATAACAAGAGCCATTAATATTCATGAGTCAAGTCATGTGCTTTATAGTAATTTTCCTTCAATAGCCAATAAGATAAAAAGAGGAAAAACGTATACGATGATTCTTGCATCAGTAAGTAATATAATTGAAGATTCATTTATTGATAATAAGACACTCGAAAATTATTCAAATTCCTATGCATATATTTATCTACTTAGAATATTAACTATGTTTCGTTCTAGATTTCATGAAAAGTCAACAGTGAGTGAAAATCTAGAAACAACTGAATTGGTCGATGAAGAAAAGAAATTAATAGAAGATATCCTTTGCTATTTTTCTACAAAGCATGTTTATCCTATGTTTAAGCCAAAGAAGGAAAAATATATAAAAAACTATATCAATCATATTGAACCCATGTTTGATAAGGCTGTAGTAAGTGGAGATCCAGATAATAGAGATAAATTATCTATTGAAATTGCTGATTACATTTATAAGGATGTCTTGAAACATAGTGAGGAAGATGAATTAACAGAGGACGAAGAAGAAAATAAAAGGCTTGAGGAAATCAAGCAAAAGTTAAAGGAGTTATTATTTGATTTTGAGGTTGGAACTGGAGCCTTTAATTATGAAAAAAATGAGCATAAGGGATTAAAGACAACTGATGTTAATGTAGTAGAAGTAACCTTAGATGATCTATCATCAATGCTTAATGAATCAAAGGAAGATATATATGTAGCTTTAAATAGTATGCTTTCAAATTCAAATAATTCCACTTCCATAGAAGGATATACTTATGAATATGGAAGTGGAAGCATAACTCAAAGCAAAGAACATAAAAATGTCTCATTAAAGGAAATACTTCCAGGTGTTGATACCAGATTAAAGCCTGCTTATGAATCTATAAAAGATAGATATAAGATAAATATAAATAGCTATAATAGACAATTTACTAAGCTGCTTAGAGAAAAACACGAATTATATGGTAGTAAAAAGATAATTGGTGCAGTATTGTCATCAAAGAATTTTGCTGACCCAAAAGAAAGATTTTGGCAACAAAAGGAAGAAGAAATCCAAATTCCTGATTTAGCTATAACATTTATGCTAGATGGATCAGGCTCTATGAATGATATAATTGATGATGCTAAAGAATCGCTTATAATTGTCCATGAGACTTTAAAGAAATATGAAATTAAGCACAGTATAGTACTTCACAAAGCTGTTTTTGATAAACTGGAGCTAGAACATTATATTTTGCTTCCATTTAATGCTAAAAAAGGTCAAGAGTATAACATTCTAAAATCAATTCTTCTAGAAAACACTAGAGAAGGTTTATCTCTTTTATGGAATGTTAACTATTATAAAAAAATAAATTCAGAGCATAAAATAATAGTAATGATTTCAGATGGAGTTCCATATCATTCTGGAACTAATTTTGAATATGGACCTTATAAATCGATAAATGATGCTAAAAATGCAAGAATAAAATTAGAGTCATTAGGATTTAAGGTTATTGCAATTGCACTACATGGTTGTTATGAGGATTTGATTCAAATATATGATACAGTAATAGAGTGTAATGACATCACAAAGCTGACAGGTAAATTATTACAATATATTAGTAGTGAAATCGAAAGCTATTAATTTTAAGCGGATTTTTTATAAAAGAATCTTTCGATAAAGCTATTAATTAATTATTGTATCCAAAGGAGTAATGAATATGTATCAAGAGTGGAGATACTTAATTGATATGGCAATCAAAGAATTTATAATAGTCAGTAGTAAGGAGGTGCTATTATGAAAATTAAAGTTAATTTAACTAAATCAAGCTATGATAAATTATTAGAAGATATTAGATTATTTAAAATATCTAAATCAGATAAGACTATAAATAAGAATAAATTCATCAATTTATTATTTAAAAATTTCTACTTAATTTATGAGAATAACATTGATAAAACAATTAATAATATTAATTTATTAGTTAATGATGATGAGCTTTCTAAAGAAATAGCACTAAAATTACAAAATGAAATCTCTGATTCAAAGAATAATTATTTTGATAAGAGTCTAACTTTTATCTTAAATGAGGAAAACAGCCCTATATTTGAATATATAGAAGGAAATCTATTATATATTTCTGCCTCAGCTTATTTTAGAAATATGATCTTAGAATATTTATCATATCCTCAATATAAACGTGAGGAAATAATATATAAGGATAGAGTAGATAAAATAAATGAAGCAATAGAAAATAAAAGAATTATTCAATTTAAGGTAAATGATTCAAAGGTTGTATTTAAACCATATAAGCTAGGAACATCTAAAGAAGAGGTATATAGCTATTTAATAGGTAAAAATATGACTGATGGAATATTGTCTTATAATATCTCTAAAATAAAGGATATTATCATAAAAAGAGACATGTATGAATTTAGTGATGATGAAATTAGTATATTAGAGGAAAATATAAAAAATGGAATTCAATTTCCATATTCGTCTCCGTATAAGGTAAAAATAAGATTAACACCAAAAGGAGTTGAAACATTCGAAAGAAGATATGTTAATAGACCTATTCCTGTTTCAATAGAAAACAATGAATATACATTCTCTTGTAGTTATTTTCAACTTAAGTCCTATTTTATGGCGTTTGGTAAGGATGCCTATATATTTGGTAAAAGATTAAGAGAAGAAATAAGCAAAGAATATAGCGATGCTATAGGTATGTATAATAAAAAGGATGTAGAAAAATAAAAAAATCTACATCTTTTTTTCGTTTTTTTCGCGATTTGTGTATAAAAATACCACAAATAATTTAAATAATATATAGAAAATGGCTCAAATACTAAAAGTATTATACACAAAAATAATATAAATATGAAAATTGTTTTATATATTTTTTAGTTCTATAATTATGGTGTCAATCGAGGTTGACACAAAATATACTTAATAATAACTACGTTCCAACCAGGTAACTCACGATTTGCACCGTGCCTGGAGATGAAGCTATAAAATCGTAGTATCAAGGTATATGGGATACTTTATACTTTGATATTGGGTATAGTTTATATATAAAGACTATATCTGGAATCCTAAAGGGAGATACGTTGCCTCATTGTGCGTTGTATATATTATGTTAAGCAACTATTCTTCTCGTCTACATAATAGACGCTCGGTAGAGAATAACCCTAGTTAGGCTTTAGCTGGCGACTGTGGTAAACCTAGGGAAGCCAACAAGTAGATTTGCATTGAAGCTGGGTAACCAGTGTATAAGAGAAGTTTGAGTCCGAGTAGCCAAATGCAGCAACATGTTCTTTTACACATGAAGCTCTAAAAAAAGATTATTTTGCTGAATGCTTGGTGAAAGTGTGGGTATCAATCCCGCTAGTGCTAGTGTACGTTTGTACTATGGTAGAAAGTATAGGAGTCGCTATCCTATGCTCAGCTCTATTATCACTATATGTAAATAAACACCTTATATACAATTAGTAGGATGAAAGTCCGGTACGCAGTTATTATTAAGTATATTTATAATATGGAAGCACAACTTTGTGCTTCTTTATTTTTTTTTTATAATTCTCTTTATATATAAATATATAAAAATATTTTACTTTTAATTATAGTTTTAATTATGTATAATGATATTGTTGTTAAGGAGGTTACCATGGACAATAAAGGTGATAGAAAAAAAGTAATAGTCATTGGTGGTGGTATATCAGGAATGACTAGTGCTATATATTTACTAGATAATGGTTATGATGTTGAACTTTATGAAAAACATTCTATTACTGGTGGAGAGTGTACTTCTTGGAAAAGATCTGGTGTTGAAATTGATGGTTGTGCACACTGGATTATTGGTGTTAATAAATATTCTAATTTCTATCCTATTTGGAATCATTTGGGTGCGATTGATGAAAATACAAAAATACATTTAACAGATTATTTTACAAAGATTTATTATCCTGATGGAGAAGTAGTAACTGTATATGCAGATTTAAAGAAATTTGAAGAGGAACTTTTAAGAGTTGCTCCTGAAGATAAAAAAATGATTAA
>JAEEGL017071986.1_pt1 | contig 15083 bp, 9 predicted proteins | sample 9134231 | NCBI WGS metagenome assembly JAEEGL01 (sample SAMN16246548, study PRJNA631951) | gut metagenome | biome: gut microbiome; feature: rumen; material: fiber-attached | host: Bos | place: Iran: Karaj | collected 2018-10 | reverse complement strand
AGATAATATTATTGATTATTTTAACATATATAAAACTGATTATTCTAAGGAAACTATTAGAGTATTAAAAGAGAGTGATAATTTTGAATATGTGAATTCTAAAAAATATTCTATGACATTAGATAAGATAATTAATACTGATTATTATGATTCTATGTATCTTCGCGAATACATAGAAATTAATTATCATGATGATGAAAAATTTTTAGAAAATATTACTTCTTTATTAAATATTGGTTATAAATCAGATGATATAAATAATATATATTCTAAATTAGATGATAATAATATTGAAGTATTAAAGAATAATAAATATGTAGATAGGATATCTGATATTTTAGATCTTTCTTATTTCAAGGATAGTCTTTTAAATAGATATATAAATTTCTATAATAGTAAAGAATATAGTTATATTGATGCTGTTACTTATGTGAATATAGGCCTAGATAATGAATATTATACTAGTGTTATTAATGTTGATAATAAAGATGATTTAACTGTATTAGTCAATAAATATCATAATTTGGGTAGTGATTATACTCCTTCTGATTTAGTAGAGGTTAAAACAAACTATAGAGTTAAATATAACCAACTAAGAAAAGTTGCTAATGATAATTTTGAAAAGATGACTAATGCTGCTAAAGAAGAAGGAATAATAATGTATGTTGGCTCTGGATATCGTTCTTATAGTTATCAGAATAATTTATACAATTACTATGTGTCTGTTGATGGTAAAAAGGAAGCAGATACTTATTCTGCTAGACCAGGATACTCTGAACATCAGACTGGACTTGCTATAGATATATCTGCTAGTAATTATAATTTTATTGAAGTAAATACTAAAGAATATAATTGGTTAATTAATAATTCTTATAAATATGGTTTTATACTTAGATATCCTAAAGATAAGGAATGGATAACTGGTTATATTTTTGAGCCATGGCATTATCGTTATGTTGGAGAAGATATTGCTAAATATATTCAAGATAATGGCTTAACGTATGATGAATACGTGGCTAGAAAATAGTTGACAAAAAGGCTTAGATATTATAAAATCTTATTTGTAAGTCTTTTTGGAGTAGTACTCAAGAGGCCGAAGAGGCGCCCCTGCTAAGGGTGTAGACCGGGAAACTGGTGCGAGAGTTCGAATCTCTCCTACTCCGCCATTATTAAAATAAATCCTTATGTTTAGGGATTTTTTTCTTGTAATAAAATGATATTTATGTTATTATATTCATCACTTAAGGAGGTTTCTATGCCAATAAATAATAAAACGAATGATATTTATGAAGTACAATTGACTGATAACACTAAAATAACTTATAAAAAAGAAGCAAATGATACATGTAATATAAAAAAATTTATTATTAATACTAATATAAATAATGAAGATAATGAAATAATTATTAAATTTTGTGAAACATTATGTGATTATACTATTTTTGTTTGTATTAATGAATTGAATAAGAACAGATTAAACGAAAATCAATTATACTTGGTTAATGACGGAACTATGGATAATTCTTATCCTGCTTATAAGTATTTAAATTTAAAATTCTGTGATGGAAGCACAAGAGAGATAGAAGAATTTATTGATTTAGATGAAAAAGAAATATTAGATGAAATATTCTTTATATTATATCATGGTGGATATATAAGTAATGCTGACGTTTTAAGATCATTTAATGTTATTACGCCTGTTTTGAATGATCTAATTCAAGAGTTTATTAATCATAAGAAGCAGACAATAGTGTCTAATACTAAAAAACTAGTTCAATAAACTAGTTTTTTTTATAATATTTTGATAAAATTATTATGGTGGTATTATGTATGGAAAGATAATTAAATATGGTAATCGTGGTATGACATTAGAAAATGATATCAATGTTACTAACGAATACTATAGATTAAATAATATTGCTTTAATATATAAGAAACCTACTCCTATTAAAGTGATAAGAACTAATTATGAAAAAACTAGAATTGAAGATGCTTTTTATGAAATGAAATCTACATTAGATTATAATGGTGTATACAATGGTAGATATATTGAATTTGATGCTAAAGAAACTATTAGTAAAACTAGTTTCCCAATTGCAAACATTCATAAGCATCAATTGGAGCATATTAAAAATGTGCTTATACATAATGGAATAGTATTTTTAATAGTGAGATTTGTTACATTAAATGAAACATATTTAATATTTGGTAATGATATTATCAATTATTTAAACAATACGCAAAGAAAGTCTTTACCATTAAGTTTTTTTAAAGAATATGGATATTTGATTCCTTTGAAATATAATCCAAGAGTAAACTATATAGAAATTTTAAATAAAATAATATGGGATAATTGATATTTATGGAAATATATATTATAATGAATAAAAAGAAGAGATAGGAAGTTGATTATGAGAAAACAAGTAAATAAAAAGAAGAAAATTGTTAAAATTAACACCAAAATAGATAAAGAAAAAAAGAATGTTAATAGAAAAAATAAGACTAGAAATACAAGAGAAAAGAAGACAGAAAAAAGAGAAAAAAAGAAAATATTTGGGAAAAATATTTGGAGAAAATTACTTACAATTCTTTTAATATTAGGAATTGTTGGAATATTATTAATTATTGCTTTCTTTGCTTATATAGCAATTAGTTCTCCAGAATTTAAAGAAAGTGCTTTTGCTAATCAAGATCAGACTATTATTTATGATGTTAATGGTAATTTAATTACTACTATAGGATTAGAAAAAAGAGAAAGTATTTCTTATGATAAATTACCACAGGTACTTGTAGATGCTATAATTGCTACTGAGGATTCTAGATTTTTCCAACATAATGGTGTTGACTTGCCAAGATTTTTAAAAGCATCTGTTTTGCAACTTATGGGTAAAAGTTTTGCAGGTGGCGCTTCTACTTTAACGATGCAAATAGTTAAAAATAATTTAACAAGTCGTAATAAAAGTATTATTAGAAAATTTCAAGATGTATATTTAGCAGTGTTTAAAGTAGAAAAAAAATATAGTAAACAGTCAATTATTGAGTTCTATGTTAATGATAGTTATTTAGGTGGCGGAGTTTATGGTGTTGAAGAAGCTTCTAAATATTATTTTAATAAACATGCTTCTGAATTAACTTTACCTGAAGCAGCGCTTATTGCTGGATTATTTCAATCTCCTACTTGGGATAACCCATATAATTATCCTGATAATGCTACTAAAAGAAGAAATACGGTTCTTAGTCTAATGTATCGTCATGGTTATATAACAAAGGAAGAAAAGGATTTAGCTAATTCTATACCTATTGAGAGTTTGTTGGCAGGCGTTAAAGAAAATGAATCTAATTATCAAGGATATATTGATACTGTAATTGATGAGGTTATTGATATAACTGGGGATAATCCATATAAGACTCCTATGAAAATATATACTGCTATGGAGCGTAGCATTCAGGATGGTATTAACGATGTCTTTAATGGTAAAACCTATACATGGGAAAATGATGCAGTACAGGCTGGTGTTGCCGTTATAAATGTAGAAACTGGAGCAATAGCAGCTGTAGGAGCAGGAAGAAATCGTGAAGGTGAACGTACTTATAACTATGCTACTCAGGCTAAAAAGCAACCAGGTTCTACTGCTAAACCATTATTTGATTATGGTCCTGGAATGGAATATAACAATTTTAGTACATATACCCTATTTACAGATGAGCCATGGAGTTATACTAATGGCCCAAGTATTGGTAACTGGGATGGAAAGTTTCATGGATTGATTACTTTAAGATATGCTTTGCAATGGTCAAGAAATATTCCTGCTCTTAAGGCATTTCAGCAAGTTAGCAATAAGAATATTACTACATTTGTAAATGGCCTTGGCTTAGATGTTTCCTTAAATGCAAGTTCAGAAAATTATAAAGTTTATTCTAATGGTGTGGATAATACACTAAATGAAGCTTATGCTATTGGTGGTGTTGCTGAAGGATATTCTCCATTACAAATGGCAGCTGCTTATTCTGCGTTTGCTAGTGGTGGATATTATACTAAACCTTATACAGTAACTAAAATTGAATATCGTGATACTAATGAAATTAAAGAATTTAAGCCTACAAAAGAAAGAGTTATGTCTGAAACAACTGCATATTTAATGAATAATGTTTTAGAATCTGCTGTTACCAGTGGATTTAATGGAGGAGCTAGAATTTATGGTAGTCATGTTGCTGCTAAGACTGGTACTTCTAATTTTAGTGAGGATACTCTTAAGAAACACAATTTACCATCATGGGCTGTAAATGATTTGTGGACTGTAGCATACACTTCAAAATATTCAGTTGCTCTATGGTATGGATATGAAAAAATATCGAGTGAGCACTATAATAAAAATAATGGTACAAAAGATCAATTAATGAGTAAGATAATGCCATTTATACCAAAAGATCCTACTGGTTGGAAGGCTCCAAGCGGAGTTGTTGCTTCTCAAGTAGAAATGGGTACTTGGCCTGCTAAGTTGCCTAGTGAGTATACACCAAAGGATTTAATAAAAACAGAGTATTTTAAAAGAGGAACACAACCTACTGAAGTATCTGAAAGATTTATGAAGATTAATGATATCAGGAATGTTACTACTTCAAAAATTGATGATAATACTATTAAAATTAGTTGGGAATTCGATGTACCAAAAGTATTAACTGATAATTATATTAATGAATACTTTAATCAATCTGTTTTTGGTAATAGTAAGCAAAAATTTATTGCTGATAGAAAAGCATATAATAATGACACTTTAGGACCAATTGTATTTGCCATATATCAAGTATTATCTGATGGTTCTTCAAATCAAATTGAAACAGTTACTGAGAACTCTTATACTTATTATGGTACTGGTGCTACTACTCTATTGATTAAAGCTCAGCATAAATCCTTCACTTCAACTGCTAGTAATGGAATAAAGGTTAATTTTACCCTTTCAGATATTGTAACTCCCGATCCTTCTAGTAGTACTGAAAATGATATTAGATTAGAACTTAATGGTCTAAGTAATGTTACTATTAATAAAGGTACTAAATATGAAGATAAGGGAATAAGGGTTTTACTAAATAATGTTGATATTTATCCTACTGTTAGATATCAGATTGTTGATAATGGTGTGGAGAGCGAGGTATATACTAAGAGTAAATTAGAAGATATGGTTTCATCTTTAGATAAAGGTAGATATCAGATTAAATATTCTATAACTTATGATAATTTTGATTATTCAATTAATAGAAATTTAACTGTAATAGATAATTCTTCAAGTGCTGAATTAGGCAGACAATAATGTCTGCTTTTTTTCTAATTTGACACATATTAAAGAATATGTTATACTTAGTAGGATTTATGGGGCTGTTCTTGGCTTCGACAGGAATAATTAGTATTTATTTGGCAAGTCGGTTTGTAACCGTTAATAACTAAATAAAAATAACTGGAAACAGTACAAGAAACGCTGTAGCTTTTGCTTAATATAGCAGCTCAGGATTCTCTATTTCTTTTCTTACGAGAATTAGATGAATCTTATAAAGTAAGATATATTATATATGTGTCTAGATTATATAATGAATTTTATAGACTAGTAAATATCTTAGTTTGTTAGTTAATATGATATTTATGAAATGCATTAACTAACTAAACTTGTAGAGAAATAAATATGAATATTTTTGGACAGGGGTTCGACTCCCCTCAGCTCCACCATAATGAAGATTAATCACCTTGGGTGATTTTTTTATATTAATCTATTTAAACAAATGTTTGACATTATTGAAATTATATGCTAGAATATTTAACAAATTTTAAAAAGAGGGGTGAATATTATGACCACTATTGAAGCTAAAGAAGAATTAGATATACCTTTTGTTATTAGCCAATCTTTTCTTGGATATAAATATAGAAAAAGAGAAGGAAAATTATATGAAAAAGATGGCATAATACCAACAAAATTAATAAAATTATATTATAGTTTAAATCCTAGTGAAGTAGTATTTGATAAGATGAAAAAATCTTTCATTACCAAGTATGTTAAAAATGAAAGTAATGTCGAAGGAGTTAACGATACTAGTTTGCATAGTAAAGAAGAAATTGCTGGATTAGCAAATATGTATGAATATCTACACTCAGATGAATTTGATGAAGATTTTAGTATTTATTCTTTAAATGAATTAAATAAAAAATTGTTTTCATATAGTCAATTTCCAGAATATGCAGGAACAATCAGAAATTTTCCTGTATACCTTCCTGGAACAGGTTTAGATTTATGCGACTATAGTATGGTAAGAAGTGAAATATACTATTTAAGTGATTATGTAATTGAATTACACAAAAAGGGAAAAAACATTCGTGAAAGTAAGAATCTTAATGATTTGATTAGCTATATAGATGAATGTGTAAGATTAAAGTGTAAATTGATATGGATTCATCCATTCTTAGATGGTAATGGAAGAACTATTAGGGCCTTTATTAATAAACTTCTAGAGGATGCTGGATTGCCTCCAATATATATTAAATTAAAAGAGAGAGACGAATATCAAAAGGCAATGAAATCTGCTATTGGTGACAATGACTACACAGCAATACAGGCTTTCTATAAATATAAAATTTGTGATTCATTAATTGAATTAGATATTGATAATCGTATAAAACAAGAAAATATAGATTTAAATATTAAAAAAAGAAAAAAACAATTATAGTTCGTAGTATAATGATAAGGGAGGAAGTATGAATATAATAGGTTTAATTGCTGAATATAATCCCTTTCATAATGGGCATAAATATCAAATAAATAAAATAAGAGAATTATATCCTCATAGTATAATAATAGCTATAATAAGTACGAATTTTACTCAAAGAGGATCATTATCAGTACTAAATAAATGGGATAAAACTAAGATATGTCTTGATAATGATATTGATATAGTAGTAGAACTACCCTATTCTTATACTGTGGAATCTAGTGATATATTTGCTAAAGGGGCTTTATCAATCTTAAGTAAATTTAAGATTGATACATTAGTTTTTGGTACAGAAACAGAAAATTTAGAATATTTAAAATTACTTGCTGATACACAAATTAATAATAAAGAGTTTCATGTTAAAGTAAAACAATATTTAGATAATGGATATAATTATCCAACTGCTACCTCAAAGGCATTAATGGATATTACAAAGATACATGTTTCTGAGCCTAATGACTTGCTGGCTATATCATATATAAAAGAAATTATAAGAAATAATTATAATATAGATATTATTAATATTAAAAGAACAGTTGCTTATCATTCTGATACTATTATTGATAACATTACTGGTGCTAGTAATATAAGAAATATGTGTAATAATGGTTTAGATATTTCTAAATATATACCAAACTATTCACTAAGTTGTATCTATAATATTGATATGGACAAAGTTTTTTCATATTTAAAATATAATATAATGAATAATTTAGATAATTTAAATGATTATGTTTTGGTAGAGGAAGGAATAGAAAATAGAATTAAAAAATATATATTTAGATCAAATAATTGGAATGAATTAGTCGATTATTTAAAAACAAAAAGATATACCTATAATAGAATTAATAGAATGCTAATAAATATTTTGAATAACTATAAAAAGCAGGAGCATGATATTAATTGTATATACATTAAAGTTTTAGGATTTAATCAAGTAGGTAAAAAATATTTAAATAAGATTAAAAAGTGTATAGATATAATTCATGGATATAAAAAGAATTATTCTAATGCGTTGGATATTGAATATAGAACGACATCTATTTATTCTCAATTGGTTGAAGACTCAAAATTGACAGATAATGAATTAAAAAATAAGCCTATTATAAAATAGACTTGTTTTTTAAAATATTTTCTAAAAGTATTAAGATATCATCTGGTAGAAATGTTTTAGCATATTCCATAATATTATGATTATTATTACTAAATAAGTATGCTAATCTCATTAAATTGTTATTAGGTTTATATTTTCCATTGACACATATTTTTGTTACTATTACATCATTATCACATTTAATATCAATTGAATTATTATTACTTTGAAAATCAAAAATATATCTATTGAATCTATTGTCTAGTATGTTATCATATATATCAATAATAATGTAATTTTTTTCTTTAACAATTCTAGATATATAGTTATAATCATTTAATATTTTATAATCAAGAATGATTTTATAGAATAAAGTTAATTTTTTATTTTTAACTAAAGAATTTAAAAATTCACTCATTATTTTCATATTCTTCATATTCTCACCACGATTATAAAATATCATAATATAAATATTTAGTCAATTTAATTCCCCTATTTTCCTTTGTTTGTTAACTAATTGGTAACAATATCTTTCTTTTTTTGTTAATTTATGTTATAATACACTATCTATGAAGGGAGTATGTATTTTTATGAAAATAATTAGATTAACTGAAGTACAATTTAATAACTATTCTAATATACACAGAAATAAGAATATTTGTCAAACAATCGAATACTCCCAAATTGGTGAACTAAGAGATAAAAACAAATTATATTTGGGTTTATTAGATGAAAATGATAACGTATGTGCAGCTTGTTTAATTATTGAAAATAATTTAAATTATGGAATGAAAATGGGATATATACCAGGGGGTTTTTTAATTGATTATAAAAATTATTACTTAGTTGATATTTTTGTAAAAGAATTAAAAACTTACTTAAGAAAATTAAATTATGCATATATTATTACTAATCCTGTATATTATGAAAAAATTATAAATAAAGAACAAACTATCGATAACAGTTATTTAACTGAAAATTTAAGAAATTTAAATTTTATTCCTTTTGGATATCCAAATCAATTTTCGAAATATGATGTAATTATTCAAAATAATAACTATAAAGATATTTATAGAGGATTTAATCGTAATACAAAAAGAAGCATTAAAGAAAGTACTAATATGGGTATTATTTTGCAAAAAGGAAGTATGAATGATATTGAATTATTTTATGAATTAATTCACAAGAAAACTCCTCATAATATTTATTATTATAGGGATCTTATGAATATGTTAAATACTAATAATATGAAGATGGAAATTTTCTTTTCTAAGTTAAATCCTAAGGTGCATTTAATTAATGCAAAAAAGAATTATTTAAAGGAAAAAGTTCGTAATGAAAAAATTCAAAATAATTTCTTAAAGGGAAAAAACATTAATAAAGAAAAACTAGTTAATAAAAAAATTGCTTCTGATCAGTTACTAGAAAAGTTAAAACAAGAGTTGATTAGGGCTTCACAGATGTGGAAAGAATATCCTGAAGGTATTGTATTAGGTGGTTGTGCAATAATTAGAAATAACAAAGAAATTTATTTCTTAATCGATGGATATAATGAAAAATTAAAATCGATTCACTCATCACATATTTTGAAATGGAAAATAATTAGGCATTATTGTAAACAAGGATATCAAATATTTAATTTAGGAGAAATATCTAATAATTATCAAGATAAAAACAGTAAATATTATGGTTTATATTTATATAAGCAAGGCTTTGGTGGTGATATTATTGAATATCCTCCCGATATGCAATTAGTTATTGATAGTAATAAATATTTTCTATATTCAAATATTTGTAAAGTAAAAAGAAAATCTATCCAAAAAAGATAGATTTTTTTATTTTTCAAAATAACTTGCTCCGATAAATTCACGTAATATAGACATTGATGGAACATCTTCACTTGGTATTGGTAAGACAAAATCTAGAAGCCTTATCAATCTTATTGTAGTCGTATATTCAGGATCATTAGCTTTTACTGTATATAGTAATGGTAGGACATATACTTTTAAAACAGCTAATTCATAAGCAAGAAAAGTATTAAATACTACATCTGCTTCATCTTGGTAAGGAAAGACATATTTTTCTTCACCAGTTCTTACACTATGCCAATTTTTTAAAGTGTGGCTAGGATTATAACCTCTGGTTCTATTATCTCTAACTATTCTACGTAATAGTCTTATGTCTGTCTGGTTAATTCTATTATCATCATCGATATTAAGATATACTAATGGTGATATATATATTTTATATTTATTTTTTTTAGGAATATCTTTCAATAATTCACTACTAACTGCATGAAGACCTTCTACTATTAAGATATCATTAGGATGCATTTCTAAATCTTTGGTATATTCTTTTTCCCCACTAACAAAATTAAATACTGGGGCTTTTACTTTATTTCCCTTAAGAAGTTTAGCAATCTGATTATTAAATAATTTTTTATCAATTGCTCTAATACTTTCAAAATCAGGTTTACCATTTTCATCAAGTGGTGTGTCTACTCTATTTAAAAAGTAATCATCTAATGATATTGCTAAAGGATTTAATCCTAGAGTTTTTAAGAATAGAGATAATTTTCTTGCAGTAGTAGTTTTTCCTGAAGATGATGGCCCTGATAACAGAACAACTTTAATATCTTTCGCATTTTCCTTAATATGAGCTGCTATTTCTTGTAAGCGATAATCTTGAATTGTTTCACACAAATTAATAATTTCACCTTGTTTGCTATTTACAATAGCATCATTTAATTCTCCTAGGGTATCAATACTAAGAACTCTACCCCAACTTAAGTATTCATCAATATTGTTAAAATATTTATCATGATGTTTATATTTAACTATTTTACCATTATCAAAGATACTAGGAAGTCTAAGTATAATTCCTTTATCTTTGATTAATGTTAAATCAAAATATTTAAGAACTGATGTATCGGAAGGAAGTTCACCCATTATGTAGTTATATTCCCCTTCGAATTTATATAATGTTACGTAATCACTTCTATCATAAAATAAAGTTCTTACTTTATCATCTCTTTTTATGCTATGGAAATAATCCATTGCTTCTTGAATAGATGTATCTATTTTTATGAAAGGAATTGATTTGTTTACTTTATCCTTCATTATATTTTTTATTTTTTCAACATCTTTTTCAGTTACGGAACCTTTAATTTCTAAAAATATTCCTTTGTCAATAGAATATCTTACTGTAATTTCAGTATTTTGCCCAAGTACTTCTAAAGCAGATGCTTTAAATAGAAATATTAATCCTCTTTCGTATATTCTTATTCCTTCGTCAGTATATATATTATATACAGTTAATTTTCCACTTTTATTAATTTGGTCATTTAAATTTATTGCTTTATTATCATATTTGGCATAAATAATATCTTCAAGTTTGTTATCTAATATTATATCACTAACCTTAATTCCTTTGGCATATTCTTTCTTGATTCCATTATTTAGGGTAACGACTATTGTATTCACAAAAACCTCTCCTATTCTATATAATTAATTATATCAAATTATATTAATTTTACAAGATTATATGCAAAAAAAAGACTAATAAATAGTCTTTTTAATGAACGTATACTGGTGTAGCAATATTAGTATTTGTCCAAGATGCTATTGCTGAATTATAAATTATTGGCATTTTAGGAACTGGAACATTTACACATCCATGGCTTCCTGAATATTTAGATCCAGCATTATAGTTTTGTTGTTGGTACCTGGTACCACCAAAATAATTATAATTAACTGTATTTCCACGCCAATCGGCATCATGAATACCTAATGCCCTAGTATCGTAGAATCTCACCCAATATCTAACATAAGAATTAGATGGTTGTAAATATCTATCAGTATCTTTAAATAAGGCATAGAAAAATCCTTTATTGGTATCATGTTCTCCATCTGCTTTACCTGTTGTAACTGGAGTATCTAATAATAACTCCATATTAACATATAATCTTAACGTTTGTGATACTATATCAACTTCCACAAATGTAGATCTTACATAGTCAGAAATGACATAACCAGTAATTTCATTATATCTAATATGATACCATAATTTAGAACCAACATATGTAGTACCTAATACAGTTAATATATTTCCTTTAGTAACTCTACCTATTATAGTTGTACCACTTGTACCAGGATTATTTCTAATATTTAAATTATTGGCAGATACTATTACTTTATTCTCTAAATATAACTGATTTAATTTATTTCTGGTTTGTTTTCCAACTAGTCCATCTACTGTTAAACCATATTTTCTTTGAAAATCTCTAACACAGTTCCTAGTTAAATTACCAGGAATACCATCAGTATCAAGATCACAACCTATAACCATATTCAATTCTTTTTGTAGGTATCTAACCTGTGTTCTATTATACCCACTATTTAGTACATTACCAGTTAAATAATCAACATAATCGTGTAGAGCATTAACATTAGTAATACCAATGAACATAATTAATAATGCTAATAATAATTTTTTCATATATTTTCCCCTTTCCGAAAACGATTAATATGATACCATTAAAAAGAAAAAAAGTCAAGTTGCTGAAAAAGTGGCTGTTCTAACTCGACTTTTTATTTTATATTTTTTCTACCTTGAATTTAACTTTATAATCATTAATATCATATTCATCTGTCAAATTATTACTAGAAGTAAATTCAATAGCTAAAGTTTCATTCTTAATCATATCTAAATAATTAGAAATAGATTTTTCATATTCACTGTCTGCTTCATAATAAACATTAACTCTATCCACTACGTCAAATCCATTATTTTTTCTTATCTGCTGGATCTTAGATATAGTCTCACGAGCTAGACCTTCTCCGATTAATTCAGTGGTTAAAGTAGTATTTAAGATAATGAAATTATTTCCTTCCATAGCCACATTAAATCCATCTTTAGCGTTGATTTTGATATCTATTAAATCACTAGTAATCAAAGTGTCTTCAAAATACATTTCTTCATTATTTCTTAATTTATTTATATCATTTTCATTTAATGAAGATAAATATGTGACAAACTCTTTCATCTTAGATCCTATTACTGCTCCAGCATTCTTAAAGTTAGGTTTAACAGAGAAGTTCATATATTTAGCTAAATCTTCAGTAAACACTATTTCTTTAACATTAAGTTCTTCTTTTATTAATTCACTAACACTAGATAATAATTTCTTATTTTTACCATCTAATATTACTTCACTTATTGGTTGACGAACTTTAATCTTTGCTTCTTCTCTTACATTTCTGCCTAAACTAATTAGTCCTCTAACTAAATCCATCTTTTCTTCAAGTTCTAAATCAATATAATTAGGATTACATTCTGGATAATCTTCTAGATGCACAGAATCATTACCAGTTAAATCTTGATATATTTCTTCAGCTAGGAATGATGTAATTGGAGCTATAATTTTACATAAACCTACAAGTACATCATAAGTAACTTTATATACTGCTTTCTTGCTGGTATCCAATTCACTGCCCCAAAATCTCTTTCTATTTCTTCTTATGTACCAGTTAGATAAATCTTCAGAAACAAATTCTACGACATACTTAACTACTTTATTTAAATCATATTCTTCATAACCAGTTGTAGTATTTTGAATTAATTTATTATATTTACTAATAATCCATTTATCGATATCTTCATAATCCTTATAGTCTACATCGTAACTTCTAGGATCAATATTATCAATATTAGCATACATTTGGAAGAAAGTGTAAGTATTCTTGAGTGGATTTATAAACTTAGAATGTACTTCCTTTAATCCTTCTTCGTCAAATTTAATTGGTGTCCATGTTGGAGATACGTATGGTAAATAGAATCTAACAGTATCAGCTCCATATTTCTCCATAATACCAAATGGTTCAATTGCATTTCCTCTTGATTTATGCATCTTTTGACCATTCTTATCTAATAATAGTTCATTAACTAAAACACTTTTATATGGACTCTTACCAGTTACAAATACACCAATAACTAATAATGAATAGAACCATCCTCTAGTTTGATCAATACCTTCTGCTATAAAATCAGCAGGATATTGTGATTCCCATAATTCTTTATTTTCAAATGGATAATGATATTGAGCAAATGGCATAGCACCTGAATCGAACCAACAATCTATTACATCATTAACTCTATTCATTATTTTACCACATTTAGGACATTTAATATGAACATCATCAACATATGGTTTATGTAAATCTATCGTATTATCAATTTTCTCTATAGCTTTGCTAACAAGTTCTTCTCTAGAACCAATCATTTCAGAGTGACCACAAACACACTCCCATAATGGAAGTGGCGTACCCCAATAACGTTTTCTTGATATTGCCCAATCATTAAGATTTTCTAACCAGTTACCAAAGCGTTTTTCTCCGACAAAATCAGGATACCATTTTACTTTATTATTTTCACTAATTAATTTATCTTTTAATTTAGTAACTTCTAAATAATAACTAGGTTTAGCGTAGTATAAAAGTGGTGTATGACATCTCCAACAATGTGGATAATTATGAACCATTTTTTGTTTTTTGAACAATTTATCATTTTCTTTTAAGTATTTAATTACTTCCGAGTCAGCATCAAATACGTACATTCCCTTCCATATTCCATCGGTATAACATCCATCCTCTCCAACAGGATTTAAATAAGGTAAGTCATATTTTCTACCAACTTCATAGTCATCTTGTCCAAATGCTGGGGCGATATGAACGATACCGGTACCATCTTCCATAGTAACATATTCGTCACATGTAACATAGAAACCTTTCTTATCCACTTCAAGGCTAGGTATTAATTGTTCATATTCCATATATTCCATGTCTTTACCTTTATATTCTTCTAATACTTTATATTCATCACCAAGAATACTAGAAGCTAAAGCCTTAGCTAAAATAAATTTATATCCTTGGCTTTCTACCTTAACATAATCTTCTTTTGGATTAACACAAAGTGCTACATTACTAATTAATGTCCAAGGAGTAGTAGTCCATACCAAGAAATAAGCTTCTTCGTCTTTCTTTTTAAATGGAACAATAACAGTTTCTACATTTATTTCTTCATATCCCTGTGCTACTTCATGACTAGATAATCCAGTTCCACATCTTGTACAAAATGGTAATATTTTATGTCCTTCATAAAATAACCCCTCATCGAAGAATTTTTTAAGTATCCACCACTCTGTTTCAATATAATCATTATCATAAGTAATATATCTATT
>JAEEGL015981928.1_pt1 | contig 15083 bp, 10 predicted proteins | sample 9134231 | NCBI WGS metagenome assembly JAEEGL01 (sample SAMN16246548, study PRJNA631951) | gut metagenome | biome: gut microbiome; feature: rumen; material: fiber-attached | host: Bos | place: Iran: Karaj | collected 2018-10 | reverse complement strand
TTGTTGCCATAATTAAAACAATTATGGCAACTTTTTTAATCGTTTTACAATTGCTCATCGTGCTGGGAGCACTGTGGGTAGGTTCGCGTTACGGATCACTGGCGTTAGGTGCCATCTCGGGCATCGGCCTGGCAATACTTGTGTTTGGCTTTAACCTGAAGCCGGGTACACCACCCACCGATGTCATCTATATCATCATCGCGGCGGTTACCTGTGCCGGCATCATGCAAGCCTCTGGCGGTATGGACTGGCTCATACAGATTGCCGAGCGGATGTTGCGCAAGCATCCCGACCGCATCACTTTCTTGGCACCCCTGTGTACATTCTTCCTTACTGTGCTGGTCGGAACGGGCCATGTGGTTTACACCCTCATGCCCATCATTTGCGATATCGCGCTGAAAAAGGGCATACGCCCAGAGCGCCCATGTGGTGTGGCATCCATTGCGTCGCAGGTGGGCATTACCTGCTCGCCCATCGCGGCGGCGGTGGTGGCGTTTGTGTCAATCAGCAACGCCAACGGCTTTGACATCACCATTCCGCGCGTGCTGATGGTTTCTATGCCTGCTTGCATCGTCGGGCTGATGGCTGCCGCTGCAGCATCTTATCGACGAGGAAAAGACTTGGACAAGGATCCTGAGTTCCAAAAGAAAATTGCTGACCCTGAGCAGCGCGCCTACATTTATGGCTCATCAGCAACAACGCTTGACATGAAGATAGCCCCTGAGGCCAAGCGCGCGGTATACATCTTCCTGTTGGCATTAGCGGTCATTGTCTTTTTTGCGGCATTCCCGTCATTGCTGCCTTCGTGGGAAGGTAAACCGCTGAAGATGAACATCGTCATCCAGATTGTCATGATTACAGCGGCCGCATTGATGATTATCTTTTGCAAGGCGCAGCCAAAGAAGGCGGTCGCAGGTCCCGTATGGCAGTCAGGTATGGTTGCTGTTGTCGCCATCTATGGTATAGCATGGCTAGCCGACACGTTCTTCAGCAACTACCTGCCCGAGATGCAGGAACTGCTCGACGAGGTGGTTGAGGCTTATCCTTGGAGCATCGCGTTTGTTTTCTTTCTGGTCTCCGTTCTCATCAACTCACAGGGAGCAGTCGTCGTGGCGATGTTGCCATTGGCCTATAAGTTGGGCATTCCTGGACCTGTTTTGCTGGGTGTCTTGCCGGCTGTTTATGGCTACTTCTTTATCCCCAACTATCCCTCCGACATCGCAACGGTTAACTTCGACCGCTCGGGAACAACAGTCATCGGCAAGTACCTGCTTAACCACTCGTTCATGATGCCAGGACTCATTTGTGTGGCGGTTTCGACAATTGTGGCCTATTTGCTCACACTCATCATCTTTTGATGTAACTATACCCTCACCATTAATGGGGATTAAATGGGGGAGCTTTATATGAATAGTATCACCATTAGTGGCGAATTATAAGAAAAACCTCAAGAATTATTTGGAATTCTTGAGGCTTTTTCGTAATTTTGCCCCAACTTAATTGTTGCGTCTAATCGTGCCGCGGCTGTGTCGCGGCCTCAGTACTAACTCTTTTAATTCAAACAATTATGAAAAAATTCTACATTTTGCTTGCAGCATTGGCTGCAATGACACTCAATGCACAAGACGTGCAACAGGGTACAATCAAAGTGGGCGACTTTGATGCCCCACAGACGACCTACAACGGATCGTACTTCGACATGGCACCTACAAACTTCTATCTCGCCCACACCGGGGCGCAGCTCATCTACACCGCCGATGAACTTGCCGACATGGCAGGCAAGGCCAACATTAAGGTCAACAAGCTGTCGTTTAAATTCTATAGCGAGACCTTTGAGGAAATAACCCGTGGTTTCAAGGTTTATCTTCAGGAAAGTGATGCGACCGAGTTTGCTGTGGTCGATGGCATTAAGCAGTTCTTTGAGTTTGGCAGCCCTGTGCTCGAAACCGAGATAAGTTGGGATATGCTTGAAACCTATGGCGAAGACTGCGAATTGGTTCTGGACCTCTCCAATGCTCCTTTCAGTTTCACTGCAGGTAAGAGTCTTATTGTTACCATTGTCGCAGACGCAGAGGACGATGACAACTGCACAATGGGTTCAGACTATGCGCCTTTCTACACCTCGGGTATCACTGGGAAGTGCATGGTCTACACCGACAACTGGGATAGCTTCATAGATTACGCCACTGGCGATGACTTCCCCGATGCTACTGCAATGCTGGGATGCGGAACCAATGTTGATCTTCCTGTCACCAAAATTGACTACACCTATGAGGAACAGACCGAACCACAAGCCTATTACCTGACCGGCACATTCAACCGCTGGGGAGAAGTAGGAGCGGCTCCGAATATCTTGTTCCAGGCTAATGAAGAGGGTAAACTCGCCGCTTCGGTTGATCTTGTAGAGAATGACCGCTTCAAAGTTATCACCGTCGGTGACGATGGCTCAACAGTATGGTATGGTGGAACTGTTGAACACCCCGAAGACGAAAATGCCTACTTCTGGGTGACAGAGGAACTCTTAGGGATTGGACTCAGTCTCTTCCCTGGTGATGTTTACAAGGATCTCATCGTATTTGAGAATGCCAAGTATAACCTTATCCTTGAGGAGACACCTGGAACTAAGTCGCCTGCGGCTGGCCTCACTCTCACAGTCACAAAAGAAGAGGATACTCCGACTGCCGTGAACGACATTAACGTGGACAACATCGCATCGGTGAAGTTTGTGAACCTGGCTGGCCAGGTAAGTGCTACGCCGTTCGAGGGTCTGAACATTCAGGTCACCACAATGAAGGACGGCAGCAAGAAGGCCGTGAAGGTGATTCGTTGATTGTTCTTTTCCGATAAAACTAAAAGCGACATCTAATGATGCCGCTTTTAGTTTTTCTGGGGATGCGCATGCCGCGTCCCTATACTTTTCCTAGCATGATATTAATCACGGCATTCACATCGGCGATATCAACAATGCCATCGCCATTCACGTCAGCCGAACTCCCCTCTCCCCCTGGAGAGGGGGTGGGGGGGAGGCTCTTCCCAAGCATCTTGTTGATGACGGCATTGACATCAGCAATGTCAACTGTGCCGTCACCATTGATGTCGCCGGGCAGGGTAGGGGAATAGGGCTCTCCCACATACAACTGATAGGCGGCATAGCCGTTACCCATGCAATACTCATAGAGCATGGCATGGCTGTCGTCCAGTTTCTCGACGCGGAAAAACGCACCCACCGACACATTGGCCGAATAGCCGCCAGCACCCATGGGAGTGACGGTCAGGATGGGCTCACCCGCGGCGCTCATGTCGCGAATGGTGAAACCGCCGTTATAGTTGGTTCCCGAAGTGTGCAGGAACAACTCGTGACCGCACAGCGTGAAGTAAACACCGCCTACGCTGGAGTTGCGACCAGGAGGTGTTGTAGTTGCTGAGCCGGTTATATATGCCCCCTTGTCGCCATTGTCATACAGGTAATAGCCGTTGGAACGAACCTGGTAGATAAACTTGTTGGGGTTGTTGTCGATGGGGTATACAACACCGGCTGTGGTGCCCTCGATTGACAACTCGCCGGTGGCGGTAACATCGACAAACTCACCTTCAGCCACCTTGACAATATTCACCACCTTTTGTTTATTGGGGAAAAAGTAGACATAACCGCCTTCGGAAGAGAACACATCGCCACTGGCACTGATAAAGTGCACACGACCGGGGTTGGGCAACTCAAAATTGACTACTACACCCTCGGTACTGCCGGCGCGGTATAGCACCATCTTGTTAGGAGAGTTCTGCAAAGCACCATCGTCACGGATGATGAGGTTGCCCACATCGTCGGTGGCGACACCCTGTGCCGAGCCACCAGCTATTGCACAAGGCAGGGCACCATCGGCACCATAAGCGAGCAATGTGCTGGTGCTGTAATTGTTGGCGTAGAAGATGCCGCCTGCCATGGCTGCTTGCTGCGCGGTGGTGTTAGCCGATTCGCTGGACTGGTTCGAGGGGAATCCATCAGGCAGGTTACCCAGATATCGGCTGTACTTAAAAACCGTGTCACACTTGACTTCAAGAGGGTCGAGCGGCTCAATCACATTGCCCCAGTCAATGTCAATAAGTTCGGGCATCTCGCTGGGCATGAGTGAGTTGCAAGTCATCATCTTGACACCCATCTCGCCCATCTTCTTGTAATTGGCTTCGGTGTCAACCGTCCAGCATGCCACGTCTAGCCCTAGGCTGTAGAACTTCTTGACCGTGAAGATGTCAAAGTTGCCTACCGAGATGCTCGGGCCAAGGTTCCATTGCTGACACCAAGACTCGTTGCCCTTCCAGTTGGCGTTGCACAGCCACTGGCACTTGAGGGCGGGGAAATGGGTGCGGACATACTCCAAAGACTGCTTCATGGAGGTGAGGATGACGGCCTTATCGGTTAGACCCTTGGACTCGATCAGTGCCGCCAGGCCGGGAAAGTTGCTCATGTCGTTGTTGTTGATGCCCGTTGTCCATTTGAGCTCAAGCACGGGGAAAACGCCCTTCTCCACACAGATATCCAGGTATTCGGCTACGGTGCAGATGGTGCCGGTATAGGTCACGCCACCGCGAGTCTGAGTGTAGGTCTCAGCCTGCAGCTGCGCCAGCGTGGCACTAGCAACGGTCAGGTTGCCGCCAACACGGTTTGTAGTCTCGTCATGGCTGATGACATACTGCCTGTCGCTGGTCACGCGCACGTCGCACTCAAGACCGTCATAGTGGTAATAGTCTACGCCGTTGGTGAAAGCCTCGACAGTGTTCTCAACACCACGCAGGCAACCACGGTGTCCCACAAACAGGGGCTTCCACGCATGGCATTGCAAGGTGAACGCCACGCAAATCATCATTGCAATAATCTGTTTCATCTTGTAGTTCTTTCGGGGGAAAACAAAACAAGATGGTCTAGATCATCTAGAAGTTCTAGTTCATCTAGACCATCTAGAATATCTAGACCATCTGGAAAAAATCAATTGCTAGCAGATGACAATTGCTCGTGCATGTTAAGAGCGGCACGGCGGCCATCACCCATGGCAAGAATCACCGTCGCGCCACCGCGAACGATGTCACCGCCGGCGTACAGGTCGCTCACATTCGACTGCATGGTCTCCTCGTTCACCACGATGGTGTTGCGCTTGCTGATTTCAAGACCGTCAATCGAACGGGGTACCAGCTGGTTGGGAGACACACCCACGGCGACAATTACCAGGTCGACGGGAATCTCCTCGATGGCACCCTCAACGGGGACGGGTTTGCGGCGTCCACTGGCATCAGGTTCGCCCAGCTCCATGCGTTGAACGCGCATAGCCACCACGCGGCCCTTCTCGTCACCGATATATTCCACGGGGTTGTGAAGTGTCTTGAACTCGATGCCTTCTTCCTTGGCGTGACCCACCTCTTCAAGACGGGCTGGCATTTCCTCCTCGCTGCGGCGGTATACCAAAATCACACGCTCAGCACCCATGCGCTTGGCGGTGCGAGTCGAGTCCATGGCAGTGTTACCGCCACCAATCACGGCGATGGTCTTGCCTGTCAGTACGGGGGTGTCACCACCGCGGCCTGCGCCCATCAGGTTGATGCGCGTCAGATACTCGTTGCTCGACATCACACCATTCAAGTTCTCGCCAGGGATGTCCATGAAGCGCGGGAAGCCGGCGCCACTGCCCACAAACACGCCTTTGAAGCCCATCTCGTGTAGCGTGTCATAGGTAATGGTCTTGCCTACCAGGCAGTCCTTGACAAACTCGACGCCCATCTTGCGTAGACCGTCAATCTCGAAGTCCACGATGCTGTTGGGCAGACGGAACTCGGGGATGCCATACTTCAGCACGCCACCAATCTCGTGCAGTGCCTCAAATACGGTCACGTCATAGCCGCGCTTGATCATATCGCCGGCAAACGACAGGCCGCTGGGGCCACTGCCGATCACGGCAACCTTGATGCCGTTCTTCGGGGCAATCTGTGGAGTCTCGGCGGCACCGTTCTCACGCTGCCAGTCGGCGGCAAAGCGCTCCAGATAACCGATGGCGACGGCGGGGTGCTTCATCTTCAGGTGGATGCACTTGCTCTCGCACTGCTTCTCCTGAGGACATACACGGCCACACACGGCGGGCAGCGAACTGGTCTCCTTGAGCGTGGCGGCAGCCTCGGCAAAGTTGCCGCGCTCGATGTTCTTGATAAATTTGGGAATGTTGATGTTCACGGGGCAACCGGTCACACACTGCGGGTTGGCGCAGTCCAGGCAACGGCTGGCCTCGACGACGGCCTGCTCGGCGCTGATGCCTTGGTTCACCTCTTCGTTGCAAGTGATGCGGTAAGCAGGGTCGAGCTGTGGCATCTCCACGCGAGGAAGGGCGGTGCGTTCTTTCGGAGACTTGCTGTTGCGCAAGTCAACACGCCACTGCTCATTACGAGCAGCATTGATATCATTGGTTTCCATTATAAATCTGTTATCTATAATCTATTATCTATAAACTATCACTGTGCTCCCCTCAATCGCATCATCAACTCGTCAAAGTCAATCTGGTGAGCGTCAAATTCCGGACCCTCGACACACACGAAGCGCGTCTTGCCACCCACGGTCACGCGGCAAGCGCCGCACATGCCCGTGCCATCGACCATAATAGCGTTCAGCGAAGCCTCGGTAGGCACATCGTACTGTTTGGTCAGTTTGGCGACAAACTTCATCATGATAGCGGGACCGATGGTCACACAGTAGTCCACTTTCTCGCGCTTGATGACCTCCTCGACACCGGCGGTGACAAGGCCCTGCTTGCCATAGCTGCCGTCGTCGGTCATAATAATGACGTCATCGCTTGACTCGCGAACTTCCTTCTCCAGGATAATCAGGTCCTTGGTGCGGCCGGCAAGCACGCTGACAACGCGGTTACCCGCGGCCTTCATCGCACGGATGATGGGCAGCAGCGGAGCCACACCAACACCACCACCGCAGCACAGCACGGTGCCGTAGTTCTGGATGTGCGTGGCCTGGCCCAGAGGACCCACCACATCGGTCAGGCAGTCGCCCGGCTCAAGGGCGCAGATTTTCTTCGTCGAGTCACCCACGGCCTGAATGACTAGCGTGATGGTGCCCTGCTGAACATCGCTGTCGGCGATGGTCAACGGGATACGCTCACCCTTCTCACCGCAGCGCACAATCACAAAGTGGCCAGCACGACGAGCCTTGGCAATCAGAGGAGCCTCCACTACCAATTTCGTCACATTGGCCGAAAATTGTTCTTTACTGACAATTTTGTTCATAAAATCAAAAGTTAATTAGTTATTTAGTTGTTATATATGTTCGATTCTTACAGCAGTACTGCAAATATTTTGCAAAAGTACAGAAAAGTTTTTAGTTATCAGTAACCACTTGTCAGTTTTTTCTTTTGGGTAGCAACTGAAAACTGATAACTGAAAACTATAAATCCTTCCCAGTATACAACTGGTAATACTTGCCGCGCAGCTCCAGCAACTCGTCGTGGGTGCCGCTCTCGATGATGCGGCCTTTTTCCAACACGATGATGCAGTCGGCGTTGCGAACGGTGCTCAGGCGGTGGGCGATGACAAATGTAGTGCGACCTTTCATCAGCGAATCCATGCCACGCTGCACCAGACGCTCGGTATGCGTGTCGATGCTCGATGTGGCCTCGTCGAGGATGAGCACGGGCGGGTCGGCGACCGCTGCACGTGCGATGGCGAGCAACTGTCGCTCGCCCTGACTCAAATTACCGCCGTCGCCACTGAGAACGGTCTGGTAACCATTGCTCAAGCGGCGGATGAAGCTGTCGGCGTTCACCAATTTTGCCGCCTCAATACAATCCTGGTCACTCGCCTCGAGACGCCCATAGCGGATGTTGTCAAGCACAGTCCCAGTGAACAGGTGTGTCTCTTGCAGCACCATGCCCAATGATCGGCGCAGGTGGGGTTTGCTGATATCCTTCACATCGATGCCATCGAGCGTGATGCGTCCGTCCTGGATGTCATAGAAACGGTTGATAAGATTGGTTATGGTGGTCTTGCCAGCTCCCGTGCCGCCCACGAAAGCAATCTTCTGGTCGGGCATCGCATGGATCATGATGTCAAAGAGCACCTGTTTGTCGGGGGTGTAGCCAAAGTCAACCATGTCCATCTCAACGCCGCCGTCAACCTTGACAAAGCGCGGCTTTTCGCCGTTTTCACCGGGCACACGCCATGCCCACAGGTTGGTGCGCTGAGGCACGGGGATGAGCACGCCATTGCGCGCTAACATGGCGTTGACCAGTGTCACTTGGCCGTTGTCGGTCTCAGGTTCCTGGTCCAGCAGACGGAACACACGCTCAGCACCCACACTGGCGTTGAGCACACTGTTAATTTGCTGGCTAACCTGCGCGATAGGGCGGGCGAAGCTCTTGTTCAGCGTCAGGAACGCCACCAACGTACCCAGCGTGAGCGTTACCTGACCACCCAAAATCAGCCAAGCACCCACAACACCGATGAGAACATAGCTCAAGTGGCCCAGGTTGCCGTTGACGGGCATCACGATGTTGGCGATGCGGTTCGCATTATAGGTGCTGTCGCGAAGGTCTTCATTGATACGCTCAAACTGTTCGATGGCCTCCTGCTCGTGGCAGAACACCTTCACCACTTTCTGCCCGGTCATCATCTCCTCGATGAAACCGTTCACGTCGGCCAAGCGTTGCTGCTGTACCTTGAAGTGGCGACGAGAACGCTTGCCAAGCCAGGTGGTCACCCAAGCCATCAAAAGCGCCATCACGAGCGACACAAGGGTCAATGGTACACTCAACGCCACCATACTTGCCAGTGTGATAGTGATAGTGATGAGTGAGTTCAGCGCCTGAGGCAGACTTTGGTTGATCATCTGGCGCAGGGTGTCGACGTCGTTGGTGTAGGTCGACATCACCTCACCGTGCGAGTGGGTGTCAAAGTAGTTGATGGGCAACCGCTCCATGTGACGGAACAAGTCGGTGCGCAGGCGCAGCATTGTGCCTTGCGTGACATTGATCATCAGGCGGTTGTGCGTGTAGGAGCAAATTACGCCCACCACCAGCACAGCAGCTAACTTAAATAAGGTGTTCGCTAGGGGTGCAAAGTCGGGATGCGCCGTTTGTGTCAATGGAACAATGTAGTCATCGATGAGCGTGCGCGTGAATAGGGTAGAGGCTAAGGTGGTCACGGCTGTGATGATAATGCATACCGCCACCGTGAGTAGCGAGAACTTGTAATGCTTCATCACCAGTTTGATCAGGCGAAGCAGGATATCTTTCTTCTTGCCCTGCGTTTCGCCGATGGGCATCTGGTTGGGTTGTCTCATGCCGGGCATTCTCATTGTGCGTCCTCCTTTCTGCCTTCCGGGGCGTCAAAGTCTCCGCCGTCCTCGTCCTGGATGGCGCAGATTTCTTGATAAATGTCGTTGGTCTTCAGCAGGTTCTCATGGGTGTCCCAACCGTTGACGCGACCGTTGTCGAGCACAAGGATGCGGTCGCAGTCTTTCAGACTCGAGATGCGTTGTGCGATGATGATGCGCGTCATCGACGGCACGTCGTCACGCAATTGTTGTCTGATTTTGGCATCTGTGGCGTTGTCGCAAGCGCTGGTCGAGTCATCAAGGATGAGCACGCGCGGTTTCTTGAGTAGGGCACGCGCGATGCACAAGCGCTGACGCTGGCCGCCACTGACATTGGTGCCGCCCTGTTCGATGCGGGTCTCATAACCTTCGGGCATCTGCTCGATGAACTCGTCGGCACAGGCGATGCGGCATGCCTCGCGGCACTCGTCTAGCGTCGCCTCAGCGTTGCCCCAACGCAGGTTGTCGAGGATGGTGCCGCTGAACAATACATTCTTTTGCAGCACTACCGAAACACTGCCGCGCAGCGCGTCGAGGTCGAGCGTGCGCACGTCCTTGCCGCCAACAAGAACGGTGCCGCGTGACACGTCGTACAGGCGGCTGATGAGGTTAATCAGACTGGACTTGCCGCTACCCGTTCCGCCAATCACGCCGATGGTCTCGCCACTGCCGATGTGCAGGTCGATGTCGTATAAAGCATACTCGCCGCTGCCGCCCTTGTAGGCAAAGCTCACATGATTGAAGTCGATGCTGCCATCTGGGATTTCGGTGTCGGCATTCTCGGGGTTGACGATGTCGGGAATCTCATTGATGACCTCCGCGACACGCTTGCCGCTCGCTGCGCTCATGGTGATTTGCACAAAGATCATGCTTAACATCATCAGCGACATGAAGATGCTCATCACATAGGTGAAAAGCGAGGTCAGCTGACCCGTTGTCAACGAACCGCCAACGACCAATTGTGCACCGAACCAACTGATGGCGATGATGCAGCCATAGACCACCAGGTTCATCACTGGGTGGGTAATGGCCATCAGGCTCTCGGCCTTGACATAGAGCTGGTAGAGCCCGCGCGCCGCCAATTCAAACTTTTGGTTCTCGTAGTCCTCGCGCACAAAGGCCTTGACCACACGGATGGCACTGACGTTCTCCTGAACGGCATTGTTCATTACATCATATTGTTTGAACACGCGCGCGAATGTCTCGCTGACACGTTTGATGACCAGCGTGAGCACAACCGCCAGAAACACAGCGGAGATGATGAAGATGAGACTCATGCGACCGCTGATGACAAAGCACATCACGATGCTCGATAGCATCGAGAACGGAGCACGGATCGACGTGCGCAAAATCATCTGGAAAGCGTTCTGGATGTTAGACACGTCGGTAGTCATGCGCGTTACAAGACCCGAGGTGGAGTACTTGTCAATGTCGCTGAATGCGAACCGCTGGATGTTGCGGTACATAGCCTGGCGCAAGTTCGCGGCAAACCCCGTCGAGGCGTAGGCGACAAAGCGGCCGGCAAGGATGCCCATCACAAGACTCAGGAAGGCCATCAAGAGCATCAACCCGCCGTAGCGCAGCACGTTGCCCATGTGGCCCTTGTTGATGCCCAGGTCGATGAGCCATGCCGTCACATACGGGATAAGCACGTCCAATAGCACCTCCAGCAAGATAAAAATGGGTGTCAGAATCGCCGCCCAGCGATACCGCCCAATCTGTTTCAGTAGTGTTTTAAGCATTTATTTCATCGTTTTTTTGATAATTGACATTGGCGTTATCCCATCGGTCGCCTATGCCACGTCCATGGCGTGGCCAAAAAACGGCACAAATTTACAAATTTAGTGCAAGTTGAGAGCAAAAAACAAAAAATATTTTGATTTTTGCCGAAATGCAGCCTAAATTATCCAAAAAAATCACTTGCACATTAAACAAAATAGCTCCTTTTTTTGTCAATCGAAAAAAAAGTAGTAAGTTTGCGCAAAATTAGAATAAGATTTATGCCAAAGATTTTTGAGTATTTTGGTTTCATTTTCTATTTCTACTCTAACGAGCATGAGCCGATTCATGTTCATGTGCTTCATGACAACCATGAGAGCATTTTTGAATTGATTCTACTCGATGGAAAGCTGGTGGAGGTAAGAATTAGAGAAAAAGCGGGCGCAGCTCCTTTGGAGGAGCGGGATAAGCGTACAGCCATTGCATTTATTGAAAAATATCACAAGAACATCATTGAAAAATGGATTCGTTTCTTTGTTTATAAACAAAGGGTAAGAAATACGCCAATTAAAAAGAAACTATGAACAATATTCGTGTCATAAAGGCAGAAAACTTGGGTAAATTGTTAGTGTTGTTGACATTTAGCGACAATACGACACAAGTAGTGGACGTGGGTGAGTACATTCGCCTCCATCCTCATCCTCAATACAACAAATATTTGAAGCCCAGATATTTCAACCAGTTTTCTATTGAGAACGGCAACATCGTCTGGGGAAAGAATTGGGATTTGATGTTTCCTGTAGAGCAGTTGTACTCAGGTACAATTTCCTAACAAAATGTAAATAAAAAATACGTCATTCTATATTTTTTGATGTAATGAATTATAGGGATCTCTTAGGTGTGCTCGATTATGTTCTATAGTGATGAAGCGAATCATTAACTTTTTCTTTATTTGCCTGGCGGTGACAACTGTTGCGGCGGCACAAGAGATTGAATACACTGGCATTCGCATCTTCGACCCCTCGGTGCACTCCCTCCAGGTCGCGCCGGAGAGCAATCCCTACCTGCCCCCGGTCATCACCATGGGCAGTGATGACCGCATTAACGTGTCGTTCGACATCCTCGACTACGACGTACATTACTTGCGCTACAGCGTCTATCACTGCGACGCCCAGTGGCGGCCCTCGCAACTCGTCGAGAGCGAGTGGGTCAGCGGTTTTAACCAGGCCGACATCACTGACTACGCACAGAGCCAGGCAACATTCACACACTACTATAATTACCAGTTCTCACTGCCCAACGAGGACATGCAGCTTCTTCTAAGTGGCAACTACCTCTTGCGAGTCTACGAACAGGACGACCCCGACAAAATCCTCCTGCAGACACGCTTCAGCCTCTGCGAGAATAGGGTAGGGGTACAGGCCGCCGTCACTTCCCGCACCGACTACGACTACAACGGTGAGCATCAGCAGGTTGACATAACCCTCAACTACAAGCCCGGCACCATCATGGATCCCTATGGCGAACTCACCACCATCGTCACGCAGAACACCCGCACCGACAATGAGGTCACCCTGCGTGCGCCCATGAGCGTCGGCATTGGCACCGTCACTTACGACCACTTACCGCAGCTCATCTTTAAGGCCGGCAACGAGTACCGCCGTTTCGAGACCGTCTCCCAGCACTCGCTCAACATGGGCGTGAGCGCCATAGAGTACTACGAACCCTACTACCATGCTACCCTCTACCGTGACGAGCCCCGCTGCGACAAGGAGTATCTCTACGACCAGACCCAGCATGGGCGCTTCACCATCCGCAACGCCGAGGAGGATGACTCTCGCACCGAGAGCGACTACATGGTCACCCACTTCACCCTTGACACTGGCGGTTCCTTGTCTGGTGGCAACATCTTCCTGGAGGGAGAGTTTGCCCACGGCATCCCCGCCCAACAGGTGCTCATGCGATACGACCAGTCGCTCGGCTGCTATACCTGCGACCTCCTGCTCAAGCAGGGCGCCTACAACTACCAGTACCTCTGGGTTCCCGATGGCGCCAACGTCGGCCGCACCGATGTCATCGATGGCGACAAGTACCAGACCGTCAACAACTACTACATCCGCGTTTACGACCGCCCCAGCGGCGAGCGCTACGACCGCCTCGTCGGCTTCGGCCTCACCCGTTCCGGCCTCTAACCCCCCTGACCCCCTGACCCCTGACCCCCTGACCCCTGACCCCCTGACCCCTCAATTCCCCTCGGTCCTCTATGCCGCGCCCACAGCGTGGCCATGAAGCAAAAAGAATAATGAAAAGAACAAAGACAACTCGCACCTTTATCGCGATCCTTCTCGCCACCATCGCCTTGCTCTCCCAGGCCCAGGAACTGCAGCCCGGCGACCCCAACGTCATGGTCCTCCCCGACAGCAGCAACTTCGTCACCGCTAGCCTATTAGTGATTGCTCCTGGAAACATGATGGAGTCAACGATGGGACACAGTGCAATCCGACTAGAATGCCCAGCTCACCATCTTGACTTTTGCTATACACTGGAGAGTGATCCTGAGTATGGCAAGATTCCCTTCCTTTTGGGAAAGTGCCCCACTCATGAAATCGCAGTCAATACCGAAGAATTTTTGAAAGGGTATGCCGATGAAGGCCGTCAAGTGCTTCAGTATGAATTGAACCTAACACCACATGAGAAGCAGGAGTTATGGCGTTTGGCCGATTTGGAGTTCACTGATGTTCGCGATCGTAAGTTTTGCTACTCTTACAATGGAGTAGATAATTGCACCTCAATATGCTTGGATCTAATTGAACGCTCACTCATTGACGAAAAAATTGTGGTTGACAGTGTTCCGCCCATCATGCTTGAGGACAATGCGACTTATCTTCGTCACGCTTCGCGGCACTCACCATGGCTGCAGTTCCTGCTGATGTCCCTTGCTGGAACAGCAAGCGACCAGATGTGGGACTTGCGGAACCGCATCTCACCAGAGTTGGTTGCTCCAGTGCTAGCGTGTTCCCACTTTGATGGATCGCAAGGCAACAGGCCTGCTCTCAAAGGTGAGGTGCGCGAACTCTTACCTTGTCGTTTGGAGGTAACACCATCTCCATTCACGCCTCTGCTTTTTGGGGTATGTTTGTTAGCGTTGGCAGTGTTGGTGTCTTTTATCCAGTGGCTTGGGCGTAGTCGAAGAATTGTTATGGTTTTTGACTTCTGCTTGTTTGCGTTCCAGGTTTTTGTTGCTGTTTTCCTCTGTCTCACCAGTAGTGTTGGCTCGATAGTAGGCACCCACTGGAACTGGTACCTCATCCCGTTCTGCCCGTTGGCCATCGTCTTGTGGCTGATCATGCGCAAGCACCGCCGAGCCCTCTATCTCCTTTTCGCCATCGTGCTGGTCGCCTTCCTGTTGATTACCCCAGTCTCCAGCCAAATCGACCTGCCGCACCAGCTCATCACAGCAACCTTCGCAGTCCGCACCGCCAGCCACTATTTCCATGCCCGTCGTGGTTGAGCGGGGTTTCATCGGTTTGCTATGAGGATGTGTCAACAATAAAAAACAACTGACTGTTCTGAAAACTCTGAACAATAAACAGTTATAACCTTTTGACAATCAATTTGTGAAAATCAGAATGTTCAGACATTTTGATAAAATGCTCTTGCTCGACCATTAGCGAGCAAGTTCGCATGGTTCTCGCTTAATCGCATTTTTCAGTTGTTTACAATTTGTGTTCAGGTTATGACACACCGGCTGGAAGTAAATAATCGCTGAAAAGTTGACACTTTACTCCTTTTTTTTGTTAAAAAAACTTAAGCACAACCCGTTTCTCGGACGATTAAAGCGCTATTACCCAAATTATTTGTAAATTTGCATGATTAAAGTGAGTCATGCCGTCATGAGCGATTTGAGATACCCCGTCGGTGAGCAGGATTTCGCAAAAATCCGCGAGCAGAACCTTGTCTATGTCGACAAGACCGAGGTGCTGTACCGGCTGGTCAATAAAGCAAGCTA